>Ga0306920_100005300_pt1 | contig 16641 bp, 12 predicted proteins | sample flu12Cox44000170_FD_204666 | JGI IMG/M metagenome (GOLD analysis project Ga0306920, IMG submission 204666) | Lab enrichment of tropical soil microbial communities from Luquillo Experimental Forest, Puerto Rico - flux4day.12C.oxic.44.000.170 (v2)... | ecosystem: Environmental > Terrestrial >... | reverse complement strand
TGGGGGACACCAACCTTCCATGGAACCTGTTCACCGGGCTCGACCAGGGCGTCACGTACAGCCACAATTTCCAAGTGCCAATGCATCAGCTCCTGGACGATGTTTCCTGGTCTAAAGGCAAGCACACCTTGCAATTCGGAGGAAATCTCGGCTTCGCGCGCGATCCGCGGCTCAGTTCGCTGCATTCGTGGAACCAGGGTCTCGGGTTCACGAGCTGGATGAGTCCCACCGGATTCGCGAACACGGTCAGCCCGATCGATCCGCACAACAATATCAATCCGGCAACCGGAGAGGCGTACCCCCAGGTTTTGGTGGGGGCCGAATATTCGTACGACCTGCCGATTTTGGGGCTTCTTGGAATGGTTTCCGATGTTCGCGCCAACTACAACCTCGACAAAAGCGGCAATCTCATCAACGAAGGGACCCCGATCGCGCGCAATTACGGCCTGAACTGGTATGAGCTTTACGGCCAGGACACATGGCGGATGAAGCCGAACCTGACACTGACGTACGGCTTACGGTGGTCGCTCTTTCCGCCACCGTGGGAAACCAACGGATACCAGTCGGCGCCGACGTTCAGCCTAGGCAAGCAATTCGACCAAAATGCGAAGAGTATGCAACAGGGCATTGGCTACGACTCGATGCAAACGATCTCCTTCAAACTTTCCGGTCCGGCCAACAACGGACCGGGTTTTTACAATTTTGAAAAGACCGATTTTTCACCGCGCGTTTCCATTGCTTATTCACCACGTCCGGAGAACGGCCTCCTGCGCCGTCTAGTTGGATCGGGTGATAAGACTGTCGTACGCGCGGGATTCAGCAAGGTATACGATCGGGCCGGCCTCGCGATCATCAATACGTTCGATCAGAATGCGCCCGCGGGATTGTCCACAACGTTGCAGAATCCTTGCTGCGTCGATGGAGCAGGCCAGGTGGCGCGCATTACAAGCCTGAATAAGGTCCCGGAGACGAACGCACAGGGAAAGCCTTACCTGGTGCCTGCACCAGCGCCCGGCTTCCCGCAGACCCCTGCAAGCGGGTATCCATACGGCGAGGCCATTGCCTGGGGCGTGGATGACACGCTGAAGACACCCTATGCGTATGCGGTCGACTTCGCTATCGGCCGCGAGCTGCCGAAACAGTTCAGCGTCCAGATTTCCTACGTCGGGCGCTTCTCTCACAAGCTTCTGACGCAACGCGACCTCATGCAGCCGTTGAATATTAAGGATCCCAAGTCCGGCATCGACTACAACACCGCCGCGACCGTCCTGTCGAAGCTCTATCGCGCGGGAACCCCTATCAGCCAGGTAACCAGCCAGAGTGTCGGTGCGACCGCAGCGTATTGGCAGAATCTGATCCCACCATCGAGCACAGGGTATTCGAATTTCGTTCCGAACTGCCCGAACGATGCGACTTCCGACGTGGTTCAAGCGGTCTACGCGATCTATACCTGCTTTCCTTTCGTCGAGGTTCTCGCCCTCGGATGGATCGATTACTATGGCGGGCTCGCGGACGGAACGCAAAGCAGTTCGATTTATTTCGGTAACAGTGGATCAAACCCCGTTCCCGGGGGCGTGTTCCTGAATAATCAGTTTTCTTCGCTGTATGCGTGGAGTTCCGTAGGAAGCGGGAACTACAATGCAATGCAGGTGAACCTGCAAAAGCGCGTCAGCTATGGAGTCCAGTTCGACCTTAACTACACCTATTCGAAGTCAATCGATATTACTTCGACAGCCACACGCGTCGGGTACAATGGCGGCCTTTACGGCAGCGCCCTCCCGAACGCATTCTCACCGAGGCAATTCCGGGGCGTCTCCGATTTCGACACCGCGCACCAGATCAACGCAAACTGGATCGCGGGGCTGCCCTTTGGAAGGGGCCGGCGCTTCGGTCATGACAGCAGCGGCTTTGTCGATGCATTGATCGGCGGATGGCAAGTGACGGGACTGGTGCGCTGGACCAGCGGGTTCCCGTTCAGCGTGGACAATGGCCAGTCCTGGCCGACGGACTGGAACTACCAGGGACTTGCGGAATTGTCGACCAAGCCGAAGGTCGGTGTCTTTAAACAGCCCGATGGCTCAGTCAATATGTTTGGCGATCCTGTGACGGTCCTCGCGGTACGTCAGAACGACGTGTACCATCCTTTTCCCGGGCAGAGCGGCTCGCGCAACATTTTGCGTGGGCCGGGATTTGCCGGCTGGGATATGGGACTCGACAAGCGCTGGAAGTTGCCATGGGCGGAGGGGCACACGCTGCAATTCCGCTGGGAAGTTTATAATGTGCTGAACCAAACAAGATTCAACGTGCAATCCAACGCTCCCTCGTTGACGCAGACGCAATCCTTTGGTGACTACACGGGATTATTGACGCAACCGCGCGTCATGCAATTCGCTTTGCGCTACGATTTCTAGCGACCTAGTGACCTTCCTCAGGATCGCGACAATATACGACATATGACCACTCTCGCGCGCAAGCTTCGCCTGGTTGACTATTTCGCGCTCGGCTTTGGAGTGATGGTCGGGACGGCGTGGCTGGTCGTGATGGACGACCTGCTGCAGCGCGGGGGACCACTCGGAGCGCTGCTCGGATTCACTGCCGGCGCGCTCATGCTGCTGCCGATCGGCTATGTCTACGGCCAGTTAGTCCGCGCCATCCCCGATGCCGGTGCGGAAATCGCCTACACCGCAAAGGTGTTTCCCGGCTGGGTGAGTTTTGCCACCGGATGGATGATGTTTCTCGCTTACTTTTTGACCTGTCCGTTCGAGGCGCTCGCGGCTGGACGGATCACCGGCTATCTCTTTCCGTCATTGAACACGATTGTGCTCTACCGCGTGGGAGATCACGCCGTATATCTCCCCCACATCTTACTGGGGCTGATCATCACAGTGTTTTTTACATGGCTGAATTGTCGCGGGATTCGCGCCAGCGCGAGGTTCCTGAAAATTACGACGTTCACGTTTCTGAGCCTGGTGGTGCTGTTCGCGCTGGCCGGTGCAAAACACGGTTCATCAGAGAATTTCCGTCCGTTGTTCAGTCACGCGCCACTGATTTCCATTCTGCTGGTCTGGCAGGTGGTGCCCTGGCTGCTTTCGGGCTTCGAGTCTGTGGTGAAATGCGTGGAAGAGGCCAGCCCGGATTTTCGTAACAGAAATTTCTCCGTGGCGATCATTCTGACGATCTTTGCGGGGCTGTTCTTTTTTTTGGTAGTGATTTCGGCCGTCGCCTTCGTATCGCCGTGGCAGAGTCTGAACGTTAGCCTGCAGTTTCCGACCGCCGTCGCATTCGAAAAAGCGTTGCGGACCCAGTGGATCGTCAATCTGATTCTGGGTTCAGCTCTGGTAGCCCTGCTACAGGCGTTCAATGCGAACATGGTGGCCTCGTCGCGCCTGCTTTTCGCCATGGGCCGACGAAAACTGTTGTTACCGAAGATGGGTGTGGTGGATGCAAAGAATCAAACACCGGCGCTTGCGCTTCTAGCCGTGGCATGCGGCACGTTTTTTGCGATTTTCTTCGGTGAAGCGGGATTAGTTCCGATTCTCGAAGTGGGCGCGGTAGCTTGCGCGTTCGGCTGGCTGTCCGCATGCGCTTCTTACTACCGCATGAAGCCGAGTCTGGTGGGACGGGTTGCTGCCGGATTCGGTGCGCTGGCCACGCTGGCGATGATCTTGGTGAAGGTATTGCCCATTGTTCCCGGTCACTTCACTCGCTATGAATGGATCGCGCTGGCGATTTGGGTTCTGCTGGGGGCGCTGATGCGGGTCTCCGGCCGGCGGCCTCAGGTGGCTGCAGAACCTGATCTGCAGATCTCCGGCACTTGAGCCATGTTTGCCCGATGAAAGATTACGCCAAGTACAGTTTTTGGATAGAGATCTCAGGGGATGATCTCGGTCTTCGCCCTGGGACGCGTGGTTGACGGAGTTCTTCGTAAAGCATTGACTGAACGCCGTGCTCAGCCGAAGTTGGCGTGCCGCAAATTCGAAAATGAGAGGAAGGCCGGCGCGGGTTTCGGTTCCGGGTCCAGCCACTGGCGTGAACGCGCGCTTCTGGGACACATCCCAAACTGTTTTTTGAACGAATGGCTGAAATGCGCCGAGTCGTTGAAGCCCCAGTACAAGGCGATTTCGGTGATACTCTTGCCGCGAATGCGCGGGTCGGACAGTTCCTGCAAGCAACGCTTCAAGCGCTCAGTGCGAATCCAGTCGTTCACCGTCGATCCCCGTCGCGAGAAAAGCCGGTGCAGATGGCGTACCGAAATGCCCGCCGCGGACGCGATCTCTGCTGGGCACAGCGTGGCTTCCGTCAAATGCTGGTTGATGTAATAGAGGATCTGGGAGAACGGGACGGCAGGAGGCCCGGTTTTGCCCTGTCCGTTCCGCGAACCACCGACGCAAGCCGTCAGGATGCGGAGATATGCGTCGACCGCCGCAGCACCTTCCTCTTCGGTGAGTTGTCCCGCTTGTTGATAAAGTGACGTCATCAAATTAAAAAGCGTTGTACCGAGGCCGCGACTGCCGGAGATACGCGTGGCATTTGGAACACGCGCGCCGCGGAATCTGCTTTCGAGGAAAGGCAAAGGAATCCGCAGATAAAGGCGTGCGCAGTCGCCGGAACACATTGAGGTCCACGGAAGTCCCGAGTCGATCAGCGTCGTATCACCCTTGCTGAGCACAGCTGTCTTGCCATCTTGCCGATACTGGCGCAGCCCCGCGAGTTGGGTAATGACGATGCAGGCGCGGCTGTCCGGCTGGACGTTAAAAGGGGGAAATTTGTGGAAAGACAAAGCACTCGAAGAAAAAAGTGTCAGGTCCAAGCCACCGACTTTGCGCCGCTCGATGGAGCCGTGAAAAGAAGTGCGCTTATGAACCTGGAATTGACAATCACCGCAGACCTGCCGCGCGTTCCAGAGCCATGCGTCCATGCGATCGGCTGCGGGAATTAAATCAGTCGAGAACGACTCTGCCATGTGCCTTCACCCGACGGCGGACTTAGGATTCGGCCCACTTTCCTTCTTTTCCGCGCGTTCAGCAGGAAGCAACCTGCAGGGTTATTTGCCTGCGCACGGTAGCACGATATCCCGACGGCCTCAAGCGCAATCGGGCCACCCGGCTTGCTCAAATCCGTGCTCGCCTCCACATGATTGCCCTAAAGCAACGACGACTCAATCCTGCACATGAAATCATGAACAGGAACACAGGAAGGTCACTACCGCTCCTAAACTCAAACGCTTGGATCAGTACCTTTCCTCATATCTGTTGCGGTCAGGCTATGGTGGGCTAAGCCATCCTTCTAAAGGAGAAAGAGTAAGCCTAATTGAGCATGAGGCGAGGGACTTGCGAGTCCCAAAACCGGCCTGGAAGCGAATATGGGTGCACCTTCAAAAGTGTCGAAGTTCCTCGGTTATCTAAGCGCGCTGCTATTCCTGATTGTGCCGAGTGGCCCGGGTGCTCAATTGCATGCGCTGTCCTCGCGAGCATCCGCTGACCAAGGCCAGGGCCATCTCCTGCTGCTTTACAATACGCATACTGGCGAGCGGCTCAATGTTGTCTATCGCCAAGGCGAACAGTACATCCCCGCCGCGCTCGCCGAGCTCGATTATTTCCTGCGCGACCATCGCACGGCGGAAGTCCGCCATTTCGATCCGCGCCTATACGATATCCTTTCCGACCTCACCGCGTCGGTTGGGCATCCTGACGCGGAGATCGACATCGTCTGCGGTTATCGCACTCCTTCAACAAACGAATCTCTTCGCGCTCGTACTGCAGGAGTCGCCAAGAACAGCCTTCACATTCAAGCACAAGCCATTGACCTGCGCATGCCGGGGATCGACACGCTTACGCTGCGCCGCGCAGCTCTCGCGCTCGCGCGCGGAGGCGTCGGCTACTACCCTCACTCGGACTTTATCCATGTTGACATCGGCCGCGTCCGACAGTGGTGCTTCAACTGTTCTGCTGGCCTCGCTGGACGATGACGTCGCCTCAGGTTCGGTTCCTCTTTGCTGCCGCCGTAATCCGATCTGCCGCTCCGTCGCTCGCGCTGCTCCGAATTGAAAGCAGCCTCCGGTGAGGCAGTTGCGTCGTCGCGAGTATCCAGCAATTGTGACCTCTTGCAAAAGCGTCGATTCTCCGCGTCAATAAAGGCGCTTCTCACTCTTATCTTCTGCCACGGATTGCTACCGAATTTGAACTGGGCTGGCCGAACGCAGCTAATGCAAGGAAGATATATCAGTTGAGCGAGCGAGCCTTTCCAGTTCTGTTGCGTTGGTCTCCCGCTTTGCTCTTACTACTGGAGGATCATTTGATCGATGAACTCTACGATCTCATCGGTGGAAAGCGAACTGTCTGGGCTGCTACCGAATCCTTTTATAAGCGCGTCCTCGCTGATGACACGCTCCGTCCCTTTTTTAAAACAACAGATATGGCACAACTACACGCACGACAAAGCATGTTTATTTCCATGCTCCTCGGCGGGAGAGTCGTGTATACGGGCAAGGATATCCATGATGCTCATGCGCATGCACGAGAGCAAGGGCTTAACGGCGGGCATTTCGATAGGTTTATTGATCACTTCCGTGAAGCCCTTCTTGACGTGGGTGTCAAGGCTGACAAGGTGACGAGAGTCGTGAAACTTCTTGAAAGTAGACGAAACACCGTCCTGAATCCCTGAGCCTTGAGTCCTTCGTTGATACACGGGCCCACGTTTCGGTGGTGCGTCCAGAGGTGCCGCGCCAAAATGATCATTGGGACGGCAGATCGTCCAACGGGGAGACGTAGGAGTTGCAACCGTGGCCTGCCGGCCTCCATCAACCCGGTGCGAGCAGATTCATTGACGGGTTAGGTGCGAGCAGAGCAAAACTGCTCTGTCTTGCACCAAAATTGTGCAAAAGAAGGGAGTTTCGCATCCTGCTAGCTGCTATCCCTGGATGCTAATCTTGCTGCTCTCTCGGTTTATGGTCTAAGATTTGCGGCGACTTATATGTCAGGCACGACTGATCCCTCTGAACGGCCTCGCGTTGAGGATCGCCAGGACATTGGCCATCCCCGAGGTACACTTGCCATCGTAATCGTCTTTGGCGCGCTCTTCATGCTAGGGTGGCTCGGCATGTATCTGTTTCTGTTTCTTCAGCGCGGGGCTCCGCATTCTTAAACTCCTTGTGGTGAATGCATGAATGTTGAGTTCTACGAGAGGATTTGGATGTGGGCGGCGGTTGGGCTGCTCGTAATTTTCGTCGGCACCATTGTTTTGACTGCCGCAAACGACGCTGTTCATCCTCCCAGCCACATAGAGACCGTGGATCCGGCGGCACTCGCCGATAGTCCTGAATACGGCAATCCGGCGGTGGCCGTGCGTCCCGATGGCAGCGTCGTTGTAAGTGTAGTTACCCAGATGTACTCCTTTAGCCCAGACCCCATCGTAGTTCCGGCAAACCGGCCGGTGACGTTTCGTATCACCAGCTCTGACGTGATGCACGGGTTCGAGGTTGTGGGCACGAATGCCAACGCCATGGCCATCCCCGGTTACGTAAGCCAGTTCACGGTGACGTTTAAGAGGTCAGGCGAATACATCGTCGGTTGTAACGAATACTGCGGCATACTGCACCACAACATGGTGGGGAAGCTGATTGTCAGGGAGGAGTCCCGGTGACTGGCCGTTATGTGCTTGCCGGCACGCACATTGGTGTCTCCGTGGCTGCGTTCGGTGTGGCCTCTGCTTTGGGGCTGCTGCAGGCGCTGTCACTGGCGGATATCCATTTCCCGCATCGAAGCGAGTCCCTCTACTACACTTCGATGACAGCGCACGGTGTTCTTATGGCCTTGGTCTTTACGACCTTTTTCATTATGGGACTCGGCTACGTGCTGGCTCAGGAGAACCTGGGCCGGATTTCTGGACAAGCCATCGCTTGGCTTGCGTTCTGGCTCTCGGTTGTCGGATCTGTGGCGGCGGCAACCACGATTCTGCGCGGGCAGAGCACGGTTCTCTACACTTTTTATCCGCCATTGAAAGCGCATCCCCTGTTTTATATCGGCGCCACACTGCTGGTAATTGGGTCGTGGATTTGGGGCGGGGTAATGATTGCGAGCTATCGATCATGGCGCGGTGATCATCCGGGCGAGCCCATTCCTCTTCCGATTCACGGAATGCTGGCAACCATCATTATCTGGTACTTGGCAACCGTCGGACTGGCTATTGAAGTCCTCGCGATGCTAATCCCGTGGTCACTGGGTTGGATGAAGACTGTCGATCCCTTGCTAGCACGCACCTATTTTTGGTGGTTCGGACATCCGCTCGTATATTTCTGGTTGATCCCCGCGTACGTGCTTTGGTACACCGTGCTACCGAAGGTCGCAGGAGGCAAACTGTTCAGCGATTCACTGGGGCGGGTCGTCTTTGTGATGTTTGTGCTGCTCTCGGTTCCAGTGGGCTTCCATCACCAGTTTGAAGACCCTGGAATCAGCGCGGGGTGGAAGCTCGCCCACACGGTGTTGACCTACTCTGTCGTGTATCCCAGTCTGGTGACTGCTTTCACGATCATTGCTTCACTCGAAGTGGCAGGCCGGATGAAAGGCGCTCAAGGCCTATTCAACTGGATCGGGCGTTTGCCATGGTCAGATCCGTTCTTCGCATCGGTTGCGCTGGCAATGATTGCTTTCATCTTTGGCGGCTTCGGCGGCGCAATCAATGCCGCCTACGCAATGAACGCGATGGTGCACAACACCGCTTGGATCCAAGGCCATTTTCACGTCACGCTGGGCACAACTGTCGCGATGACGTTCATGGGAGCTACGTATTGGCTGCTTCCGCGTATTTCGGGGCGTGATCTGCGCATGACAGGTCTGGCGCGAATTCAACCATACTTGTGGTTTGCAGGAATGTTGTTGTTCAGCACCAGCTACCACATCGCTGGGCTGCGCGGCCTTCCGAGAAGGATTTTCAGCGCTTCACTCACCGGAGATTACAGGCAGTGGCACGGCCTTTCAGTTGTTGCTGCCGTCGGCGCGGTGCTCCTTTTCACGAGCGCTCTATCGTATGTAACCGTCGTCGTCGCCACGTGGTTGGCTGGCAGAAGGATCCAGGCCCCCGCTTTTGAATTCGCTTCCTCGTTGCGTCCGCCCGTCGCGAGTATCTGGGATCGGTTCGATTTGTGGACGTCAGTTGCGGTTGTCTTGATTATCGCAGCCTATGCGTATCCGATCGTACGATTAATTGCCCACCATCGGTACGGGTCACCGCCGTATCAGCCATTTTGAAGCCGCAAGATGACCGCCACGACAATACATTTAAACGCGATATTACCTTGTCGCGTGCATCCGACAAACCGTCCCACCCACACGTGAATCGGTGGCAGGCACGATTGCGTCATCGTCTGAGGAGAGTGGATGCAGTTTTTTAATTTGTTTTGACCTCAACCACGTTCAATCAGCAAAAAGCCTATTTTTCTCAGAAAATATCAGTCCCGATCACCGTTTTTCTATCTGTGAAGGACCCGACCGCGATTTCATGAGGGACGCGGAGGTAAAGCCGGACGGATTGATGTGGCTGGCCTCGGTGAGGAAGGCATCTTCCCGTTCATGCCATACGCGAAGGGCCTCTAAGGAGTTGTCTCTCAACCGGCTTGCCGCAATCCGGGTACACCGAACCGGGTGATCCGTTCTGGAAAGCGCTCAAAGTAGGCTTTCAAAATAGGAGTCCGCGAGTGCACGAACGCGCGCGTCAGCGGGGATTTCCGGGGCGGGAGCTTTGTCAATCGTTTGTCCCGATCCGACAAGCCCCAAGCAGCAGAGAGCAAGAGTAGGTCTTCGAAGCATGGCCGGTGATGGCTGGGCCTATCACGCCGCTGTTGCGAGCCCATGTCCTTACCCGGAAAGAAGCGGAACGCTCTTGAGGGTTACGAATCCTGCTGGCGCACCGAAGAAGCAAATCCCCGGTAGGGATCCCAGGTAGAAATGCAGGTTGCGGCCTCGCCTCTCTAAATCTTTGCCTCAGCGAACTAGTGTCTGATAGGCCCGGCCTGAGACCCAGTCGCATGAGTTGATCTCGATTGACTCCGGAAACGCGCGGGAGGAACTGTGAACTGACGTTTGAACGCACGGTTGAAAGCAGCTTCGGACTCATAGCCCACTTCGGGTGCGACTTGTGCCACCGAATAATTGGTTGAAGCCAGCATCTGCGCCCCCAACTGAAGCCGCCAGTGCGTCAGGTAGGCCATCGGAGCCTGCTTGAGGTAGTGACGAAAACGCTCAGCGAGTACCGAACGCGACACACCCGCTTCTTGTGCCAGAGAGGCAATAGTCCACGGATGCGCAGGATTTCGGTGCATTAATGCCAGCGTTTTTCCGATCTGCGGATCGCGGGCGCCGGCCAGCCAACCAGTTTGTTCCGGTGGCAGATCCGAAATGTATACCCGCAGTGTTTCGACAAACAAGACCTCCGACAGCTTTGCCAGAACAGCCTCTCCCCCGGCCTGTGAAGTGGGTGCCTGGTCGACGGAAAAGCGAATCGAGTTCTCCAACCATCGGCCCGAAGCATCGTTGCGGATGTCGACTTTGAAGATGGGCGGCAGGCCAGCGAGAAAGATCTGGCTGAGTCGGGGCTCACAGGCCATGTAGCCGCATACGAACTTGGTCACTTCACCGCCTCCGCCGAGTCGCCACAACTTTAACCCCTGAGCAAGGACAGCTCGCAAATTTGCTGAATCGTCCACCGTCATGGTAGTTGGACCGTTCTCGACGACATGCGGGTCGCCATGTGGGATCATCACGATATCACCGGCTTGCAACGTAACGCGGTCGCCGTCTTTTAGCCGCGCTGAAGCGCGGCCCTCGGTGAGCAGGTGATACACGATGACATGCTCTGTGCCCGTGGCAAAAAAGCGAGCCAGACCAGAGGATGACGCGGCGTAAACGCTCCAGGGAGACGAGAACTCGGCGTTGTAGAACAGCGCTCCCTGGAGTTTCACCACCTTCAACACTTCTGAAAGCACATCCATACAGCCTCCCAGCAAACCCCTCCGGACTCTCGAGCAAGTCATCATACGGCAACCGTGACGTGGGCAAAGAAGGCGGACGCACGGACAAGTATGCGTGCGAGGCCTGCGCCATAGTGAGGCTGTCGGGACAGGCGAACAGAAAATCGCTGCTCCTGAACTAATCAAATTTCGAGCATAAGGAGATAGACCAATGTCATCCCGAGAAAAAACAACCGCAGAGATCCTCGAACCCGCCTCTCAGGCTGAAAAAGTCGTCAACGGCGTCAATATCACCACACTGTTCCAGACGGTCGAGGCGGTGAAAGTCAACCCAGTGATCGCGAAGTTTCGCTTCAACGTGAAAAATGAGTGGCTCGATGGGGCTCACAACCGCTCGACTATTAACGGATTTCACGGAGCCATGCAGGATGTCGAGCGCTCACAATCGTTCTACCTCGATGCCGACGAGCACCCGATCCTTCTGGGCCGCGACCAGGGTCCAAACGCCGGGGAGTATCTGCTCCAAGCCCTGGCCGCGTGCGTGACCTCAACCCTGATCTATCACGCTGCTGCCAGAGGGATCGTGATCGAAGAGGTGGAGTCGAAGGTCGAAGGCGATATCGACTTGCGGGGGTTCCTGGGGACCGACAAGAGCGTGCGCAACGGATTTCAGAACATCCGCATGAGCTTCGATATCAGCGCGGATTTGAGCGACCAGGAGCTGCAGGAACTCGCCAAGCTCGGGCCAACGTTCTCGCCTGTGCTCGACTCCCTCACCAAAGGGGTCCCTGTCACGGTTCAGGCGCAACGCATGAGAAAGAAATAATGCGTGCAGCGTTGAAATTGTTAGTCGACCCGCGGGCCATGAATTCTAAAGGGGTCCCAGCGTGTGAGTTGCAGGCAAGAAATAAGAAACAAACACAATTGAGGAAAAACCATGGGCACTAACACTGTCATGTTACCGAGAAGATTTCGCTTCTGGTTGTTTGAAACCTTGTCACTCAAGACCATGCGCTACGTGCACGCGATTCCGCGACGTAAGGCCTCCGGGCTCGTGGCCCAGGTCTACGAAATGATCGAGGACGACTTTTTCATTAATGGCTCACTCACCAGCCGCTCCAAGGTGGCGCCACTGATGGCCGGCATCTGGACCGTCGGCCGTGAAAGTATCCTAGTGGACGACCATTTGGATCGCACCACCAAGGAAGCCATGAATGCCGCGCTGTCACAGGTCAACGACTGCCCGTACTGCGGCGACATGTTGATCAGCCTCGTCCACGCCGGCGGCAAGCACGACGCGGCCTCGTGCATCCTCGCCGAAAACGTGGCGCACATCACCAACAGCACGCTGCGCAAGCGACTTACCTGGGTAAAGTCAATCGCGACCCCTGGGACAAAAATGGACACGCCAGTCCCATTCACGGCTGAGGAACTGCCTGAAGCTATTGCGGCCTTGATGGTCATGAGCGATATCAATCGCTTCAGCCACGTGGTGATGGATGGATCGCCAGTGAGCGCTCCCCTCGGACTTCAGGGCCTCAAAGCCGTGGCGCTCCGGCTCTTTGGTGGCCAATTGAGAGCGACCCATGTCAAACCGCTCACGGCGGGACGCGCCTTGCCATTGCTACCACCGGCCCCGCTACCTACGGATATGGAGTGGGCCAGCACAAATCCCCGCATCGCGGATTCCCTCGCTCGTTGGGCAGCAGTCGTCGAACATGAGGCCTCGTGTGTCGTCTCGACGGAGGTTCGGGAATTCGTAGCCCGCAATCTCGAACACTGGGACGGTGAGGTGATGCCGCTCAGCCGCAGTTGGGTGGACTCGGAGGTCTCGATGCTGACCGGACAGGATCGGGCGATTGCTCGGCTGGCGCTCGTACTTGCGAAAGCGCCCTACCAGGTGGATGAGACGCTAGTCGCGGATGTCGTCAGTGCGGATCGGTGCGAAGAACGATTCATCCGTATTCTGGCGTGGGCGTCGTTTTCCGGCGCGCGAAGGTTCGCCCAGCGTATCGCGGAAGCGACAGGCTGTTCTTTCACTGAGTCGGATTATGCCTCGCAAACTGCCGCTGAATTCGCTCATACCGAAAAAAGTGGTTGGGACGAACATCTGTAAGGCTGTAAGGTTCGTGTGCGATCCTGTGTGTTTCAAACTCTCCTGTAGCCTGAGCTTCGGGTGAAAACCGACGATTTGAACGATAATTTGGGCCTGTTATCTCACATTGGCTGGCGACAATGCTGTGCCTATCTCCCGATCGCGTAGTGAACCAATTACTGAGAAGAACGATTGCGGTGCTTTTCAGCGGAGTATGCGGTTCCGCGAACCACCCCTGAAATTCGTCGGTCTCTTTCTACCGTTTCTACATTTGCTCAAACCAGACATTGCCGTCCTTGACAAAACCCGATTGGAGGCGCAGATTCCGGCCAATCCCGCGAACCATCGGACGAACTCGGTTCTGACCGGGCGACGTGTGACAGGAAAGCAGCAATCCGGCCAAGCCGTCACGTTTGCGCGAGATTCGCGGTTTCACAGGAGGTTCACGTGGAGACCGCAATTGGAGTATTCGACTCGCACGATAAGGCCGGAGAAGCGTTAAGGGAGTTGCTTAGGCAGAGCGTACCTCGAGAGTGTATCTTCTTCTTGACTCGATCCGAAAACGAAGCGATGACTGTAGCCCAAGAACTGGGCGGATACGCGGAAGGCTTCGTAAACAGAGGATTCTTGGCCGAATTAACTGCCCTTACGCCGCTCGTGATTGCGGGCCTGGGCCAAGTATATACACTGGGTTCAGGAGCAAACGCCTTGCTAGCTAGGGGTTGTCAGCCCCGGCACAATCTCCGCGCTAGACAAAGCTGCGTCAACGGACGTAGGCGTCCCCGAGACGGGGCATGAGAACGAGAACGCGGCCCTTTTCCAAAAGATTTTAAAAGGTGGGCGCTCTCTTGTCGTGGTGCGGACAGCATGGCATGAAATTGCAACGGTGGCGTCCGGTGTTCTCGTTCGCTTGGGGAACGATACGTCAGAACGCGCGCGTGTGAGAACCCAAACTACGACTCGGCAAGCGGGCGGGATTGCCGTGCTGGATGTCAGGGGAAGGATTACGCTCGGTGATGGCAGCGCCATTCTCCGCAAGAGCATCAGCGATTTATTACAGGCTGGGAATAAGTGGATCGTTTTGAATCTGTATGAAGTCGACTACGTAGACACGTCCGGCGTCGGAGAGCTGGTCAGAAATCATGCAACACTTCGCAAACAGGGCGGTCAGCTGAAGCTCGTAAACGTCCATAAGACGCTGATGGATCTTCTGCGGATGACGTGCTTGCACAGGGTCCTTGACATCCAGAAAGACGAAGAGAGCGCCATTAAGTCTTTTGCACGGACCGTGAGAGCGACCGCGTAACAGATCGAACAAACAGTCATGACGGTTGAGGGCACGTCGGCCAGAAATGCCAGTGCACGATGTGCGACTAGATGCCAAGCACAAAGAACGCCACAAACGAGAACGCTCGATAGACTGCGAACCCGCAAGGACGTTTTGCCTCACATTTGTCAACAACCTGCTTCGAAGCGTCCGAAGGCAATCGATTAATACAGGTCAATTTTCATACCCGCTACAAAATCCACTACATCACGAAAAAATCGTCTTAAGACTTGGTCTGAAAAGCTGCGGCAACCTTAAGCAAGTGAGTCAGCTCAATATGGAGTGGTAGGCGCGTGGGGACTCGAACCCCAGACACGACACCAGACGATCCCCACCCTTCAAAGTGTTGAGGACAGGGATAAGCTATGCCCTCCCGCACCAAGTCCTGTAAAATCTCCCGGTGGCGAAAAGGGTCCGGTGACCCTTTACCCCGGATGAGGACCAAGTTATGAATCGTCGCAAGTTTATTGGCGCGGCAGCGGCTATGACGGCGACCGCCGCAGATGGTTGGGCGGAGGCACCGGTGCCGCGGCGTCCTTACAAAAATGGAGTTGAACTCTCCATCATCGCCTTGGGTGGCATCGTGGTCTGTGGTCTTTCGCAGGAGCAAGCTTCGACTCGTGTCGCTCAGGCGTACGACCGAGGCGTGAACTATTTTGACTGTGCTCCGTCCTACTTCGATGGTGAAGCGGAAAACAAGCTGGGCGAGGCCTTGAGGCCCTATCGTCAGAAGGTGTTCCTTGCTGAAAAGACTATGCATCGAGACGCAAAGGGTGCACGCGACGAGTTGGAACGTACCCTGCATCGTTTCCACACCGACCACGTGGATCTCTACCAGTTTCACGCCATCAGCTCGATGGACGACGTAGATAAGATCCTCGCGCCTGGTGGAGCCGGCGAGACGTTTGTTGCGGCTAAAAAGGAAGGCAAAGTGCGTTTCCTCGGTTTCTCAGCGCATAATGCTCCGGCCGCTCTCCGGCTCATGGACGGGCTTGAATTGGACAGTGTGCTGTTCCCTGTTAATGTCAACGCTTGGGAGAATGGAGGGTTCGGCCCGCAAATTCTAGACAAAGCGAAATCCAAGGGCATGGCTCGCATGGCACTAAAGGCGCTTGCGTTTGGCAAGTGGCCCGCTGACATGAAAGAGAGCGATCGCAAGTATCCAAAGTGTTGGTACCAACCGATTGACGATCGGGAGATGGCTCGCCTAGCAATGCGATTTACTTTAAACCAGGAGGTCACCGCCGCCATCCCACCTGGTGACGAGCGCTTATTTGACCTAGCACTGGAACTGGCATCAGGGCCGCTCCCACAATTGAGTGCCAATGAACTGAAGGGACTAAAGGACAGGATTTCTTCGCTTGACCCGGTCTTCCGCGCCTGACTTCACTTCAGACGTACTCCATTTGCCGAGAATTCGAATCCACATTACTAGCATTGGCTTGACGGCTCGCGACCTATGTGGCGCGACAAAGGTCGGCTTGCGTTTCCGGCTTGTTTCAGATGTTTCAGAAAGTGTTGTCTGCTGGACTGCATGCGACTCGTCGAATGCCGGTAGTACTCCGTAGCGCTCGGTGGTGGGCACAAAACTAGGCACATTCGAGTTGTCGGTAATAGTGGAACGCGACGGCGTAGACACAGCAAATGCGGGCGATATTGAACACCACAACCGGCGAGGCGGTGAATCCCCGCAAACCACCGGGCCACTGGGCGACAAGGGCGCCCTTGAAACCTGCAAAACTCCACCGTAGGTGAAAAAGTCCGAGATGCGAAAATCAACTTACGTCTTTTGCCGCTAACAAAACTTCAGGCACGACGCGGTCAATATCGGCGTCCGTAGTGCGATGATTCACGATGCAGGCCCGAAGGCAGAACTTCGACCGAAGTGTGGCATTTGAAAGATAGAGATTCCCCCGCTCAATGATTCGTCGCAAGATGGCTGCATTCAACTCATTCAGTTCTGGATCTGCAGATCTCCGTCCGCCGACATATCGAAAGCACACGGCGCTCAATTCAACAGGGGCCTGCAGTTCCAGCGCCGGGTGGGCTTGAATCTGCCGGGTAAGCCTTTGTGCATGCCGCAAATCCTTCTGGATGCGCTCTCGCAACTTGGCGAATCCGTGATAGCGGATCGAAAACCAGAGTTTAAGCGCTCGAAACCGGCGGGACAATTCCATTGATTCCTCAAAAATGGCGTAACCTTCGCCTGAGTCCTCGGATAAGGGGCGAACATAATCGCCACTGATTGAAAACGTT
>Ga0306920_100005298_pt1 | contig 16644 bp, 17 predicted proteins | sample flu12Cox44000170_FD_204666 | JGI IMG/M metagenome (GOLD analysis project Ga0306920, IMG submission 204666) | Lab enrichment of tropical soil microbial communities from Luquillo Experimental Forest, Puerto Rico - flux4day.12C.oxic.44.000.170 (v2)... | ecosystem: Environmental > Terrestrial >... | reverse complement strand
TCCACAGCGGCCGACGCCTCGGGGCGTCGTTCGGACAAGGAGACGGAAGAGGCTAAAGCTCGCGGCATCAATATTCTCTTTTTGGTTGAGTGATGTGCCCCGCGGAGAGACGGGCGTCGCTCCCCGGGCGTCGCTCCCGGGCGGCGGTCAGTTGAGGCGAACCGACTGGTGCGGGCTGTCGAGCGAGAAGGCCGGAATGCGAACAGCGAAGCTGTCGCCGCCCCTCGTTTCCATGTGATAGGTGCCGACCATGATTCCCGACGGCGTCGGCAACGGCGTCCCGCTCGTATACTCGAAGCTTTCGCCGGGCCGGAGAACCGGCTGCTCGCCGACGACGCCAGGACCTCGCACCTCCTGCACCTGGCCGCGGTTGTCGGTGATCCGCCAGTAGCGGCTGCGCAGCTGGACTGTTTCTCTGCCGCGGTTCTCGATGCGGACATGGTAGGCCCACATGTAATGGTCTTCGGCAGGCGAAGATTGGTCCTCGAGGTAAAACGGCTCGACCGTCACTTTTATCGATCGGGTGGTTTCCGAGTACATCGCCGTGATCCTCGTTTTCCGTCCAGCCCCGCCGGCAGCGCGATCCTGCGAACAATGTCGGTCGCGCGCCGAATGCCGTCAAGGTCGGCGCGCGGGCGCCAATAGGTTGAGAACTCTCTCGTCGACTTCGCGTGAGCCTTGGGCATTGATCGGCTGGATGCAGACATGGTCGGCGCCGGCGTCCCAATGCTCCTGGATGCGGGCGCGGATCGCGTCTTCGTCGCCCCACGCGACCATCGCATCGAGAAAGCGCTGCGAACCGCCGCCGGCAAGGTCGTCGTTACCGAAGCCTTCGCGCCGCCAGCTGTTGACGTAGTTCTCGAGCTGCAGGTAGCGGGAGAGCGCCTCTCTCGCAGCGTTGCGCGCGGTGGCCGGGTCTGTCTCAAGCAGAACCCACACTTCCGGGCACAGCAGCTTGCCGGGGCCGAGGATCGAGCGCGCCGTCGCCGTGTGCTGCGGCGTCGTGTTGTAAGGATGCGCTCCATCGGCGAGTTCGGACGACAAAGCCATCATCCTGGGGCCCAGTGCGGCGACGATCGTCAGCGGTTTCTCGCGCGGCATCGGCGCCTGACAGGGGGCGGCCTGCATCGCCTCGAGGTAAGACCGCATCGTCGCGACCGGCCTGCCGTAGCTGTGGCCGCGCACGCCTTGCACCATCGGCCGATGGGATACGCCGACCCCGAGCAGGAAGCGCCCGTCCGATTGCTCGTTGAGACCGCGCTGACCGTTGGCCATGGCCATTGCATCGGGGGCATAGATGTTGGCTATGCCGGTCGCGACGACGAGTTGCTGGGTATTGGCGAGCAGCCACGAAGAATGCACGAGCGCATTCCGTCCGCGGCTTTCGGGGAGCCACAGCGCGGCGTATCCCCACGCTTCGATCCGCTTGGCGAACGCCGCCGCAGCCGCGGCGGTCATGCTGTCCATCGACACCCAAACGCCGAGCTTGCCCAGTTTCATCGACCCCTCCTCCCCTGCATGTGCACGAGGCGCGGCGAGTGTGGATCGCCGAATAGGCGGCGTCCAGGGCGTTCCTGTCGCGAACTAAATCTGACCCGGCCGCTTCTTGTGTGAGGAACATCACAGACAACCGCCGTATCGGCTACTAAATTAACCGCTTCTTTATTCCTGTCGGGATCAATCGGGCACTGGGATCCTGAGGGCGGAGAGCCGTTATGAACGACAAGATCACAGAACCTTCGCTTGCCGAGCTGGTTTCAGATCCCCTTATCGGCCTGCTGATGAAGAGCGACGGCATCGACCGCCGCAGCATCGAGGTGTTGTTCAAGCGCATCGCGGAGGCGCGATCGATGCCCTATTTCTGCCGCTCGACGGCTCAGGAAGGAGCTGCCGCCTAGCCGACCTCGCCAGCACCTCTCCGCGGGCGGCCCTCGATTTCCTGCGGTCGGCGTAATCATGTGCCGATCGCGAGCGGGCTCGTCAGTTTCCTTAACGCAGCGAGCACCGAGAGGGCGGTAAGGCGGCCGGTGCGCGGGTTCTCCGCAGACGGCACGTTTTCGACCTGCATCGAGAAGCGCGCGGCTTCCGCCTCGACCTCGATGCGGTGCGTATTGCGGGTCACGGCCGGGTCGGCCCAGATCTCGACCATCGTGTGATCGGGGCCGATGCCGGCCAGCGCAAGCGCTGCTGCGACGTTGACATTGGCGGGAAAACCTCGGGCCGCCTCCCGTGCGGTGCCGGCAAAGACCAGCTTGGGCTCGGTCAGTCGAGTGATGTCGATGCAGTTGGCCACCAGATAAGGCGCACCAGCCAACCCGCCCGGCGGTTTTCGCGTCACCATCCTGACGCTGGCAATACCACCCTCGGCGGCGGCCACAACGGCGTCGAGCCCCAACAGCGCACCTGTGGGCACGAGAATGCGGCCGCCGTGCTGACACGCCAGGTCGACGAGATCAAAATTGTCGAGCAACGCGCCGGAGCTCAACACCATGACGGTGCGCCCATGCTCCAGCGCCGGTTCGGCGAGTTCGCGCAGCACTGCGGCCGGTGCGCATTCGACGACGACATCGGCAAATTGCCAAAGCCCGGCGAGTTGCTTCACCGGCACTTTATGTGCGAAGCCCGCCATAGCCGCTTCCGCCCGCGCCACATCGCGCGCCGCGACGGCGGCGAGCGCCAGCCCATCGATGCCCTCGTCTAGACACCGGGCGACGACCTTCCCGATCGCGCCAAACCCGCCGATCGCAACCCGCAAAGTCACGTTCTTTGTTCTCCTCGTTGGGCCCGCGTTGTTTGCGAAAAAGGGTGCATCACAACTCGACGTCGGACGGAACGTCTTCGGGCTTGACTCCATTGATGGCCAGACCCCCGTAGAGCCATTCGCGGATCTGCTGGATGCCGCGGTTATAGTCGACCCAGGCGTTGAGGAACTCGCGCCAGCGCTTGTCCGGCTCCATCCGCACACCCATACAGGTCGGCAGTTGCACCCGCGGCTGGTGAAGCACCTGGAATTCGCCAAGCGCCGGGTTTTTCTTGACGGCGGTCAATCCCAGATTGACGGCGAGAATGACGCAATCGGCCCTTCCGGACTGCACAGCGAGGATGCAGTCATCGCGCGCCTTCAATGCGATTATTGTCGCCTTTGGCGCAAAGCGACGCGCTGCGATCTCGTGCACCGAGCCGATATCGACCGCCACCTTAACATCGGGGTTGTTGAGGTCGCTCCAGTTCGAGGCGTGAAAGCCTTTCTTCCCGACCATCCCAAAGCCGTGCAGGTAGAAAGCATGCGTGAAATCGATGACGAGCGCCCGCTTCGGGGTCGGGTTGAGCGAGAACGCCAAGTCGATCTTGTTAGCCTGCAGATCGAGCACCGAATTGCCGTATGTCGACTCGATATACTCGACTTGCCCATCGAACACGCCGGCGATGTCCTTTGCCATGTCGATGCACATGCCCGACCACTTCCCCGTAGCGATGTCTTTGTTGAAATAGGGCGCCTCGCCGGGCAGCGCGGCAATGCGCAGCACCTTGGCGCGCTTGACCCGGTCGATCGTCGACTCCGCCGGCTGGTCCTCCGCTCGCGCGGCACCGGCCAGGACCACAGGCGCTCCCGCCGCGCCGGCGGCGAACAAGCGGCGTGACAGCATCGAAGCCTCCTCTTCTTCTTTGATCACTGGCATGGCAGAAAATTAGCAAGCAGTCACCCCCGCCGAAAGCAGCAAGAGGAGCGTCGCCAATGTCCGTCAACAAGCCCCATCTCGAATTCCATCGTGTCGACATGAGCTCGGGGTGGTCGACACCGCCGGGCTACCCCGCCGGCATCGAGCAGAAGATCCTGGCGGGCAGCCTCGACGAGGCGCAGCGCCGCGGCAGCCGTACCCGCCTGTTGCGGTTCGTCCCGGGCGTGTTCACGACCGAGCCGTTTGTGCACGACTATTGGGAGGAGGTCTTTCTGATCGAGGGCGATCTCACGGTCGGAAACGATGCGGCCGGCAATGGCGGCGAGAACTTTGCCGCCGGCACCTACGCATGCCGCCCGCCCGGGGCCGTCCACGGGCCCTTCAAGTCGAACGGCGGGTGCCTGCTCTACGAGATCCACTATTACGATCAGGCGGCGACACGACCATTGCCGCGGTGATCGCGACAAGACCCGAACCGGCCCCAAAGTCGAGCACTGACCTGCCGGTAATCTCATCGGGATGGTCGAGCAGGTAGCGGGCGAGCGCCTGCCCGCCGACCCGTGCAAATGTCCAAAACGGCGGTGGTATCGCACTGCGCTCTAAGATTTCCTCGGTCGCCTGCCACATCGGGGTTATCTCCATCGCGAGGCGAAGACGGATTTTCGGCACCAGGGCCGGCGTCGTGACCACGGTATTGCGACGGATAAAGAGCGCGCGATCCAACGCCGATCAATTGAAATGGCCGGCGATGATGCCGAAGAGCATGAGCCAGCCGACAAACCGGTTCGAGCGAAATTTGCGCAGACAATCGGCCGGATCCTCGGTCGCGACCCGTGCAACCTGCCATGCCAACTGCACAGCCGCGGCGGCGAAACCAAGCCAGAATAGCGCGCCGAGGCCCGCCGCACGAGCCGCCGCCGCCCAAGCGAACAAGGCAAGGCCATAAAAAATGAAAAGCCAGCCACGAGTGCGCTCGCCGAGCGCGATCGCCGAGGATTTTACGCCAATACGGACGTCATCCTCCTTGTCCTGATGTGCGTAGATTGTGTCGTACCCGATCGTCCAGAGCACGCCCCCGACATACAGCAGCAACGATGGCCGGGCGAGCGCGCCGGTAACAGCCGTCCAGCCGAGCAGCGCCCCCCAATTGAAATTGAGGCCGAGAAACACCTGCGGCCAATAGGTGATGCGCTTCATGAACGGGTAAGTGCCGATCAGCCCCAGAACCGCACATCCGAGTAGTACCGTCGGCCAATTGAGGCTCAACAAAACCGTAGCGCCGAGCGCGAGTTGGAGCACCAGAAACACGATTGCCCTGCGCACTGAGACGGCGCCGCTCGGCAGCGGGCGCAACCGCGTTCGCGCGACCTGGCCGTCGTAATGGCGATCGGCAAGGTCGTTGAGTGTGCACCCTGCACCGCGCATCGAGACGGCGCCGATCGCGAACAACAGCAGCAGCATTGGATCGGGCCAGCGTTCCGAGGCGAGCGCAATCCCCCACCAGCCTGGAAACAGCAACAGCCATGTCCCAATCGGCCGGTCGAGCCGGGCGAGGCGCGCATAGGGCCGCGACCAAGCCGGCAGATAACGCTCGACCCAATCGGTCTGGTTTATATCGCTGGGATCGCGGGCGAGCGTGGATGTTCCTTCGCCCTCGATGCCGTCGCGGTCATAAGAATGAGCGATCATGTTCGGTACGCAGCACCTAACTTATCGTTATGAACGAGACGATTCGAGGATCGGGTTATGAGCGAACGCCGCGGGCCCCGTATCTACATCACGGCCGGCCTCGCCCCGGGCGCCGAGGTCGAGATCGGATGGCGGCAGGCACATTATCTTCGTTCGGTCTTGAGGCTCGAACTTGGCAGCGCAGTTTCGGGGTTCAATCCGACCGACGGGGAATGGCTTTGCCGTGTAGAAGAGACCGGGAAAAGCATAATGCGGTTGACGGTCGAACACCAACTGCGGGTGCCCGAGCCTCAATGCGCGCCCGGGCCGTGGCTGCTCTTTGCGCCGATCAAGCGCGCTCGTCTCGATTGGCTCGTCGAGAAGGCCACAGAACTCGGCGTCTCGGCGTTGCTGCCGGTGTGGACTGCACACACCCAGACTGAACGGGTGAATCTCGAGCGGATGCGCGCGCATGCCATCGAGGCGGCCGAGCAAAGCGAGCGTCTGTCGATTCCCGAGCTACGCCCGCCGGAACAACTGAAGCGGTTGCTGGCCGCCTGGTCTCCAGAGCGGCGATTAATCATCTGCGACGAAAGCGGCGGCGGCGAGACGCTCGCCGAAGCTGCGGCGCGGCTGCCGCCCGGGCCGGCGGCGCTGCTCGTCGGCCCCGAGGGTGGCTTCGACCGGAGAGAGCTTGACGCTATCGCAAAACTCTCCTTTGTTACCCGCGTCGGGCTCGGCCCGAGGGTGTTGCGCGCCGAAACTGCCGCTCTCGCGGCTCTGGCGGTGTACCAGGCGATCGCCGGAGATTGGCACTGCGCCCGTACTCGTTGATCGCTTGCCCAATGGTTCATTAAACGGTTGCCCATCGGGCGCCGCCGTTATTGCTGGAGGCCCGCCGAGGATGACGACGACGCCGAGTTCGCCAGGAGCGCCGATTACGGACAAGCGGCAGCTCGTCGAATACCTCGAATCCGGCTGCAAGCCGCCCTCGGCCTGGCGGGTCGGCACCGAGCACGAGAAATTCGTATTCCGACGCTCGGATTTGCGCCGCGTCCCTTATGACGGGCCAGACGGGATTGCTGCGCTGCTCGCGGGAATGACCCGCTTCGGATGGAAGCCGATCATCGAAAACAGCAAAACGATAGCGCTCACAAACGACGCCCGATGTTCGATCACGCTCGAGCCCGGCGGTCAGTTCGAACTGAGCGGGGCGCCGCTCGAAACCGTCCATCAAACTTGCGATGAAGTGCATGAGCATCTGCGTCAAGTGCGCGAAGTTTGCGACGAGCTCAGGCTGGGCATGCTCGGGCTCGGCTTCGACCCGAAGTGGCGCCGTGAAGACATCCCGTTCATGCCCAAGGCGCGTTACCGGATCATGTGCGACTACATGCCGAAAAAGGGCCAGCTTGGCCTCGACATGATGCTGCGCACCTGTACTGTGCAGACCAACCTCGACTACCAGTCCGAGGCCGACATGGTGAAGAAGTTCCGCGTCGGACTTGCGCTGCAGCCCGTCGCCGTGGCGCTGTTTGCCAACTCGCCGTTTGTCGAAGGCCGGTCCTCGGGTTTTCTCAGCTATCGCAGCTATATTTGGACCGACACGGACCCGGACCGTTGCGGCACCCTGCCCTTTGTCTTCGAGCCGGACTTCGGTTTCGAACGCTATGTCGACTACATGCTCGATGTCCCGATGTATTTCGTTTACCGCGACGGACGATACATCGATGCGAGCGGTCAGTCGTTCCGTGACTTTATGGCCGGCAAGCTACCGGAGCTGACCAACGACGTCCCGCGTATCGGCGACTGGGCAGATCACTTGACGACGGCATTTCCCGAAGCGCGGATGAAGACGTTTCTCGAGATGCGCGGCGCCGATGGCGGTCCATGGCGCCGTCTGTGCGCGTTGCCGGCCTTGTGGGTCGGGCTGCTCTATGATTCGACAGCGCTTGATGCAGCTTATGATTTGATCGCCGATTGGACCGCCGAGGAGCGTGCGGCGATGCGTTGCGATGTGCCGCGACTCGGACTGGCGACACCGCTGCGGTCCCGCACCCTGCGCGAGATCGCGCTCGAAGTGCTGGAGATTTCGCGCGAGGGGCTGCACCGGCGCGCCCGTCGCAACATGGCGGGCGAGGACGAGACGCATTTCCTCGATACGCTGTTCGCGATCGCGGGCTCCGGACGGACGCCCGCAGAGGAGCTGCTCGAAGACTTTCGCACTCGCTGGCGCGGCACCATCGATCCCCTGTTCACGGAATACGCCTATTAACCCGGTGCGAAACCAGGATGTGCGGGGGCGGTCTCGATGATTTGTGAGCCGCGTCCGAGCCGCATCTGATGCCAACGGCGGGGGTCGTTCATCGCTGTGGCGGGTGGTCGACCGGACAACGACATCCAGCGCTCGCGGTGCCATGAGGTGACGGCGACCTCGGCACGTAGCGTGGTGCCCGGGCGCGGCGCCTCGATCCCGAGCGTCTTCCAGGGAATCAACATTTCCGCCGTTATCCGGGGCTGGTCGGCACCGAAATAGACCGCCTTGGCGCCGGCAACCAAGGTGCAGCCCTCCGTGATCGCCAGTTCCGCGGTCCCCAGACAAAGTTGCGCGGCCATTTCCGGATAATCATGGAGCTTGGTGCGCGGTGGGATAAAAAACAACGTAAAACGCCTGGGCCCGGTACCGATGTCGATGCCGAGCTCGACGCGGTAGGCGTCGACCATTGGGAAGCTTCCCTGAAAGGCGAGAAGGTCGATATCGAAGTAATCCTGTCCGATCGTCGCCAACGCCAGCCCGCGCTCGCTCCACGAAAGGTAGACCTCGCCGAATTCTACTGCGCCCGGCGAGGGTTTCAGTCGCGGCAACAGGCTCGACGGCTTCGGCCAATCGGACAGCGAGCGGTTATCGACGGAGACCGAGGCATACGGCAGCACGAAGCGGGCCGCCTCCGCCGCCGGCGAGGCGGCCGTCGCGCTCGCGTGGACCGCGAGAGCCCGGCGGTTGGCGGAGGCGAGCGCCGAGGTGAGGTGCTGATAGGGCTCATCATTAATGTCGACGAGGCCGAAATCATAGTCTTCGCCGTCGCTGCGCCCGCCTTTCGGGTGGTCGTAGTACTGGAACCAGTGCGCTCCGACGAGTTCGGGCACCATCGCGAAATTGAGGGTTGCAGCGGCAGCGCCGATGGCTCGCTCGTCCTGCGTCGCGACCGTCATCAGATGGCCGTTGTTGCGGTTTCCGGTACGGTTGTCGCGTGCGGCGAAAAACCATTCGGAGACCAGGACGGGTTTATCGCCCGATAGCCTTCTAAGCCCGTCGAAGAAATAGTCTGCGATCCAGCCGTCACCGCTATCGACGTTGTAGTTCGTCGCGATCGCATCGACATGCGGGGCCATTGCACGCACCGCGGCCGGGTCGTAATAGATCGGCAGCCGGTCACCAAAATAGAGCGCATCCGGATCGGCGGCGCGGATGGCGCGCTCAGCGAGCATGTAGTAACGCTCGGCGACGATTCCGGTCCATTCGCGCACGACATCGATCCCGGCCCCGCCCGGCTTCATCTGGGTGCGAGCTGTAGCGGCGAGGAGCCCTTCCCACGAATCCACTCCCCTAGGCGGTTCGAAATCGGTGGTAAAGTGCGACCAGTCCCTGCCGTAATGCTGACGCAGCAATTCGACCCAGCGCTGCTTCGTAAACGAGTTCGCCGGCTTCGAGGAGTAGAAGACGAACAAGGCCCCCGCCCACCAGCCGACTTCGTTGTCCGAGAAATAGCCGATCCGGTATGGCGACCTGCGGTAAGGGGCGACGAGCGTGCGGGCGAGCTCGTTCATTCGCCGCTCGGTCGCCGGGTCGAACGGATCGAACCAATGAAACCGGGCCAACCGACCGAGTTCGAGATTAACGATTGTCGGAAGTTTGAGTGTCTCCGGCGCCAACGCCCAGCCGCCGGCGCTGTTGAAGCCCCACGACAACAACCGACGGCGGGTTTGGACCGTCCAATCCGCCAGCGTCGGCGCGAACGCCTTCCAGCTGTACCAGATCTTGCCGTCCTTCTCGCGCTGGGGATAGCCGCCGTCGAGAACATTGACGCCGAGACTGAAGAAACGGTCGCCGCACGGTGTCACCAGCCACGCAACCCGGTCTTCCCTAGCCAGCGACCAGCGGCTCGACGGCGCCACGGCAAAATCGCTGCAAGCCCGGGCTCCTCCGGCAAAAAACGTGGTTAATAGGGCTGTTGCTGCGAGGACCGCTCGGAAGCGAGCGCCCGCAGCTTGCCTCACGCGTTAGTGCCGCCGACCGTCAGGCCGTCCATGCGCAATGTCGGCTGACCGACACCAACCGGTACCGACTGGCCGTCCTTACCGCAGGTGCCGATCCCGTCGTCGAGACGGAGGTCGTTGCCGATCATCGCCACCTTGGTCAGCGCCTCCGGGCCGTTGCCGATCAGGGTCGCGCCCTTGACCGCGGGACCGATTTTGCCAGCCTCGATCAGGTAGGCCTCGGAGGCGGAAAACACGAACTTCCCCGAAGTGATGTCGACCTGTCCGCCGCCGAAATTGACCGCGTACAAACCTTTCTTCACCGAGGCGATGATTTCCTGCGGATCCTGGATTCCAGCCAGCATGTAGGTGTTCGTCATCCGAGGCATTGGCGCATGGGCAAAACTCTGGCGCCGGCCGTTCCCGGTCGGCGCGGCGCCGAGCAACCGTGCGTTCATGCGGTCCTGCATGTAACCTTTGAGGATCCCGTCCTCGATCAGCACCGTGTAATTCGTCGGCGTGCCTTCGTCGTCGACGGTCAGCGAGCCGCGCCGGTCCGGCATGGTCCCGTCGTCCACGACGGTCACCCCCTTGGCTGCGACGCGCTGCCCGATCATTCCCGAAAAGGTCGAAGTCTTCTTGCGGTTGAAATCGCCCTCGAGCCCGTGCCCGACCGCTTCGTGCAGCATGACCCCGGGCCACCCCGGGCCGAGGACCACGGTCATCTCTCCCGCCGGTGCGGGAACCGATCCGAGATTGGTGAGGGCTTGGCGCAAAGCCTCGTCCACTTGCTCTTTCCATTGCTGCGGATCGAGATAGCGTTCATAGCCGACGCGCCCGCCCGCTCCCGATGAGCCAGTCTCCATGCGGTCGCCCTCGCCGACGACGATCGCGACGCTCAACCGAACCAACGGGCGGATGTCGGCGACGCGGCGACCGTCGGGGCGGATGATCTGTACCGCCTGCCACACGCCGCTGAGCGAGGCCATCACTTGTTTGACGTGCGGGTCACGGCTGCGGGCATACGCGTCGATCTCGGCCAGCAACCGCGTCTTCGCTCCGAGATCCACCAGGCCCAGCGGATTCTGCTCGGTATAGAGCAGCCGGTTGGTGCCGACAGGCGGCGCGGCTAAAGTGCCGGAATAGCCGCTCGCTACCGCTCGCACGGTTGCCGCGGCGCGGCGGATAGCGGCTTCCGAGAGCTCGGAGGCATGCGCATAACCGGCCGCCTCGTCGGCGACCGCGCGCAACCCGAACCCCTGCGTCGTATCGAAACTCGCGCTTTTGATGCGGCCGTCGTCGAGAGCGAGGCTCTCGGACTGGCTGTATTCAAGGTAAAGCTCGCCGTCATCCATGCCGGCCAATGATTCGCCGACCACCTTCTCGATGCGCGTCGGGTCCATGCCGGTGCGTTCGAAGAATAAAGCGTCGGACACAGCGAGATCGGTCATTGGCTACTCCAGAAAGAACCGCCTCAATATGGTCCCATGCGGTCTCGCGCGAAAGAAGCCAGCACAACCAGCCGCTCGCAACCCATCCTACGCACGACTCGGCCGCCGGCGGAACCCAGCCCTGTGCGGCGGCTTGCCGCAAATGTGTTTGGTCGGGGTTGTCCAGGTTGTGCCGCGAAGGAGCTATGGTGTATGCGATTGGCGGTGGGCGGTGATGACGCACGTTGCGTCACGACAGTTGTCGAACGGGATGAGGCCCGATGGTCGTGCTCGGATGGCCTCTCGGAAAAGCGCATCCGACTTGCTGTTGAAGGATGAGGGGCTGCACCGATGGTGTGGTTGACGAGGTTGTTTGCAAAGAGAACGACGAGCCGGGCCCTGGTGGTATTCGCAATTGCCGCCATCGGGCTTGCCGCGACTGCAGCGATCGCCTGGGCCGATGCGCCGCGGCCGTGGGAATTCGGCATGCAGGCGCCCGCCACCCCGGTCAAGGAGCGGCTGTCGGCGTTTCACGACGAGCTCTTGGCCATCATCACCATCATCGCGCTTTTCGTTTTTGTTCTGCTCGCCATCGTGATCTTTCGGTTCAATCACCGGAGTCACCCGGTACCGACGCGGACCTCCCACAACACCGTCATCGAGATGCTGTGGACGGTGATCCCGGTGCTGATCTTGGTCATGATCGCGATTCCGTCGTTTAAGCTCATGTATTACATGGACAGGGTGCCGAACCCGGACATGACGATTAAAGTTACCGGACATCAATGGTACTGGTCTTACGATTACCCTGATCAGGGCGATCTTTCCTTCGATAGCAACATCATCCCCGACCGCGATCTGAAGCCGGGCCAGAAGCGGCTCTTGGACGTCGACAACCCGCTCGTGGTGCCGGTCGACACGGTGATTCGCGTCTACGTAACCGGTACCGATGTGATCCACAGCTGGTTCGTCCCGTCGTTCGGCGTCCAGGAATACGCGGTTGTCGGCCGCCTTAACGAATCCTGGATGAAGGTCGAACACCCGGGGGTCTATTACGGCCAGTGTAATCAGATTTGCGGCGTCAACCACGCCTTCATGCCGATCAAGGTCGAGGCGGTTACTAAGGATGAATTTCAGCGTTGGCTCGAGGACGCGAAGAAAAAGTATGCCCATCACGACGATCGCCGCGATGCCGTGCGCGTCGCAGCCGCTTCGGACGCGACCGGCGCCGCCCGCCCAGCGCCGGCAGGTAATTGAGGGAGCGAGCAATGGCTTACGAGCGCGGTGCCGATTTCGCCGACCTGCATGACCATGACGTGCACGAACACGGGCACGCGCCAAGCTTTTTCGTGCGTTGGTTCTGCTCGACCAATCACAAGGACATCGGCACTCTTTACCTGCTTTTTGCGATTGTAGCAGGTGTCATCGGCGGGGCGTTTTCGGTCATCGTTCGGGCGCAGCTTATGTATCCGGGCAATCACCTGATCGAGGACCACCAGTTCTATAATGTCCTCGTCACTGCGCACGGGCTGATCATGGTGTTTTTCGTGATCATGCCGGCGATGATCGGCGGGTTCGGCAATTGGATGGTGCCGCTGATGATCGGCTCGCCGGACATGGCCTTCCCGCGGATGAACAACATCAGCTTCTGGCTCCTGGTCCCGTCATTTGCGTTGCTGGTCGGCTCAACGATGGCCGGGCAAGGCGCCGGCGTCGGATGGACTGTCTATCCTCCGCTCTCGGGCCCTGTCGGTCATCCCGGACCGGCGGTCGACATGGTGATCTTCTCGCTGCACCTGGCCGGCGCGTCGTCGATCATGGGCGCCATCAACTTCATCACGACGATCCTCAACATGCGCGCGCCTGGCATGACGATGCACAAGATGCCCCTCTTCGTATGGGCGATCCTGGTCACCGCGTTCCTGCTGCTGTTGTCGCTGCCGGTCCTCGCCGGGGCGATCACGATGCTGCTGACCGACCGCAATTTCGGCACGACCTTTTTCGATCCGGCCGGCGGGGGCGATCCGCTGCTGTTCCTGAACCTGTTCTGGTTCTTCGGCCACCCCGAAGTCTACATCCTGATCCTGCCGGGCTTCGGCATGATCTCGCAGGTCGTATCGACATTTTCGAAAAAGCCGGTTTTCGGCTATCTCGGCATGGCCTACGCGATGATCGCAATCGGCGTCATCGGCTTTGTCGTGTGGGCGCATCACATGTTCACAACCGGCATTTCGGTCGATGCACGAGCCTATTTCACCGCGGCAACGATGGTCATCGCCGTGCCGACCGGCGTCAAAATCTTCTCGTGGATCGCGACGATGTGGGGCGGGTCCATAGATTTCAAGACGCCGATGCTGTGGGCATTGGGCTTCATCTTCTTGTTCACGATCGGCGGCGTGACCGGGGTGGTGTTGGCCAATGCCGGTGTCGATTTTGCTCTTCACAACACTTATTACGTAATTGCTCACTTCCATTATGTGCTGTCGCTCGGCGCAGTGTTCTCGATTTTTGCCGGCTTCTATTACTGGATCGGCAAGATGTCGGGCCGCACATATAACGAGACGTGGGGCAAGATCCATTTCTGGACCAGCTTCATTGGGGTCAACATGACCTTCTTCCCGATGCATTTCCTCGGCCTCGCCGGCATGCCACGGAGGATCGCCGATTATCCGGATGCCTTTATTGGGTGGAACATGGTTGCCTCGATCGGGGCTTTTATCTCCTATGCCTCGACATTGTTCTTCGTCTTCATCGTCTTGCACACGCTCTTCGCCGGACGGCGGGTTGGGGCCAATTACTGGGGCGACGGCGCGACGACACTGGAATGGAAACTGTCTTCGCCGCCGCCGTTCCACAGCTATGAAGAGCTGCCGGTCATCGCGTAGGGAACCGCTGTCCTCGTGAGCGATTTGTCCGAGGTTCGGCCGGCCGCCGCGTTCCGCCTCGCGACCGCGCCGGTGACGGGGGTCGCCGACTACGTCGAGATCCTCAAGCCTCGGGTCATGTCGCTGGTTGTCTTCACCGGGCTCGTCGGCCTTGTGCTGGCGCCAGGACACATACATCCGCTCCTTGGGGCGGTCGCAGTGGTTTGTATCGCCGTCGGAGCGGGCGCGGCCGGCGCCATCAACATGTGGTATGACCGCGACATCGACGCGATGATGCGCCGCACCCGCGGGAGGCCACTTCCAGCGGGCCGGATGATGCCCGGCGAGGCGCTCGGCTTCGGGGTAGCGCTCGGTGTCGGTGCGGCGTTGGTCATGGGGATCGCGGTCAACCTCGTCGCGGCCGAGCTGTTGGCTCTGACGATCGGCTTCTATGTCCTGGTCTACACGATCTGGCTGAAGCGGCGGACGCCGCAGAACATCGTGATCGGCGGCGCGGCAGGGGCGTTTCCGCCAGTGATCGGCTGGGCGGCGGTTACCGGTGATATCGGCTGGGGAGCGATCGCGTTGTTCGCGATCATCTTCTTTTGGACCCCGCCACACTTCTGGGCGTTGTCATTGTACCGGACCGCCGACTACGCCGCCGCAGGGGTGCCGATGTTGCCAGTGGTCGCCGGTCCGGCCGAAACCAAGCGCAAGATGCTGCTCTACACTCTCGTACTGTGGCCGGTCAGCCTGGCGCCTTGGCTGTTCGGCATCGGCAGCCTGCTTTACGGGGTTGGCGCGCTGTTGTTGAGCGCCTCGTTTACGGGATCGGCGATCCTGGTCTGGCGTGACACCACCGACCGCAGTGCTCGCCGGATGTTCGCCGTGTCGCTGCTCTATCTCCTGCTGATCTTCAGTTTGCTGCTCGTCGATCACACGGGCGGCGGGTGGCTTTGATGGCATTGGACCGCCAGAAAACGATCCGCACGCGCAATCTCGCGGTCGCGGCCATGCTCGTTGCGCTCGTCGCGCTGTTCTACGCCATCACAATCGTCCGAATGGGAGGGTAGCGTGGCGCCGGCGCATCGTTTGCGAAAACGCCGCCGCAACGGCGCGACCCTGCTGCTCCTCACCTCCGTTGCCGCCGGCATGGTCGGCCTGTCGTTCGCGTCGGTGCCCCTTTACCGGCTGTTTTGTGCCGCAACCGGCTTTGGCGGCACGACCCGGCGGGCGGATGCGGTGCCGCACCGAATGGCTGCAAGCTTGATTACGGTGCGCTTCGACACCCAAGTCGCGCCCGGCCTCGATTGGGAATTCCGCCCGTTGCAAGACCAAATCGCGGCCCATCCAGGCGAGCAGAGCCAAGTTTATTTCCGCGCCGTCAACCGTACTTCGGCTCCGGTTACCGCCCGCGCCGTGTACAACGTAACCCCCACCAAGGTCGGCATTTATTTCGACAAGCTGCAATGCTTCTGCTTCAGCAATCAGACCTTGGCACCGGGCCAGAGCGTCGATATGGCAGTGCAGTTCTTCGTTGACCCTGACCTCCTGACGGATCCGAATACCAGCGAAGTGCGGTCCATTACGCTCTCCTATACGATGTTTCGCGCGCCCGAGACGGCATCCCCGACCGCATCCTCGGCGCCTCGATCGCCGGCGCCCTCCTTAAACTGACCGACCCAGGCCCACATCCAATGAGCGAAGCGCACGCCGCACCGAAGCACCCCTATCATCTCGTCGAGCCCAGCATCTGGCCGCTGCTGGGCGCAATTGCCGCCGGTCTGATCACCACCGGCGGCGTTCTCTACATGCACGGCTATGGCTGGACGCTCTTGATTATCGGCATCCTGTCGGTGCTGGCGATCATGGCCGTGTGGTGGCGCGACGTCATTCGCGAAGCCACCTTTCAAGGCTATCACACCCCCGTCGTGCAGCTGGGCATGCGTTACGGCATGGCGCTGTTCATCGCTTCCGAGGTGATGTTCTTTGCCGCCTTCTTCTGGGCGTTTTTCGCATCGAGCTTGTTTCCCGTCGGCGGCGTCTGGCCGCCCAAGACGATCCACCCGTTCAACCCATTCGAGTTCCCGTTCCTCAACACGCTGATCCTGCTGTTGTCGGGGACGACGGTGACGTGGGCGCACCATTCCTTGATCGAGGGCAACCGCAGCGGGCTGCTGCGGGGCCTTGCGCTGACCATTTTTCTCGGCATCTGCTTCACCTCGGTGCAGGCCTACGAATACAGCCACGCGCCGTTTCATTTCACCGGCGGCATCTATCCATCGACCTTTTTCATGGCGACCGGGTTTCACGGTTTCCACGTCATTATCGGAACCACGTTTCTGATCGTGTGCCTTTACCGGGCCTGGGCCGGCCATTTCAAACCGGATCACCACTTTGGCTTCGAGGCGGCTGCCTGGTATTGGCATTTTGTCGACGTCGTCTGGTTGTTCCTCTTCGTGTGCGTCTATTGGTGGGGCCAGGGCAGCGGCGGCGCCGACGTCGTGGGATGAACGACTTTCCCGCGGTCTCCACGCTGCGTGCCGCCCTCGGTTGCCGCTGCCCGCGTTGCGGTCAGGGCAAACTTTTCGCGGGACTTCTGAACGTGCGCCGAGCGTGTGAGGTCTGTGGCCTCGATCTTTCGGCACAGGATGCCGGGGACGGCCCGGCCGTTTTCGTAATCCTCTTTCTGGGCCTGATCGTCGTCGGCCTCGCAGCGCTTGTCGAAATCCGCTTTTCTCCGCCGAT
>Ga0306920_100005297_pt1 | contig 16645 bp, 19 predicted proteins | sample flu12Cox44000170_FD_204666 | JGI IMG/M metagenome (GOLD analysis project Ga0306920, IMG submission 204666) | Lab enrichment of tropical soil microbial communities from Luquillo Experimental Forest, Puerto Rico - flux4day.12C.oxic.44.000.170 (v2)... | ecosystem: Environmental > Terrestrial >... | reverse complement strand
GACCGACGAGCGGCGGCTATCCAATCGACTAGCAGACGAGCCGCGAAAGCCAGCTCGCTTCATCGGCAACGGTCGAAAGTGGCACAGACCGACCGTGCCACATCCTCGCGCTGTGCGCCGTTCATGTGCTGTTCTCCCAGTTTGAGCTAAACTGTCTCGGATGGTGGCGGCGTTTCAGGAGGCGCGCTTGAGCTATTGGCGGCTGTTCCACTGGTTTTGCGCCACGCTCCTTGTCGCCATCGTAGCACTATTCGTGTGGACATTTTTCGTGCCGATACCCATCCCTGCGCCGCCATTTCGCAGTGCTCTTGTTAGCGACTTGGAACGATCTAATGCCAAACTTCGTGCGATTCAGCCCCACAACACCACCGCTGATGCAGAAGCGCTGGCGCGTTTCCTCCCCAATGGCATCACGGTCAAAGAGGCCGAAGTTGTGCTGCGCAAAGAGTGGTTCTATTGCGGCCCGTTCGAGGACGTCGGGGCAAGTGAAGCTGCGCGTTGGGGAGAGAAGTATCGACATTACATGATCTGCAAGCGAACCACCTACTACCACCCCTTTTTTATGTTTGGGTGGAGAATTGAACTGTTTGCGAACCGTGATGATGTCGTCGAAAGTGTGCGTGCGCGCCGCTGGTACGAAGGGCTTTGAACAGCCGTTTGTATTTCATGCGGTAATGTCAGGAAGTGGCGCATACGTTGAGTGGGTCGGAGCCGCCGGTGCGGGTCCGTAGCTGCGGGTTATGCGGAAACGAGCCGACGTTCCTCGCCAGCATGGTTCTTCGTCAGTCCCTGACCCGGAGAGGACCTCACCCTGCAGCGCGCGTTGCAGCGCAACAACAAAAGACCAGCTATGGTTGAGCGCACACTGCACTTGATCATTTAGACGCACGGGGGCAGCCGTGAAGCAGATCGATTGCGTCGTCTTCGATGTCGGCAACGTCTTAGTGCGCTGGGACCCGCGCAACCTTTACAGACGAATGGGCTACTCCGATGCGGACACGGTCTCGATCCTTGCCGAGATCGGGCTGCTGGAGATCAATCACCGCGTGCTCGATGCTGGAGAACCGTTTACCGCGATACTGGATGCACTCATTGAGCGCTTTCCTCGGCACGCCGAATTCATCCATGCCTTCGATGAACGTTGGGTGGAGCTGCTCGGTGGTGCCATCCCCGCCACCGTGGCAATCCTCAAGGCACTGAAGGAGGCGGGCGTGCCCGTGCATGCCATTAGCAACTACAATCGCGAAAAATTCGACATCGCCCGCGGGCTATTTCCCTTCCTTGAAGTCTTTGATGAATTGATTCTCTCGGGCGACGTTCGGGTGGTCAAGCCCGACCCCGAGATCTTCAAGCTGCTCATTCGTCGGCGCGACTTGGATGTCCGCCGGACGGTCTTCATTGATGACTCCGCCGACAATGTTGCAACTGCCGATCAACTTGGCTTCGCCACTATCCACTTCAACGAGGCGACTATCGACCTCCGCACTGAGCTTCTGCGTGTGGGCCTGCCAGCGGAAGTGATCACGGACCACCAAATCCGCTAGCGCTACGCGCTTGCATTCTGGCACTCTCCTTGTTTGTCGCTACACTTCGGAGGCCCCGATGGCAAACTGGGCAACGGAAAGGCTTGAGGCACTGGTGCGTGGCGACGTTACGCTGCCGCCAGTCACCCGCACTCTTCGTCTAGGTACTCTCGACTCATGGGGTCCGGGATGGATCAAGAAAACATGGTCGCCCGATCCTGACGTGCTCAATGTGGATGGCTCACTGTTCTGTGGGTATCTAGCTGCTCTCGCGGATCAGGCGCTCACGTTTGCTGCGATGACGAGTGTGCCGGACGGCATGGTGTTCCGTACCATCAATCTATCGACGACGTTCCTTCGCGTCGGCAAGGCCGAGCCACTCAAGATTGAGGCTAGAGTTACATCGCAGACCCGACAGATCGTCTCAACACGTGCTGAGTTCCAAGGCCAGACGGCGAACTGATTGCAGAGGCTTCAGCCCAACAGTTCCTTCAGGCACCACGAACAGGTTAGGAGCGAACGGCCTCATGCGCCGCACTCTGCGCTTCTCGCGGTACTTATGAAATCCGCTCTTCTTTACACAACGACGGTCTTAACCGGCGGGTTGGTCTGGTTCGCAACGAAGTTCCAGCTTGGCGTCGTGCCGCCGGAAATCTCTTTGATCTATCGGTTTAGCGTGGCCGCGCTGCTGTTGACCGGATTTGCGTTGGTGCTGAGGCAGCCGCTCAAATTTGGCATTGCTATACACCTCCGGTTGGCTCTGTTTGGCGCGCTCGTGTTCGGAGGCAACTTTGCTCTCCTGTATGCCGCGATTGAAAACCTAACCAGCGGGCTTGTTGCAATCATCTTCTCAACTTCCGTCTTGATGAACATCGCCTTCGGGATTGTCTTCCTCGGTCGAAAGATCGAAGGCGTTGTGGTTATCGGGGCTCTTCTTGGGGTTTGCGGGCTCGGATTGATCGCTCTCCCACGGCAACTGCTGCCTGCTGTGCAAAGCAGCCGGCAGAGCGTCAGGCCCACGGTGATAAGCGCCGGGATGACAGCTTCGATCCTGTCCCTGTGGAGACCAGCCAATCCAGGCCACGCGGGAGGCCGCGAGCTTGACCGCCACCCGGCGATGCGCCCCACACGTACCGGCGACGAGGCGTGTGCTGCTGCCGCCCGCCTTCGATCCGAGCCGCACAGAACCCGCGGATCGCCTCTCCCCTCTTTCACCTCGTCCAGCCCTCTGGGCGGCGTTCCGCGCAGGCCAGCGAGCCGGTGTGGTGCCCACACCGGGCCGGCCCCTCGGACAGCGAATGTCTGGCGCAAGCAGGCTAACTGAGGCCTTCCCACCCTTACCTGCCATAGTCAAAAGTGCCGCCCCCGCCGTTGGCTGCCAGCACGCAATCGAAATGCCGGCGGCCCTGCCGTGAAGGCCCACGTCAGACATGGGCATGAGTATGGGCAAAGATGACTACCGGACAAAAGCCTCAATAATTTCAATGTGCGGCGATTCACGCGTTGGGAGCAGAGGGCCCGTAGCCCCGCGTCCAAGTCTGATCGCGCTTTAGAAAGTCATGGAGGGTCTTGCCAGGCTCGGAGCGGAACCGGTCGGACTGCACAGCGAAAGCCTCGATGCGATCCAGCCGAAAGGTGCGGAAGTCGTCACGCAGCTCACACCAGGCCGAAAGCAGCCACACCGGGCCGAAGTAGGCGAGGCATAGCGGGCGCACCGTACGCTCCGACGCCTCGGCGATCGCGTTGCGATAGTGGAAGTGCACCTTAAGGTGGTTGCGCAGGGCCCGGCGCAGGTCCGACACGTCGAAGCTGATGGGCTCCATGTAGTGATGCGAGGGCGCCAGCAAGGCGGTGTTGGCCATGTAGTCGCGCAGCCGCTCGGGAATGACCGCCTCCACCTTGGCGATCACGTCGGTGGCGGCGGCGGCAAGCACGGGATCGGCCCAGGACTGCACAATGCGGGCGCCGAGCACCAGGGCCTCGATTTCCTGTTCCCGGAACATGAGGGGCGGCAGGTCAAAGCCCGCCTTGAGCACATACCCCACGCCCGCCTCGCCCTCAATGGGCACGCCGCTCGCCACGAGGTCCTGGATGTCGCGATAGATGGTGCGCTCAGAGACCTCCAGCGCCCCCGACAGATCCCGGGCGCGCACCAAGTCCTGGCGGCGCATGAACTGGATGATGTCGAACAGTCGGTCGGCGCGGCGCACGCTTCACCTGCGGGGTTCAACTTCAGGGGCACGCAGGTTCTAAACTAGCGCTCCTGACACCACCATGTCAGGAGCCTGTCAGACCTCCTGACAGCAGGCTGTCAGTGGGCCTTCTCCATATTCCGCTCATCGCAAGCGCCGGCCGAGACCGGCAGATCACGACAGGAGAGGTTCATGACGCGCGCATATCAAATCGCGACCGGCGGGCGGGGTTTGGCAACGCTGGCGGCAGGCGCCGGTGATAGGATCGCCAAGATCTGGCACCGCTACTGGGAGGGGCGGGCCAGGCGGGCAACGGTGGAGCTCCTACACTCCCTCGACGACCGTACGCTGCGCGACATCGGCGTATGCCGGTGCGAGATTTCCTCGCTCGTGTATGGCAGCCCGCACGATCGAATTCGCAGCTACGATGAGGCTTGGCGAAATTGGCACGCCGGCGGTTGACAGGGCAAACCTAGCCACCTGGGGAGTTGGCCGGCGGCTTGGGCTGCGAGAATATCGGGGCAAACACGATCACAGTGGAGCCCCCGATGCCCGACCCGACCAATCCCCTCCTGGCTCTCTCCACCTCGCTGAGCGGCCTGGTGGATAGTATCGCCAACACCCTCATCGGCGTTCGATCACATGGCCGGCTGGTGGCCAGCGGCTTTGCCGCTACGATCCAGAGTGTGGTCACGGCCAGCGATGCGCTCGAGGCCGACGAGGAGATATCGCTGGTGTTGGCCGACGGCCGCACCGTTGCCGCGACGCTCGCCGGCCGCGATCCGACGACCGACATCGCCGTGCTGCGCCCGAGCGAGGGGTCGCTGCAGCCGTTGCCCGGTGCAGCGGCCAAGGGCGCGCGCGTTGGCGAGCTCGTCGTGGCGCTCGGCCGCGGCGGTGAAGGCGTCACCGCCAACCTTGGCATGGTGTCCACCGCTGGCGGCCCCTGGCAGAGCATGCGCGGGGGCAGCATCGATAGCCTGCTTCGCCTCGACATGCGGCTCGAGCCGCGTGCCGAGGGCGCCCTCGTCGTCGATGCGCAAGGGGCGCCGCTGGGCATGGCGGTCCTCGGGCCGCGCCGGCGCCCGCTCGTCATCCCCATGGCCACCATCGAGCGGATCGCGCCCAAGCTACTCGCCGACGGCCGCATCCGCCGAGGCTATCTCGGGCTCGGATTGCAGCCACTCAGGCTCGACGAGGCGCTCGCACAGGCTCACGCGCTGCCGAGCCGGCGCGGCATCATGGTGGTGAGCCTCGATCCCAATGGACCCGCCCGTGCGGCCGGCGTCTATGTGGGCGACGTCATCATCAGTTTCGATGGTGAGGCAGTATCGGGCGTGCGCAGCTTGCACGCGCGCCTGACACCGGAGAGCGTCGGCAGGAATGCCGAGCTCAAGATGGTGCGGGCGGGCCAAATCGCGAGCGCCAAAATCACGATCGGCCCAAGCCCGACGCCGTGAGCATCCGCAAGAGGGAGGGCGTGCGCTCCAAACCGCCAGTGACCGTCGATGTGACCGTCGATGTGGCCATCGACGAACCCAATCTGGCGGCACGGATCCGCGCCACCTTGCGGCAGCTTGCGGGACTGCGCCTTGCCGGCATGGACGAAGACACCGCCCCGGCGGTGCGCATCAGCGATGTTGCCGCCAGCAGCGACGCGGATGTAGCGGTCATCGTCATCACGGATCGCGGCGGCGTCATGGAGGCGCTCAGGGCAGGAGCGGCCGCTGTTCTATCGCCGCGCACCGACGCACAGGCGCTTGCCAGCGCCATTCGCGCCGCTGCTCAGGGCCTTACCGTCCTAGCAGCGGAATTTCGCGATCGCATCGTGGAAGGCAGCGAGGCCACGCTCGCCCTCGAGGCGGAACCCGACGCGGAGGCGGCTAGCATCGACCTCACACCGCGCGAGCGGGAGGTTTTGCAACTTCTGGCGCAAGGATCCTCGAACAAGGCGATCGCCCGCCGCCTCGAAATCACCCCGCACACGGCCAAGTTCCACGTCGCCGCGATCATCGCCAAGCTAGGCGCCACAGGCCGCACGGACGCCGTGGCACGGGCGATGCGCCTTGGGCTCGTCATGATCTAAGGCTGAGCCCGAAAGCGAATGCACCGGGTATGACGGCTCCGTGCGCGTGGCGTCTTTGCGGTCCGCGTTGGCGCGGCGCGAGGAACGCCCTGGTCGGGATCGGGCAAGCGCCGCGGCCGATGACATTGCGCATGACAAGCGACCTGCGCCGACAAGAAAGGTCGCAAGAGCGGTAGCGGCCGAAGCGGTCAAGACCATGGCGCATGGCGGCACGGCGCGCGCGCATCGGTGCCGACAGACTATGCCTCGCCCTCTGCGTCCGAGTGATCCGCGCGCAGCGAGAAGGGCACCGCCTCGACTGCCACGACCCCGCGGCCGATGCCCTCGATGGCGCGCACCATGCGCCCCCGGCATCCGAGCGCCGCGTCGGCGAGACGGATGATGCGGCGGTTGGGATAGGCGGTAGGGGAAGCCGCGCGCAGGCGCCGGGCGATGCGCTCCTCGTCGACTCCAGGATTGATGGCGCACAACGCCACGAAGGCGGCGGCGGTCGAGCGGCTGATTCCCGCCCAGCAGTGCACCACCATTGGCCCCCGCCCACCCCAATCGAGGGCGAAGTCGATGAGCCGCTCCACGTGCTCCTCGCCGGGAGCAATGCATCCAAGCATCGGCTCGGAGATGTCATGCATAGGCAACCGCAGGTGCCGTTCCGGCAACACCAGGTCCGGCGTTGCCACCAGCACCGCGTCCTGCAGGCAGGTGAGGAGGTGTGAGGCCTGGTGACGCGCCACGATCTCGGCTAGCGCGCTCAACGGGCACACATGGACGGCACCGTCCTTGGTGCGGGGCCGCCCGGCACGCGCATCGCTGGGGGAAGCTTCACTGGCTTGCATTGTCTTGCTCGTTTTCCGCGGCCTCTCGGTTTCGGTTGCGCTCCAGTTGAAACGCTCATGTGCCGAAAAAAGGGCAGGCCGTCTAGTCGCGTGACAGCTCCCCAAAGCGCTCCAGAAATGCGGCTTGTGCAACGGCGATCGGCACCGGATCGAGCTCGCGCAGGCGCTCGCGCAGGACGGCCGGCACGGCACGCGGCACGCCGAAGTAGCGGTTGGCCTCCGTCTCGGTGAAGCCCGCGAGCTCGGTCGCCTCGTAGTAGGCAGCGACGCGGTCGGCCGCCTTGATCGCCAGGGTAATGCGGTCGGGAAGCGACGGGGGCAGCGCGAAGCGCCGGTGGATGGCCTCGAGCAGCTTGGTCTCGAACGCCTTGTAGTCGAGGCCGATGGCGGCCTTGAACGGGCTGATGAGATCGCCGATCACGTATTCCGGCGCATCGTGCAGCAACGCGGCCAGCCGCCAGCGGCGCGCCAGGTCCGATTGCATGGCGCTGGCGATCTCCTCCACCAGCATGGCGTGCTGGGCGACCGAAAAGGCGTGCTCCCCCACGGTCTGACCATTCCAGCGCGCCACGCGCGCGAGCCCGTGGGCGATGTCCTCGATCTCGATGTCCTTGGGGGAAGGATCGAGCAGGTCGAGACGGCGGCCCGAGAGCATGCGCTGCCAAGCGCGCGGCGCTCGCGTCGCCGTCTCCGCGCGCGAATTGGTCTTCTCGCTCATGCTGTGGCCCGCTCGATCGGCGCCTTGAATCGACGCTGCAGGTCCGCGCACGCCGCGTGACGATGGCAGCTTACAAGGTGGTCGTTGACCATGCCCGTCGATTGCATGAAGGCGTAGACCGTGGTGGGGCCGACGAAGCGAAAGCCTTCCGCCTTGAGCGCCTTGGAGATGGCCTTGGAGGCGGGCGTCTCGGCCGGCACCGTCTTGAAGCTTTTGTGGCGGTTGATCTGCGGACGCCCGTCGAGGAAGCCCCACAGGAATGTCGACAGGCGCGCGCGTTCGGCAAGCCGCAACACCGCGCGCGCGTTGTCGATGGTCGCTTCGACCTTGAGCCGGTTGCGCACGATGCCGGGATCCCGCAGCAGCCGCGCCACGTCCTTGGCGCCGTAGCGCGCAATGCGTTCCGGGTCGAAGCCGTGGAACGCGGCGCGGAAATTCTCGCGCTTCTTCAAAATCGTGAGCCACGACAGGCCGGCCTGGAAGCCCTCGAGCACCAGCTTCTCAAACAGCGCCCGGTCGTCGGGCTGCGGCACGCCCCATTCCTGGTCGTGGTAGCGCGCATAAATGGGCTCGGCGATTCCAACCCAAGGACAGCGCACGATTTGCGACGCCGTCATGACGCCCCCACGGTCGCAGCTGGGGCAAGCTCGAAGCTTGCCCAGTCCGGCTTCCTGAGTTGAATGACCACCCCGCCCGCCACGAGCCTGTCACCCTTGGCTGCGGCTTCGGCCGCGCGGTCGAGACGGATGAGCGCGAGGGCGTGCGCGCCCGCCACCGAGCCGACAGTTCCGATGACCGCGGCGCCCGCGACCACTTCTGCACCCGCCTGCAGCGGCGCGTCGCCCACAACCGGCACGATGCGCTTGCGCACGCTGGCGCGGTTTTGCATGCGGCTCACCACCTCCTGGCCGACGAAGCAGCCCTTGGCGAAGGACACGCCGTGGAGCTGATCGAGATCGGCTTCGTGCGGAAAGGCATCGCCGAAGGCGTAGTCCTTGCCGCCCTCGGGCACCCCCAAGGCGATGCGGTGTGCGTGGTAGTCTTCGGCCGAGGCCTCCACATGCCTCGCCGCGGCTGCGGGCGCAAACGGCGCTGCGGTGAGCACGCGCACACCGAGCGCGCTGAGGCGCGGATCCCGGAACGAAACGGCGGCGGCATCCTCACATGTGTCTGCTGCGCCACCCCACAGGGCGAAGACGCGATAGTCGGCCCGGCGATCCTCGAGGTCCACTTTGGCGCGGAGCCGGTACATAGCGAGCCGCTTGGCGAGATCGGCGGCCTTGTCGGCTGCCACCTCGAGCAAATAGCCGTCGGCCGCCTTGGCCACGAAGAAGTCGAACAGGATCTTGCCTTGCGGCGCCAGCAGGGCCGCGTGAATTGCGGGCTGGGCCGACAGCAGATCCATGTCATTGGTGATGACACCCTGCAGCAGCCTTTCCGCATCCGCGCCCACGACGCGCACAACGCCCCGGTCGGCCAGCACCGCAATCTTTGCACCTGTCGATGGGCTCGTCATGCGATCCCTGGCAATCCTTGGCAATCCCTGGCGATCCCTGGGGCGGGCAATCGGCAGCTCTCGCGCGACAAGCTCCAGCAAGCTCCAGGGCGGGCTCGGGCGGCCCGTTCTGCGCGCGCAACAAGAGGTAAGCGTCGATGCCCTAACAGGCAAGCATGCGCACCGCACCGCCTGTGGAGTGCCTGCCCATGGGGCGGCGGCAATTCACGGCCCCTTGCGGAACGCATGCCACACCCCGTCGGCGCCGATGACGATGCGCCAGTGCGTGTAGGTGCCGGCCAGTCGCATCTGCTTCACTGCGGCAGGGCTCACGAGACGGAGCAACTCGACCTCTTGCGCCGGGCTCAACTGAGCGAGCGGCAGCTCGGCGAAATAGGGCCATACGTAGAGGCGATTGTTCTCGATATCCGGTCCGAGCGGCAGCACCACATAGCCTGCGTCCAGGATCTGAGCCAGCGCCGCCAGAATCTCGCGTCCCTCGCCATCCCCGGAGATTTGCTTCCAGTGTTGGATGGGGTCGCCAACCGCTGCGACGCCAAGGTCGGGTTTGAGCTCGTTGAGCTCCCAGGCGTGCCGCAAATCCTCGATTAGTCCCGACCGCACCGCGCTCAAGATCGCCTCGCGCATGTCCTCGACCGGCGCCGGCAGGCCCTCGGTACCGTATTTGACCTCAGGCGCCGGCGCGGGCGCCGACGGCTGCTTTTTTGTGGCGCCCGATTTGGTGGCGGACTTGGAGCCTGACATGGCCCCGGCCGGCTCGGAGGAGCCGGGGGAGAGCCAGCCATCGCAATAGACAAGCGAAATGAGCGCCAGTAGGAATAGCCGCACGACGCGCAGCACAATTTGCTCGTCCTGCGTCATCGGGAGGTTCCTCTTGCTAGCAAGCCGGTCGGTTGTTTGCGGCGCACCTGGAGCCATGATCGGGGCCTCTCAGCGGGCCGGGTCCGCCTCCTGGATGACACGAATGCGGCTACGGCGCGAGCCCGGGTGAGGGTGCCGGTCCCGCCGTGGCTTTAATCCCCAACCCTCTCATCATACCCGTGGGTGTCGCCATGGGCATCCTGCTGGCGATGCCCTTCGGTCCGATCAATCTGCTGGGCATCCAGCGCGCGGTGGAGCGCGGCTTCTTCGGCGGCATGGCGGCCGGCATCGGCATCATGGCAGGGGACGGCATGATCGCGCTTGGCGCCGCGCTCGGCGTCAACGCCATTACGGGCGCCATTCGTCAGTACCGCACGGCCATCCAGATCGTGGGCGGCGTCGCCCTGTTGGGCTTCGGCATCAAGCTCTGCCTGACGCGGGCCGCCATCGTCACGGAAGCCTCCGCGCAGAAGGCGTCGCTGCGCGACTACATCTGGGAAATTCCGCAGATGTTCATCCTCACACTCACCAACCCCGGCGCACTGCTGGGGCTGATCGCCATATTTGGCGGCGTGAGCTCATTCGTGGAGGTCGAATCTTATATCGATGCCTTCACGATGGTGGCGGCGATCATGGGCGGCAGCTTCCTCTATTGGTTCACGGTCTCGGAATTCATCGCCACCATTCGCCACCGCCTCAACGTGGTGCGGCTCGAGCAGATCAACCGCATCGCCGGCCTCGTGCTGATCGGCTTCGGCTGTGTGCTGATCGGCGAGATGGTGATCAAGCGGCTGCGCTTCTGGTGAGGCACGAGTCGCCCGCGCACTACTGACGCGTGCGGTAGAGCGTGAATTCCCCCTTCTCGACCCGCGGTACGAGCCCGCTCACCAGCGACACAACCGAGGCTTCCCCATAGGACGCCACGAGGTCGGTGAGCGCGGTATAGAGCGCGGCATAGGCCATCAGCTCCGGGGCGATACCGCTGCCCGTCCCCTCCTCCCAAGCTGCCAGAATAAAGTTGAGCGCCTTGAGGCGCTGATCGTCGCCACCAGCGGGTCCAAGTGCCTGCATGTCCAATGCCCCCGCGCTCGAACGCGACGCCCATGCGGGCATCGCTGCATCCGGCGCCAAGCCCGCTGCGTAGCACGCCCGGAGTTTTAGGGTAGGGTCTACAACCGTTAACGATTAATCCAAGTGGTGCCGCCAAGTTGCATAAAAGGCACGCCTCATGGCACCGACTTGATCAGGGCATCGGCGATTTCCGCGCCTTCGGCCAGAAAGCGCGCGATCGCCGTTTGCGCGGACGGCGTGCAGTTGTTGTAGGTGCGGCTGTAGCTGCGGTAGCCATTGTTGAAGCTGCGCGTGAGCTTGGCGCGCCGCAAGGCGGTGGAGCCTTCCGCGTCCATCAGCTCCTTCATGCGCTCTCGCCACGTCTGCCCATCGTTGGAGCCGCACAGCTCGCGCAGATAGTGAATGGCGCCCAAGATTTCCGACAGGCGCATCAGCCGCTCGTCGTAGGGCCGCGTGTCGGGGCCGAGGATAGCGGCCTGCCCGATGGCACTTGAGGCGGCGCAGATGCTGATGAGCAGCGCGCTTGAGAGCTTGCGCCAAGTCGCCATGGCCGAGTGCATGGCGCGCATTCTAGGCGGCACGGCGACGCCGGCAAGCCCGATCGCCGCATTGGAAGGCGGCGCCGAACTCATCTGGACTCGGCCCGCAGCTCAGCCCAGGCCCGGCGGATCAGCGAAGCTGCACCATCGGTGAGCCGCAATCCCTCGACGTCGCCGAGCGGCACGAAGCGGGCAAGGCTCGCATCGCTGCCAGCGCAGGGCTCCCCCGCGCGCCAACGGCCGCGGAAGACGGCGATGAGATAGTGAGCGCTGAGCTTGCCCTCGGCCCCGCGCAGAATGACGTCGTGGACGTCGACGAGCGCGTCGATGTCAGCCTCCACGCCGGTCTCCTCCAACACCTCGCGCATGGCCGCGGCGCGCGCCGTCTCACCGGGCTCAATGTGCCCGCCCGGCAGGCTCCATAGCCCCTTGAGTGCGCCCTTGGCCCGCACGATGAGCAGCACCGCCTCGCCGCGAAAGACGGCGGCGCTGGCGCCGCATCTGGGCCAGGCAACGTCGGGGCAGGCGGTTTGCGGTTTGCCACACATGCGCGCGCCACAAGCCTAGCCGCCGCGGCATGCCACGTCGATGGCGCGGATTTGCGAGCCAATGGGAGGCAATCGCGTTCCACAAGGTCGCCGGGAGACCGTGAAGCTTCGCCGCACCACCCGATGGCCCAAGGCGCGCCGGCGGGATTGGCGGGTTTTTATCCTTGCGAATCCTCCCTTAAGGTTGGAGGAGGTTGAAGGGACACCAGTTCGCCCATTTTCCCCGTCACGGGGCGACCCAAGACGACCCAATGCTCGAAGCATGGCTCGAAGCATGGTTGAAAACATGTCAGAACGGCGTGGCGCCTTTCCTGCGCCAGGCAGGCTCTCGGAGGGTATCAGCATGGCGTACAAGGGCACAGATCTCGACTTGCGGACGCCGCGGCCCGCGACCAACGAAGCCACCGGGGCCGCGCCATCGGAGCGGGCCGCCCGGGGCGGCCGAGCGCGCTTCGCCGCCAACGGCGCCGGCCCGATCGCCGTCGATGCGACGCTGCTTGCCTCCTGCAACCGCGCCTACGAAATCGCCTCTTTCCACGCCTCGCCGGAGGTGCGGCTTGAGCATCTGCTGCATGCCCTGACGCGCGTCGGCGCGGCCGCACAGGCGCTGTCCGAGCTCGGCATCCGGCTTGACGCCTTGCGGCGAGACACCGCCGTTGCCATCGCCGCCGACCTGCCCGCGGGCCCCCAGGAAGCTGACACCAACCCGCAAGCTTCGGCGGCTTTGGAGGATGTGCTGCGCCGCGCCGCCGGCGAGGCCGCGTGGTGGCACGCCCCCGCAGGCGTGCACGATCTCATCCGCACCATACTGGGCGGCGGACCGGGAGCGCCTGCGGCCGCGCTCCTGCTGCAGGCCGCAACCGATCCGCAGCGGCTCGAGCGCTGGCGTGACGCCCCGCGCCTCAATTCGACTGCGCCCGAGGCGAGCGCAACGGCTCCATTGCCAACCGGCATGGGCGAAGCGCTGCTCGGGCGTCTCGACGCGATGGCGGCGACCATCCAGGCCCAGCACACCCAAGCCGCCGCTGACCGGCAAGCCCTGAGCGATCTCTTCCGCGACCTCAGCTCTCGGCTGCTGGCGCTGCGTGGCGAAAGCGCGCCCGCCGCCGGTGCCCTGGAGCCCCGGGCGGTCGAAGCGCTCGAGGGCAAGCTTGGCGAGCTCGACAAGTCGCTAAGCGCGCTCGGCCATCGACTGACCGGCATCGACAAGCTTGCGGGCGCCAGCGACGACTGGAGCGACGTCTGGCGGGAGCTGCGCAAGCGGATGGAGGCCATGGAAGGCAGGCTTGGCGCGCCGGCGCCTGACGCCCCAATCGCCCAGGCAGTCTCCGAGCGTCTCGGCACCACGGAGACCGGCCTCAAGCGCCTCACGGAGGAGACCGAGAAACATTGGAGCTCCAGCGGCGAACGGCAAATCGCGCTCGAAGCCGCCGTCCGGGCGCATCTGCAGAGCGCCGAGGAAGCCGGCAAGAAGCACGAGCGCGATCTCAATGAAATCTACCAGGCGTTGGTGAAGCTCGGCGCCAACCAGCAAACGCTGGGCGACAACTTCACGGCCTGGCGCATCGAGAGTGGCGGCGACATCGGCATCGTCAGCAACCGCCTGCAGCAGCTGGAGCAGACCATGCTCGATGTGCTGGGCCGCCTCGGCGCCGACCTTCGGGCCTGGCGGCAGCAGCGCGGCAAGGAGAGCCGCCGGCGCGACGGCTTCAAGCGCTGGCTCTACGGCACCGGCAACGTGTTCGCCTGGCGCGAGGAGGCTACCCCCACGGGCAAAGGGGCCGCAAAAGGTGCAAAGCAAGCGACCAAGACAGACAAGACGCCCTGAATCGGGGCAGCTTCAAGCGGGGCCTTGCCGACCTGCAGTGAAGGCAGGCCGGCCATCGTTGAAGGAGCCCAAGGAGCCCATGGCAGCAGCGTTTGCGGCCGCGCGCAAAGCGCCGGAAACGCCGCCGCGTGCGATAGCCGACCCCATGTCGGCCGCTACAGCACCTTCCCAAGATGTTTGGATTTCGTGAATCATATCAATGCTCTAATGGATATTCCTCAGTTTACGCCCAGATCGAGTCCACGTTTTGCTTAGGTTAGAGCTAAACGGCAACAAGGTATCTGTGGGGAACATGTACGACACGCACGGCCAGGCTATAAACCCAGCCGTGCGACAACGAGTGTTAATCGTGCCGTCAGCACTAGGGGCCGGTAAGGGTGATCGCCTTGCCGGCCCTGTTGCTATGACCACTCCCTTAGCAAGGAAGTGATCACCTGTGTTGTTGGGTACGTGCCTGCCCGTAGTTGGTCAAGCATCGGCTCATGATCCGTCCGCTTATCACAGGATGTTTCACGTGAAAGGGCAAAAACGCAACGCAGCGATGCCTTTATTTTGCGGGACAGTCGGGTGGATCCAAGCGTGCAGAGGGAGGCCATGACAAAGCCAAGGCTAAGCGGACGGGTGCGACTGTCGATAGTGCTCAGCGCTATGTGGCTTGTCGGGTTCGGAGCGCATGTATGGACACAGCAAAGGTTTAGCAGCGCCAACGCAAAAGCAGTGGAGGGAGTGCAACAACCAACTGGTGAGTAGGAGGGAGCAGCTACAGAAAACCACTCAAACCGAGGAAGAGTGGAATAAGAAATGGCTTCAAAGCCATACCCAGCTTAATCAATGTCTGGATGAGGCTTCGAGATATTATTGGCTTAGGTTGTCACAATTAGCTGTAACCTTGGCAAGGTGATGCCTTCATTTTGCGGGATGGTGGGGGTGAAGCATATGGAGGGACCCAAGATGCATCAAGGTTGGTTGCGGCTCGGCTTAGTGCTGTCGGTTGTGTGGTTCTTGGGCGTTGGTTGGGTGTTGTGGGAAAAGCAAGACGCAACGATTAGGAGTGAATTTGCTGGGCAATGGAGGAATTGCCTATTTCTCCAGCAAAGCAACAGGGACGAATATCGGCAGTGCCAAGCTAAGGCACAAGTTAGATATAATCAACAACAAGCGGAAATAGCTAAGCGGGTTTTGAGTTTGCTACCGATGGATTTTGGCTCGCTCGTGTTGACTTGGATTGCTGTAGGCTTAGGCGTAGTAGTGTTTAGATGGGTTATGAAAGGATTTGTAGGTGCGGATAATGCTATTCGTCCACCACCTCTAAATGCTGATTTTTGGAAAAATTTCGGTCGTCATTCGAGTTAGTAGGATTCTGCAACACTAGGTGTGTTCTAAAGTACACGCCCCTTAGCTGAACGGCAAAACGGCAAAACATCTCGAAGAGCAAAATCGGTTGTGAGGAAAAGGCATCGAATACTTTTCAGCAGGAAGCGGATAACCTGCACAAGGGGATTCCGATCTTGCTGGCAATCGATTTAGGTTCGAGTGCGTTCCGTTGGTTGGCTGCTTGGGTGATTACGTTGGTCGTTAGGTGGGTTCATCGTGGATTTGTGCAAGTTTAAAAAGCTGTTTCTTTTGATTTTTTGAAAATTTCGACAAACGTTCTCTTTGGATGGGGTAAAGTTATAAGGCAAGAAGTCTTACCTCCTGGAGCGAGATTGGGGAACTTCGTAAGTTTATTGCTAAAGTTGCATAGTGCTACAAAAAGTCCAAGATCTACACTATAATTCCAATCGCAATGCTTACCTGCTTTGGCTTCGCTTTCCGTCATGTTGGGTTCTATCGCCCAGTTCGAGCGCGAAATTATGTTAGAGCGGCAACGCGAGGGTATTGCTAAGGCTAAGGGTGAGGGCAAATTTAAGGATCGCAAGCCGACAGCTCGCGCAAAAACAAATAGAATTCTAGAGCTGCATAAAGAGGGTATTGCTGCTGCTGAAATTGCCCACAGACTGGAAATTGGCCGCGCCAGCGTATATCGAGTACTAGAAGCGCAGAAGCCAGTAGCGTAAGAATTTAGGGCCTTGCTGAGGCCCTTATTATTTTTATTGGTTGTGCTGTATAAAAATCCGATCGGGCCACAAGACAGGCAGGACAAAAAAAGAGCGGCCCCACAAGAGGGCCGCAGCGAGAGGATCACAACCAAACAGGCTCAAAGGTGCCTGATGAACGGTTAATATTCAGTTAACACGACAAGACTATATGAGCGCATATACACAATGAGGCTTCTGATTTGGCGCAATAACTTTGTGTATACATCGATCGCGTCTTGGATTTTCGATCTGCTGCATTTCACGTGAAAATATTGCGCGAGCAATCCAGTTTGCGATTTGCGGAAATTAGTCATATAAACCAGGACATACAATAAAGCATTGCGCTACGCTGCAAGCTTGTTGATTAGAAAATCCTCCTTCCTCAACTTCTTGTCCTGCTTCATTTCCTCCTGCATCCATTTAGGCAAATGGGGGCCGCGTCCGCTCCACCTCTTAGATGGGTTAGAACGGTCTTTTAAGCTCGCATACTTAGGAGCGGGGGAAGAACGCGACCCATCAACCTTGGATTTAGGCGGGCGACCGACACGTGCCTTACCAAACATCTGAATAAGGTCGAGCCCCAAGCGCTTGGCTTTGGCTATGATTTCGTCCTTAAACTCCTTCTGTGCTGCTTCATGCCTTTTCTGGATTTCAGCATTTGCATCGTCACGCATGCTAACTACGTCCTCAAGGCTCATCTTCGTGAAGTCGATTTTAGCCATCGGTATTCCTCCTATAGAGAGGTGATTCGGCGCTATTACGCTCAAAAAGGTTAATAGAGATTCAACGATCAAAGGCAATTCGCTATCCGGCTAATCCGCAACTTTAAAGTGAGTTGTATATATGCGCAAC
>Ga0306920_100005296_pt1 | contig 16647 bp, 15 predicted proteins | sample flu12Cox44000170_FD_204666 | JGI IMG/M metagenome (GOLD analysis project Ga0306920, IMG submission 204666) | Lab enrichment of tropical soil microbial communities from Luquillo Experimental Forest, Puerto Rico - flux4day.12C.oxic.44.000.170 (v2)... | ecosystem: Environmental > Terrestrial >... | reverse complement strand
TGGATACCCAAACCAACCGTTTCGATTTCTTCCATTGCCTGTCCTCTGTTGTTGTCGCCCGCTTGTTAGCCCAGCTGTCGTTTTCAGTTCTTCTTGATGCGGCCCAGCACGTTGTCCGCGACGATGTTGCGCTGGATCTGGTTAGTGCCTTCGATGATCTGCACCACCTTTGCGTCACGGAAATAACGGTTGATCGGGTACTCGTTGGAGATGCCGGCTGCGCCAAATAGCTGCACGGAGTCGGTCGCGACCTTCATGGCGACATCCGATGCGAACATCTTCGCCATCGCAGCCATCGGAGCGAGTTCGCGCCCGCTTACGCCCGCGTCGACGAGCGATGCGGTGCGATAGACGAGCTGGCGCGCGGCTTCGGTCTGCGTAACCATGTCGGCGATCATCCAGCGCACGCCCTGGAAGTTGCTGATGGTCTGGCCGAACGCCACGCGGTCCTGAATGAACTTGACGGCGTGATCGATCGCGCCTTGCGCGATGCCTACGGCGCGCGCCGCCACGATGGGCCGGCTCGTGTTGAGCGCTTCCATCGCCACCTTGAATCCCTGGCCGCCTTCCGGCCCGAGACGGTCTTCCGCGCGAATGAACGCGTCGTCGAAATAGAGGGGGCACGACGCCACGCCGCGCGCGCCCATCTTGTCTTCTTCATTGCCGATCGTGAGGCCGGGCGTGTTGCGATCGACGATGAATAGATTGATCCCGAGCGGCTGCCCTTCCTCATCGAGCGTTTTAGCGGCGACGAGAATGAAGTCGGCAATATGCGAGTTCGTGCACCAGATCTTCGAGCCGTTGAGCACATAGCCGCCGTTCTTGCGGCGCGCAGTGGTGCGAATGCCAGAAACGTCGGAGCCGCTTTGAGCTTCTGTAATTGAGAGCGCGCCACGCAAGTCGCCGGCGGCGAGTCCAGGCAGAAGGCGTGCCTTCTGTTCTTCCGTGCCTCCTTCGAGAATGGCGCCAAAGGGCGTCCACTGCACGACCAGCAAATAGCCGGTGTTGTAGCAAACCCTCCCGAACTCCTCGACTGCGATACAGGCCGACATCACGCTGCCGGCGCCGCCATACGCTTCGGGAAACGGCAAGGTGAACAGGCCCAGTTCCTTAAGCAGTGCGTACATGTCGTGCGGATACTCGGCCGTGCGGTCGATCGCGTCGGCGCGCGGCGCCACGCGCTCCCTCGCGACGCGACGGATGAGGTCGCGGATCTGAATCTGGTCGTCTGTTAGTTCGTATGTCACTTCGAGCTCTCTTGCTGGCGGTTTGTCTTCAACATATTGAACAATGTTCGATAAAGTAAACGATGGACCTGGTGGCCGTCAAGCGCAGAAACCGGCGGCCGCGGGTTTGTCCGAGGTGCGTCCGGAATTTCGCCGGGATGTAGTGTCAGCCTTATGGGGCGGGGCGTGGCAGGGCTTTCCCGCCGTTGACAGCGGGCTTCCGGTGCGTTTAATATTTGGAACAGTGTTCGGTTATTTGTTCCATTTTGGCCCGACGTAGCGGCTCGATTCGCAGGAGCCCGAGGCAAAACGATATGGAGGAGCGGGGAATGGACTCTCTTTGTCCTGAAGTCGACTATCAGAAGTTTCTGGCCGAGGGCCGCTTGATGATCCAGCGCAGCCGCAGCAGCGGCCGCTATGTGTTCTATCCGCGCGTTGCCGAGCCGGTTACCGGGGCGCGCGACCTTGAGTGGGTCGAGGCCTGCGGGAAAGGCACGGTTTATTCCACCACGGTCGTGCGCCAGAAGTCGCCCACGCCGAGCTACAACGTTGCAGTGATCGATCTGGAAGAAGGTGTGCGCATGCTCAGCTGCGTGGAGGGCATCGAGCCGGACGCCGTGCGCATTGGCATGCCCGTGCAGGCGAAGATCGTCTACCGGGGGGATGCGGCACTGCTTGTGTTCGAACCAGCCTGACGCCCGCTAACCCGCAGCCGGCCGTCAAGAGCCGGTCGCACCTGATGAAAGGTAGACGAATGGAATTCAACTTGCGCGGGCGTACCGCACTGGTGGCAGGCGCCACCTATGGGATTGGGGAAGCACCTGGTTTGTCGTCGATGGACCTTGCAGCGCGCGCTTCCGTCGACGCACTGGCCCAGGCAGGGCTCACCCCTGGCGACGTAGACGGGCTGTTCGTGTGCACGCCGGACGACATGCTCTCGGGTCTCACGTTTGCCGAATACCTCGGTATTAACCCGAAGTTCACCGACAACAACCGAAGCGGCGGCTCGGCGTTCGAGATTTACGCGCACACTGCCGCGATGGCGTTGTGTACGGGACAAATCGACGTTGCGTTGATCGCCTATGGCAGCAATCAGCGCAGCGCGGCAGGCAAGCTCGTGCAGTCGTCGCGTCCCTCGCCGTGGGAAAGCCCGTATAAGCCGATGAATCCGGTGTCGTCCTATGCGCTTGCGGCGGCGCGGCATATGCATCAGTACGGCACGAAGCGCGAACATCTGGCCGAGGTGGCCGTGGCCGCGCGCAAGTGGGCGCAACTCAATCCGGATGCGTACATGCGCGCGCCGTTGTCGATCGACGACGTGATGGGCGCGCGTCTCGTGTCCGACCCGCTTTCCGTGCGCGATTGCTGCCTCGTGACGGATGGTGCAGCGGCCGTAGTCATGGTGCGCGCCGACCGCGCCCGCGATCTGACCGACAAGCCGGTGTATCTGCTCGGCGCGGCCTCGGCCACGTCGCACCGCGAAATTGCGAGCATGCCTGATCTCACGGTGACTGCTGCAGCGCAATCGGGCCGGCGCGCGTATGAAATGGCGGGTGTGAAGGCTGGCGACATCGATGTCGCGATGCTGTACGACGCATTCACGATCAATACCATTCTGTTCCTCGAAGACCTCGGCTTTTGCCCGAAGGGCGAAGGCGGCCGCTTCGTAGCGGACGGCGCCATTGCGCCGGGAGGCCGGCTCGCGGTGAATACCAACGGCGGCGGTTTGTCTTGCGTTCACCCCGGCATGTATGGGCTTTTCCTGATCGAGGAGTCGATGCGGCAATTGACGGGCCGTGCCGGCGAGCGCCAGATCCCTGGCGCGAAGCTGGCCATCGCGCACGGCAACGGCGGTGTGCTCTCGAGCCAGGCCACGGTGATTCTCGGAACAGAGGAAACGCTGTAAGACACGCGACCCGTGAGGGACACTGTCAACAGCTTTGCATGGGACAGGAGACGGACAGATGAGCGAAGAGACCGGCAGCGGCGCAGCAGAAATCGTCCAGGTCCAGCAAGACGGCGCAATCGCGATCGTCACAATGAATTACCCTCAGCGGCGCAACGCGTTTTCCATGAAGATGCGCGAGACGTTGTACGCGCAACTTTATCGCCTGATGCATCACGAAGAAGGGTGCCGCGCAATCGTCCTGACTGGTGCAGGCAACACGTTTTGTGCGGGCGGCGATATTTCGGAGATGCAGACGCGCAAGGTGCTCGAGTACCGGCAGCGCAATGAACTGCCGCTCGATATCTTCAGGCTGATGGTCGAAGGTCCGAAAGCGGTTGTTGCTGCTGTCGAAGGGTTTGCGTTGGGGGCAGGTCTCTCGCTCGCAGCGGCGTGCGACTACGTCGTCACATCGTCGTCGGCGCGATATGCGAGCGCGTTCGTCAAGGTCGGGCTGCTGCCCGACACGGGTCTCTACTGGTCGCTCTCACAACGCGTGGGCGGCGGCCTCGCGCGTGAACTCATGCTGAGCGCGCGAGAATTCAACGGCGTCGAAGCCGGCGAGACCGGTTTTGCGAATCAGGTCGTCGAACCCGGCGAGGCGCTGAACGCGGCCTTGAAGGTGGCGCAACAGTACGCGGAATTGCCCTCGGTCGCCACCGCGCATCTGAAGGCCGCGCTCGCGACGGGCATCCGCACGCTCGACGACGCGATCGAAACCGAAGTCAACCTGCAGCCCATCCTGCGCCGCAGCCGCGAACACCAGGAAGCCGTGAGCGCCTTCATGGAAAAGCGCAAGCCGGTGTTCGTGGCCGACTGAAGGAAGCCATCATGAGCGAAAAAGAAACGGTAGAAACCGAAACGGCATCGCTGATCGAGGTGACCCGCGAGGGGCCGGTCGCGATCGTGACGTTGAACAATCCACGACGCCGCAACGCGATGGGGCGCCAGATGCGTCAGTTGCTGCGCGACACGATGCATCGTCTCATGGTCGACGACCCTGAGTCGCGTGCAATCGTCCTCACAGGTGCAGGCGAGCATTTTTGCGCGGGTGCGGACATCTCCGAGATGACGAAACGCACGATCCTGCAAAGCCGCGAGATTCTGGCGGAATCGTGCGTGGTGGTGCGTGAAATGCAGGCGGGCCCGAAGCCCGTTGTGGCAGCGGTGGAAGGCGTGGCCTTCGGCGCCGGTCTGTCGCTCGCGGTGGCGGCCGATTACGTCGTCGCGGCGTCGACCGCGCGCTTTTGCGCTGCCTTCCTGCGCGTAGGTCTGATTCCGGATACCGGCATTCTGTGGACGCTTCCGAAGCGCATCGGCATGGCTCGCGCGAGAGAGATGCTTTCGCTCGCTACGGAGATTGACGGCGACAAAGCCGCAACGATTGACCTCGCAAACGAAGTGGTCGAGCCGGGCGCAGCGCGCGCCAAGGCGATCGAAGTAGCGCGTAGCCTCGCGGCGTTGCCGCCGCTCGGCGTGGCGCTGCTGAAGGAATCGCTCACCAACGCCGCGACGACCATGGAAGGCGCACTGCGAGCCGAGATCGACTATCAGCCCATCCTGCGTCAGTCGAAAGACCATCAGGCTGCCTGCAAGGCATTTATGGAAAAGACCACACCGGTCTTCACCGGTGAGTGAGCGCGGGGACCCATGCGATGAGTATCGAGCAGAAGGAAAAGGCCGCGGGCGGCGACGAGATCGTGCAGGTGCGCCGTGAGGGCGACGTGACCATTGTCACGATGAACTATCCCGAGCGCCGCAATGCGTTCTCCATGAAGATGCGGCTCGCGTTGACCGAGGTGTTTCAGCGGCTCATGAACGACGGCCCGGATACGCGCGCAATCGTGCTGACGGGCGCGGGCGGTCATTTTTGCGCGGGCGGCGACCTGTCCGAAATGCACGCGGCCACGCCGCCGTTGCTCGCGCTGCGTGAGCGCATTGCTGTGGGTGTGCGCCTTTTCAAGCTGATTTATACGGGCACGAAGCCGGTCGTCGCGGCTGTAGAAGGCACTTGCTATGGAGCGGGCATCTCGCTGGCTGCTGCCTGTGATGTCGTGGTCGGCGCCGAGACGGCGAAATACTCATGTGCCTTCGGCAAGGTAGGCCTGCTGCCCGACACAGGGATTCTCTGGACGCTGCCGCAAAAGGTGGGCGGCGGCAAGGCGCGTGAGCTGATGCTGAAGGGCGATGTCATCGATGCAACCGTGGCGCGCCGTATCGGCCTCGTCAGCGAGGTGGCCGCGAGCGGGCACGCGCTCGATGTGGCGATCGAGGCCGCGGCCCGCTTCGCGAGCTATCCGCCGGTGACGCTGGCGCTCCTGAAAGCGAGCCTCGTCAACGCGGGCAACTCGATCGAAGACGCATGCCGTCTGGAAACCGATCTCAATCCGCTGACCCGTCAAACGAGGGATCACACGGAAGCCGTGAAGGCCTTCATGGAAAAACGCGAGCCGGTTTTCACGGGTGCCTGAAGCCGCCGTTCTACATTGCTGTCTCTACGGGAAGTTCAATGCCTATGTTTACGCCTGACCTGCTGAAGAACAAAAGAATCCTGATCACCGGCGGTGGCACGGGGCTCGGCAAGAGTATCGGTCGACGCTATCTCGAACTGGGCGCCGATCTCGTCATCTGTGGCCGCCGCAAGGAAGTGCTCGATGCGACGGCCGACGAGTTTCGCGGCGTGGTGCCTGGCGCACGCGTCACCACGGTGCAGGCGGATGTGCGCAGCGCGGAGTCCGTCGAGTCGATGATGGAAACGATCTGGCAAGACGGGCCGCTCGACGTGCTGCTGAACAACGCGGCGGCGAATTTCATCGCGCGCACGGAAAGCCTCTCGCCGCGCGCGGTGGACGCGGTGCTCGACATCGTGCTGCACGGCAGCTTTTATTGCACGATCGCGGCGGGCAAGCGCTGGATCGACGCGGGCCACGCGGGCAACGTAATCAGCACGGTGTCTACGCCCACGATGACCGGCTCGGCCTTTACCGTGCCCTCCGCCGCGGCGAAGGCTGGTGTTCTCGCGATGACCCGTAGCCTTGCGGTCGAGTGGGGCCCGAAGGGCATTCGCCTGAACGCGGTGGCGCCCGGACTCTTCCCGACGCCCGGTGCCTGGGAGCAGTTGTATCCCCCGGGCTCGCAGGTCGAACCGCAGGAGCGCTCCGTTCCGCTGCGGCGATTCGGCGATCACACGGAACTCGCGGACCTCTATGCTTATCTGGCGTCGGAAGGTTCCGGCTACATCACCGGTGACATGATCGTGATCGACGGCGGCCGCTGGATGCAGGGCGTCGGTGGCCCGACGTTCCGTGCCATGCAGGACTGGACCGACGAACAATGGGACGCCATGCGCGCCCATGCGCGCAAGGGTTGAACGATGGGTCCGCTCGCAGGAGTCCGTATCATCGAGCTGGCCGGCATCGGGCCGGGCCCAATGGCCGCTATGTTGCTCGCCGATCTGGGCGCGACGGTGTTGCGCATCGAGCGTCGCCAGCCGGTCAAGCTAGGGATCGAGCGCCCGCTGCGCTACAACCTGTTGCTGCGCAACCGGAAGACGATCGCGCTCGACCTGAAAGACCCGGACGCCGTCGAACTCGTGCTGTCTCTGGTGGAGCGCGCCGACGCCCTCATCGAGGGCTTCCGGCCCGGCGTGACCGAACGCCTCGGACTCGGTCCGCAGGTCTGCCTCGAGCGCAATCCGAAGCTCGCCTATGGGCGTATCACGGGATGGGGGCAAGACGGGCCACTCGCGCAGTACGCGGGGCATGACCTGAACTACATCGCGATCACCGGCGTGCTCAACGCGATAGGCCGCCGCGATCAGCCGCCGTCGATCCCGCTGAACCTGATCGGCGACTATGCCGGCGGTTCGCTGTATCTCGCAATGGGGCTGCTCTCGGCGATCCTGCACGCGCGTAATGGTGGCGCGGGGCAGGTCGTCGATGCCGCCATCGTCGATGGCACGGCCAACCTTGCGACCACGTTCTTCGGCATGCAGGCTGCCGGCATCTGGCGTGATGGGCGAGGGACGAATATCACCGACTCGGGATCGCACTTCTACGACGTTTACGAATGTGCGGACGGCAAGTGGATCACGGTCGGCCCGATCGAGGACAAGTTCTATCTAGAGCTACTTCGCCTGCTCGATATCGACCCGCGAACGCTCGGCGCTCAGCTTGACGAGAGCAACTGGCCCGCCGCGCGCACACTGTTTGCGCTGAAGTTCAAGGGCCGCACACGCGAGCAATGGACCACGCTGCTCGAGCATTCGGACGCATGCTTCGCACCGGTTCTGTCGTGGACCGAGGCACCCGAGCATGCGCATCTGAAGGCGCGCGGCACGTTCATCGAAGTCGACGGCATCGTGCAGCCTGCTCCGGCGCCGCGTTTTTCCGCCACTGTGCCCGCGAAGCCGACGGCGCCCGAAGCGCCCGACGCGGCAACGGTCGACGCCGCGCTCGCCGCATGGTTCGAACCGGGCCGCATTGGCAAGCTGAAAGAAGCGGGAACGCTGGCCTGAGCTGCACACGCCGGGCGACCCCAAAAAAACGAAACGAGACACTCATGGATTTGCGATATACCGACGAAGAACTGGCGTTCCGCAATGAGGTGAGAGCCTTCTTCAAGGAAGCGCTGCCCGCCGACATTCGACGCAAGGCAGCTTTGGGCCAGCGCTATTCGGCCGCCGACCTGCGACGCTGGCAGGGAATCCTTTACGAGCGCGGCTGGGCGACGCCCGCGTGGGACAAGGCGTGGGGCGGGACGGGTTGGAGCGCCGTGCAGCAATACATCTTCAAGGAAGAACTGCACATGGCCCCGGCGCCCGAAACACTGTCGTTCAACGTGAACATGATCGGCCCGGTGCTGATTGCGTTCGGCAGCGAAGAGCAGAAGCGTCACTTCCTGCCCCGCATTGCGAGCCTCGAATACTGGTTCTGCCAGGGCTTTTCCGAGCCGGGCGCGGGTTCGGATCTGGCCGCGCTGCGAACCCAGGCGGTTCGCGACGGCGACCACTACGTCATCAATGGGCAGAAGCTTTGGACCTCGACGGCGCATCACGCCGACTGGATGTTCTGTCTCGTGCGCACGGATTCGAGCGGCAAGAAGCAGCAGGGCATTACATACCTGCTGATCGACATGAAGACGCCGGGCTTGACGGTGCGCCCGATCATCACGATAGACGGGCACCACGAAACCAACGAGGTGTTCTTCGACAACGTGCGCGTGCCGGTCGCGAATCGCATTGGCGAAGAAAACAAGGGCTGGGACTACGCCAAGTATCTGCTCGGCAACGAGCGCAGCGGCATTGCGCGCGTGGGCGTTTCGAAGATGCGCGTGCGGCACGCAAAGGACCTCGCGAAACGCGTGCCCTGCGGTGACGGCGTGCTGTGGGACGACCCGCGCTTTCGGGAGCGGGTCGCGGCCGTGGAAGTGGAGTTGAAGGCGCTGGAAATGACGCAGATGCGCGTGATCGCCGAAAGCAGTGCGCAAGAGAGCCATGTGCCGGACCCCAAGACCTCGATCCTGAAGATCAAGGGTTCGGAGCTTCAGCAACTCTCTGCCGAACTGCTGCTGGAGGTGGCGGGCCCGGATGCGTTGCCGCTCGACATCGACTTCCTGCGCGGTCTTGGCGACGCGGTTCGCGAGCCCGAATGGGCGCTGACGATCGCGCCGAACCACTACTTTGCGCGTCACGTTTCGATTGTGGGCGGCTCCAACGAGATTCAGAAGAACATTCTCGCCAAGTCGGTATTGGGACTTTGAGCGACGGTCGAACAGCGGAGAAGCATGGGCTATGGACTTTGATTTCACCGATGAGCAACGCATGCTCAAGGATAGCGTCGAGCGGCTCGTCAAGGACGAGTACGGTTTCGAGCAGCGCGCGAAGTATCTCGCGGAGCCGGACGGCTTCAGCCGCGCGCAATGGGCGCGCTATGCGGAGATGGGGCTGCTGGGTCTTTCATTCGACGAGGAATACGGCGGCAGCAACTGCGGTCCTGTCGAAACGATGATCGTCATGGAGGCGTTGGGCCGCGGTCTCGCGGTCGAACCGTACCTCGCAACGGTTGTGCTGGGCGGCGGCCTTGTTCGCCTTGGCGGCAACGCGGCGCAACGCGCGGCGATTCTGCCGCAGGTTGCGCAGGGCGAACTGCTGATGGCCTTCGCGCACAGCGAAGCGCAGTCGCGGTACGACCTGGCGGACGTTGCGACCACCGCGCGGCGTGAAGGCGACGGATGGGTGATCGACGGCGCCAAGCGCGTCGTGCTGCACGGCGGCAGCGCCGATCACCTCGTGGTGTCGGCGCGGGTGTCGGGCGGCAGGCGCGAACGTGACGGCATCGCCCTGTTCGTGGTCAGGGGCGACGCGGCGGGCGTGACGCGCAGCGTATATCCGACGCAAGACCGGTTGCGTGCTGCAGACATCGAGTTTTCCGGCGTGCGCGTTCCAGATGGCGACGTGCTGGGAGTCGCGGGTGCTGCATTCCCGCTCATCGAAACGGTCGTTGCGCACGCAATCGCCGCGGTGAGCGCGGAAGCCGTCGGCGCGATGGCAGCGGCGCACGAAGAGACCGTGGAGTATCTGAAGGTTCGCAGGCAGTTCGGCGTGCCTATCGGATCCTTTCAGGCGCTCCAGCATCGGGCAGTCGACATGCTGGTCATGGTGGAGCAGGCGCGCAGCATGGCGCTCTTCGCAACCATGATGAGCGAGGAACCGGATGCCGGCGAGCGCGACCGCAGCATGTCCGCGGCAAAAGTGCAGATCGGGCGCTCGGGCCGCTTCGTCGGCCAGCAAGGCGTGCAGTTGCACGGCGGCATCGGGATGACCGAGGAGTGCAAGATCGGCCACTATCTGCGACGCCTGAGCGTGATCGATATCCAGTTCGGTTCGACCGAACACCATCTGACCCAGCTCGCCAATGCCGGCGGACTGATCGATGCAGCAGCGTGAGCCGCGCGTCCAGCCAAGCATACGGAAACCATTCATGAGCCGAATTTCCACTCCCGATCAATACCAGGAACTGCGCGACGCCCTGCGTGACCTCTCAAAGGAATATCCCGATGAGTACTGGCGTCGCATCGATCACGAGCGCGTCTACCCGGAAGCGTTCGTCGACGCGTTGACGAAGGCCGGCTGGATGGCGGCGTTGATTCCTCAGGAGTACGGTGGTTCCGGCCTCGGGCTGACCGAGGCGTCCGTGATCATGGAGGAGATCAACCGCAACGGCGGCAACTCCGGCTTCTGCCACGGCCAGATGTACAACATGAATACGCTGCTGCGTAACGGCTCGGAAGCACAAAAGCGCAAATATCTGCCGAAGATCGCGAGCGGAGAACTGCGCCTGCAGTCGATGGGCGTGACCGAGCCGACCACGGGAACGGACACCACGAAGCTGAAGACCACCGCCGTGAAGAAAGACGGCCGCTATGTGGTCAATGGCCAGAAGGTATGGATTTCGCGCGTGCAGCATTCGGACATGATGATCCTGCTCGCACGCACCACGCCGTTGTCGGACGTGAAGAAGAAGTCGGATGGGCTGTCGTGCTTCCTCGTGGACCTGCACCACGCCATTGGCAATGGTCTGACCGTGCGGCCGATTCCCAACATGGTCAATCACGAGACGAATGAACTGTTCTTCGACAATCTGGAAATTCCTGAAGAGAACCTGATCGGCGAGGAAGGCAAAGGCTTCAAGTACATCCTCGACGGGCTCAATGCCGAGCGCGCGCTTATCGCGGCGGAGTGCATCGGCGACGGCTACTGGTTCGTTGACCGAGCATCGAAGTACGCCAGCGAGCGTATCGTCTTCGACCGGCCAATCGGCATGAACCAGGGCATCCAGTTTCCGATCGCCGAGGCCTACATCGACGTGCGCGCGGCGGATCTCATGCGCTACAAGGCCTGCGAGCTGTTCGACAACCATCAGGCGTGCGGCGCGGAAGCGAACATGGCGAAGCATCTCGCGGCCACGGCTTCGTGGAAGGCGGCGAATGCCTGTTTGCAGACACATGGCGGCTTCGGCTTTGCCTGCGAATACGACGTCGAACGCAAGTTCCGCGAAACGCGGCTTTATCAGGTGGCGCCGATTTCGACGAACCTGATTCTGTCGTACGTCGCCGAGCATGTGCTCGACTTGCCGCGTTCATTCTGAACATCGAGGGGGATCTCATGCGCTTCGAGACCATTCTGTACGACGTCAAGGACCGTGTCGCGACGATTACGCTCAATCGTCCTGAGCACATGAACACCTGGAACGACCAGGTCGCGACGGAGGTGTACGAGGCAATGCAGGCCGCGGGCGCGGACCGCGGCGTGCGTGTCATCGTTTTCACCGGCGCGGGGAAGGCGTTTTGCGCGGGCGGCGATATTCACAGTTTCGGCGGCGACCCTGCCGCGCTCATGACCAAGCTGCCGCGCCCGTTCGACATGCGCAAGCGCGCAGACTGGCAGACGCGCTGCTCGTATTACCCGGCCATTCCGAAGCCGGTAATCGCCATGCTCAATGGTGCGACAGTCGGCATTGGCCTGATTCACGCGCTCTTTTGCGACATCCGGTTTGCGTCGGAGGACGCCACCATTACGACTGCGTTCGCGCGTCGCGGTCTGACCGCCGAATACGGCATGGCCTGGATACTCGCGCGCCATGTTGGCCAGGCACACGCACTCGACCTGCTGCTGTCGGGCCGCAAGATCAAGGGGCGCGAAGCCGAGCGTATGGGACTCGTGAATCGAGCGATTCCGGCGGAGAAGCTGGTCGAAGAGACTTATGCCTACGCGCGCGAGATGGCGGAGTACTGCTCGCCGCGCTCGATGCGCATCATGAAGGAGCAGGTCTGGGACGTGCCGTTCCAGACGCCGCACGAGGCGGTCATGTCCGCTGGTCTGGACATGCCGATCGCCAACCAGTGCGACGACTACAAGGAAGGCATGGCGAGCTTCCTCGAGAAGCGCAAACCGAACTTCACGGACTACTGAGCACCTAAGGACACCCTCATGCTGAACTACGAAGTCGTCAAGAACTGGCCTATCGAAGACGTCTCGCAAACGTACAGCGAGCGCGATGTGATGCTGTATTCGCTGGGTCTCGGCCTGGGCGGAGACCCGCTGGACGCCGACCAGCTGCGTTACGTCTATGAAAAGGACCTGCAGGCGATGCCGACTTGCGCGGCCGCGTTCGCGTGGCCGAAATCGTGGATGCGCGATCCGCGTACGGGAATCGACTATCTGAAGCTCGTGCACGGTGAGCAGGACGTCCGCTTCGTGCGACCGATGCCGGTTGCCGCGACCATCGTCAGCAAGACGCGTGTGAGCCGCATCTCGGATAAAGGCGCGGGCAAGGGCGCGATCGTCGAACTCATGCGTGACATCATCGACGCCTCCACGGGCGAGCAACTCGCTGAAGTCCGGCAGGTGTCCTTTCTGCGCGGCGACGGCGGGTTCAGCGCCGGGTCGGGCGTCAGCGACGTGCCGCCAGAAGCGCTTCCGCCGGTGCCGGAGCGCGCACCGGATGCGGAATACGTCTTTTCCACCGGGGCGCATGCCGCGTTGATCTACCGTCTTTCGGGCGATGCCAATCCGCTGCACGCGGACCCGGCGGTGGCGTCGAAGGCCGGATTCAGCCGGCCGATTCTCCATGGCCTCGCGACCTATGGCATGGCGGGCTACGCCGCGATTCGCACGTTCGCGGGCAACGATGCCTCGCGTCTGAAGCGACTCGCCTTGCGCCTGACTTCACCGGTTTATCCGGGAGAAGAAGTGCGCTTCCAGTTCTGGCGGGACAGTGACACACGTCTGCATCTGCGCGCGCGCGTTGACGCGCGCGATGTGGTGGTGCTGAACAACGGAATCGTGGAAATTGCCTGAAACCGCGCCCGGCAGCGCCAAAGCGCTTCGCCGGGCAGCGACTGGAGCCAGACGATGGACCTGAGAGAGAGTCCCGCCGAGAAGGAATTTCGCGCCACAGTGCGTGAATTCGTAGCGACGCATTTGCCTGACGATATTCGTGAGCGCGTGCTGAACTTCCGCCATGTGCCGCGCGAAGACTACGTGCGCTGGCAACGCATTCTGGCTGGGAAGGGTTGGGGTGCGCCCGCATGGCCCGCCCAATTCGGCGGCGCCGCCTGGAATGCCGCGCAGCGCAACATCTTCGATGAGGAATGCTTTACCGCTGGTGCGCCGCGCCAGATGCCGTTCGGCCTTTCGATGGTCGGACCCGTGATCCAGAAATTTGGTACCGACGCGCAACGCGATCGGTTCCTGCCGCGCATCGTCTCGATGGAGGACTGGTGGTGCCAGGGCTATTCCGAGCCGGGTGCGGGTTCCGATCTGGCCTCGCTCAAGACGCGTGCGGAACGCGTCGAGCGTGACGGTCAAGCGTTCTACGTCGTCAACGGCCAGAAGATCTGGACCTCGTTCGCGCAATGGGCGAACTGGATTTTCTGCCTCGTCCGCACGGACGGAAGCGGCCGCCCGCAGGAAGGCATTTCGTTCCTGCTGATCGATATGTCGACGCCCGGTATCACGGTCAGACCCATTCGGACGCTGGACGGCGGCCACGACGTCAACGAAGTGTTCTTCGACAACGTGGAAGTGCCGGTGAGCAATCTCGTCGGCGAGGAGCATCGCGGCTGGTCGATCGCGAAGTATCTGCTCGGACATGAGCGCACCAATATCGCAGGGCTTGGCAACTGCAAGCGTTTCATGCGGCGTCTCAAGGAGATTGCGGGTACCGAGCGCAAGCACGGCAAACCGCTCATCGAGGACGTGCGCTTTCGCGATCGCATCGCCAAGGCAGAGATCGATTTGATCGCTCACGAATGGTCGCTTTTGCGCGTCGTCTCGGCCGAAACCGCAGGGCGTCCCATCGGACCGGAAGCCTCGGTGCTGAAGATCCGCGGTTCGGAGATTCAGCAGGAGCTAACCGAGCTGATCATGGAATGCGCAGGCCCCTATGCAGTGCCTTTCGTGAGTGAGGCGCTGGAGGCGGACTGGCGCGGCGAAACCGCGAATGGCGAATTGCTGAACGCGCTGGCCGCGCACTACCTGGACTGGCGCAAGATTTCGATCTACGGCGGTTCGACCGAAGTGCAGAAAAACATCATCGCCAAGCAGGCGCTCGGCATCTGAGGACACGCCATGGACTTCACGCTGGTTGAAGAGGAACAGATGCTGGCCGACGTGGTCGGTCGCTTCGTCGAAAAGGAATACGACTTCGAGGCGCGGCGTCGTCTCGCCGCCACTCCGCAGGGCTGGTCGGATGCCCATTGGTCCACGCTCGCCGAAATGGGCGTGCTTGCGCTGAACGTGCCGCAGGACCACGGCGGCCTTGGCACGGGCCCGGTCGAGACCATGCTGGTAATGGAGGCCTTCGGCCGTGGACTCGTGCTGGAGCCGTTTGTTTCATCGGCCGTGATCGGCGCAAAGCTCATCGGGCGCGCGGGGCACGAGGCACGCAAGGCGGACCTGTTGGCCGGTATCGCGGACGGCAGCCTGAAGACCGCGCTGGCGACGCTCGAACCTGGTGCGCGTTTCGATTTGTGGAACGTCGCGACGAGGGCCGAAGCAACGCGTGACGGGTTCGTCCTGAATGGACGGAAGGGCGTCGTACTGCATGGCGATAGCGCAGACGTTCTGCTGGTTTCGGCACGCACAGCAGGCGAACAGACGGACAAGCACGGCATCACGCTCTTCGCTGTCGATGCGCGCGCGCAAGGCGTGAGCGTCAAGGGGTTTCCCGCACTCGATGGCCAGCGTGTCGCGGAGGTGGTGCTGAACGGGGTGCGAGTCGACCCGCAGGCGGTGATCGGCACCGTCGATCAAGGTTACCCGTTGCTCGAATGGACCGTCGATCAAGGCATATTCGCGCTGTGCGCCGAAGCCGTGGGCGCGATGTCGCGGCTGAGCGATCTGACGTTCGAGTATCTGCGCACGCGCAAGCAGTTTGGTTCGCCGATCGGCAAATTCCAGGCGCTGCAGCATCGCGCCGCCGATATTCTGACCGCGGTGGAGCAGGCGAAATCGATCGTCTATTTTGCGGCCGCCAGGCTTGGCGAAGACGATGACCTTGCCGCCCATCGGGCGGTGACCGCCGCGAAAGCGCTCATCGGGCGCAGCGCGCGCTTCGTCGCGCAACAGGCCGTGCAGCTTCACGGTGGGATGGGCATGACCGATGAGCTGGCGGTGGGCTGGTATGTGAAGCGCCTCACCTGCATCGACATGACCTGGGGAAACACCGAGCACCATATCGAGCTATACGGCGCGTTCCTCTGACCGCAACTCATCCGGCAACAAGATTGATTCCGACCGCCCATACCGGTCTATTTTAAGCAAGGAGACAACCTCATGTCAGCAGCTGGCCATGGCGCGACTATGGAACTGGCGCCGGTACCCGCGCACGTATCGCCCGAGCGGGTCTTCGATATCGATATCTACCACCCGCCCGGCGCCGAAGACGACTACCACCTCTCGCTCAAGAAGCTGCACGCCGAAGGTATTCCAGACATTGTCTGGACGCCTCGCAACGGCGGGCACTGGATCGCAACGCGCGGCGACGACATTTATCACATCCTCAAGGACTACGAGAACTTCTCGTCGAAGCAGCTCACCGTGCCGCTTGTCGAGCATCAGCCGTTGCCGCCGATCTTCTTCGATCCCCCGCAGCACACGGCCTATCGTGCGTTGATCGCGCCCGCGTTCATGCCGCAGGCGATCAGCAAGCTCGAAGAAAAGGCGCGGGAAATGGCGATCGAGTTGATCGAGGACTTTTACCCGAAGGGCGAAGTGGAATTCGTATCGGGGTTCGCGCAGCATCTGCCGATTGGCATTTTCATGAACATGGTGGCGCTGCCCGCCGGGGATCGCGAGTACCTCCTCGGCCTCGCCGACAAGATGGTGCGCCCGGTCGACGCCAACGAGAAGCTTGCCGCACTCGGTGCGATCTTTCAGTACCTGGGGGTGAAGATCGCCGAACGGCGCGCGAATCCGGGCGACGATCTCATCAGCAAGATCGTGAACTCGAAAATCGACGGGCGTGCGCTGACCGACGAGGAGGTTCGCGGTCTATGCGGGCTCGTGCTGATCGGCGGCCTCGATACGGTTGCGTCCGCAATGGGATTCATCGCGAGCTTTCTCGCCGGCAGCCCCGCGCACCGCAAGCAGCTCATCGACAATCCCGATCTGACGCAAAAGGCCGTTGACGAGCTTTTGCGGCGTTTCCCGGTGGTCAACCAGGGGCGGCGGATCACCCACGATTTCGAATACAAGGGCGTGCAACTGAAAGAGGGCGACATGATCATCATGCCGACCACGCTGCACGGTCTCGACGAGAGGAAGTTCGACGACCCGCTGACGGTGGATTTTTCGCGTCCCACGCCGATCCATTCGACCTTTGGCAATGGCGCGCATCGTTGTCCCGGTTCGTTCCTTGCGCGCGTGGAGTTGAAGGTATTCCTTCAGGAATGGCTCAAGCGTATTCCGGATTT
>Ga0306920_100005295_pt1 | contig 16652 bp, 14 predicted proteins | sample flu12Cox44000170_FD_204666 | JGI IMG/M metagenome (GOLD analysis project Ga0306920, IMG submission 204666) | Lab enrichment of tropical soil microbial communities from Luquillo Experimental Forest, Puerto Rico - flux4day.12C.oxic.44.000.170 (v2)... | ecosystem: Environmental > Terrestrial >... | reverse complement strand
GATGCGGGTGCTGTGGCTGGCGCGGCCGCTGCGAGCGCGGCTGATCCTCGCGGTCCTGGCGGGCGCCGCCGCCACTGGTTGCGGCATCGCGCTGCTGGCCACGTCCGGCTTCCTGCTCGCCCGGGCGTCGCAGCACCCGAACATCCTGGCGATCGCGATCGCCGTGGTCGCCGTCCGGGGCCTTTCGGTTGGCCGGGGCGTGTTCCGCTATGCCGAGCGGCTGGCCAGCCACGACGCGGCGTTCAGGATACTTACCGACATCAGGGTGCGGGCCTTCCAGCGGCTGGAGCGGCTCGCCCCGGCCGGGCTGCGCACGCTGCGGCCGGGTGACCTGCTGGCGCGGCTGGTCAGCGACGTGGACGCCACCCAGGACCTGTTCCTGCGGGGCGTGGCGCCGCCGGTGGCCGCCGTCCTGGCGGGGACCGGTGCGGTGATCGCGTGCCTGCTCATCCTTCCGGCGGGCGGGCTCGCGCTCGTGGCGGGGCTGCTCGCCGCCGGGGCCCTGGTTCCGTGGCTGGCCGCCGCCCGGGCCCGGCGGACCGGCCAGCGCCTCGCCCCGGCGCGGGGCGAGTTCACCGCCCACTTCACCGACGTCTTGTCCGGCGCGGCGGACCTGCACGCGTTCGGCGCGGCCGAGCCTGCCGCCGCCCGGGCCGCGGACGCGAGCGCCGAGCTGGCCAGGATGGAGCGCCGGGCGGCTTCGGGCATGGGCCTGGGGACCGGCCTGTCCAGCGGTGCCGCCGGGCTTACCGTGTGGGCGGTGCTGGGCCTGGCGGTGGCCGCCACCGGGACCGGCGCGCTGACCCGGGTCCCGCTGGCCGTGGTGACGCTCACCGCGCTGGCCGCCTTCGAGGCGGTGACCGCCCTGCCCGCCGCGGCGATCCAGCTCGGCCAGGCCCGAGCCAGCGCGGCCCGGGTGACGTCGATCCTGGACGCCCCCGACCCGGTGCGCGACCCGGCTGCACCGCTCCCGCTGCGCGCGGGGCCGGTCCGGGTGCGGCTGCGCGGCGCCTGCGTCCGGTACGAGCCCGGGGGCCCGCTGGCCCTGGACGGCGTGGACCTCGACCTGGATGCCGGGCGGCGGGTCGCGCTGGTCGGCCCGAGCGGGGCCGGCAAGTCCACCGTGGCCGCCGTGTTGCTGCGCTTCTGCGAACTGTCCGGGGGCAGCGCGACCCTCGATGGGGAGGCCCTGTCCGGTTATGCCGGCGACGACGTGCGGACGGTGATTGGCGGCTGTGCCCAGGACCCGCACATCTTCGATACCACGATCGCCGGCAACCTCCGGCTGGCCCGCCCCAGTGCCACCGAGGACCAGCTGGCCAGCGCCGCGGGCCGGGCCGGGCTGCTGGACTGGATCACCTCGCTGCCGCTGGGCTGGGACACCCCCGTCGGCGCGCACGGCGCGGCGATCTCCGGCGGCCAGCGGCAGCGGCTGGCCCTGGCCCGGGCCCTGCTCGCCGACCCCCCGCTGATGGTCCTCGACGAGCCGACCGCGCACCTGGACCCGGACAGCCGCCGCGCCCTGACGGCCGACATCCTGTCGGTCACTCGGGGCCGCGCCACGCTGCTGATCACGCACGACCTCGACGGGCTTGACCAGGTCGACGAGATCGTCCTGCTCGACCACGGCCGGGTGGTCGCCCGCGGCACGCACGCCGGGCTGCTCCGCTCCAGCGGCCTGTACCGCCAAATGTGGCGCCGGGGACGGTTCGGGCAGTAACCCGGCGTGCGGGCCGGCTCATGTGATGGCGTCGGCGCCGGGCGCCACTCACCCGGACGGGTGATGACGGGCGGCGTGTCCTGCGATGTGCTGGAAAGACGACCAGGCAGGGAGGATGACATGTCGGACCGCGTCGACGCACTGGTGATCTTCGGGGCGACCGGGGACCTGGCCAAGCTGGAGACCTTCCCCGCGCTGGTGGGGCTGGTCGAGCGCGATGTGCTGAACGTCCCGGTGATCGGGGTGTCCAAGAAGGGCTGGGGGCTGGAGCAGTTCCGCGATTACGCGACCGCCTCGCTGCAGCTCAACAAGATGGACCCGGGCACCCCGTCGGCGGTGAAGATGCTCAGCCTGCTCCGCTACGTGGACGGCGACCTCGACGACGACGCCACCTATCAGGCCATGTCCGACATGATCGGCCCGGGCGAGCAGGTGCTGTTCTACATGGAGGTGCCGGCGTTCTTGTTCGGGCGGATCGCCCAGGGCATCGCCACGGCCGGCCGCGCTAGGGGCGCCCGGGTGATGGTGGAAAAGCCGTTCGGCGCCGACCTGGCCAGCTCGCGCAAGCTGAACGACACGATGCACCAGTACTTCGATGAGGAGGCGATCTTCCGGGTCGATGACTGGCTGGCGTTTGAGCCGGTGGAGAACGTGCTGTTCGGCCGGTTCGCCAACTCGGTGGTCGAGCCGCTGCTCAACCGCACCTACGTGGAGAACATCCAGATCACCATGGCCGAGGCGTTCGACGTCTCCGACCGGGGCTCGTTCTACGACAAGACCGGCGCGATCCGGGACGTGGTGCAGAACCATATGCTGCAGGTGCTGGCCACGGTGATGGCCGACCCGCCGGACGGGGAGGGCCTTTCGAATTGGCGGGACGCCAAGGCGCGGTTGATCGCCTCGCTCACCCCGCTGTCCCCCGAGCACACCGTCCGCGGCCAGTACGAGGGCTACCACGACGTGGACGGCGTCGACCCGCACTCGACCGTGGAAACCTTCGTCGCGATCCGGCTCATGTCCGATTCGTGGCGGTGGGCGGACGTGCCGATCTTGATCCGGGCGGGCAAGTGCATGGCGGTCACCGCCACCGAGGTCGCCGTCAAGTTCCGCCACCCGCCCCGGGACATCTTCGGCCTGGCGCCGTTGCCGCACCGTAACGAGCTGCGGTTCCGGGTGTGGCCGGAGACCGCGGTCACCCTCACCCTGGCGGGCAAGAAGCCGGGGGCTGGGTGGGAGCCGCAGACCGAAGAGCTGACGTTTGCCCAGGAGCCCGGGTCCGACCAGCGCCCGTATGACCGGCTGATCGGCGCCGCGCTGGATGGCGAGCGGTGGCTGTTCGCCCGCCAGGACACCGTCGAGAACGCGTGGAAGATCGTGGACCCGGTGCTCGGCGACGTGACCCCGGTCCACCCCTACGCCAAGGGCAGCTGGGGCCCGAAGGAGGCCGACCGGCTGCTCCCCGACCGGGACTCCTGGCACGACCCGGCAGGCGACCCCCAGGGCTGACCCGCCCGGGGTCCGGACCGAGCAGGAGGTTGGGCGGGCCATGAACGACCAGGACCACCGGCGCCGGGTGGTGATCATCGGTGGGGGTTTCGCGGGCCTGTTCGCGGCGCGGGCGCTGCGGCGTGCCCCGGTGGACGTGACCCTGCTCGACCGCGCGGAGCATCACCTGTTCCAGCCGTTGCTGTACCAGTGCGCGACGGGCATCCTGTCCGAGGGCAAGATCGCCGCCTCGCTGCGGGCCCTCCTGCGCAAGCACCGGAACGTGGAGTTCGTCCTGGCCGACGTGACCGGGATCGATGCGGACCGGCGCCGGGTGATGGCGACGCGCCCGGGCCGCAAGACCACCGAGTTCGGCTACGACTACCTAATCGTGGCGGCCGGGGTGGAGCAGTCTTATTTCGGGCACGACGAGTTCGCCATGTGGGCGCCCGGCATGAAGACCATTGAGGATGCCCTGGTCATCCGGCGCCGGGTGTTCGGCGCGTTCGAGATCGCCGAATCGGCCACCGACCCGGCCGAGCGGGCCCGGTGGCTCACCTTCGCCCTGGTCGGCGCGGGCCCGACGGGGGTCGAGCTGGCCGGGCAGATCCGCGAGCTGGCCACCAAGACGCTCCGCGAGGAGTACCGGCACATCAAGCCCGAGGACGCGCGGGTTCTGCTGTTCGACGGCGGGGCCGCGCCGCTGGCCCCGTTCGGCCCGAAGCTGTCGGCCAAGGCGTCCGCCACCTTGGACAAGCTGGGGGTCGAGCAGCACATGCACTCGATCGCCACCCAGATCGACGGCACCGGGCTGAGCGTCCGCGGCGAAGACGGAACGGAGACGCATTACGACGCGGCCACCGTCTTGTGGACCGCTGGCGTGGCGGCGCCGTCGGTGGCGACCGCCATCGCGCAGGCCACCGGGGCCAAGCAGGACCGGGCCGGGCGGATCGAAGTCGGCCCCGACCTGAGCATCCCCGGCCACCCCGAGATCATGGTCACCGGCGACGTGATGAGCCTGAACAAGCTGCCCGGGGTCGCCGAGGTCGCCATGCAAACCGGCCTGTACGCCGGGCGCCGCATCCGCCACGAGCTCCGCGGCGAGGTCTATAAGAAGCCGTTCCGCTACTACGACCTGGGGTCGGCCGCCTACCTCTCCCGGGGCCGCGCCGTGGTCTCGGTGGGGAAGCTGCAGTTCGCCGGGTTCCCCGGGTGGGTCGTGTGGCTGTTCATCCACATCGGATTCCTGACCGGCTACCGCAACCGCTTCGGAGCGGTGCTGAGCTGGTGGTTCGCTTTCACCCGCGACCTGCGCCGGGAGCGCACCTACACCACCAAGCAGGTGGGGATCGTGGGTGACGTCTACGAAGAGCCGCCGACGTCCGCCAGCGCTCCGGCTGGCGGCGAGCCAGCGACCTGACCCGGCAACCGCCGACGCTGACCCGGGCTCCGCCGGCGTTCGCGCAGGAAAAGTCCGGGCCTAGTTAGCGCCGGAAGGCTGCCCGGGGGGGCCCGTCGCCGCCGCGGCCGTGGCGCCATCGCTCCTGGCGCCGGGCGAGGCCTGCGCCGCGTGTTGGGCTTCGGCCGCGGGGGCGGGTGCGATCCTCGCCGCGGCCACGTGCGCGACGACGACCGCCACGATGACCAGGGGCATGACGGCCAGGCCGTCGGAGAGCAGCAGCAAGGATGGCAGCAGGACGGAGGTCAGCGGGAGGGTCGTCATCACCACCGAGATCGCGCCGATGCCCATGGCGACCCCGGCGACCATCGGCAGCCCCGGCAGGTGCGACATGGCGATGCCACCGGCGGCGCCGACGAACATCGCCGGAAAGATCGGCCCGCCCCGGAAGCTGGACAGCGACACCCCGTAGGCCAGGCCCTTGCACAGCATCAGCAGCAGCAGCGCCCCGACGGTGTAGCTGGAGGCGTGCTGGATGAGGTGCGGGAGCGCGGACTGCCCGGAGAACAGCACGTCGGAGGAGGCCTTGCCGGTGGCTTCGGCGTACAGGATCGCCAGTGCCGCCACGACCAGGCCCGCCAGCGGAAGGACCAGCAGCGTCCACCGCTCGGCGTAGGGGTGCAAGAACCGGGCCAGCCACCGGATCCCCGGGCCCACCAGCGCGGCTGCGATCCCGATGACGAGGGCCCAGCCGAACTCGCCCACGGTCGGGCTGCCGAAATGCGGCAGCCCGGGGATGGCCAGGGAGAAGGTGCCCAGCCCGGTCCAGCTGTCCAGGCCGACGAAGATCAGCGCGCCGATCCCGGCGGCCAGCAGCCCGGGCAGCAGCACGACTCCCAGCATGGGTCCCCCGAGCCCGGACGCCTCCATCAGCAGGAAGGCACTGGGAAGGGGCGACCCGAACAGGGTGCTGATCGAGGCGAAGCTGCCCGAGGAGGCGAGCACCGCGCGGCCCTGATCTGGGATCTGGCGGCGGGCCGCGCGCAGGGCCACCAGCACCAGGCCGCCGCCGATGAGGATCAGCGGCATCTCCGGTCCCAGCACGGCGCCGAACACCAGGGTGGCCAGGGCCGCGAAGATCACCCCGGGAAGGTGCGCCGGAGTCGGCGGGCCGTGCATCTTGAACCCGCCGGCCGGCGACGGGCCGCCCCGGCCGGGCAGGTAACTGATCGCCAGCGCCGCCAGCACCCCCCCGACCGCCAGGACCGGCAGCGGCCACCACACCGGCTCGGTGGCGAAGCCCAGCCCGTGCGGTAGGTGGGTGAAGATCTCTTGCTGCAGGTAGTTGACCAGAGCCAGGAAGCCGTACGCGGCCGCGGACACCGGCACGCCCAAGACCGCGGCCACCACCAGCAGCTGCACGTAGGCCCGGCTGCGCAACAGGGCAATCGGATCCGGTGGCGTCGTCACCTGGCCATCGCACCACGCTCGGCGCAGCGCGACATGACCCCTCAGGGGTGAAAAGGAGAGCGTGCTTTACCGGGTGACCAGCCCCGCGTCGTGCGCCAGCAGCCCCGCCTGGGTGCGGTTGTCGAGGCCGAGCTTGTCCAGCATCCGGGACACGTAGCCCTTGACCGTCGCCTCGGAGAGGTAGAGCCGCGCTGCGATCTGGGCGTTGGACAGTCCCTCGCCCAGGCCGGTGAGCACCTCGACCTCGCGCTCGGTCAGCGAGCCGACCTGCTTGCGGGCTCGTTCCCGGGCCGGCTGGGCATCGGCGGAGGCCGCGATCAGCCGACGGGCGGCCGCGGGGGAGAGCACCGTGTGCCCCTCGGCCGCCACCCGCACCAGCCCGATCAGGTCCTCCGGCGGGGTGGATTTGACCAGGAACCCGGCCGCTCCGGCGCGCAGCGCGCGCAGTACGTACTGGTCGGCGTCGAACGTGGTCAGCACCACCACAACCGGCGGATTAGCGAGCTTGACGATCCGCTCAATCGCGGCGATCCCGTCCAGCACCGGCATGCGCAGGTCCATGAGCACGACTTCGGGCCGGTTCCGGACGACGGCTTCCACGCCCGCCGCGCCGTCGTGCGCCTCGTCCACGACCTCGATGTCGGGCGCGGACCCGAGGATCGTGCGCAGGTGCGCGCACACCATCGGCTCGTCGTCGACGACCACCACTTTGATCATGCTGGTCCCACCGCCGGCTCCGCCGTCGGCACGTACGACGGCATGGTCGCCTCCACGCAGAACCCGCCGTCCGGCGTGCCGGTGGCGCGCAGCGTGCCGTGCACCAGCTCGATGCGCTGGCGCAGGCCGGCCAGGCCGAGACCGGAGCCGGTCGCGGCGAGGCCGTTGGCCGGCGGGGCCGAGGCCGCGGTGTTACGGATGCTCAGCCGGATCTGCGATTCGTCGTAGCTGACCCGGACGACCACGCGCGCGCCCGGCGCGTGCTTGCGCACGTTCGTCAGCGCTTCGCGGACTATCCGGTAGGCCGTCCGGGCGACCACGGGGGAGGCGAGCGCGGGGTCACCCTCCTGGACGAACTCGGCGGGCGTGCCGACGGCCGTCGATTCGGCGACCAGCTCGGCCAGGCCCGAGACTGGCCGGGCCTGGTCATCCTCGGGCGCCGTCCGCAGGATGCCGACCAGGTCGCGCAGCTCGTCCAGCGCCTGGACGCCCGCGGCGCGGAGTTCTTCCGCCGCCTGCCGGGTGGCCTCGTCGGGCGCGGTGATGCCGAGCGCCCCCGCTTGCAGCACCATCAGGCTTACCCGGTGCGTCACGACGTCGTGCATCTCACCGGCCAGCCGGGCGCGCTCCTCCGCCCTGGCCTGCTCGGCGAGCAGGTACCGCTCGCGCTCGGCGCGCTCGGCGCGGTCCCGCAGTGCCTGCAGCATCTCGTGCCGGGCGCTGAAGTAGAGCGCCAGCAGCGGCCCGACCGCCGTCCGCAGCACGGCGATCGTGATCACGCTCGCCGACGGGTCCCAGATCCTGGCCACGACGAGCGTCATCATGCCCACCGCGGCGAACGCGGTGCGCCGGTCCTTGCAGTAGTAGAACGGCCCGTACGCGGCCAGGATGGTCCCGTAGGGCGCCCATATGTTCCCCGCGTGCGCCGGGGTCAGCACCCCGGCCGGGGAGATCAGCAGCGAGATCGCCAGCGTGAACCCGGTCAGGACGGCGATGACGAGTATCGGCGCCCGCCGCCTGACCACCAGCGACGCGTCGGCCAGGGCCTGCAGCACCAACATGGCCCAGGCGAGCTTGTCCGGGTGCACCGGCCACCAGGAGGCGCCCGCCAGCGTGGCCGTGGTGTCGACCAGCACGAAGAAGCACGCGAGGCCGACGTCCAGCGCCACGTTCTTCCGGGGGGCACACGATCGGGTGCTCATGCGGCTCACGCTATGTCATCGCCCGCCCGCCACCCAGGCCGCTAATACCTTCGGCCGGCCAGGAACCTACTAAAGTCGCACGCCGCTCCGGCACGGCATCCGTTCGTCGCGCCGGGACCCGACCGGCGGCCCTGCCCCGGCACGCGGCCGAAGGCCTGCAATGGGGACATGCAAACCACATCAGCGGTCATGACGACCACACCCCAGCCCGGCCATTACGACATCGACCCGAGCCGGTCCCGCGTCACGTTCGCCACCCGCCACCTGTTCGGGCTCGGGCGGGTGAAGGGTTCCTTCGCCGTCCGCGGCGGCACCGCGGACGTCGCCGACCCGATCGCTGCGTCAGCCATCTACGCGGAGATCGAGACCGCGAGCTTCCACACGAAGAACCCCGCGCGCGACCGCAGCGTGCTGTCGCCACGGTTCCTCGGCCCCGCCGGGCACCCGGTGATGATCTTCCGGTCGGACCGGATCGAGGCTGAGGGCCAGGTCCTGACCGGAACGCTCACGGTGCGCGGCACCGCCCGGCCGGTCACCCTCGCGGTCACCCAGTGCGAGGCGTCGCGTGGGTCCTTCACTGCCCGCGCTACGACCCGCATCGACCGGACCGAGTTCGGCATCACCGCAGCGCGCGGCCTGGCCGCCCGCTGCCTCGACCTGACCGTGGAGATCCAATGCAAGCGGAATTGACCAGCGGCGCGGCGCCCGCCGCCGGGCGCCCCGACCAACCGGAATCGCACCCACCGGACGCCATCACCGTCGCCGGGCTGCGCAAGAGCTACGGATCCGTGCACGCCGTGCGGGACGTCAGCTTCTCGGTCCGCCGCAGTGAGATCGTCGCGCTGCTCGGGCCGAACGGAGCGGGCAAGACCACGACGCTCGAAATCCTGGAAGGGTTCCGGGCCCGCGACGGCGGCGCCGTCATGGTGCTCGGCCTTGATCCGGGCGACAAGTCAGCGGCGCCCGAACTTCGCGAGCGGACCGGGCTGGTCCTGCAGGACATCGCGGTCGAGCCCTACCTGACGGTGCGCGAGACCCTCGCCCGCCAGGCCGGCTACTACCAGGGCCCCCGGGACGTGCCCGAGGTCATCGGCCTGGTGGGCCTCACTGGCCTGGAGAAGCGCAAGGTCAGGTCCCTATCCGGCGGCCAGAAGCGCCGCCTGGACCTCGCCCTCGGCCTGATTGGCCGCCCGGAGCTGCTGTATCTGGACGAGCCGACCACCGGTTTCGACCCGGCCGCGCGCCACGACGCCTGGGACCTGGTCCGGGAGTTGCGGGCGGCCGGGACCACGATCCTGCTGACCACGCACGACATGGCCGAGGCGCAGGCACTCGCCGACCGGGTGGTGCTGCTCACCGGCGGCGCCGTCGTGGCCGAGGGGCCGCCGGCCGGCCTGGGCGGGCGCGACCCGGACCGGGCGCGGATCAGCTTCCGGCTGCCGCCCGGCGTTCCGGTCGCCGCCCTTCCGGCATCGGCCAGCGTGCGTGACGGTGCGGTGGTGATCGAGACCGCCGAGCCGACCGAGGAACTGCACCGGCTCACCGGCTGGGCCGTGCGGCGTGGCGTCACGCTGCCTGGGCTCACCGTGGACCGGCCCAGCCTGGAAGACGTCTACCTGCGGCTCACCCGTGATAGCGCGCCGTCCGGCGCGCAGAAAGGAGCACCCGATGACCGCCGCCGTCGCCGGCGCCGCTAGGCCGCCGCGCCGTCGTAACCGCCTGGCCCTGGTGATCCACCAGGTCAGGTACGAGCAACTGTCGTTCTGGCGGAACCCGCAGAGCGCCATCTTCACGTTCGTCTTCCCCGTCGTGTTCGTGATCATCATGGGTGCCCTGTTCGGCAGCGTGGGGCGCAGCTCGTACTTCGGCGGGCTGTCGGCGCTGCAGTATTACGTCCCAACGATCGCCGCGCTGTGCGTGCTGGGCTCGTGCTACGGGCAGCTCGCGGTCGCGCTCGCGGCTCGCCGGCAGAACGGGATCCTCAAGCGGGTCCGTGCCACGCCGCTACCGGCGTGGGCGTACTTTGCCGGGCTGCTCGCGCACTGTGTCCTGGTGAGCATCGCCGACATCGCACTGATCGTCGGGGTGGGCCGCCTGTACGGCGTGCCGTTCCCGTCGCACTGGCCCGCGATCGCACTGACGTTGGTGCTCGGTGCCGCCGCCTTCTGCGCGCTGGGGGTCGCGGTGGCATCGGTGATCTCGAATGCCGAGGCCGCCCCGGCGGTTGCGCAGCTCGTGCTGTTCCCGCTGCTGTTCCTGTCCGGCACATACCTGCCGATTCACTCCCAGCTGCTCAACCAGGTGACCGGCTGGCTTCCGATCCGGCCGTTCAACGAGGCGCTGACCGGGCCGCTGTCCCGGCACGCCGGCGCCGACTGGCGGCACCTGGCCGTCCTCGCCGCCTGGGGCGTGATCGGCGCCATCGTGGCGGTCCGGCGGTTCCGCTGGGACCCGAGGCCAGAATGAGCCGTCACCCTGGAGCCGTGGCCCGGTCCTGGGCCGCCTGCCCCGCGCGACGGAGCAGGACCCCGAGGGCCAGCAGGACCGCACCTCCTACCGCCATGCCGATGCCCGCTCCGGCCAGGACGTCCAGCGGGTAGTGCACGCCCAGGTAGACCCGGGACCAGCCCACCAGGACGGCGTACCCGATCGCTGCCCCGGCCAGGACCCGGGGCAGGAACGGCAGGAGCGCGATCACGACCGCCACGGTGACGGCGGTGTGGGAGGAGGGGAAACTCGTGCCGTGGGCGGGCGGCTGGCGCAGCACCGCGTCGGCCACGACCTGGTAAGGGCGGGGACGGTCGGCGATGGCCTTAGCCAGGTTCGCCAGCGCCCATGCCACGCCAGCGGCCACCGCTCCGGCGGCCACGGGCAGGACGCTCCGGGTCCGGGCCACGACGTAGCCAGCGATGAGCACGACGACGATGACGATGCCAGCCGGCCGGAACAGATGTGAGAGCGGCGTGAGCACCGACGCCACGGCCGGCGGGACCTCGTTGAGAATACGGAACAGGCTCGCGTCCCAGCCGGTGGCTCCGGCCTTGAGCAAGACCGCGGCCGCGGCGAACGCGACCGCTCCGAGGCCCGCGAGGAGCCCGGCGGCCCAGGCCCTGGGCACCTGGGCGGGCCGCTTCGGCCACCACCACGCGGTCATGGCCGGTCATGGTAACGCGGACCGGCGGCGCCTGCCGACGGCCAGGACGGAATCCGGTGGCCCCTTTCCGAGATTGACGACGTGCCGGGAGGAGGCCGGGCAGGCTGGGGCCTATGGGCTTGGAGGTCTTGACTTCACGGGTGAACCGGGTCATCGCCTGGGCCGACCGCCTGCAGCGCAAGCACGGCGTGCTGGGGTTCCCCTACGCGGTGGTGAAGAAGTACGGCGACGATGCGGGCGGGCGGGAGGCCGCGCTCATCACCTACTACGGGTTCTTGAGCATCTTTCCGCTGCTGTTGCTCGGGGTGGCGGTGCTGTCCCGGGTGCTGGCCAGTAATCCGGACCTGCGTGAGCGGCTCATCACCGCGGTCGTGCCGGAGGCGCTGCGGCCCACGGTCGAGCATTCGCTGGCGGCCTTGCCGACGTCGACGCTTCCGCTCGTGTTCGGCCTGCTGGGCCTGCTGTACTCCGGAACCGGTGTGGTGTTCTCCGTCTACCAGACGCTGAACCACGTCGCGGCGGTCCCGCACCGGCTGCGGGCTCCTTTCCTGTCCCGCTACATCAGGGTGTTCGTGATGCTGGCGACGCTGCTGATCGGGGGGCTGGCGGTCGGCGCGCTCACGGTGGTGGCCACCGCGCTGCCCGGCCAGCCCGGGATACAGCGGGCGGCGGCGGTGCTCGGGTCGGCCCTGGTCATCTTCGCGGTGTTGTTGCTGGCCGCTAGGTTGCTGCTGGTGCGGCCCGCGCCGGTCCGGGTGCTGTGGCCGGCCGCCGTCCTGGGCACGGTGGTGGTGACGCTGGTGCTCACCGTCGGGGCACCGTTGCTGGCCCGGCTGGTGGCCAAGGCGGGGCCCGTCTACGGCAGCTTCGCCACCGTGGCGGGCATGTTCGCGCTGCTCTACCTGGTTGGCCAGGGCCTGGTGTACGCGGCCGAGGTCGCCGCCGTCCGCTATGCGCGGCTGTGGCCACGTGCCTTCGACCTCACCCGCCCGACCGAGGCGGATGTCCGCGCGCTGACCCTGCTGGCCCGCGAGCAGGAACGCATCCCCGCCGCCCGGGTGTCGTTCCGCCTCGCGCCGCCGGATTCGTCCGCGCCGGATGATCGCGGGGATTGACCCTGGCCGACCGCCGCCGGCCAGGGTCAACCTCCTGCGTCGCAGTACCGGCCGGCTAGGCGCGCTGGCGGGAGCGGACCTCGAAGGAGATGACGATCTCCGAGATCCCGCGGAACAAGGCGAAGAACCCGACCCACAGCAGCAGGAGCGCTCCCCGCGCGGGGAACGCCTGCTGCGAGGCCCAGAAGCCCAGGATGAGCTCCAGGATGCCGGCCACCAGGCCAAGCCACCAGGAGGAGTTGACGTCCTTGGTCATAACGGCGGCGATGATGTCGAGCGTGCCCTTGAAGATAAGCAGCAACCCCAGCACCGAGGCCAGGGCCCAGAACGCGTTGAAGGGGCGGGCGAACGCCCAGATCGCCCCGATTATGAAGAAGATGCCCAGCAGGATATGCGCCCACCGCCAATGGTGGCCGACCGACGCGATCATGAACTCGTTGAACCCGGCCAACAGGAACAAGACACCCATCAGGATGCCCACGGTGTTGATGGAGGCCGGGTTGAACCGCAGCACCATCACCGAGATGATCAGCCACGCAATGCCGGTGATCAGGAACAGCCACCACGGGCCGGCCATCCGCCACAGCGCCGCGTCGGCGCGCCGCCCAAGACTGGCACTGCGCCCCTGTGCGGCATCCGGATTGGCGCTCATCTGCGACTTCCTTTCGCATCAGGCGTGCTACGCGGAGTTGGGGGCAGCGGGGCCGCCCGCCAAGGATGCGCTGAGTGTAGAGCCGGGGGCACTGACAGCGGAATAGAAAGCAACGTGCAGTAACCCAATCGTAAAGAAGCGATGGAGCCTCTTCATCTGGAGCGGGGCGCGGCGGCGGAGCGCTCGCGCCTGGCGGCCGGCAGGGCCGCGAGCATCAAGGCGGCGGTGAGGGCGAAGGCGGCCGGATACCCGGTGTGGCCGACGAGCAGGCCGAAGAGGATGGGCCCCGCCCCGTAGCCGGCGTCGTACGCCAGGTTCCACAGGGCGCTGGCCGTGCCGAGTCCGGACGGCGGCATGCGCTCGATCATCAGCGCGAACGTGGCGTTCTGGGCGATTCCGAACCCGATGCCGAACAGGCCCATGCCCCCGATCACGGCGAGCGGGGAGGCCAGCCAGATCATGGTGAGCATGCCCAGGGACGCGATCGCCAGCGCCGGAACCAGCAGGCGCGCGTGACCGGTCCGGTCGCCGCGGCGCCCGGCCCACCATCGGCTGATCGTGGCGGTCAGCGCCTGGACGAGCAGCCCGGCCGCGGCGACGTCGCCGGATACCCCCGTGGCGAGCGGGAGGAAGGAGACGACCACGCCCGCCGCCACGGTGCTGGCGGCGAAGATGAGGAAGGGCCGCAGTTGCCCGGGCTGGCGAAGTCCGCCTAGCAGTCCGTCCGGGCGCCCGCCGGAGGCACCTGCCGCCTCCGCCCTATGCGAGCCGGGCCGTGCGGCCAGCCACGGGAACACCGTCAGCGGAACGAGGGCGGTCGCGGCCGCCATGACGACAACCGTCGACACGCCGGCGTGGCCGGCGAGCCAGACACCGCCGGGCAGGGCGGCGATTCCCGGCGCGGTGGCCACGAACCCGAAAAGGCCGAGCCCTTCGCCGCGCCGGTCCGGCGGCAGCAGCACCGCCGTGAGCGCGCCCGTCATCACGGTGCACAGGCCGAAGCCGAGGCCGCGGACGACGCTGACGGCCACGATGATGTCCAGCGAACCGCCGGGCAGCAGCGCCAGCGCCGGCAGCCCGAGCACCAGCGCGCCCGTGGCCAGCATGGCCCAGTACCCGTACCGCCGCATCAGGACCGGCGCGGCAAGTTCGGCCGCCACGGTGCCCAGCAGGAGCACGCCGGTCACGAGCCCGGCGCCCGCGCTGCCGGCCCCGACCGCCGCCGCGTACATCGGGGTGACCGAGAGCAGCAGGTAGAAACTGGTGAGCGCGCAGAATTCGAACAGGAACACCAGGGCGAGCGGGCCGCTGAGGATGCGTCCCCCCGGCCTGGCGGTGCTCCCCGGCGCGCCTTCGCTCGTGGTGCTGAGCCGCGGCTCGGCGGCCATCAATGTGCTCATGTCTGCGACCGTAAGATCCCAAGTGGGGCACTGATAAGTTCCAATGTCATGGCGATTCAGTGGTCCGGTTTGGGCCCGCAGCTCCTGCTGCGGCTCGACCGTGGCGGCGGCCAGCCGCTGCGGTCCCAGCTGGAAGAGGGTCTGCGCGACGCAATACGGAGCGGCCGGCTGCAAGGTGGCGAGCGGCTGCCCTCCTCCCGGGAGCTGGCCCGGGAGCTGGGTACCTCCCGCGGCCTGGTGCAGGAGTGCTACAGCCAGTTGCTGTCCGAGGGCTACCTGACCAGCCAGCTCGGCTCGGCCACCCGGGTCGCGATGGGCGCGTACCCGGCGCCGGCGGAGCCGCCGCCACGCCCCGCGCCCGCGCCGCGGCTGATCGCGGACTTCCGCATCGGCGTTCCCGACCTGGCCAGCTTCCCGCGGGGCGACTGGGTCTGGGCAACCCGGGAGGCGTGCGGCAGCATGGCCAACCTCGACCTCGACTACGGCGACCCCCGCGGCAGCGCCGTCCTGCGGGGCGTGCTCGCCGGGTACCTGCGGCGGGTGCGCGCCGCTGCCGCCGACGCCGGGCACATCGTCGTCAGCACGGGATTCGCGCAGGGAGTCGTCCTCGTGTTGCGGGCCCTTGCCCAGGCCGGCGTCGGGTGCGTCGCCTTCGAGGACCCCGGGCCCGGTGGCGGCGATTCCAGCGAGACCGTGCAGGCGGTCGGGGCGATGGGCTTGCGCACGGTCCACGTGCCCGTGGACGACCTCGGGATAGACGTCGCGGCGCTGGAGGACAGCGGCGCCCAGGCCGTCGTCGTCACCCCGGCACACCAGTCGCCCACCGGGGTCGTGCTTGCGGCCCGGCGGCGTCACGCCCTGGTGGAATGGGCGAACCGGAATGACGGGTTCATCGTCGAGGACGACTACGATTCGGAGTTCCGCTACGACCGGGAGCCGGTCGGCGTCTTGCAGGGCCTGGCTCCGGGCCGCGTCTTCACGATCGGCACGGCCAGCAAGGCGCTCGCCCCGGCGGTGCGGCTCGGGTGGGTCCTCGCGCCGCCATCGCTCGCCGCCGCCGTCGCGGAGGAGAAGCGGATCAGCGACCGCGGCTCATCGACCCTGGATCAGCTGGTGCTGGCGGCCCTGCTCGAGTCGGGCCGCTACGATCGCCACTTGCGCCGGATGCGGGCGGTCTACGCCAGCCGGCGTACCACGCTCATCGATGTCCTGGCGCGGCATGCCCCCGGCGTCCGGCTCACCGGGCTTGCCGCGGGCTTCCATGCCGTCGCGGACCTGCCGGCCGGCGCTGGCGAGCAGGCCGTGGTCGTGGCCGCGCGCGAGCGGCGGGTCGGCTTGTACGGGATGGGCGGCTTCCGGTCGACCCGGGCGGCCGGGCCACCCCAGCTCGTGCTGGGGTTCGGCCAGGTCGGCGGGCGGGCCATCGAGCCCGGGATCGCCGCCGTCGCCGACCTGCTCAACTGACGGGTCACGGTCGGCCCGACGGCAGAACGGCTAGCGCGGTCCGGCTTGCGCCGGTGGCGGCGGGCCGTCCTCCGCCCGTGGCGGCCCGTCCTCGCCGCCCCCGTCCTCGCCGTGGAATTGGGCCCACCGGGCGCCCCAGCCGGTGTGCGGGTCAGTGATCTTCCGGATGAACTCTTCGACGAACGCGGTCTCGGCATCCAGCAGCGACAGCCGGTATTCCTCTTCGACCAGGAACAGCTCGGGCACGCCCCCGTCGAGGCTGGTGTCGATGAGGCCGCGGATCTCGGTGCGCGCCTGGTGGAGCTGGTCGAGCCGGTGGCGCAGCAGGGGCACGACGTCGCTCGGGGGCAGCGCCGCGATGAGCGAAAGCGCGGCCACGAAGTGGGGATACTCATGCTCTGGTTCCGCGACGAGTTCCCGCAGCCAGTCGCGGAACTCGGCCCGGCCTTCGTCGGTCAGCGCGTAGACCGTGCGCTCGGGACGCTGTCCCGCCCGGCTGGTCTCCACCTCGGTGATGTACCCGGCCTTGGCCAGCTGGCCGACCACCATGTACAGGGATCCGTGGTTGAACTTGATGCTGCGTTCGTCGCCGTGCTCGCGCAGGGTGCGGCTCAGCTCATAGGGGTGCATGGGCTGCCGCGACAGGTAGGACAGCACCGCGAGCGCGAGCAGGTTGCCGACCTTACGCTTACTGGCCATCGGTCCATCCATCCCAATGGGGTGTGCCACCGGTGGCGGCACACCCCATTTCCCGGGGTGATCAGGCGGTGCGGGCCGGGTCGTCCACGGTCGGGAACCCGCCCTCGGCGTGCGCGCGGCGCAGGTCGGCCAGGTACTCGCGGGAGAACATGGCCGACAGCTGGGCGATCCCGCC
>Ga0306920_100005292_pt1 | contig 16654 bp, 23 predicted proteins | sample flu12Cox44000170_FD_204666 | JGI IMG/M metagenome (GOLD analysis project Ga0306920, IMG submission 204666) | Lab enrichment of tropical soil microbial communities from Luquillo Experimental Forest, Puerto Rico - flux4day.12C.oxic.44.000.170 (v2)... | ecosystem: Environmental > Terrestrial >... | reverse complement strand
CTGGGTTCATGGAAACCCATCCCGATATCTGGGGGAACCTCAAGGGAAAGTCCCGACAACTTGGTTCTCAAAGCTGGCAAGGAGTTTGATATGGATGCATTCTTCTAGCGCAACTGTCTAGCTTAAGCCGTCTATAGGAGTATAGCCTATGCTACTCAAACCCGATGTGAATGTGTCAAGGATCAGTGAACTCGCCGATCTGATCGAGCAATCAACCGATTACAATCAGAACGACATCCATCACTGCATCTGTGGGATGGCGTTCAAGACGTGGGCATCATTCTACGAGAGTGTTCCAACGGTGAAACGGGGAGCAGAGATCCTCGGGATCAAGAGGGAATTGGCCGATCAGCTCTTCGCCCCTAAGGATACGACCCCACAGAGAACCGCCAGGGTGCTCCGGCATCTTGCCGTCACGGGCGAAGTCAACTGGATGGTATGAGGTAAATTATGAGCGGTGGAACATCATCGAATGTCGGGGTGCAGACTACGGTCTCCATGCTCGTCACCAAGAACTCGGATTTCAGTTACAACATCGTCTCCGGTGACAGCACCAATGCCGCGGGATGGGTGCTGATTACCAATGGACAGGATTGGTATGAGGCTTTGACCAATGTCAAAAACCCGGTATGGAATGAAATTTTGAGGCAAATCTTGCAAATCTAAAGGAGGTTGAAATGACAAATGGAACCCCGGCTTCGGATCCCAACGCATCAGTCAACCATGTTCTCGGAACAGGTGCCGGCGCCATCATCGGCGGTCTGGGAACAGCCGCTATTGCTTCCGCCGCCGTGGCGGCGGGCCTTCTGACCGGCGGACTCGGCACCGTGGCTATCGCCGCCGCCCCTTGGGTCGGTGCTTGGTTCGGCGGCCAAGTCGGCCACAACATGACCAAGCCAGCAGGAACATAACCATGTCTCAGAAAGAAAAAGGTTTCTTCAAGTGCTCCAATCCTAGAGGCCCATCATCGGACTTCCATAACAAGTCAGACATGTACCTTCACCCCTCAGGGGGTAAGGGCGGGTCCAAGGGACCGAATCCGGCACCGAAGTCCTCGTTCAAGCCGGATGCCGCCGAGTACCCAAAGGGACACGGTAAGAAGCATAAGTGACGAACGGCAGCGGCACTGGCGGGACTCAGCGATCCGCCACGCCGGAAATCACCTCGATTGTCGACAAGTCCGGAAGGCCCACTTCCGAGACTGAGTTCAAGGTCAAGAATCAGACCTTGTTCATGCAGGAGATGCGTGACAACTACGACCGGGCCAGACAAAGGGAGCACGAGAATATCATCGAGGCTTACCTCGATTTAGGGTTCAAGGGCGGCGATGCCCAGTGGGATGCCACCGCTCTGAATGAAAGACAAACGGAACGCCGGCCGTGCATGATCATCAACATGATCCCGCAATTCGTCCGCCAGGTGACTGGCGAACAACGACAGATGCGGCCCGCGATAAAAGTCGTGGGCATCGATGACAAGTCCGATCCCAAGACCGCGGAGACCATTGCCGATTTAATTCGTTACATTGAGAACCGTTCCGACGCTCAGGACGCCTATGCCAAGGGGGCAGAGCAACAGGTTACGGCTGGAGTCGGACATTGGCGGGTTTATACCGAGTATGCGGGGAACTCCACTTTTGATCAGGAACTCGCCATCGGCGCCATCGACGATGGGATAGCGGTGTTATGGGATCCCGATGCGGTCAAACCCGATCGTTCCGATGCGACGTTCTGTTTCGTGCCGGTCGACATGTCGAGGAAGAAATTTGAACAGATGTACCCCGGCAAGACCGCTGACGACATGAACATCTATGACTATCAATGGCGCACCGAATGGGCGACAGACGACCATGTTAGAGTCTCGGAATACTGGATCAAACGGCCCGTTACGCTTAAGCTTGCCATGCTGCCGGACGGGAGTACGGTCGATGTCGGGAAACTCGGACCTGATGTGTCTCTCCCGCCCGACAGCATCCAGGAACGAGAATCCCACGAAATCGTCCGTTATCTCGTTTCTCTGACGGAGGTCCTAGAGGATGAGCAAATCTCCCCCGGACGTTATATCCCGATTATTCCCTGCTTTGGTGAGGAAGTCAGGATCGGAAGAAGACTCATCCGCCACGGCATGGTCCGCTTCATGCGAGACCCCCAAAGAATTTACAATTACTACGCCTCGGCTGAAGTTGAGGTCACGGCCATGCAACCGAAAGCCCCATTCATGGGCACGGAACTGAACTTCGCCGACACCATCGACATGTGGCAAACCGCCAACATCAAAAATTACCCGTTCATGATCTATAAGCCTGATGCTCAAAATCAGGGAAAAGCCCCGGAGAGGATTTCTCCTCCAGTGTCGAGTCAGGGGATCCTAGAAGGGATTCAGAGGGCCGAGCAGGATATGTGGCGGGTCACCGGATTATACCCTCCGTCTCTAGGGCAACAGTCGAACGAAACTTCGGGGACGGCGATCGCCAATCGTCAAAGAGAAGGGGACACCGGAACGTTCGTTTATATCGACAATTGGGTGAGGGCGATCCGTCATACCGGGCGAGTCCTCATCGACATGATCCCCCACGTCTATGACACCGCACGACAAATTCGTATCCTGAGGGAAGACGACAAGGTTCAACCCATCAACATCAATCAACCCGTTCGTCAGATTCAAGGGCTGAACATCATCACGAAGATCGACAATGATCTCACGGTGGGGGCCTACGATGTCATGGTCGAGGTCGGACCGTCCTTCGCTACCCGAAGGGAAGAAGCCAAGGCGGGGATGATCACGCTTCTACAAACCATCCCCCAATTGGGGCCGTTACTGATGGACCTCGTCGCCCAAGCGCAGGATTGGCCTTTAGCCAATGTCATTGCCGATCGAGCGAAACTCCTTTTACCTCCAATGTTATTGATGGCCGAGATGATGCGGGAACAGGGCATGCCGGAGGAACAGATTCGAGCTCAGATGCTGCAACAGATGATGCAACCGAAGCCTGATCCGAAAATGGTCGAGGCCGAGGCGAAATCAGAACATGAAAAACTGAAGACCCAACACGAGGGGGTGAGACTCCAGAGGGACGTCATCAAGGGGCAGGTCGAGGCTCAAAGGGCCAAACACGAAATGGCCGGAGATGCCATTCAGAGAAATCACGACGTATCGATGAAGCGAATGGATCAACAGATGCAGATGCTGAAGCTCCTGATTGAGGAAATGAAGCTGTTTACCTCTCAGAAGAAAGCGGCTAAGACTGAAACCGACGCCACTGCGTCTTATTGACGGTTACAGACCTCCCTAGCTCAAGGCCCCCTTCGGGGCCTTTTTTTATAAGGAGGATTCACCATGACTCAAGACATCGGCACGGCGGTCACTGCGCCAGTCGATCTACCCCCAGAGGTTCCGGAGGAAGTCCAGGCTGTAGAGCCAGAGACGCCAGAGGAGCCCAAGCAGGAAGCTCCTGTTGAAGAACCAAAGCCGAGATCAGGCTTTGCCAGGCAGAAGATCAAACTCGCCAGGCAAGATGCCAGGATCTTGGAGCAGGATCAGAGGATCCGGTACCTAGAAAGCCAATTGAATGGCAAGGCGCCAGACGCCAAGCCGCTATCAAGACCGGAACCTGAGCAATTCACCGATTGGAAGAAGTACCAGGACGCGCAAGAGGCTTACGATAACGAGAGGATTTCTCGCATCGTTGCCGAGCAACAGGCCCGTCAGGAAGCCCGCCAGGCTCAACAGAGGCAGATCGAGCTTCGCCAAGATGCCTTCAGGGACTTTCGTGAGGACTGCGAGGAATTCAACCAGGAATTCCCCGATGCTGAAGCTGCAGCTTCGGCCCTCAAGGCCGAGATCGGCTCGTGGAAACCCCATGTGCTCGATCTGATGTCGAGAGCCAGGAATCGTGAGGTCATTCACTATTATCTCACGAAGAATCCCGACCTTGCGGTCGAGCTCAACGGCATGGACCCTGTATCCGCCGCTCTCACAATAGGTGAACTGCAAGCGAAAGCCGAGCTTCCCACTGCGAATAAAGTCTCCAAGGCGCCACCACCGATTACCCCTCCTCGTGGCGGGGCGTCAGCACCATCCGATCCTTATCAGGCCGCGAAGAAGGACGACATTACTCAATATGTCCGCATGCGTATGGCCATGGATAAGAAGGAGTAAGGGAACTTAAACAATGGCAAACGTCAAACTGACTGCCGACGTGATTGCCGCGGAAGCTTTGATGCTTCTCGACAACAATCTCGTCATGGCCAATCAGGTGTATCGCGGCTATGAATCCGAATACTCCAAGAGTGTGAACGGATACCAAGTCGGCGCTACCATTCGTATCCGGAGACCGAACGATTTCACGGTGCGGACCGGTGCGGTGGCGGCGATCCAAGACGTGGTCGAAGGCACCACTCAACTGGTCGTGAACCAGCAAAAAGGTATCGATTTCCGCTTCACCTCACAGGAGCTCACCCTCGATATTCGGGAGTTTTCCGATCGCGTGATGAAGCCGGCGATGATCCAGCTTGCCAATTCGGTAGACCAGGACCTGATGAATCTCTATCAGCAAGTCTGGAACTGGGTCGGCACTCCCGGCAAAACCATTGCTTCATATGCCGGATTTGCCCTAGGACCGGAGCAGCTCGATTTGGGAGCAGTCCCGCAGGATTCCCGTTCCGGGGTGCTGTCTCCAGCGGATTACTGGGGACTCTTGGGCTCTCAGACGGCGTTGTTCTTCAATTCCGTCGGTGTGCCGGCCTATCGTCAAGGGTCTTTAGGTCAGATCGGTGGTGTCGACACGTTCATGTCGCAGAACATCCCAACCCTGACCGCCGGGACTCGTGTGGCCACCGCAGGCGTGGTTCATGCTGCCGGTACTGGTGCCTTGAGTACCACTTGGGCCTTGTCCAAGGATACCGGAACCATGAACTTTCCCACCAATGGTTGGGCCAACGGCGCAACCCTAAACGTCGGGGAGGTGTTTACCATCTCCAATGTGTTCGCGGTGAATCCCGTCACTAAAGTTGCTCAGAGCTTTTTGCAGCAATTCGTGATACAACAGACGGTGACGGCAGCTTCGGTGACCACCAATGAAACCACGCTGACTATCTCGCCTCCGATTATCACGTCGGGAGCTTTCCAGACTGTATCGGCGATCCCGGTGGCGAACGCGACGATCACCATGGTGGGAACGGCGTCGACTGCCTATCCGCAGAACCTGGTCTTCCACAGGAACGCCTTCACATTGGCGATGGTCCCTCTGGAAATGCCGCAAGGCGTGGTTGATGCCGCGAGAAAGACCTACAAGGGTTTGAGTGTCCGGGTCGTCCCGTACTATGACGGCACCAACGACATCTCGAATTGGCGCCTCGACATCCTTTATGGCGTCAAGGCCATCGATCCTCGCCTAGCCAGCCGGTTGAGCGGAACATAAGGAGGTTCCCATGCCAGTCAGACAACTCTCAGACTCCAACCCGGACGGGAACTCATTCGGGGCCAAAGGCTCCGATCTGGTTTCGTTCTACGGCGCCACTCCGGTCAGCCAACGGTCTTCGTCCCTACAAACGACCTCGAATATCTCGGCATCGAGTGCGTCCTTTGGTTCAACCCAGGCCGCTTGCATGACCGAGATCGTCAATTGCCTAGTTGGTGTAGGCTTGATGAAAGGCTCGTAGTGGAAGGAATCGGTATCGGAGAGGATGGCGAACCCGTTGGTCTCGTAAAGCCTAGCGACGGCAAACGGGTCGCCTTCCTCATTCCCTCCAGGGGAAAGCCGGCAGAAGCCCTTCTCGATTCAATGGAAGCCTCGTGCCCTCTGATGGACCAAGCGGGCTACGAGGCCGGCATCGTGTTCGAGGTGGGGAATCCGTACATTTCGGCGGCGCGCAGCCTGTTGCTGCGCAAAGCTCTCGACTGGAAAGCCGATCATGTCGTGTTCATCGACGACGACGTGTCTTGGCGTCCGCAAGACCTGATCAAGCTTCTCGATACCTCAGGTGAAGTCATTGCTGGAACCTACCGGTTCAAAGGCCCAATCGAGGAGTATATGGGACTCCTGCACGACGATCCCGTCACCCATCGCCCGGAGGTCAGGGAGGACGGGTGTGTCCGAGCTGAACTTGTCCCCGCCGGGTTCCTGAAACTCAGCAAGGAAGCCGTAGGAAGGTTCATGCGTGGATACCCGGAGTTATGCTACGGGGCTCCTTATGCTTTCCACGTCGATCTGTTCAATCACGGCGCCTTTGAAGGACGTTGGTGGGGGGAAGATTACATGTTTTCTAAACGCTGGAGAGCCATCGGGGGAGAACTATGGATTGTCCCCGATATGGAACTCTGCCATTGGGGTGGGGGTAACGATCATAAAGGAAACTTTCATGAGTTCCTGTTGAGACAACCCGGCGGGTCAAAGCATGTCAAGAAGTTCTACGAGGTGATGGTCGCATGAGGGTTCTGGTGACGGGAGGGGCTGGGTTTATCGGTCATCATTTGATTGAGCACATTCTCAAGAATACCAATTGGCAGATCGTCAGTCTTGATCGGCTGGACACCTCAGGGAATCTTAACCGGCTTGCCTCCCTGCCCATATGGCATGCCGAGGGTACGAGGGTTAAGGTTGTGTTTCACGACCTTAGGGCTCCTGTTAATCAGTCTGTGGCTTCCCGGATTGGGGACTGCGAATATGTTTTTCATCTGGCCGCGGCGTCACACGTCGACCGGTCCATCGAAAACCCTTTGGAGTTCGTAGAGAACAATGTGGTCGGAACCTGTAACATTCTGGAGTTTGTTCGTGAGCGGGGGTGTAGCCGGTTTCTGTATTTTTCGACTGATGAGGTCTTTGGACCTGCGCCGGGCGGAGTTCGATACCGAGAATGGGATCGATATAACAGTTCGAATCCCTATGCGGCCTCGAAAGCCGGAGCCGAGGAACTCTGTCTCGCCTACGAGAACACCTACAAACTCCCTATTTTAATAACGCATACCATGAATGTCTTCGGAGAACGCCAGCATCCGGAGAAGTTCATCCCGTCGACGATCCTTAAAGTTCTTAACGGAGAACAGGTCATTATCCACGGTTCTCCTGAGGGGCTTCCCGGGTCGAGATTTTACATCCATGCCAGGAATGTTGCCGCTGCGGCATTGTTTGTGATGTCCAATGGGTGGCCGGGGGATAAGTACAACATCGTCGGCGAGATGGAAGTCGACAACCTTCAAATGGCCAAGATGATTGCTTCGGCTGTAGGAAAGGACCTCGATTACAAGATCGTCGATTTTCACTCGTCAAGACCGGGTCATGATTTGAGATACGCACTGGATGGGTCCAGATTGAGTGATTTTGGGTTCAAACTCCCGGTGACGTTTAGAAAATCTTTAAACAAAACAATCAAATGGACCCTCGAACACAAGGAATGGCTGCATGGAGCTTCTGATCGGCTGCGGACGGAGCAGGGAACGAAAAATGTCACCTCCGGATCGGCCGGACTGGACAAAATTGGTGACCCTCGACGTCAACAAAGACCACAAGCCGGACGTTTTGCATGATCTGAAGGATATTCCTTTACCCTTTCCGGATAACACGTTCGACGAGATTCACGCTTACGAGGTCCTGGAGCACGTCGGCGCCCAAGGGGATTTCAGGTTCTTTTTCGACCAGTGGAGCGACTTCTGGAGGATCCTGAAACCCGACGGTGTGGTGTGTGGGACTTCCCCATTACCGACGAGCGTATGGGCCTTCGGTGACCCTGGCCATACCCGTATCGTGTCCAAGGAAAGCTTCGTGTTCCTCTGCCAGCCGCAATACAATCTTCAAGTCGGTAAAACGCCAATGAGCGATTACCGATATTGTTACAAAGCCGACTTCGATCCGGTGCATATCCAAGAAGCGAAGGAAACGTTCATATTTGTCCTGCAAGCCGTCAAACCAGCCCGGATCGCCAATTGAATGGTACGGCGAAGTGGGTGTCCATTATCCTGTTGTTATCCGCCCAGATCGTCGGCATCATCTGGTGGGCGGCAAGCGCGTCTGCCGACTTACGGGAATTGATCGCCAAGGTCGCCCGAATGGAGATCGTCGTCGAGCAGAACCGTGACTTGATTGCCAATCTCGCGGCCGAAGACCGCGAGATCCATAGGCGGCTCAATGAAAAACCATAAAGGTCAGGTCATGATCGCTACACCGAGCCATTCCGGCATGGTGTGGTTCGATTACGTGAATTCCTATGTGCATTCGATCATCCAAGCCGCCAATGCGGGATGGTCGACGCAGATCAACGGCATGAGTGGGAATTCGCTGATTTCCCTCGCCAGAGCCATTTGTGCGCAGGATTTCTGGGATTCAGACTGCGATTGCCTGTTCTTCATCGATTCCGATCTAAGATGGGATCCGGCCGCATTCGTAAGAATGTTGGACAACCCAAACGATGTCGTGTGTGGGATTTATCCCTGCCGGTCTCCCGGACAGAAGAAATTCCCTTCGAGGGGGTTATGGAATGGCACCGCAATGACGACGAGGGGGTGTCAATCAGGGTTTCTGAGGATCAAGCGTACAGTCCTGGAAAAGATGCGTGAGGCTTATCCCGAATTACGAGCCAGGGACAAGAAACGGGGGCGGTGGATGTATATGCTGTTCGACCCTCTGATCGTCTATGACGAACCGTTAGGAGAAGATTTCGCATTTTGCGAACGTTGGTGCCTCTTAGGCGAACAGATTTACGTCGATCCCGATATCGACTTTGGCCATTTTGGCTTTATGACTTTTGAAGGCAACCTCAGTAAGGAGAAAAGTGAGGAGATTCTAGTATGGCCACCTGCACAATCCTCGTGACTTCAAATACCGACAACTCCCTGACGTTCACCTCGACGGACAAGCCGGGATGGACGATTTTCATCCCTGCCGCGAATACCAGCCAGATCGGCCCACAACTGAAGAGGGCCGTGGGCGCCCTTATGGACGTCATCCGGGTTCAATTGGCAATTCCTGACAGTGGCCAGGGGTAAGAGCACTAAGTCGGTCGCTAACTACCGTTACCCCAAAGAGGCGACTGACCAAATCTGTGACAACTGTTCGATGTTCATAGAGCCCGACGGTTGCACTTCTGTCGAGGGTTATATCGACCGCTTGGCGGTATGCGACTATTTCGAATTCGCCGACAATCAGACGAAAGACAGAAGTCAGGAATTCACCGCTTCAAAGTATAAGACCGGCGGCAAGGGATCGATTGGATGACTCTAAGTCAAGACACGGTATGGGAAGTCCGGACCACTGGGAATGATGCTAACGGCGGGGGTTTCGTCACCGGGTCAGGCGGTACGGACTATAGTCAACAGACCAGCCCACAAGCCACTCTGTCTGTCGCTTCGGTCGTCGACGCCACGACCACGACCATCGATGTGGCGGTCGGTGACTATACCGTGGCCTCGACTGACGTCGGGAATACCGTGCAAATCACCGGAGGCACCGCAACCGCGGGATGGTATCAGATCCAAAGCGTCAATGTCGGGGCCAATAAGTGGGTCATGGACCGTTCCGTGGGGACGGCGGCACAGACCATCGTCGGCAGGATGGGTGGGTGTCTGGCCACTCCGGGAGCTGCGGGGTTGGCGGTGGGATCCGGTGGTGTGGCGACCGGGCAATATGTGTGGATCCAGTCCGGCACCTACAACATGACTTCCAATCAGATCGCCAAGGGCGGGACGGCATATTTCAAGTCCCCGTGTACGGTCGAAGGATACGGGTCGACCAGGGGGGACTTAGGAACCAAGCCGATCCTCGCCAATAATGGCCAATACGTTGGCGGCAACCCGCCGAATGGTGGTGGGACTGCTTATTGGGGGTTTGGTTCAGGAGCCCAAAGTGGAGACCTCGTGGGTGGGACTTACGCCCCAATGATCTTCATCAACCTCACCGCACAGGGTGATTACTCCGGAACCGGAACCGGACACGGCTATGGGTTTCTGATCGCCACCCAATACTCAAAGTGCATTGATTGCTACGCCACGGCCTATGACCAAGGCTATGGCGCGTCCGGAGCCGGCGGCGGCAGCGGGATGGCGCAGAGTACGCAGTCGGGAACAGCGATCGGGTGCAAAGCCTATCTTTGTGCAACAGGCGGATTCTGTGGGCAACCAAAGGCAATCCGGTGTTGGGCCGACAAGTGCGCCATCGGCACCGGAGTGGTGACCTCCGGGGGATTTGAAGTTGCCCACATGGTGACGGAGTGCTTGGCGACCAATTGCGGGAATTCCAGCAATCTCTCGACCGGGGGATTCTGGTGCGAACCTAGAAGTGATGGAGGAGGCAGTGCCGGTACGACGGCTACGGTTGATAATCTTTTTGGCTGCACGGCTGACAGATGCACGATCGGATTAGTGGTCGTCGGCATCGGCAGCGGCGGGTCGACCGATGGGTCGTTCTTTGGGGCCGATACGGTAATTTCCAACTGCACGACTGGGGTCACGACCTTCAACCAGGGATTCGGCGTTGTCGCTGACGATTCGATGTATTTCGATCGTCTGGCGTTCTACAACAACACCGCCAATACCTCGGCCATTGCCTCTGACCGATTCCGTCGAACCATTACCCTGACAGCGAGTCCCTATAACAACCCCGGACTCCAGGACTATGGTTTGAACAATGCCGCCGGAGGTGGTGCGACCCTGACCGCCGCAGGATATAATATCCTGGGTCAAATTTCCGATACGAGGAATATCGGTTCGGTGCAGACCCTTGGCTCTGCTTTGTCGATGAGCAACGTTGTTGAGGGCTCGACCACTCTCGGTCAGTTTCTCGTTCTGTTCGCTTCTGTCCTATTAGGGAAAGCCTCGGGTCTCGGGACAGGAACCGACGTGTTCAGGGACACTCAGGACACCTTAAATCGTATCGTTGCCGTGTCGGATACGTCCGGAAACCGCACCAGCATCACCCTGGATTCAACCGGTGCTCCTACGGGTCTATTGTCTTTGGCCACCACCATAGAGGGGGGCATCACGTTCCAGCAACTGATTGCCGGCATGGCATCGGTGCTGTTGAACAAGTCAAATGGTTTGGGGACGGCGACGGTCAATTACCGTGATTTGGCCGACACCAAGAACCGCATCAACTCCATCGTCGACACCAACGGTAATCGGACTACGGTCACCTTGAACCTGACATGAGCTATTTCGGTGCGGCGTATTTCGGCAGAGGATATTTCGGTGCGGGCTATTGGGGAGACGGACTTGCTCCGCAGCCTCCAGCTCCACCACCAATACCACCGACACCTCCCCCGCCACCGGCACCTCCTCCACCGAAGGGCACATACACCACCAACGATCTGGCTCTGAGAGTCTTACGGGACCTCAACATCATCGCTCTTGATGAGATCCCCCAGGCCAGTGATTTCAACTTCGCGGTTGAGACCATACGGTCGGAATTCGCCCGCATGGAAGCCGACGGGATCCGCATGTGGGGGACGACTGTCGACATCATCGACAATGTCTATTTCACCGAGTTGTCTAGGAGAATGGGTTTCGCCCTGGCGACGGCCTACGGCATCATGCCGGCGTCACAGGCCGAACAGGGGAAGGAAGCCTCGGAGGCCATAATCCGACGATTAGCCGCTGCCACTAAGACACCCGAGCTCTTGATTATCGAACGTGCTGCCCGCGGAGCACGGATCAGAGATCCAATCATAAGTCAGTAACATGGCTGCACCTGAAGGTGGAGTGGAAATCCCTTGGCCGTTGACTACCCAACCGGGAGACTCCCCCCCGGAGGACCGGGGGCGTCTGATCAATGTCTATACCGAACCTTTAGGGACGGATCAGGTGCTCTGGAGACGAGCCCCGGGTTCCACGTATTTCGGGCAACAAACCGTTGCGGCGAACTGGTCTTGGTGGGGCCTGGAGCTGGAATGGTTCAGCGGGGCTCAAGTGTCTCTGCTTCCAACCGGTATCTTCCGCGGCGGGATCTTCGTCAATAATCTGTTGTATGCGGTGATTGGACCGACGGTCTATACCATCACCTCCAACGGCACCGCCACCAAGATCGGGACGATCTCCGGGACCGATAAGGTGTTTTTTGCTAGAAACAATAATAGCCCCGTTCCGGATATCATCTGTGTGTCCCAGGCAGGAGTGTTCACACTGACCTCCAGTTCGGTGTCGGGATACACCGATCCCAACGTTGGGGCGCCGTCCTGTGTGGTGGGCCATCGAGGGTATATTATTTTCGGGTACGGCAACTGCAACATGTTGTCGACCAACATCAACACGCAGACCATCAACGTGTTGAACCTGGCCCGCACCGAAGCCAATCCGACAGGTGTGGTGCAGATGATTTCTTACCAGGGACAGCTCTATGTCTTTGGTCTGGCCACGGTAGAAATCTGGGGTGATCCGGTCAATCCGGCGGGGTTTCCTTTAACTCGGGTGTCGTACAACATTACTCCAGGGATCGCTAATGACCACGCCGTAGCAGGATGGGAACCGGAATTCGGTCAGGCGCCCATCTATGTGGGGCAGGATAACACCGTCAGATGGCTGGTCGGTGATACTCCAGTCGATATCACCCCACCGCAGTTGAAACGGTTCATTCAGAGAACCGGTGTTCTGCCTCTTGAAGCTCTAGTCTATAACGTCGACGGTATCCCGTTCTGTGAAGTCTCCGGACCGTATCCTCCGAATCCGACCTTCACTTGGGTGTTTGACTGCGTGGCGGGCGCTTCGGAAGACCCGACTGATGCGTGGCACGAACGAGCTTCGTATTTACAGACCCGATCGAGGTTCACCGGATCGGTCGCAGCATTCGGCACTTGGTTGTGTGGCGATCTTCTTCAGTCCGGATACATGCAGCAAGTGACCTTTGCCTCGACCAGCGAGGGTCCGAACCCTCTGATTGCCGAGCTTCATTCGATGCCGGTTGAGCAATTCCCATCGTACATGAGTTGTCCGCGGGCAGATTTCGACTTCACCATGGGTGTGGGGCAAGCGACCGGACATCAGCCCGACCAGACCAATCCGCAAGTGGATATCTATTACTCTGATGATTCTTCGCAGACGTGGAAGGGGCCTAGATTGGTGAATCTCGGACCTCAGTCGAAGACCAAGATCAGAGCCTCGTTGTGGCGGACCGGAATGTCGGCAGCTCAAGGGAGACGATGGAGAATCATCATGCCGAACATCACCCGTTTCGGCTTTGCCGGAGGGACTATGAAGGCCCTGCCGGCGCCGTACTAGGAGAAAGACATGACTTACGGAAATGGCGGTGACGATGCGTCAGGGACAACTCGATCCGATGACTTTGATGCTTCTTCGCCAACTCATGATGGGAGGAGGATATGGCTAACAGTATCGTCACCAGAGTGCAGCAGATGTCGGTGCCGGAAGTGCCAATGAACAAATCCTTGGAGATGCCGGCCAATCGTCCGAACACGGCCAAGTACATGCCGGGGGACAAAGGGAAGCTCCCTGGAAAGATGAAAACCGTCCGCTCGAAGCGAAAGCGCCGTGTACCCGAATAAGACCGTCGCGGTTGTCGACCATGGGTTGTTTGTCGACTTCGCGGCTCGTTTGCAGAAGTCGTTCGGGAGGGTGCTCTACACCACTCCTTGGCAATGTGCCTTGCCGAAGTCCAATGACTGCATCGTCGGCACCGGGCTGGTCGAACGCATAGAATCCATCTGGGATCACATCGATGAGATCGACCTCTTCATCTTTCCCGACATCTACCACGGGCCTACTCAACGGTATCTGGAGTCCCTTGGCAAAAGGGTATGGGGTTCACGCGAAGGAGAAAATCTCGAAATCTGGCGGCTCGAAGCCAAGCGATACATGTCTAAGCAGGGCATTGCCATTGGCCCCTATGCCACAGTGGAGGGTACAGATCGACTACGCAAAAGTTTGCGTGAGACCACCGATAAGTTCGTCAAGATTTCCAAGACACGTGGTGACGCTGAAACCTTCAAGCACAACACGTGGTCCCTTACGGAGCCCTGGCTCAATGAGCTGGAGCATAAACTAGGTCCCAAGAAGGACCTCATGGAGTTCATCCTTGAAGACGACATCTCACCAGCGGTTGAAGTCGGTTTTGACGGGTATTCGGTCGACGGAGAATTCTCGTCTCCGGGAATTGTTGGTGTTGAGATTAAGGATGATGGCTATCTCGGCAAGGTGTCCGATCCGCTCCCGGTACAATTGTCCGACATCAATCGAAAGCTGTCGGCGACGTTCAAAGAGGTTAACTACCGCAACTTCTTTTGCTCGGAAGTGAGGATCAAGGAGGATAAGGGGTATATGTTGGATCCCTGTACCAGAATGCCTCTCCCTCCTGGGGAATTATACATCTCCTGGATCAAGAACCTCCCCGAGGTGATTTGGGAAGGTTCGAACGGGAAATACGTTGCCCCACAGTATTCGGAGACTTGGGGGGCCTCACTCATTCTGGTCTCGGAATGGGCCAACGACAAATGGATGAGCATCGAGGTTCCTAAGGAATTCAGGGACAACGTCACGTTGCGGGGACACGTTCGAGTCGGGGGTAAGGACTATGTTGTCCCCGGTCATGGGGTGGGAGCTTGCCATGCTCTAGGGGCAACGGCAGACGAAGCCATGTCCAAGGTCAAGGACATCGTCGGGGAACTGAAAGGCTTGACCCTCGACTATCATATCGACGCCCTCGACAAGGCCAAGGAAGAGTTTGGGAAGATCAAGTTCGACTCTCCGAAAGAGGCTAAGCCTGAGATATCAGGGGTCTCAGGCTTAGCCTCTCTCCTACAACCTCAATCTCTTGAGGAAGAGTTGACGATATGACCGCCCCGGTGATGCCGCCGATCACCGTCGACCTCACCAACCCGAAATCTCCTGGGAAAATGGATGCTAGGTGGTATCGGTATTTCTTTCAGCGCAGCTTGTTTGACCAACAACCGTCGATCGGACCGGCGAGAACGGTCATCGAGCTGCCGTTGCCGACCAGCGTCGATCCTGGGACCCGTGGCTTTGTTACCGACGCCAATGCCACGACGTTCCAGTCGATCGTCGCTGGCGGCGGATCTAACGGTGTCCCGGTGTTTTCCGACGGCACGAATTGGAGGATTGGCTAATGGCAGGGTTCTTGGGAAATCTCTTCGGTCTGTTTACCGGCGATCCTTTGAGCAAGGCTTACAGCCAAGCCGCCAATGCACAATTGCAGGATCTAGCGCAAGGTTACAAGACCGAAAAAGGCGACATCAATACAGCTTTTGGTCAAGCCTTCCCATCGCTCCAAGCAGGGATTACCCCATATCAGACATTGTTCCAGGAATCCCAACCGGTCGTCCAGTCCTACACTGGGGCGATCACTGGGGCTCCAGGAGCAGCTCAGGAATTCGCCGGCACCCCATGGGGACAGGATCTGAATTATCAACTCCCCATGGCCGCAGAGGCCGCGGCCCGTGGGGCAGGGGAAGGAGGGAATGTCGGGGCGAGTATCCTCTCAGGCTCCGGAACCACGGCAGACTTGATCAATCAGGCCATGCAAGGATGGATTGGGGCGATGACTCCTGGGCTCCAGTTGGCCTCAGGAGCCGCAGGGGGAATTCAGAGAGGAGAGGATGTGTTGGGTCAGGAGCAGATCGCCAAAGGTGAAGATCTATCTAGTCTTGCTCAACAATTTTACGGAGGCAAGGCAACAGTGCAGGGACAACTTCCCGTGGCCCAAGCCCAGGCCGGTCTAGGGGGAGCGGGAAACGCCCTGAATGCCCTGTTCGATGCGGCCGGAATTGCCGCCATGCTGCCAATATAGGAGGTGTCAATGGATCCTTACGGTTTCTCGCCATTTCCCATGACACAAGGCGGCGGCATGCCGTCGATTGGTATCAATCCTCTGATCATGCACGCCCTGATGAATCGGAATCGAGGTGGTGGTTTCGGCTCCAATCCCTGGATGCAACTGATGCAACAAGGGCTCTTTGGTCAGGGCGGCATGGGTGGTCTGTCCGGTCTGTTAGGTTTCCAAGACCCTGGAGGAGGGGGAGGTCAGACTTATCAAGGGGCCTCGACCTTCGGCAATGCCACCCAATCGCAGTTGATGGATCCGTCATTCTACGGGATGTCTCCAGAATAACATGGCCGACGGTTTTCAGCCTTTCCCCATAGGGCAGGTTCCGCAAATCGATGCTTCCAACCTGACCAACGCCATTGGTCAGGCGATCCAGCGACGAAGGGTCAATTCTGCCCTTCAACAACTGATGTCGGCAGGGAATGATTCACAAGCCCAACAATCAGCCCTTGTGGGACTGATGCAAGCTGGGGGTCCACAAGTTGCTGCCCAAGCTGCCACGGCTATTAGGGCTCTGAAGGGGCCACAATTGACACCGGGGGAAATTCTTGCCCACGAGGATAGGGTGGCAAGGTTCAAGGCTGAATTCCCCGGGGCGGCTGATCCAGGGGGGCCCGCAGGGACTCAGCCAGGGGCTACAGCTCAACCCCGCCAAACGACTGCAGAAATGCCGGAGATGCCATTCCCCAAACCGGCAAATAAGTGGCAGGAGCAAGCCAATCAGGCAGCACTAAGGGCATGGGGCACCGAGTTAGCCAAACGACCTTCAGCCGAAGATGCTGGGGCTAGGGTGCAGATCCTAAACCAACAATTGGAGCTATTCCACAATAACGCGCAAGGCATCCATGATGACAAGAATTTACCCTATGTGACTGGCCG
>Ga0306920_100005290_pt1 | contig 16656 bp, 16 predicted proteins | sample flu12Cox44000170_FD_204666 | JGI IMG/M metagenome (GOLD analysis project Ga0306920, IMG submission 204666) | Lab enrichment of tropical soil microbial communities from Luquillo Experimental Forest, Puerto Rico - flux4day.12C.oxic.44.000.170 (v2)... | ecosystem: Environmental > Terrestrial >... | reverse complement strand
GCCGGCGAGGCCTAGTTAAACAGCTGCCTCCCAGTAGCAGGACCCTTCAAGTAGCCGCCAGCCAACCGGTCCATCACGCCAAGGCACCAAGCGCCGTGGACTCGCCAATCCAGTCGGACGGTGCCGTCTCTAGGGCCCGTTCCACAAAGCGAAAAGTGCCGTAACCGGCAACGTTTGCCCTGCTGCTGGGGAGTAATGTTGACGATCCAGCGACAAATGCGCGACGGCCGGCGCCTTCGCGCGGTGCAGATGGCGCTTGAACCGAGATCGCTCGAGCGCTCGCTGCGAGAACAGAACGGAATGCCACCGCCAACCAGCACCGGGTAGACCCTGGCCCGGTACTCGTCGATCAGGCCCAGCGCGCCCGCCTCGGCGGCGAGGGTCGCGCCGCCGATCGCGATGTCGCCCTCGGCCGGCTCGGCTGGCTCGGCTCGCAACCGCTCGATCTCCTCCGCCAGGCCGCCCGAGGCCAGGCAGACATTGCCCTGCACCGCCGGCAGCCTGACCCATGACGATGTCGCCGGTGAGCATTCAGATCTGCGCGATCTGCGCCAGCGGTTATGCGATTGGTCCGGCTGTGACGGGTACCTCCCAGCCGCGCGATATCAGGTGCGCCCAGCTCCAGGTCCGCGCAGCGCCGATGACCGAGCCTCAGCCGCCATCGGCCGGGCAATAAATTGCTTTGCGTGTGACAACATCAAATAAGTTGCTTTGCGTGTGACAACATAATGCGTTTTCGCGGACTCGCACCCGCAAACCGCAGCGCCGGCGGGTCGATTCATTTCGAGCATACGGTCCGCCCAGTAATAGTCAGGAAGAATAGGTTACCCGCTGGTCAGTCCTTGCCGTCCCATAGCGGACGTGTTACCGCTGAATTGTCTGACGCTGGATGTCGCAACGTGCGGTGTCGGAACTGGCTGCCGCCGGTGAGCAGTTCATGAACAAGTGGGGGTCAAGAGACACATTCTCGCTCTGTTGTCGTGGGCTGCGGAAGGGAGGCCAGCGCCGGACGCGGTGATTTCCTTGGGGGGACTTCCTGGAGGAGCGGGCATGCAGGATCAAACGAGAGAGCTGCCATCAGCGGCGGTCTCACGCCGCCGGTTTCTGGGCACCGCAGGTGCTACCGGAGTCGGTCTCGGCCTTGGCTCGGGACTGCTGACGTCGGCTGTGGCGGTGGCTGACGGCGGCGGGGCGGCGGTGCTGCCCAGGCCGATCCCCAGCGGCTTTGTAACACCGGTCGGGGTGTTCATCCACCATCATCTGCCGGCCCGTGGGATCGAGGCCTCGCAGATCACCGACTTCAGGGGCACGATCGGCCTGGCCCAGGTGACCGGTACTGGGACGGGCACGCTCAACGGCACCAGCAGCACACTCAGCTTCGAGATCGACAACCGGTTCATGCAGGGCACCTACGTCGGGGTGGACGGCCGCCGTCACCAGGGGACGTTCGGCTTCATTTGAATGGACCTCTACCAGGGGCCGGTCGGCTCCAACCAGGTCCACGACTTCAACCCCGGCATCATCGATTCCGGCCCGGCGAAGGGCCTGTTCTGGACGATCCACATCCCCACCACCGACGTGCACGTTGACCTCGGGCGGGCCACCGCGACCATGCGGGTCAGCAACGCTGACGTCGAGGACTACCACACCCTCGCCAACGCCCTCCTTGACGGCCCGTCCGACCCGGCCTCGGTGTCGTTTGTGATCCGCTGGCAGGGCGTGAACGCGCGCGTGCAGGTTCAGGACTTCGCGCTGGGGTTTGCGGGGAGATTCATTGAGGACTCGGCCACCGTCGCGTGGTCGGCAAGGGTGCCCTCGACCGGGTTCAGCTTCCGCTCCGACCCCGCCGCGACCTCCAAGACCACCTTTGCCGAGATCGGCTCGGAGCAAAACGGCGTCTTCTTCCACGGAGCCGCCTAACTGCCCGGGCATCAGGAAACGAAACCGCCAGCCACTGGCTGGTGTTCGGGCGCGATGGCGCTGTGGCACCGGCTTGCAGCATTGGAGCCGTATCATGATCGTGGCGCAGCCGGGCTGGTGCGCAGCAGGAAGTGGCGGTAGCCCCACCCGTTCTCGCGCCGGAAGCCCTCGCTGACGATGGCCAGGCCCTCCATCGCACCGGGCGGGATCAGGCGCAGCACCCGGGCCACCCATTCCCGCTGCATGTCCCAGGGATACTGGTCATCGCCATAGGTGGCCGCGCCGGCGTCGTAGCCGGCGACCAGCGCCGCCCGGCGCTCGGCCAGCCACACCTGCCGCTCCACGCCGCTCCCCACCATCCCTGGCGCCCCCACACCCGCTGCCACAGGCACCACCGGCCTGGCGTACTCCGTGCGGGCAGCCCGATAATCCCCGCCGCAGGTACAGCCTCGGCCCGGCCAACATCACCGTCAAGGCCTGCCCGCAGCACCCGAAGTTGCCTGAGCCACAGCAGATAAGCCCAGAGCGCGGCGCCAGAAGCGGCCGTTCTGCGCGTCCTGGCCACGGCGATCTCGCCGTCGGCGGTCGGTGCAGAGTAGGCGATCTGGCGGCGGTGAAGCTCTTCCGCACCCCGAGGACAGCAAGCAGCCGGGTCAGGGGGTGACTTCTCGCACCGCCACTTGCTCTTGCGACGCGGGCAACATCGATCACATAGGGTGATCAATGACCATCAGGAATGATCGGTCTGAGCAGCGTGAGCAATGGAGCGTCTCTACGACCCGTTCCACGGCCCAGTCGGCAAAAGCCTAGGGAGCCGCAGCCAGCTTCGGCTACCGCGCGGGCCTGGATAGCTCCGGGACGGCGCGGGCCGCTGCTGCGGGCGCTCCAGGGCCGGTGCTCAGAACTGGCCGGATGGCGTAGCCGCCGCGCCCCCGGTTCCGCTGTGCTGGCGGCTCACCCCGGGCGGTAGGCCGCCCTGATGCGTTCGGCGTAGGTTGGCAGGTCCAGCCCGAGCAGGCGGAACCTGCCGAGCTGATGGAGCAGGAAATGGTTGGCGCCGAGCTTCGACAGCCGGCCGACGTCACCAGCCAGCAGCGCTTGCAGTTCCTCCTCCGACAGCGGTGGGGTGGCCGCCCGCAGCGCCTGTTCGGGTGCGTCCGTCAGAGCCTGCCGCAGTTCCGGCTCGTGCACTACCCGGTAGCAAATTTTATTGACCGCGTAGATGCTCACCCGAGCCCCCTTAGCTCGCCAGCCAGCAGCCGAACGCGTGCCCGAAATCGGGCTGGGCTTCGAGGAAAGCGGCCGGGCTGTGGCCGACCAGGCCCAGCATGGCGATCCAGGTCAGCAGTTCGCCGGCTGCGTTGCCCGCGCGCGCGAGCTGCTCCTCGCTGGCCTCGGCGACCAGTCTGGCCACGTCCCCGGCACGCATGAGATCCATGACACGACCGGCCCACTGGGGGTCGGGGATCCCGGTGTGGGAGGTCGCGCTTAGCCTGGGGCCGCCGACCTCTAGCGAGAAGCTCCCGCTGGCGACCGCCGCCACCCTGCCGGGCATCCCAGTGAGCGCCTCCCGGATCCTGGCACCGAGGGCGTGGCATCGCGCTGCGGACGGGAGCGGCGGTATCAGGCCGTTGACGAAGACCGGGACGATCGGCACATCCATCTCCGGGGTGAGGAAGTGCAGCGGCACGGTGACCGGGTGGTCGAACTCGAACTCCTGGCTCATCCCGACATCGAAATCACCATGCACCGCCGCCGCCTGGATGTGCCGTGCGAGGTCGGAGGCGATGGGAACGGTGTAGGCCGGCAGCTCGCGGTAGTCGCTGGGGCCCGGCGCCGACGGTGCCACCCCGATGCTGAAGATCGGCACGCTCTCCACGAAGAAGATGTTGTAGTGGTCGCACGTGAAGAAGATCAGGACGTCCGGGGCCAGCTCACGAAGGTGCCGCGCCGCGGTCCCGTACAGCCGCCGCAGCTGCGGCCCGAGTGGCTCATCCCTGTCCACGATCCCGGGGAAGTGCGGTGTGTGCGGCACTCCCACCCCGCCCACAATCTCGGCCACCGGCGCCCTCCCGCTAGATAATTACTTTGATTATAAGGATTAGATCAAGCCCGGCGCGCCGTCCAGCCCCCGCCGTACGAGGCGGGCTGCCTGCTCCGGCCGCCGGGTCCCCACAGTGGCGGCCCAGCCTTGAAACGGGCCAGGCAAAAAACTTATAATCAAAGTATCTATATGCCCTTGCGGCGCTGAGCCGTGGTCAGGACCAGCACAGGAGGTGCTCGGTGGCGGTCACCCCTACCGCGGGGCCCACGCTGACCCACGAGGACGCGGTCGAGCGCGCCCGTTCGCTGTTCCCCCTGCTCCGGGGGCTCGCCCGGGAAGCCGACGACCGGCGGCACCTGCTCCCCGAGATGGTCGAGGCCTTCAGGTCCGCCGGGCTGGTCCGCACGCTCGTGCCCCGGCGGTGGGGTGGCAGCGAGCTGGGACTGACTACCCACATGGAGATCGCGATCGAGCTCGGCCGAGCCTACGGGTCGATGGCCTGGGTCGGCTCGTTCCTCATCGACCACCCGTTCATCCTGGCTCATTTCGCGGAGGAAGCTCAGCACGACGTCTGGGGCATAAGTGGCCCGGACACGCTCATCGCCACCTCGTTCGCCCCTGTGGGCAAGGTGACGGCGGCACCCGGCGGCTGGTCGCTCAGCGGGGACTGGGCCTGGGCCAGCGGGGTCGGCTACTCCCAGTGGATCATGATCGGCGGGATGGTCCCCGGTCCTGCTGGACATGCCGAATACCGCCTGTTCCTGGTGCCAACCAGCGAACTAACCATTGTCGACACCTGGTACAGCGCGGGCCTGCGCGGCTCCGGCTCGGACAATGTGACCGCCGACGGCGTGTTCGTGCCCGAGCACCGGACGGTCGCCATGGCCACCCTGCTGGAGGCCACCAGCCCCGGCGGCGAGGTGAACCCGGCTCCGCTGTACAACCAGCCATTCATGGCACACGGCGGGCACGCGATGGTCTCCCCCGCAATCGGCATCGCCCGCGGCATGGTAGAAGCCTGGCAGGAACATGTGCGCTCCAAGACCCACTCCTATACCCAGGAGCAGGTGGCGGGGGCGGTCCCCATGCAGCTGTGCCTGGCCGAGGCTGCGGTCCGGATCGACAGCGCCGAGCTGCTGCTGCGGCGCGCCCTGAGGATGGTCGACTCAGGCGCCCACATCACACTGGAGGACCGGGTGCGCAATCGCCGTGACGTCACCTACGTCGGCCGTATCCTGGTCCGGGCGGTGGAGGACCTGATGCAGATGGCCGGGGCCAGTGCCCTGCGGGACGAGAGCCCGATCCAGCGGGGCTGGCGCGACGTGCGCGCCATCTCCTGCCACGTGTTCGTCAATTTCAACGCCGCGGCCGAGAACTACGGCCGGATGGCATTCGGGTACCCGCTCAATCCCCGTGACGCGTTTGTCTGACCATCCTCCCGCCGCGCCCTCGGTGGAGCCCGGCACGTTCCGACACACAATGGCGCTGCTGGCCAGCGGGGTGACCGTCATCACCGTGCGGGATCCGGCCACCGGCCAGCCACGTGGCATGACCGCCAACGCGGTCATGTCCGTGTCGCTGCACCCGCCGCTTATCGTGGTGAGCGTCCGCCGCAACGCCCACCTGCACGGCGCGCTGCGCCGCGCCGGCGCCTACGGGGTGACGGTGCTCGGCGCGCACCAGGAAGTACAGGCCCGGCGGTTCGCCGGGCTCCCCGTTGCCGGCGATGCGCCAGCGCCCTCCTTCACCCAGCGCGGCGGCGTGCCGCTCCTGGGGGACGGCCTAGCGTGGATCGCCGCCCTGGTGACGGCCGCCCATCCGGCGGGCGACCACACCCTGTTCGTCGGGCAGGTAACCGGCCTGGGGCCAGATAACGAGCATGCGGTACCGCTGGCCTTTCACCGGTCCGTCTTTGCCCGGCTGACCGCCCTGGAGCCGCACGGGCCACTGCCGATCCAGACGTGGGAGACCGGTGTGGACATGTGGGGCTGATAAGGCGCAACGCGAGTTCTGCCTTAACTCATGGGACCCGCTGCTATGGCTGCGACGTGCGAAGACGTATAATGGTTATTACGATGTCACCAGCCAGCCAGCCCATTTTGCAGCATTCGCGCCTGTCCCGGGCCGAGGCCCTCGCGCGGGAGATCGAAGCAGAGATCTCCGCCGGGGTGCTCACCACCGGCGACCGGCTCGGGACCAAGGACGACCTGCGCCAGCGGTTTAACGTGGCGGTCGCCACTGTGAACGAGGCGGTCAAATTGCTGGAAACCCGCGGCATGGTCGAGGCGCGCCCCGGGCCCGGCGGCGGCGTGTTTGTCGCGAGCCCCGCGTCACGCAACCGCAGCGGCCCCATGTTCATGGGCTTTGAGTGGGCCGAGGCCAGCATGGCCGACTACCACGAGATACGCGGCGCGCTGGAGCCGCACATCTATCACCACGCTGCGCAGCGCCGGACCGTCGCGGACATCCGCGCGCTCCGCTCGATCCTGGCGAGCATGTCCGCGCACCTGGATCAGCCGCGCGCCTACGCCCGCTACAACACCGCCTTCCACCGGCGGATCGCCAGCCTGACCCCCAACGTCCTGCTGCGCAGCATGTACGTCACCCTCCTGGACTTCTTCGAGAACGACGTGGCAGCGGATAACCTGCCCGCCACCGTGCATCCGGACAACATCGACGTCCACCGACAGCTCATCGACGCGATCGAGCAGGGCGAGACGCCGGAGCTCGAGGTGGCGATCCACCGGCACGACAGCCACCGGCTGGATCTCGGCATGTTCAAGCCAGGCGGCGTCCCGGCGGCCCCACCTGGCGGATAACACATTTGTGCTGGGCGGCCGGGGAGGGGGGACGCCGATGAGCGTGCGGGTACCACTGACCCTGGCGTGCTGGGACTACGACCGCACCCTGCCGCTGGCGACCGGCGACGTCCGGCCGGACGGCATCGACCTGACCTACCTGAACCTGCCGGTCGAGGAAACCTTCTTCCGCATGGTGCGCTACCGCGAGTTCGACGCGGCAGAGCTGTCTCTCTCCTCCTATGTGATCAGCCTCTGCCAGGACGCCCCGTTCATTGCAATCCCCGTGTTCCCGTCCCGGTCCTTCCGGCATAACGGGATCTACGTGCGCGCCGCCAGCGGCATCGCTGAACCCGCCGATCTGCCCGGGCGGATCGTCGGTGTCCCCGAGTACCAGCTCACGGCGGCCGTGTGGATCCGGGGGATTCTTGCCGAACACCACGGGGTCGCGGTGGGCTCCGTCCGGTACCGGACCGGCGGACTGCACCAGCCCGGCCGGACCGACAAGATCAGCCACCCCGCCCCGCCCGGCGTGGAGATCGAGCCCATCCCCGCCGAGGCGACGCTCGATGGCATGCTCGCCGAGGGCGGGCTCGACGCGCTCTACAGCCCCCGCACCCCGCACTCATTCGCCGCGGGCGACTCGCGCGTGCGCAGGCTTTTCGCCGACCCCCGGGCCGCGGAGGAACGCTACTTCGCCGCGACCGGGATCTTCCCGATCATGCACGTGGTAGCGCTGCGCCGCGACGTCTACGAGCGCCGGCCGTGGCTCGCCCAGTCGCTGTACAAGGCCTTCGAGCAGGCCAGGGTGGTAACAGCCGCCCGGATGAGGGAGACCGCCGCGGCCAGGTACATGCTGCCGTGGCTGTATGCCGACATCGAACGCACGCAGGCGCTGATGGGGGCGGACTTCTGGCCCTACGGGCTGGCAGCGAACGAGCACACCCTGCGCACGTTCCTCCGCTATTCTCACGAGCAGCACCTGGCCAGCACGCTGATGGAGCCCGCCGACCTGTTCGCCCCCGAGACCCGCGAGGCGCACGTCGTCTGACCGCGCTGCGCCCACAGCGGTTCCGCCCGGCCCGAAATGCCGCACCAGCCGCGCCGCGCCCATGGCACCACGACCCCCGGCCGCATCACCAACATGTGCCTGGACGTGGACACCACCGCCGACATGCCCGGCGAGCTTGCTGTCGCACCCGCGGCTGCCGTGCGCTGGCCGGCAGGCATGGCACAGTGACCGGCCCAGTGCAGTTGGCCGTGCATGATCCCGCGCCCCAGCAGCCAGGACCAGAGCACTGGGCGGGGCAATGGGTTACGCCTATATTGATTACATCTATATTTAGGTGGTCCCGACCCCTTATGCCCGGAGGTGCCGCGTCATGATCATTCCCCCGAGGCTGTCATCGATTCTTGACCGTGACTGGCTGCTGGTCATCGGCGGGCAGCGGGTGCCCGCCCGGTCCAGGAGGGTCTTCGCCGACGAGAGCCCAGCGACCGAGGAGGTCATCGCGACCGTCCCGGATGGGGACGAAGCCGACGTGGAAGCGGCCGTGGCGGCGGCCGAGCCAGCGGCGCGGGAATGGCGCCGGGTACCCGCCCGCGAGCGGGGCGCGCTTGTCGCCGATCTGGCCAGGGTGCTGGAGGAGCACGCGGACGAACTGACCCTGCTGGACGCCATCGACGGCGGGCATCCGGTCACGGCGATGCGCATCGATGTGGCCATCGCCGCGAGCATGCTCCGCCTGTTCGCTGGCCTGGCCATCGAGCTCAAGGGCTCGACCATCCCGGCGACCGCCGAGCATCTGCACCTGACCGTGCGGGAGCCGTTCGGGCTGGTAGGCCGCATAATCCCGTTCAACCACCCGCTCATGTTCGCGGCCGGGAAGATCGCCGCGCCGCTGGTGGCCGGCAACGCGGTGATCCTCAAGCCGCCGGAGTCGGCGCCGCTGTCCGCGCTGCGGATCGGGGAGCTGTTCGCGCCGGTGCTCCCGCCGGGCGTGCTATCGGTCGTGGTCGGCGACGGCCCGGCGGCCGGGCGCGCGGTGGCCCGCCACCCCGCCATCCGCCGGATCGGCTTCATCGGCAGCGACGCCACCGGCCGGTCCATCCAGCGCGACGCCGCCGACGTCGGAGTCAAGGACGTCACCCTGGAACTGGGCGGGAAGAACGCGCTCATCGCCTTCCCGGACGTCGACCCGGACCAGGTAGCCTCGGGCGCCGTGGCGGGCATGAACTTCGCCCGGTCGTCCGGCCAGTCGTGCGGCTCGACCTCCCGCCTGCTGCTGCACGAGTCCATCGCCGACGAGGTGCTCGACCACGTGGTGCAGCGGATGGCGGCGCTCCGGATCGGTTCCCCGCTGGATCCCGCGACGGAGATGGGCACCATGGCCTCGCGCGCCCAGTACGACAAGGCGCTACGGTACATCGGCGTCGCAACCGGCGAGGGCGCCGACGTGCTCGCCGGCGGCGGGCGGCCCGCAGGCCTGGAGCACGAGCGCGGCCTGTTCATCGCCCCCACCCTTCTGGGTGGGGTCCGGCCGGATATGCGGGTCGCCCGGGAGGAAGTGTTCGGCCCGGTCCTTTCCGTTATGACGTGGAAGGACGAGGATGAGGCGGTCGAGATCGCCAACGGTGTCCACTACGGTCTCACGGGCAGCGTCTGGACTAACGACATCCGCCGGGCCCACCGGGTGGCATCGGCGCTCGACGCCGGGTACCTGTGGATCAATGGGTCATCCACGCATTTCCCGGGGGTGCCATTCGGCGGGGTGAAACAGTCCGGCGTCGGCCGCGAGGAGAGCCTGGACGAACTGCTCAGCTACACCCAGCTCAAGACCGTCAACATCATGCTCGGCTGAGGCAGACAGGCCCGGGAACACCAGGAGGGCAGCGGCCGTGAACGGCGCCGAGGTTGCCATCGAGGCGCTGCGGCGCGAAGGGGTCCGGCACATCGTCGGGCTGCCCGGCACCACGATCATGCACCTGATCGACGCGGCCGGGCGCAGCCCGGGAGTGCGGTACCTGTCCGTCCGGCACGAGCAGGTGGCGGCGTTCATGGCCGATGGCTACGCGCGGGCGGCCGGCAGCATCGGCGTGTGCACGGCCTCCCGCGGTCCCGGCGCGGCCAACCTGGCCACCGGCGTCCATAACGCTCATGCCGAGTCGATCCCGGTCCTCGCCCTGATCGGCCAGGTCCCGGACGAGATCTATTACCGGGAAGCCTTCGAGGAGATGGACCTGGTGCGGTTCTTCGGGCCGATCACCAAGTGGTCGGTGGAGATCCATCAGCCCAGCCGGATCGCCGAGCTGATGCAGCGCGCGGTGCGGACCGCGCTCTCCGGCCGGCCCGGGCCGGTCATGGTATCCCTGCCGCTGGACGTCCAGACCGCCGAGGCCGCCGCTCGCTATCAGGCCACCGCGCGCCCTATCCCGCCGGCCGCGCCCGCGGCCGCCGTCGAAGCAGCCCTCGCCCGGCTCGCGTCGGCGCAGCGGCCCGTGATCATCGCCGGCGGTGGGGTCCGCGGGCCGGGATACAGCGCCGGCCTGCTCAAGCTGGCCGAGCGGCTGGCGATCCCGGTCGTCACCACCTGGCTCCGCAAAAACGCGTTCCCAAACGACTCGCCGCTCTTCTGCGGTTCACTCGGCTACGGTGCCCTGGCCGTGACCGAAGACGTGGTCCGGGAGGCCGACCTCGTGCTCGCGGCCGGCTGCCGGTTCTCCGAATTCACCACCGGCCGGTGGACCCTGCTGTCCCCTGGTACCGCTCTCATCCAGATCGACATCGACCCGGACGGCCTGGGCCGGACCTATGTGCCAGACGTAGGCATCTGCGCGGATGTGTCGCAGGCGGCGCAGGCGCTGGCCGACGCGGCCGAGGAGGCCGGGGCGGGCCCCCCACCCGGCCGGGCCGCCTGGGCGGCGGCGGCCCGTGCGGACTACCGGCAGCAGGCCCGCCCGCCGAGGCCAGCGCCGGGCGCGGCACCGGTGTCGTCAGCCGAACTGGTCGCGGCGCTGCGCACCGTGCTCGGGGGCACCAAGGCCACGCTGGTGCAGGACGCGCCGAGCCTGGGCCCGTGGATCCAGCGCTACCTCGACTTCGCGGCGCCCGACAGCTACTACGCCTCCGGCGGGGGGAGCATGGGCTGGGGCTTCCCGGCCGCCATGGGCATGCAGCTCGCCCGGCCGGGCGAGCGGTTCATCACTGTCAGCGGGGATGGCAGCTTCTGGATGGTCGCCCAGGACCTGGAGACGGCGGTCCGGGAGAGGCTGCCGGTCGTCACTGTCATTAATAACAACTTCGCCTTCGGCAACACCAGGGACCGGCAGCGCACCGCGCACGGCGGCCGTTACCTGGGCGTTTTCTACAGCAATCCTGATTTTGCCGCCTTCGCCCGCCTGCTCGGCGCGCATGGGGAGCGGGTGGACTCCGGCGCGGACTTGGTCCCGGCGCTGGAGCGCGCGCTGGCCAGCGGCCTGCCCGCCGTGGTCGATGTCATCCAGGACCGGCACGAGGGCCTGCCCCCGGGCCTGCTGCCACCCCCGGCCCGGTAGCGCGCCGGCCCGGCGGACTAATCAGCGCCCGGGGCCGACGGCCTGGCCGAGGAAGATGTCTCCCAGGTCGGGGCGCTGGGCGAGCGCCCCGGCCGCGTCCGACAGCCGGACCTGGCCCGCCGCCATCACGTACGCCCAGTCGGAGATGGCCAGTGCCTCATACGCGTGCTGCTCCACCAGCAAGACGGCCACGCCGTTGCCGGCCAGCTGGGTGACGTTGCGGGTCAGCAGCTCATGCGCCAGCTGCGGTGCGAGGCCGGCGGTCGGCTCGTCGAGCACCAGCAAGCTGGGCCGGCGCATAAGGACCCGGCCCATCGCGAGCAGCTTGCGCTCGCCGCCGCTGAGATAGCCGGCCGGCCGGTTGCGCATGGCGGCGAGCGCCGGGTAGCGCTCCATGACCTCGTCGATCCGGGTGGCCACCTCGCCCCGCGGCAGCGCATAGCCGCCGATCTCCAGGTTCTCCCGCACGGTCAGCGGCTCGAACACGTCCTTGACCTGCGGCACGTAGCCGACGCCGCGGCGGCTGACCTTGTTGGCGGGCAGGCCGGCGATCTGCTCCCCCGCCAGCGTGATCGTGCCCCGGCTGGGCCGCAGAAGGCCCAGCACGGTCTTGAGCAAGGTGCTCTTGCCCGCGCCGTTGGGCCCGATCACGGTCACCACTTCGCCGAGGGCCACCGTCATGCTCACGTCCTGGATGACCGGCGCCGCGCCGTAACCGGCGGCCACCTCCGCCAGCCGCAGATGCGCCCGCTGCTCCCGCGGGCCGACGACCTCAGCCGAGGAGGTAGGCATCCACGACCTCCTTGTTGGCCCGTATCTCCCGCATGGACCCTTCGGCGAGCACCCGGCCGGCCGCCATGACGATCACCGGGTCGCAGCAGCGGTCGACCGCCTGCAGCTCGTGCTCGACCATCATCATGGTCAGGCCCTGGTCCCGCAGCCGCGCCAGATGCTCGGTGATGGTCTCCCGCAGGCGGGGGTTCACCCCGGCCAGCGGCTCGTCGAGCAGCAGCATCCGGGGCTGCGCCATCAGCGCCCTGGCGATCTCGATCAGCCGCTTCTGCCCGCCGCTGAGCTCGCCGGCATACTGGTCGGCCGCGTGCGCGAGCCCGAACTCGGTGAGGAGGTCCATCCCCCGGGAGACCAGGGCGGCCTGCTCCGCGCGCCAGGAGTGCCTGCCCCGCAGCGCGGAGACGAAGCTGGCCCCGTGCTGATGCGGCACCGCCACCAGCAGGTTCTCCAGCACGGTGAGGCGGGCGAACTCGCTCGACAGCTGAAAGGTCCGGATCAGGCCCTGCCGGGCCACCTCGTGAGCGGGATGCCCGGTGATGTCGCGGCCCGCGTACCAGATCTGCCCGCCGGTCGGCCGCTCGGCCCCAGCGATCAGCTTGAGGGTGGTCGACTTCCCGGCGCCGTTCGGCCCGATCAGGCCGGTGATCATGCCCGGCCGGATCGCGAAGCTCGCTCTCGCCACCGCGTGCACCCCGGCGAACTCCACCCGAAGGTCGGTGACCTCCAGCAGCGCTGCCGATGAGGCGGCAGCGGCCACGGTCTCCCCTGGCCTGGGCGCGGCGGTCACGTGCTGCCCGCCGTCGGCCGATCCGCCCCGGTCTGCGTCTCCCCGCCCGTCGCGCCGACGGCAGGCAGGAGCCGGGTGAGCCTGCGGCGGCGCTCGGGCACCAGCCCGGACGGGCGGAACCAGAGAAAGGCCAGGATCAGCACCCCGAGCAGCATGAACTGAATCGCTTCGGCCAGGCCCGCGTAGCCAAACGACGGCAGGTAGCGCACGGACTCCTCGAACACGCCGAGCACGAGCGCGGCGCCCAGCATGGCACCGAAGTTGTTGCCGGCCCCGCCGACGATGATCGCGACGAAGTAGAGGAAGGTCTCGCCAGTATCCCAGGACCCGGGTGACCATGCGCCGATGAACTGGACGAGGATCGCCCCACTCAGGCTGGCCAGTGCGCCGCCCAGGACGTAGACCTTCATGCTTTCAGCCCGGATGTTGACCCCGAGCGAGGACAACGCCTCCGGGTGCTCGCGCATGGCGCGCAGCCTGCGCCCCCACGGCGAGCCGGTCAGCCGGTTGACCAGCAGGTAGACGAGCAGGACCACGATCGCGGTCATCGCCAGGTAGAACCACCCGTACTGGATCTCACCGAGGCTGAGCCTGCTCTGGAACGGTTTGGGAATCGCCGCGATGCCGTTCATGCCGTTGAAGAGCCAGCCCTCGGTGAGGACTACGGTGCTCGCGATGATCGAGACGACCAGCATGACCATGGCCTGGAAGTCGCGCCGGGCGGGCCGCAGTGCGAACGACCCGACGATCCAGGCGAGCGCGGCCCCGGCCGCCGCGGCCACGATCCAGGGCAGCGGGAACGGCAGCGTCGCCCCGAAGACGTACTGCTGGAAGCTGGCCCCGGTCGAAGGGCCGAGGGTCAGCACGCCGCCCAGGTAAGCGCCGAGCGCCTGGAACATGATGAAGGCGAAGTTCATCACCCCGCCCACGCCGTACTGGATGTTGAGCGACCAGCAGGCGATCGTGTTCACCCCAAAGAAGATCAGCAGGGTGATGAAGTAGTACTGGTACGCCGGGCTCACCGGGCCGCCACATCCATCTGCACAAAGCTCTTGCGCCACAACCCGGCCGGGCGGATCAGCAGGATTACGGCCAGGATGACGAACGCCACGACCTGCTTCAGCGCGGGGGTCCAGATCGCGGCGAGTTCGCTGGCCATGCCGATCACCAGTGCGCCGGCCATGGCCCCGTAGGGCTGGCCGACGCTGCCGAACACCGCCGCTGCGACGATGACCAGCAGGAACGCATTGCCGAAGTGGAAGTCGAAACTGGCCAGGTTAAGCGCCAGCGTGACCCCGGCGAGGCCGCAGAGCGCGCCCGAGATGGCCCAGGCGAGGGCCGAGACCCGCTCGGTCGCGATCCCGCAGCTGCGGGCCAGCTCGGCGTCGGCGGCGGTGGCCCGCAGAGCCTTCCCAATCCGGGTGTACCGCAGCAGCAGATGCAGGGCGAGCAGGCTAGCCGCGGCCACCCCGATGATCACCAGCTGGTAGGGAGTCAAGATCATGCCCAGCAGGTGCAGCGAAGTGCCCTGGCTCCGGCTGTAGCTGCGGAACGCGGGGCCGGCCACCGCCTGGATCGCGTTCTGCAGGATGACCGCGAGCGCGAGGGAGACCATGACCATCGCGAACCGGGAGGTGCCCCGGCGCAGGAACGGCGTGAAGATCAGCGTGCTGATGAGCACCGATACCACCGCCCCGGTGGCGGCGCCCGCGCACATGGCCAGCCAGATGCCCGCGCCGCCGGCGTTGACCAGGTAGGCCATGAATGCCGACACGGTCATCACATCGCCGTAGGCCAGGTTGAGGATGTTGGACACGCCGAACTGCAGGGTGAACCCCACTGCGCCCAGCGCCAGGATCGCGGATGTCACGAGCCCGAAGCCGATCGCGAGGGTGAGCTGGTTCATGAGAAGCGGCTCCTGCTCATCCTCCTCCTATTCGGCCGCTGCGCGTCAAGCCGTTCAGCCGTTCAGGGCCGAGCCGGGGATGACCAGGACCGGGTTCATCGACTTGTTGGCCGGATCGTAGTTGTCGTAGGAGAAGGCCCGCTCGGCGCTGTGGTAGCGGTTGAAGGCGAGCGTGCCGCCCGCGCCAACATACTGGATGTGCTTGCCGGCCTTGAGCGCTCTGAGCCCTTCCGCGTAGCTGTGCACCTGGACGGCGCCGGGCGTCGCGGCGGTCACCTTGACGATGAACTTGTTGTAGGCCGCCGGGGCGGTGGAATGGGCCTCGGTCATGGCCAGCGCGGTGATGTTGATCGCGTCATAGTCGGCGATCGCGTACGGGTGCTGGTCGTACTGAGCCGGGTTCTGCACCTTGCCGGCCGTGGTCATCAGCCAGTGGTGGTACACGGAGTGGCTGGCGCCGCCGGGCGGGACATAGGGCGTGATCGCCTTGACGTACTTGACGTAGCTGGCCTGGCCGATGGCGCCGAGCACGGCCTGGATCCAGTCGCTGTTGCTGGTCCGCTGGGTGCCGAGGATGATCGGCAGGTGCCCGGCGAGCTGCTGGTACTCCGACAGGAAGGTGGCCGCGGACTGTGGGTCCATCTCGGTGACAAGCGCGTCCGGCTTGGCGGCGATGATCTTGGCGATCTCCGTCCGGTAGGAGCTCTGGCCGGGCGCCAGGGTCACGTCGGCGACCAGCTTGTGGCCCAGGGCGGTCATCTTGGTGCGCAGCGGCGGCACCGAGGTCTGCGCGCCGAGGTCGCTGGTGAACACGGCGGCCGGGCGCTTGAAATGAGTGGCGGCCCAGTATCCGAGGGCGACGCCCTGCAGCGCGTCCGACGGGGTGATCCGGTAGAAATACTGGTTCGTCTGGTGGTCGAAGTGCGGGTCGCCGATGGTGGCGAAATTCGGCACGCCGGCGGCGGTGACGATGGGAGCGGTGGTCACCGCGTCGTCAGAGGCGCCGATGACCATAACCGGGCTGGCGGAGGCCATCATCTGGTTCGCGGCGGACGTGGCGTCGGCGGGATCGCCCTTGGTGTCGAACGACTTGCAGACGAACTTCCTGCCCTGGACGCCGCCGGCCGCGTTGACCGCGGCCACCCCGGTCAGGCAGCCGGCCATCCCAATGGCGCCCTGGTCGGCGTTTGCCCCGGTGAAGGGGTAGATGACACCGAGATTCATCGGTCCAGAGCCGCCGGAACCCGAGCCTCCCGTGGAGGATGAGCCACAGGCTGCCACGGCGAGCGTGGACGCAGCCAGCAACGCCAGACCCGGCATGAGCCGGCGGACCAGTACCTCCATGGCACCTCCCAATTCCTAGAACGCGCCATTGCCCAGATGAACTGCGTCCGGGCGACCAGCCGAGAGGCAGCGGGCAGCTAGCGCGGCAGGAGCAAGGTCTCCCAATCGAGAATATGATCGTAATGATTATGATTTGTAGGCGTCAAGAGGCTGACCAGACTGCTCACATAACGTTTCGGCCCGGCACAAGGGGATCCCAGCCCGGGCCCGGGTCGGCTTCGCCGGGTATCTCATTGACGGCAGGCTGATCGACCACGAGATCGCCGAGGTGTGGGACGGATCGGCCGGGCACTGGCGGCTGGTCGAGCCAGAGATCGACGACTACCACACCGACCCGGCCGACGGGGCCAGCATCGACGCTCTTGACGGTCACTTACACAGACGGTCGGACGCTCCCGCTGGCTCACCACGATCATGCGCGGTCATATGTCGTGACCGAAAGGATCGGTGTCGGGCGGAGCGGGGCCTGCATGGGCCTGGTCGAGGTTGAGCATGATGCCCCGGGAGCCGA
>Ga0306920_100005288_pt1 | contig 16659 bp, 13 predicted proteins | sample flu12Cox44000170_FD_204666 | JGI IMG/M metagenome (GOLD analysis project Ga0306920, IMG submission 204666) | Lab enrichment of tropical soil microbial communities from Luquillo Experimental Forest, Puerto Rico - flux4day.12C.oxic.44.000.170 (v2)... | ecosystem: Environmental > Terrestrial >... | reverse complement strand
ACTGAGCTGATGGAAGATCGCGACGGAAAGAAAGGGACCGATGTTTGACGGAGGCACCATGGCAGCACGAGGGTTGATTTCCGCTCTTGCCGCAGGAGTTGCCTTAGCGCTCATCTGCGCCGGAGCCCCCACCCTTCCCTCCCCCGCAAGCGGGGGAGGGATAAAGGGTGGGGGTTTCACGGCGCCTCTGTCTCGCTCCGCCGATACAAGCCCGAGCGCCATGGCGGTCGACGTCGAGGTCGTGCTCGCGGTCGACGTGTCCTACTCCATGGATCCGGATGAGCAGGCGCTCCAGCGTGAGGGGTACATCGCGGCCATCACGTCACGCGAGTTCATGCAGGCCTTGCGCAGCGGCATGAACGGCAGGATATCCATCACCTATTTCGAATGGGCCGGTCCGTTCGACCAGAAGATCATTGTGCCCTGGCGGCTGATCGACGGGCCGGAAGCGGCCGATGCGGTCGCGAACGAAATTGCGCGTGCGCCTTACCGGCGCGCCTCGCGCACGTCCATTTCAGGCGCGCTCATCTTCGCCAAGCCGCTGTTCGACGGCAGCGGATTTCGCGGCGTACGGCGAGTGATCGACGTGTCCGGGGACGGCGCCAACAACAGCGGCGCCCTGGTGACCATGGCGCGCGACGATGTGCTTTCGGCGGGCATCACCATCAACGGCCTGCCCATCATGCTCAAGCGGCCGAACTCGTTCACCATGGATATCGATAACCTCGATATCTACTACGAGGATTGCGTGATCGGTGGTCCCGGCGCCTTTGTCATTCCGATCCGCGAGCGTGAACAGTTCAAGGAAGCGACGCGAACCAAGCTCGTGCTGGAAATTGCAGGCCGCGTGCCCGAGAGCCCCGTCGTCCCCGCGCAGGCACGCGCTGCCCGCATTTCCTGCACCATCGGCGAGCAGATGTGGCGCGAGCGGTGGGGAAACTGACGACAGATGCCAGAGATCAGATGTCAGAGATCAGATGCCAGACGCGTTAACCTCTGACCTCTGATCTCTGGAATAATCCCACCAGCTCCACATGAGTCGAGTAGCGGAACTGATCGACCGGGGTGACGCGCGTGAGCTGGTAGCCGCCATCAACCAGAATGCGGGCGTCGCGCGCGAAGGTCGCCGGGTTGCAGGATACCGCAACGACGCACGGCACGCCTGACGCGGCCAATGCGCTCGCCTGCGCCTGGGCGCCCTGGCGGGGCGGGTCGAACAGCGCCGCGTCGAACGACTTGAGCTCATCCGGCGTGAACGGCCGGCGCAAGAGATCGCGCGTCTGGGTTTCGATGGGCTTGAGGCCCGCAGTGCTGTCGGCGGCGCGGCGCAGCGCAACAACTGCGGCCGCATCGTTGTCTGCCGCGACAATACGCGCGCGCTCGGCAAGCCGCAGCGCAAACGGTCCTACGCCAGAGAACAGATCGGCGACTTTGGCAGCACCTTGGCAATGCGTTTGAATGAGCTCGGCGAGGGCAGCTTCGCCGGCTGCGGTTGCCTGAAGAAAAGCGCCCGGCGGCAGCACGACTTGCGCGCGGCCCATCCGCACCATGGGCGAGGCCTGTTGCGCGATGATCTCGCCGTGACGCGTGAGTCGCGCGAGGCGATGGCGCGCGGCAATCTCTGCCAGCTCCTGCATTGCCAGCGGCGACAGCGGCCCCGATCCACGCAGGTCGATATCGAGGCCGCCTTCAGTCGCGGTCACCTGGATGTCCAGCGGCTTGCGCATTGCTGCGAGCCTTTCGGCGATCGCCCATGCGGCAGCAATGGCACCGTTGAGGCCGGGCGCCAGGACAGGGCAGCGATCGATTGCGATCACGTGATGGGCCTTGCGCGCGCTAAATCCCACTTCGAGCAGGCCGTGCTCTCCGCTGCGGGCGTGAAAAACGGCGCGACGGCGCCCTTGCCCGTGAGCGTCGATCAGATCGTCCACGCAAGGCGCCAGGCCCACGCGTTCCAGCGCCAGCACGACAAGCTCGCGTTTCCAGATCCGATAGCTCGCGCCGTCCCAATGTTGCAGGGCGCAGCCGCCGCAAACACCAAAATGTGGGCAGATTGGCGCGATGCGCTCGGGACTGGCGATGTCCACCTTGATCAGATGCCGGCGATCGTGATGGCCTTGCCACTGCGCAACTTCGACGGTTTCGTTCGGCAGCGTGTAAGGAACGTAAATGGGGCCGGCCGGCGTATCGGCGATGCCGTCCCCCATGGCTCCCACGCGCACGATCGCGAGCCGTTCACTCATGGCTCGCGATTTTGGCTCGCGCCGACGAAGAACTCGCGGTTGCCGTCACCGCCCGCAATCGCAGAGGGAACAACGCCTGCCACCTTCCAGCCGAGCGAGGCAATGCGCGCCGCGATGTCGTTGCACACCGCCCGGTGAACATCGGGATCGCGCACGATGCCTTTTTTCAGCTCGCCGCGCCCGGCCTCGAATTGCGGCTTGATCAGGGCCAATAGGCGAGCCGGCGATTGCGCAAGCGAAAGGGCGGCCGGCAGGACGAGCTTGAGCGAGATGAAGCTTACGTCGATGACAATGAACTGGGGGCGTTCGGCGAGCCGTTCCGCACCCAATTGCCGGATATCGGTTTCCTCCATGGACACGATCTGCGGCCGCACGCGCAGCCGCGGATGCAATTGATCCCGACCCACGTCAATGGCGTAGATCCGGCGCGCACCGCGCGCGAGCAGCACGTCGGTGAAGCCCCCGGTCGAGGCGCCGACATCAAGGCACACGTGTCCGGCCGGATCGAAGCCGAAATGATCGAGCGCCGCCGCGAGCTTGACCCCGCCGCGGGATACCCAGGGATGCTCCGACGCGGCATGCAGCGCGGCGTCCGCGGCGACTTCCTCCGATGCCTTGGCGACGATCCTGTCATCAGCCGTCACCCGGCCCGCGGCGATGGCAGCCTGCGCCTTGGCGCGACTTTCGAACAGCCCGCGCTCAACAAGCAGACGATCAATGCGCATGCGGGGGGTCACGGTGAGTGGCGCTCGCACGAACGCCACACGACGGGCCTGTTCCCCTCCCCTTGTGCGACGTTTGCTAGAGCATGATCCCGAAAAGTGGGAACCGGTTTTCGGAAAAAGATCATGCTCAAACAAAAAGTTAGAGCGGGATGATGATTCGAAGAAAAATCTTCCCGCTCTAGGCGCGGCCGAGCTTGAGAGCCTCGCCACGCAGGTTCTGACCGAGCACGCCGAACGCCTTCGCAACGATGCTTTTGGCGTCGAGGCCGGCCTTGGCGTACATGGCTGCCGGGGAATCCTGATCGATGAAGATGTCGGGCAACACCATGGATCGCACCTTGAGACCGCCGTCGAGCGCACCATGCTCGGCCAAGGTCTGCAGCACATGCGATCCGAAGCCGCCGATCGCGCCCTCCTCAATGGTGATCAGCACTTCATGCTCGCGCGCGAGCCGCAGGAGCAGATCGGTGTCGAGGGGCTTGGCGAACCGGGCATCCGCGACGGTTGTGGAGAGGCCCAAGGCGGCAAGCTCATCGGCTGCCTTGAGACATTCTGGAAGCCGGGCGCCGAACGAGAACAGCGCGATCTTGGTGCCCTCGCGCACCACTCTGCCCTTGCCGATTTCAAGCGGCTTGCCTTCGCCAGGCATTGGCACGCCGATACCCTCGCCGCGCGGATAGCGCAGCGCCGAAGGTCCATCGTCAATCGCGGCCGCCGTGGCGACCATATGCACGAGCTCTGCCTCATCGGCCGCTGCCATGATCACGAAGCCGGGGAGGCAGCCGAGGTAAGCGACATCGAAGGCTCCCGCATGGGTGGGACCGTCAGCGCCGACGAGGCCGGCACGATCCATGGCAAAGCGCACGGGCAATTTCTGGATGGCCACATCGTGCACGACCTGATCATAGGCGCGCTGCAGGAATGTCGAATAAATCGTTGCGAACGGTTTGAAGCCCTCGGTTGCAAGGCCTGCAGCGAAGGTCACGCCATGCTGCTCGGCGATGCCGACATCGAAGCAGCGGGCAGGAAATTCTTTCGCGAACAGATCAAGCCCTGTGCCTGAAGGCATCGCGGCGGTGATGGCGACGATTTTGTCGTCCTTCTTCGCCTCGGCGATCAGCGCCTGCGCAAATACCTTGGTGTAGGCGGGTGCGCTCGTCTTCGATTTGGCCTGCGCGCCCGTCGCCACATCGAATTTGACGACGCCATGATACTTGTCGGCTGAATTCTCCGCCGGCGCGTAGCCTTTTCCCTTCTTCGTCACGACGTGAACCAAAAAGGGGCCGTTCCTGGCGTCGCGCACGTTCTTGAGCACCGGCAGGAGGTGATCGATGTTGTGCCCGTCGATCGGGCCCACGTAGAAGAATCCGAGCTCATCGAACAACGTGCCGCCGGTCACGAGGCCGCGCGCATACTCTTCCATGGCCATGGCGCGCTGTTCGAGGAAACGCGGAAGGAGCTTCGCGAGCTTCTTTACCGTATGGCGCACCGAGCGGTAGGTGCGTCCCGATACGCGCCGCGCGAGATAGGCAGAAAGCGCACCGACCGGCGGCGCAATGGACATGTCGTTATCGTTGAGGATGACGATGAGGCGCGAATTCATGGCGCCCGCGTTGTTCATCGCCTCATAGGCCATGCCCGCCGACATGGCACCGTCACCGATCACGGCGATGACGTTGTTGGATTTGCCCGCGAGGTCGCGCGCGACCGCCATGCCGAGCGAAGCCGAGATCGAGGTTGAGGAATGCGCGGCGCCAAAGGGGTCGTACTCGCTTTCGGCGCGCTTGGTGAAGCCCGAGAGCCCTCCGCTCTGGCGCAGAGTGCGGATGCGGTCGCGTCTGCCGGTCAGAATTTTGTGCGGATAAGCCTGATGCCCAACGTCCCACACCAGACGGTCTTCGGGCGTGTTGAAGACGTAGTGCAGCGCGACCGTGAGCTCGATGACGCCCAATCCGGCGCCGAGATGGCCCCCCGTTGTGGCAACCGCATCAATCATCTCCTGCCGCAGCTCATCGGCAAGCTGGCGTAGCTGGCGGCGGTCGAGACGGCGTATGTCGGAAGGGATTTTGACGCCATCGAGAAGGGGCGTCTTGGAGGGCTGGGACACGTGAGACTCCACAGGATACCCCTACCCGGCTCCGTCTACTTTAGCCAGCATAGCGCGTGAGGGCAAACCGCGAACAACGACAGGTATCCGACATAGGTGCTGCGCGCGGCGCAAATAGCGCAGGAACCGCAATGCTTTGTGGTAAGTTCTACTTCGTTGTTCTGTCTAATGGATTTTGTCATGGCCCGGCGACCGAATTGGAAGGGATACCTCAAGCTCTCGCTCGTAACCTGCAGCGTTGCCTTGTTTCCCGCGACCACGACCCGTGACCGCGTTCACTTCAATATTATCAACCGCAAGACCAGTCATCGGGTTCGCTACGAGGTGGTCGATGCGCAGACCGGCAAGGAGGTCCCGCAGGAGGACCGCCTCAAAGGCTACAAGCTGGGCAAGGGCAGCTATGTCACCCTGGAGGAGGATGAGCTCGACGAGGTCGCACTCGAGAGCACGCATACCATCGAGATCGAGAGCTTCGTCGCGCGCAAAGACGTGGACGAGCTGCATCTCGATGAGTCCTATTATCTCGTGCCCATGGATGAGGTCGGGAACGAGGCCTTTGCCGTCATTCGCGAGGCGATGCGCGAGGAAGGGCTCGCCGGCATCGGCCGCGTAGTGCTTTATCGCCGCGAGCGGCTCTTGATGCTGTCGCCCCACGGCAAGGGCATTCTGGCAACGACCCTGCGCCATGCCAACGAAGTGCGCAACGAGCACGAATATTTTGACGACATCAAAAGCGTGAAAATTCCAAAAGACATGCTCGGTCTCGCAAAGCATATCCTCGAGAGCCGGCAGACAAAGTTCGATCCCGGCAAATTCGAGGATCGCTACGAGACTGCTCTCAAGAAGCTCATTGCGGCGAAGAAGACGGGCAAGCCACCGCCCGCTCCCCCGCCGCAGCCGAGCAATGTCATTAATCTGATGGAGGCGCTGCGCCGCAGCGCCGCGGGTGGGCGCGGCCGTTCATCCGGCAGCGGGCGCCGCGCGCGGGCGCACAGGACTTCGCGGCGCGCGGGGCCAAAGCGGCTCAGGCGCGCGAGTTAGAGCATGGGCCTTCATCTCTACCGCAAGAAACGCAAGTTCGACGTCACGCCGGAGCCGCGCGGGCGCACCGCGCGCACCAAGGGAAATCGATTTGTCGTTCAGAAGCACGCGGCGCGGCGCCTGCATTATGATTTCAGGCTCGAGCTCGACGGCGTGATGAAGAGCTGGGCGGTCACCCGCGGCCCAAGCCTCGTTCCGGGCGAGAAGCGCCTGGCCGTTCAGACCGAGGATCATCCCATCGAATACAACGCGTTCGAGGGCACCATTCCTCAAGGCGAGTATGGCGGCGGCACCGTGATGATCTGGGACCGCGGCCACTGGCTGCCCGAGGGCGAGGCGCACAAGGGGCTCGCCAAGGGGCATCTCGACTTCAGCCTCGAAGGCGAAAAGCTGCGCGGGCAGTGGCACCTCGTGCGCATGCGCCGCAGATCGGGAGAAAGCAAAGACTCGTGGCTCCTGATCAAGGCGCGCGATGACGCGGCACGCGAGCCGGATGACCCCGACATCCTGGAGGAAAAGCCGCTCTCGGTGGTGAGCGGCCGCTCGATACCCGAGATCGCGCAAGGCAAGGGGCGAAAGCGCGTCTGGCATTCCAATCGCAGCGTGCAGGACAACGTCAAAGCCAGCGCGATCAGGGGAATGGCCGCGCCGCGCACGCCGCGTGCAAGTGCGAGAGCATCAAGCGCGAGCAAGCCGAACAAAAAGAAGAACAAGGCCGAGAAGGATGAACCGCATCCGCGCGCGCGGTTGCCCGATTTTTTGCCGCCGTCGCTCGCGACCTTGCGCGAGGATCCGCCGACCGGCGGGGGCTGGGTGCACGAGATCAAGTTCGACGGCTATCGCATTCAGGCGCGGCTCGACAATGGCGAGGTCAGGTTGCTCACGCGCAAGGGCCTCGATTGGACCGACAAATTTCCCAACATCGCGACCGCGGTGGCGCGGCTGCCGGCACGCACCGCGCTCGTCGACGGCGAGGTCGTGATCGAGGAAGAAAACGGCGTTTCGAGCTTTTCCGGCTTGCAGGCCGCGCTCAAGGCCGGTGAGCAGGAGCGGTTTGTCTATTACGTGTTTGATCTTTTCCATCGTGACGGGCGCGAGCTTGCGGGCTTGCCGCTCATCGAACGCAAGGCCGAGCTCGCGCGTCTCGTGGGGCGCGAGCAGCATGGGGCGATCAGATATAGCGAGCATTTCGAGGAGAGCGGCGAGCTTGTCCTGCAACATGCCTGCGCGATCGGGCTGGAAGGAATTGTCTCCAAGCGCGCGGACGCCCCTTATCGCAGCGGCCGGTCTGACATTTTTATCAAGACGAAATGCGCCAATTCGCAGGAATTCGTCGTGGGCGGCTATTCGCCCTCGACCGCCATGGCGAACGCAATCGGGGCGCTGGTCGTTGGATATTATGATGGCGGGCGGCTCACCTATGCGGGCCGCATCGGTACCGGCTACACCCACGCGGTTGCGCGCGATCTATGGAAGCGGCTGCATGCAATCGAGATCGATCAATCGCCGTTTGATGAAATTCCCCGCGCGGAAACGCGCCGCCGCGACATTCATTGGGTCGAGCCGAAAACGGTCATCGAGTCGCAATTCCGCGGCTGGACCGCGGATAAGCTCGTCCGCCAGGCCGCGTTCAAGGGCGTGCGCGAGGACAAACCGCCGCGGGAGATCGTTCGGGAGATGCCGGTGAAGACAGATCGAAAAAAGCCCAAGACTCATTCCACCCGCGCGCAGGCCACACGAGCGACATCTCACGCCGCGCGAAGAACGCCCTCTCCGGCGCGCGGCGAGAGAGCGCGCGCATCACGGGGTGAGGCAGGGAGAGGGAGCAGACCGGGCGCTCGCCGAGTAAATGCTCCGCTGCCGCACCCGGTCACGGGCGTGCGCTTCACCCATCCCGATCGCGTCTATTGGGAGGATGCCGGGGTCACCAAGCAGAATCTTGCCGACTACTACCGGTCGGTGTGGGACTACATGGCGCCGCACCTGATCGATCGCCCGCTCGCGCTGGTGCGCTGCCCCGACGGGACCAAGGGCGAGTGCTTTTTTCAGAAGCACGCGTCGGCGGGGCTCGAACAGACGCATCTCAAGACCGTGGTCGACAAGAACCGGCGCCAGGTGCTCGCGGTCGAGGACCTCGAGGGGCTCCTTTCGTTCGTGCAGGCGGGCGTGCTCGAAGTTCACGTGCGCGGCTCGATGATCGATCGTCTCGACATCTGCAATCGCATCGTGTTCGACATCGATCCTGGTCCCGGCGTTGACTGGCCGGGTGTGATCGCGGCGGCGCGCGACGTGCGCGAACGGCTCGCGTCCATCGATCTCGTCTCTTTCGTGAAGCTCTCCGGCGGCAAGGGTCTGCACGTGGTGCTCCCGATCGACGGTGCCGACTGGGAGACCACGAAGACGTTTGCGCAGGCGGTGACGCTCGCGATGAACGCCGACAATCCCGATCGTTACGTGGTGAAAATGACGAAGTCGCTGCGCAAGGGCAAAATCTTCATCGACTATTTCCGCAACTCGCTGGAGCAGACTTCGGTCGCCGCCTATTCCACCCGCGCGCGAGCGGGCGCGCCGGTCTCGGTGCCGGTTTCGTGGGAGGAGCTCGGCCGCAGCAAAAGCGCCGATCAATACACCGTGCTCAATCTCTCCAAGCGCCTTTCCGGTCTCAAGCAGGACCCGTGGAAGGACATGGCGCGCTTGAAGCAGAAGCTTCCGGACCTGCGCGAATTGCGCCGGTGAGCCGGTAGCCGGTACGTTGGGTCGAGTTCTTCACGAGACCCAACATCACTCGGCGGAAACGTTGGGTCTCGCGCAAGAGCGCTCGACCCAACCTACTCCGGCAGCGGGATGAATTCGGTTTCGTCGCCGGGCACGGTGTCGAAGCGGGCGAGCTTCCAGTCGGCCTTGGCCTGCTCGATGCGCTCCTTGCGCGAAGAGACGAAATTCCACCAGATGTGGCGCGGACCGTCCATGGCGGCGCCGCCGAGAAGAACGACGTGCGCCTCGGTCACCGCGGTGACGGTGACCGGATCGGCGGGGCGGAATATCAGCAGACGGCCCGCGCCGAAGCGCTCGTCCGCGATCTCGACCTCGCCGGAAACGATGTAGAGCGCACGCTCCTCGGTATTGGTATCGAACGGGATGGTGTCGCCCGCGGCGATCGTCGCATCGGCGAACAGCGTCTCCCACAAGGTCCCGACCGGGGAGGTATGGCCGAAAATGCTGCCGCTGACGACGCGCACGCTGGTGCCGTTCTCGGTAACGAGGGGCAGCGCCGCCATGTCGTGATGGGCAAAGCCGGGCGCGCGCTCCTCCTGCGCGGCCGGGAGCGCGACCCAGCATTGCAGTCCATGGATGGGCTCGCCATCGCGCCGATGCTCCGGCGGCGTGCGCTCGGAATGCACAATGCCGCGCCCGGCCGTCATCCAGTTCACCTCGCCCGGACGGATGGGCGCGGCGCTGCCGAGGCTGTCGCGATGCATGATCTCGCCGTCGAAGAGATAGGTCACGGTCGCCAGCCCGATATGAGGATGCGGCCGCACGTCGATGCCTTGGCCGGAGTGGAATTCGGCCGGGCCGAAATGATCGAGGAAGATGAAGGGTCCGACCATGCGCCGGCGCGCATGCGGAAGCGCGCGGCGCACGGCGAAATGGCCGAGATCGACGCTGCGCGGCACGATGACGAGATCGATGGCGTCGGCCGCCGTTGCGTTGCCGGGCGGGGGATCCTTGCCGGGGAAGAAGCTCATGACCGAGTCCTCCCTATTTCACATCCAGCGGCTCGGTACCGACGGGCTTGCCGTCCGAGTCGAGCGTGATCTTCTCGACCCGTGCTTCGGCAAGGCGCAAAAGCTCCTCGCAGCGGCGCTTGAGCGCCTCGCCGCGCTCGTAAATGAGGACCGATTCTTCGAGCGGCACCTTGCCTTCTTCCAGGCGCTTGACGATGGTTTCAAGCTCCTCGATGGCGCGCTCGAACGGAAGCCGCGCAACATCGGCGTGATCGTTGTCTGCCATATCAATTCATCCCTGCATGAGCGCGGCGACGTGGGCGGCGGCGGAGTTTGCGAGGCCTTGCAGATCATAGCCGCCTTCGAGCACCGAGACGACGCGGCTCTGTGCATATTTGTCGGCGAGTTCCATGAGTTTGCGGGTTGCCCATTCGAAATCGGATTCGAGCAGGTTGAGGTTGGCAAGGGGGTCGCGCATATGGGCGTCAAAACCGGCAGAGATCACGACGAACTCCGGCGCGAAATCGCGCAGCCGCGGCAGGATCACGCTCTCGAAGGCCTCGCGGAACTTGACCCCGCCGTCGCCCGGGCGCAGCGGCGCGTTCACGATGGTGTCGTGCTCGCCGCGCTCGTTCTTGGCCCCGGTGCCGGGATAAAGCGGCATCTGATGGGTCGAGCCGTACATCACGCTCGCATCCGACCAGAAGATGTCCTGCGAGCCGTTGCCGTGGTGGACATCGAAATCGATGACGGCGGCGCGCGCGATGCCGTGCTTTTTCTGCGCGTGGCGCGCGGCAATGGCGGCATTGTTGAACAGGCAGAACCCCATCGGCCGCGCGGTTTCCGTGTGGTGTCCCGGCGGGCGGGTGGCAACGAACGCGTTCCTGGCCTTGCCGGTCATCACCTCATCGACCGCAAACGCCGCGCCGCCGGCGGCGCGCAGCGCGGCCTCGAAGCTGCCGGGCGACATGGACGTGTCGGCATCGAGCTGCGCCAGGCCGTTCTGCGGCGTCGCATCGCGAATGGCGGTGACGTAATTCATGGGGTGGCAGAGCGCGATGGTCTCGAGGCTCGCCGCGGGCGCCTCGACGCGGGCGAGATTCTGGAAACGCTCGTCTTCGAGCGCGCGGTCGATAGCGCGCAGGCGGTCCGGCCGCTCGGGATGACCCGCCGGCATGAGGTGATTGAGACAGGCCGGGTGCGTGATGAGCAGTGTCGTCATGGGATGAGCGATCGTGCCGCGCGCCTACCTCCCCCTGAAAGGGGCAGGTCGACCGCCAGAGCGAAGCGACAGGCGGTCGGGTGGGGGTCTCGCCGAGGGCGTGCGCGTTGACCCCCACCCGATTTTCTTTGCTTCGCTGTGCGAAGCAAAGAAAATCGACCTCCCCCTTTCAGGGGGAGGTGTGCCGCGCTGCATCGCTCAGGCATTTAAGGATGTCGCTCTTGGGGCACTTATAATGCACCGCATGCTCATGCCAGCGCGGCGCCGCAGGCGGTGATGCTGTCGGCGCCGGCCATGACCGTGCGTTCAAGCGCGGGCGCGCGGACGGCGAGATTGTCGGCAAAGAAGCGGGCAAGCGCCGTGCGGCATTCGGCATCCGCGCCGTTGCCGGGAAGCCGGTTCGCCGCAAGCGCCTCCTGCGCAATGAGAGCGCCACCCGCGGTGAGCGCGAACACGCGCAGATAAGGCGTCGCCACCGCAAGGGCGTCCTCGCGCTCGTTGGAAAGGCGCGCGAGCATCCAGTGAGTGGCGCGGTCGAGACAATCCACCGCGTCGCGCAGCCGCACGTCGGTAAAGCCGAAACCGGGATTGTTGCTGCGGTCGACGGCGTCGACGATCTGCCTGATCTCGTCGATATAGGCCTTGACCGTCGCGCCGCCGGAGAGCGGGAGCTTACGGGTGACGAGATCGATTGCCTGAATCCCGTTCGTGCCCTCGTAGATCGGTGCGATGCGCGCATCGCGCAGATGCTGCGCGGCGCCGGTCTCCTCGATATAGCCCATGCCGCCGTGCACCTGCACGCCGAGCGAAGCGACCTCGCAACCGATGTCGGTCGCGAAGGCCTTCGCAATCGGCGTGAGCAGCGAGGCGCGCTCGTGGGCGGTACGGCGCACGGCCTCGTCCTTGCCGCGCTCGGCGCGATCGAGCGCGACCGCGGTCGCATAGGCGATCGCGCGCGCGGCGCGCGTGAGCGAGCGCATGGTTAAGAGCATGCGCTTGACGTCGGGATGCTCGATAATCGGGCTAGCCTCGCCTGATGCGCCGGCGCGGCCCTGTTTGCGCTCGCGTGCATAGGCGAGCGCCTGCTGGGTCGCGCGCTCGGCAATGGCAACCCCTTGCAGCCCCACCGAAAGCCGGGCGCGGTTCATCATGGTGAACATGCAGGACATGCCGCGGTTTTCCTCGCCGATGAGGAAGCCGGTTGCGCCGCCGCGGTCGCCGTAGACCATGGTGCAGGTGGGCGAAGCGTGAATGCCGAGCTTGTGCTCGATCGAGTGGGCGCGCACGTCGTTGCGCTCGCCGAGGGCGCCGTCTTCGCCCAGCAGAAACTTCGGCACCAGAAAGAGCGAGATGCCGGCGGTGCCCGATGGCGCGTCGGGCAAGCGCGCCAGCATGAAATGAATGATGTTGTCGGTGAGATCGTGCTCGCCGTAGGTGATGAAGATCTTCTGCCCGGTGATGCGGTAGCTGCCGTCGGGAGCGCGTTCGGCACGGCTGCGCAGCGCGCCAACGTCGGAGCCTGCCTGCGGCTCGGTGAGCTGCATGGTCCCCATCCACACGCCGGAGACGAGCTTGGGGAGATAGGCGCGCTTGAGCTCGTCACTGCCGTGGGCAATGAGCGCGTCGACGCCCGCCATGGTGAGGAGCGGGCCGAGCCCGAACGCCATGGCGGCGGAATTCCACATCTCGATGCACGCCGCGTTGACCGCCTGCGGCAGATCCTGACCGCCCCATTGCGCGGGCGCGGCTAGCCCGTTCCAGCCGGCCTGCGACCAGGCGCGGTAGGCCTCTTTCCAGCCCGGCGGCGTGGTGACGGCGCCGTCCTTGAACGGAGTTCCGTGGTGATCGCCGACACCGTTGAGCGGCGCAATGATGTCGGAGGCGAATTTGCCGGCCTCCGCGATCACCGCCTCGACAGTGTCCTCGGCAAGATCGCCAAAGAGCCCTTCACCGAGGAGTGCGCCGAGGCCGGCGCTGTGCTTGAGCGCAAAGGCAATATCGGCAACCGGCGCCTGGTAGGACATGAATGCGCGCTTTCTGTTTCGTCTCTTGGCGAAGGGTGCACCCGAGGTTCGCTTCTGTACAGCCGATTAACGGGAAGCCTCGCGACGTCGGAGCGGCTGGAAAAACACCAGCAAAATCAATGTATCATTCCGAAAAAATGCAACTTTTGAGTGTATTATCCTCCGAGCGGCAACTACGCCGGGATGGCGGGTTCGGGAGCGACGAGGCGGTAGCCGACGCCGAGCTCGGTGAGCAGCATGCGCGGCTGCGTCGGGTTGGTTTCGATCTTCTGGCGAATCTTCCGCACGAAGATGCGCAGATAATGCGTGTCGTGGAGATGCGGCGAGCCCCAGATCTCCTTGAGAAGGAACTGGTGGGTGACCACGTTGCCCGCGTGCTGCGCCAATATCTGCAGGAGCCGGTATTCCTTCGGCGTGAGCATGATGCGCGCGCCGTCGACGGTGACGATGCGGGCGGCAAGATCGATCGCGAGTGGACCGATCTTCACCACCGGCTCGCCCGCCGAGGCGCGGGCGTACCGACGCAGCGCCGCGTGCGCGCGCGCAAGCAGCTCCGCCATGCCGAACGGCTTGACCACGTAATCGTCGGCACCGTTCTGAAGAAGGCGCACCTTTTCCGCCTCGTTCGAGCGCACCGAGAGCACGATCACCGGCACGGTCGACCAGCCGCGCAGGCGCTCGAGCACTTCCGAGCCGTCCATATCAGGCAGGCCGAGATCGAGAATGACGATGTCGGGCGGCTTGAGGGTGGCGAGCTTGAGCGCCTCGCTGCCGTTCTCGGCTTCCTCGACGACAAAGCCGTCGAGCTCGAGACCCGCGCGCAGAAAACGACGGATTTGCACTTCGTCGTCAACGATCAGCGCAAGCGCTTCACTCATCGGGAGCGACCTCCGGCTGGGTGGCTGCAAACGGCAGATGGATCTCGACCGTGGTGCCGCAATCGGCGCCGGCGCTGCTCGCTTCCATCTTGCCGCCGTTTGCATTCACGAACGCCTGTGCAATCCACAGGCCAAGCCCCGATCCCGGGGTGGTGGCGACGTGGCGCTCGCCGCGGAAGAAGCGTTCGTAGATGTGCCCGTTCTCCTCGGCGGTAAGGCCTGCGCCTTCATCGCGCACCGAGAGCACCACATGACGGCCGTTGCGCTTGGCGCCCAGCACGATCGGGGAGCCCGTGGGCGAATATTTCGCCGCGTTGTCGACGACCTGCACGAAGGCCTGCTCGACCAGGACGGCATCGACGTAGATGAGCGGCAGGTTGGTCTCCATGTCGAGCTCGACCTTGTGGCTCGCGAGGCGACGGCGCCGGCGCTCGAGCGCCGAGTTCACGATGTCCTGGGGCTCGATCCATTCCTGGCGCGGCGTGATCTCTCGGCGGCTCACGCGCGTGGCATCAAGCAGGTTCTGGATGTCATTGTTGAGGCGTTCCGATTCGTCGCGCACCACGCTGGCAAGCGAAGTGAGCCGCTCGTCGGTGGCAATGCGCGGCGATTTGCTCAAGACGGTGGCGGCGCCCAGGATGGAGGCAAGCGGCGTGCGCAGCTCGTGCGAGACCGAGCCGATGAGCGCCTCGCGCAGCAGCTCGGTTTCCGAGCGCATCTTGGCGTCATTGAGGACGCGCGCGACATCGAGCCGTTCGAGCGTGGCCGCAGCGTCGGCGAGCACCTCGTCGACGCGCTGGCGCACTTCCTCGAGGTTTTCCGCTGGCACGCTGCCGAGATCAATCGCGATGACGCCGAAATCCGCATTGTTCTCCGAGACGCGACGCACGAACCAGACGTCGCCGTCGTCGACGGTGCTCGCCGGGCTGCGGCCGGCCTCGATTTCCGCAACGGCGGCGCGCACGCGCCCGCCCAGCAGGGACTGCTCCGACGCGCCGCCCTGCGTTGCCAGCGCGCCCGCCCCGAACAGCACGACCTTGCGCTGCACGAGATTGGCGAGGTGCTCCGCGATAGCGTGGTAGATGTCGGCGGCGGACGAGGCGACGGCGAGGCGGCGGGAGAAGGCATAAAGGTCGCTCATCTCCTTCTCGCGTTTGCGGGCAAGCTCGGTCTGCTGCTTCATGGAATTGGCGAGATGGCTCGTTACCACCGCGACCACCATGAAGAGCGTGAGGTTGACGATCTCGTTCGGCTGGACGACGAAGAAACTGTAGTAAGGGCTGAAGAAGAAATAGCCGGACCACAGCACGCCCGCGACCGCGGCAACGAGCGCGGGAACGAGGCCGAGGTGCCAGCCCGAAAGCAGGACGGGGAGAAGGTAAACGGCCGAGCCGCGGCGGATTTCGAGCGAGAGCGTGAGCCCATAGACAATGAGCGTGGTCACGCCCACCATAAGGAGGGCGATGATGCTGCCGCGCAATTCGCGTCGAAGCCGGTCGAGTCGGATTGGCGTTTCTCCTTTCATGCCGCTCGTGGCCGCTGCCTACACTACCCTAAATAATACGGCCTCAGTGTGGGGTCATCCCTCCCCCGCTTAATTCGGCTGTGGCGCGGCGGTGATCTCGAACGAGGTCGCCTGAACGGCCATGGTGCCAATGAGGGTCGGCACGAGGAGGCGCAGCGGCGCGAGGAAACGCGTTCCTGTAATGGGCGCGAAGAAGATTTCCATGTCGCGCCGGCCAGCAACGTATTTCATGATCACACTGTCGGCGCGGTGGCCTGCGATCGGACGGAGGATGACATTGCACACGAGCGCGCGTCCGGCATAGTCGTTGCCGCGCAGCACCTCCATGCGCTTGAACGACAGGACGAGATCATAGCGCCTTCGCCCGTCGAAGATCGCCAGCGTGCGGCTGCAGCTCTCTTGCGCGATCGTCGTGTTGTCGCTTGCTTCGTTGGGGATGAGCAGCGCGCTCAGCGGATCGATGACGCCCTGGGCGTGCGCCTGGGTGAGCGGCACGCGGTCGGGACCGGGCGGCGGCCCATTTTCCTTGACCGCCGTGACGATGCCGTCCTCCATCGTCATTTTGAGATCGATCTTCTGGCCATCCTCGACGAGGCTCGAGGAAAAGGTCGCCGGAACGAGGCGCCCGTTCCTGATGTCGCCTGCGGCTTCCGCGCTGCCCTCCCCGCGCAGGAGCACGTTGATAATGTCCACGCTCCCGCCGCTCGCGGAGACCGAATAATGCTCGGCATCCATCTTGACGGTCCATGCGCTTTGGCCGACCCGGATGCCGGTCATGGAAATGGCGTAGCGCGCTTCGAGCTTCTGCGCGCAGGCGGGCCCGATGGCGGCGAGGACTGCAAGCGCAGCCGCGATGACAATGGCTCCTCGGATGCGCAATGAGGAGAAGCGCCCGCCCTCGCCTTCGCGACGATACCGCCTTGCGCGCAGGACCAATCGCCGGGTCAACGCCCGGCAATGGCGGTCATCGCGTGCACCCCAGCAAGACATGATCTGGCTCGCCCTTGTACCACTTGGTCACACTCGTTAGATAGCTGGGGCTGCCGAGGCGCGCTACGCGCGCCTGCCACTTCCGGAGAGGTGGCTGAGTGGTTGAAAGCACCGCACTCGAAATGCGGCATACGGGTAACCGTATCGGGGGTTCGAATCCCTCCCTCTCCGCCAACTGC
>Ga0306920_100005286_pt1 | contig 16663 bp, 16 predicted proteins | sample flu12Cox44000170_FD_204666 | JGI IMG/M metagenome (GOLD analysis project Ga0306920, IMG submission 204666) | Lab enrichment of tropical soil microbial communities from Luquillo Experimental Forest, Puerto Rico - flux4day.12C.oxic.44.000.170 (v2)... | ecosystem: Environmental > Terrestrial >... | reverse complement strand
CGGCTGGAAATATCTTTCCTGGTTGCACGGCTTCAGCGGCGGTCTCCTGCGAATGCCGCAGATGCGGCTTGCCCCCAACCAGATGCGGGCTCTGCGAATGGGGCTTGCGAATTCCAGCTTTGAGCTGCCGGCGAACGACGACGGATTCTACCAAGGCAGGTTCCCGGCCGAGAGCGACCCCTCGCTGGCCAAGCGTGCCGCCGCTTGAGCTCCCCAACAAGAGCGACGAGCAACAGTGACTCTGCTGCTGACGCACGCCGACGTGCAGGCGAGCGTGAGCATGGCAGACGCGATCGTGGCCATGGAGGAGGCTTTCGCCGAGGAGGGGGAGGGCGCCGCGCTGCTGCCGCAGCGCATCAACATGAAGGCAGGAAACGGCTGGTTGCGCGTCGGCCCCGTCGTGCTGGAGAAATTGGGCCTCACCGGGTTCAAGGCCATGAACCTCGCCCCTGGCCATGGCCTGCGCTACCAGGTGCATCTCTACCGGATAGAAACGGGAGAGCTGCTCTCCATCATGGATGCGCAGCACCTCACGACTTTGCGAACCGGCGCCACCAGCGCCGTGGCGACGCGGAGACTTGCGCGCAAGGGACCGGCGCTGGTGGCCCTGCTCGGCTCGGGCGTCGAAGCGCGCGCACAACTCGAGGCCATGCAGGTCGCCGGCTTCGTTCGCAGCGCACGCGTCTTCAGTCCGACCGCGGCCAACCGCGCGCAGCTTGCAGCTGATTTTCGGCAAGCCTTTGCGATGCAGATCGTGCCGGTCGAAAGCGCGCGCGAGGCAGTCGAGGGATCCGAGCTGGTGCTGGCGGCGGTGAAGTCCAAGTCACCGGCCTTGCTGGGTTCGTGGCTGCGTCCCGGGATGCATGTCAACTCCGTGGGGACGGCGCGCCGCGATCAACGCGAGATCGACGAGGAGACCTTCCGGCGCAGTGCAAGGATCGTGGTCGATACCCGCCGCGGCGTGTTCGAGGAGGCGGGCGACGCGGTGGCCGCCCGCGACCTCGTCGAGCCCGAGCGGGTGCACGAGCTCTGCGAGCTGGTGTGCGGCAAGGCACAAGGGCGCACGAGCGACGACGAGATCACGCTGTTCAAGTCGGTCGGCACTGGAATTCAGGATATTGCGCTCGCCGGCGTGATCTACGAGCGCGCGAGGAGGCAGGGGCGGGGGACCGATATCGGGGAATTTCCTTATCTGAAGAAGAATTGACGCGCGCTGGGTAACGCCAGCGGGCAATATTCATCTGCAAGGAGAAGTTGGAGCGATTCTAATTATGTTCCCGGCTTTGGCGGCACAGCGTCGCTTGTTTCAACTCTGGGAGGACTTTTTGCGGCGTTCCATCAGGCGCCAGATCATGGGCGTAAAGACGAGTTGCATGGCGAGATCCATCTTCCCGCCGGGGCAAACGATGGTGTTGGGACGCGACATGAAGGAGTCGTGCAGCATCGAAAGCAGATAAGGGAAGTCGATGCCCCGCGGGTTGGCAAAACGGATCACAAGCATGCTTTCATCCAGCGACGGAATATGGCGGGAAATGAACGGATTGGAGGTGTCGACGACCGGGACGCGCTGAAAATTGATATGCGTGCGCGAGAATTGCGGGCAGATGTAATGCACATAGTCGTGCATCCGCCGCAGGATGGTGTCGGTGACGGCTTCGGTCGTGTACCCGCGGTCTGCCCGGTCCCGATGCAGCTTCTGAATCCATTCGAGGTTGATCACCGGAACGACGCCGATCCGCAGATCAACATGGGTGGCGATGTCGATGTCGCCGTCGACCGCGGCCCCATGCAGTCCCTCATAGAACAGGAGATCGGTGTCCGGCGGCATGCTTTTCCAGGCCGTGAATGTACCCGAGGGTTGCCCAAACGGGGCGGCTTCCTCGTCGTTGTGCAAATACTTTCGCGCGCGCCCGCTGCCACTCTCGCCATAATCTCTGAAAAGCGACTCCAATTCCCTGAACAGGTTCGCTTCCGGCCCGAAATGGCTGAACCGCTGATTGCCGGCCTCGACGCTCTGCGCCATCTGCCGCTTCATCTCCGCTCGGTCGTAGCGGTGAAAGCTGTCGCCTTCGACAAATGCCGCTTTCACGCCCTCACGGCGAAAGATTTGCTCGAAGGTCCGCATAACCGAGGTCGTCCCGGCGCCCGAAGAGCCGGTGATCGCGATGATGGGATGCTTCGCTGACACAGCCCTGGTCCGTCTGGTTCAGGCCGTCGCTCGGAAAAGGCCGCGCGTGCCGAACAGTGGCGCATCATAGTCGGCAAGATTGTGCTCACAATGATAGGCTTCGATACGCTCCACCTCATCGCGAGCGCCAAAGATCAATGGCACGCGTTGATGCAGGCCGTTCGGTGAAATCTCCAGAATTCGCTCACGCCCGGTGCTCGCAAGTCCTCCCGCCTGCTCGACGATAAGCGCCATCGGATTGGCCTCGTAAAGGAGGCGCAGCCGCCCTGCTTTGGCCGGCTCCTTGTTATCGCGCGGGTACAGAAAAACGCCGCCACGTACGAGTATGCGGTGCGTTTCCGCTACCAGCGACGCAATCCAGCGCATATTGAAGTCCTTGTCGCGCGGCCCGGACCTGCCCGCAAGGCATTCGTCGACGTAGCGTTTCACCGCGGGCTCCCAGAAGCGGCTATTGGAGGCGTTGATCGCAAACTCGCCGGCCGCGGCCGGAATGGACAGCGCCGGGTGAGTCAAAATGAATTCGCCGAGCTGTGGATCGAGCGTGAAGCCGTGCGTGCCGGTGCCGACCGTTATCACCAGCATCGTCGATGGACCATAGATCGCATAGCCTGCGCAAACCTGCTTTGATCCCGATTGCAAAAAATCGGCCGCGGCCGCGTCGCCGCCGGGTGTGGTTGCGCGCAAGATCGAGAAGATGCTGCCCACCGACACGTTAACATCGATATTGGATGACCCGTCCAGCGGATCGAACACAAGCAGATAACGGCCCTTTGGAAATCTCGTGGGGATGACAAACGGCACGTCCATCTCCTCCGACACCATCCCAGCGAGATGACCGCCCCACTCGTTGGCGCGCAGGAACAAGCCGTTGGCAAGTACGTCGAGCTTTTGCTGCTTCTCCCCCTGGATGTTGGTCGTTGTAGTGGGTCCGAGGACATTGTCGATGCCGCCATATGCGACCCGCTTCGCAATCGCCTTGCAGGCGAGCGCCACGTTGTTGATAAGGGCATTGAGATCGCCCGTGGCTTCGGGATGATCTCGCCGTTGTTCGATCAGAAACTGATTGAGCGTAGTGCGGTCGGCCAGCATCGCGCTTCCCCCACGAACTCGCACGCGTCGATCACGATTCGGCTTCGCGCGCGGTAACAACCAAGCTGGCTACCGAGCGTAACGCCTTGAGCCGTGCCAATTCAAGATAAGGGGCGCCCGCGACCGTCGCGTGAACCGGATCGAGGGGCTGATCGGGATCGCCAAGGCTTGGAAGCACAAGGTCGGCGCCGATGAATTTCTGTGCCGCGGTCCAGCGGGTCGGGGTGACCACAGTGTACAGGCCGGCCGCTTTCGCTGCTGCAAGCCCGTTGGCTGAATCCTCGAATGCGATACAGGATAACGCCGGCACACGCAGTATTGTCAGGAGAAGCTCGTATATGTCGGGAGCAGGCTTCTTGCGCGCGACCTGATCGGCGGCCACTGCCGCGTCGATCAATTTGTACCTTTCATCGCCAAATACTGTTGCAAGCAACGTGTCAACATTCACCGACGAGGAGGTTGATGCAACCCCGACGCGTAATTTGGCCTGCCGCGCCTCTTCGATCAGGCGTGCGATCCCGGGCCGCAGTTGCGCGGCGGTACTGCCGAGGAGTTCTCCGTAGTTGTGCGTCTTCGCGCGATGAATGGCCGGAATAAGTCGGCGCAAGCGGACCTTTTCGGCGGGTGGCAGGCCGAGGGTATCAATGTAGTGCGCAATGCGATGCACGCCACCCGAAACGGCTAGCAAGTCGATGTAGAGCGCGGGGCCCCAATCCCAATCGAGCTCGAACTCGAGAAAGGCCTGGTTGAAAGCTTGCCGATGGAGCTCTTCAGTATCAACAAGGGTGCCATCAACATCGAAGAGCAAGGCTTCCAGCTTCATACCCCCGCCTCCATCTTGTCGATTAGTCGGTCCCGCCCGTTCCGATGTTGAAGACGCGACTTGCGCGGATATCCTCGGCTTCAATCGTTGACAACGCCTCCGCTGAAAGTTGCTGATTCCGAGCTTCGAACAACCGGCTGGCTTGCCGCAGACGTGCCCGATCGAGAGCATTTCGGATCGAGCGGGCATTGGAGAAACGCGGCTGCGTCTTGCGCAGCGCCACGTATTCACGAAATGCCGCCGTGGCGGCGTCACTCAAGGCATACTGCATGCGCTGCAGCATCAGGCCGGCGATCGACATCAGCTCATCTTCCGAATAATCGGGAAAATCAATGTGATGGGCGACGCGTGACATCATTCCGGGATTGGACGAGAAGAACCGATCCATCCGATCCTTATAGCCGGCAAAGATTACAACCAGGTCGTCGCGCTGGCTTTCCATGACTTGCAACAGGATTTCGATCGCCTCCTGGCCGTAGTCGCGCTCATTCTCCGGGCGGTAAAGGTAGTAGGCTTCGTCGATGAACAGGACCCCGCCCATGGCGCGCTTGAGAACCTCCTTTGTCTTCGGCGCGGTGTGACCAATGTACTGGCCGACCAGGTCGTCGCGCGTCACGGCAACGAGCTGACCCTTGCGTACGTAGCCGAGCGCATGCAGGATCGACGCCATGCGCATCGCCACCGTCGTCTTGCCGGTTCCCGGATTGCCAGTGAAGCTCATGTGCAGCGGTGGCGGCTCGGCTTGCAGACCGATCGACCGCCGCAGCTTCTCCACCAGAAGCAGGGCGGCAATCTCCCGCACCCGGCGCTTCACGGGCGATAGGCCGACAAGCTCGCGCTCAAGGGCGTCAAGCAGCTCGCCGACGTTCGACTCGCGGTAGAGCGCGTCGAGATCAAGCGCTGGTTCAGCCGGAGCCAACATCATGCCCCCGCATGGTGATCATACGTAACGTTCGCCTTCCGGCTTGCGCGCCGCATAGGAGCGCGTCGCATAGCTGATGTTGCGGCCACGCGTCTCCTGGCGCTCCAGCGCGAAGCCCGGCTCTTCCTTCGGCCGGTTGACGATGAACGAAAGTCGCAGGCATTCCCAACCGCGCGTGGAGTCGAATGCATTCACCTTGACGTAAGGATTTGGATAAGCCTTCCGGCATGCCGTCACCTCCGACATGACGCCCGCCGCATCCCTGAGATCGAACATCGGCAGGCCCCACATCTCCCAGAACGTGTTGCGGGGATGCGGATCGTCGGTAAACTCGACGGAGACCGCCCAGCCATTGGCGAGGCAGTATTCGATCTGCGCGCGTATCTGGGCGTCGGTGAGGTCGGGAAGAAATGAGAAGGTTCCCTGGGTGATGCGCATGCTGCTTCTCCTCACGCCGCGGTCGCGGTGGGAACGAAATCCGGCGTATCGGTGGACGTATAGTTGAACGTAATGTCGCCCCAGGTATCGAGCGCCGCCTTGAGGGGTTGGCAAGTCTTGGCGGCTGCGGCGAGGATGTCGGGTCCTTCCTTCCAGATATCGCGTCCCTCGTTGCGCGCCAGCACCATCGCCTCGAGCGCGACGCGGTTGGCGATTGCACCGGCCTGAATGCCCATTGGATGGCCAATCGTGCCGCCGCCGAATTGCAGCACGACGTCCTCGCCAAGATAAGTGAGAAGCTGATGCATCTGCCCCGCATGAATGCCACCGGATGCCACCGGCATGACCTTGCGCAGACCAGCCCAATCCTGCTCGAAGAACAACCCTCGCTGCAGATCAACCGGATTATGCGGCTCGCGCAACACATTGTAGAAACCCTGCACCGAGTTCGGGTCACCTTCGAGCTTGCCGACCACGGTTCCGGCGTGGATGTGGTCCACGCCAGCAAGGCGCATCCACTTCGAAATCACGCGGAACGAAATTCCGTGCGTTTTCTGCCGGGTATAGGTCGAATGGCCGGCCCGGTGCAGATGCAGGATCATGTCGTTGCGGCGCGCCCATTTGGACATCGATTGGATCGCGGTATAGCCGATCACGAGATCGATCATGACGACGACGCTGCCGAGCTCCTTGGCGAACTCGGCGCGCTCGTACATATCCTCCATGGTGCCGGCGGTTACGTTGAGATAAGTGCCCTTGATCTCACCGGTGGCCGCCTGCGCGCGGTTGACCGCCTCCATGCAGTAGAGGAAACGGTCGCGCCAGTGCATGAACGGTTGGCTGTTGATGTTCTCGTCATCCTTGGTGAAGTCCAATCCGCCCTTGAGCGCTTCATAGACGACGCGACCATAGTTCTTTCCGGAAAGCCCAAGCTTGGGTTTCACCGTCGCGCCAAGCAGCGGCCGGCCGAATTTGTCGAGCCGCTCGCGTTCCACGACGATACCGGTGGGCGGGCCGTCGAACGTCTTGGCATAGGCCACTGGAATGCGCATGTCCTCGAGGCGCAGCGCCTTGAGCGGCTTGAAGCCGAAGACGTTGCCTATGATCGAGGCGGTGAGATTGGCGATTGAGCCGCCCTCGAAGAGATCGAGATCGTAGGCGATGAAAGCGAAGTACTGTCCGGGCGCCCCTGGCACCGGATCGACGCGATAAGCCTTGGCGCGGTAGCGATCACAGGCCGTCAACCGATCCGTCCATACGACGGTCCAGGTCGCGGTCGAAGATTCGCCTGCCACCGCCGCCGCGGCTTCCTCCGGATCGACGCCTTCCTGCGGGGTGATGCGAAATAGCGCGAGAACATCGGTTTCCTTGGGCTCATAATCCGGCTGCCAGTACCCCATCTGAGCGTATTTCAGGACCCCCGCGCGATAGCGATCGGCGGCATTTTCGATATTCCTCGGCGCCATGGTATCGGCCATCGCTCGGCTCCCTGATTGCAGCGGGAGGAGTAGAGACGGGTTATTGCATAAATACTACTTAAATGATTTTATGCCCTTGATAAGGAAATCGAAAACATGGCCTCATTGCAGCGCGCGACCCTCAGGCAGCTCCGCATCTTCGAGGCCGCCGCAAGGCACCTTCATTTCGGCCGGGCTGCCGCCGAGCTGCATCTCTCCCAGCCCGCGGTCTCAATTCAGCTCAAGCAACTGGAGACGGATGTACAACTGCCCCTGTTCGAACGTGTAGGACGCCGAATGAATCTGACACGTGCCGGGGCGGAGCTTGCCGGACATGCGCGCTCACTACTGGCGAGACTGCGGGAAGTGGATGATGCAATCGACGAGTTTAAAGGGGGGGCCGCCGGCGAGATTCATGTCGCCTCCACCACCACCGCCGTGTACTTCGTCCCGCGCCTCGTGGCGGCCTTCAGGCACGATCGTCCAAAACTGAAGATCCGGCTCACCGTCAACAATCGCGAGCTGGTGGTCCGAGACCTTGTCGAGAATACGGTCGATCTCGTCGTGATGGGCGCTGCTCCGTCCGGCCTCGATACTGTCTCGGTCGCGTTTGCAAAGAACCCGCTGGCGATCATTGCCTCGCTCGATCATCCATTCGCGCGCAAGCGTCGCGTGCGCCTGGAGCAGCTTGCCGAGGAGACATTTCTGATCCGCGAGCCGGGGTCCGGCACACGCACGGCCATGGAACGCGCATTTTCTGCGCACGGCTTTCGGCCGCACGAAACCGTCGAAATGGGATCGAACGAGACGATCAAACAGGCTGTGATGGTCGGCATGGGCGTGAGTTGCCTCTCGCTGCACACCACCGGTCTTGAGCTTGCGACAAAGCAGCTCGCCGTGCTCAAGGTCGATGGCATGCCGATCATGCGCGACTGGTGCGTCATCCATCGGGAGCGCAAGCGGCTTTCACCGGCGGCGGCAGCATTCAAGGACTATCTGGTGGCGGAAGGGGCAGGACTCATCGAACGGGCCATGCGCTGCGGCACCTCCGCCAGGCAATCATCATAGGATTTTGCAAACTCGTCGAGCGCACCTCGAAATGCGGCAGCGCCCCTGTCGAGCAGGTCATTCTGGGTCGCGCTATTGAATCGTTTTTGGCCCTTTGATTGTCATGCTCGGGCTATCGATCATGTGCTTCATGAAAGCAATAGCGTCTTCTGGCGTTGGGCGGCCGGAGGGCCTGGCAATGTACTCAGCATCGATGTCAAACTGCTTCTTGGCCTCGGCCAGCCATTGCCCCCGCCATTCCTGATAGGCGCGGATTCGGAAGCCCTTATAGAGTGCGATTTGGTCCATTTCTGTTACCCGGTAGCCCATTGACGATCCCAACGATATTACCGTCTGGCACGACTTCTCAATATCGCAGAGCGCCAAAAGCTTCGCCTCCAGCGCTGGGTTGAATGAGGTGATGGGCCGGCGTCAAAGGTGCGCCCCAAATTTGGGGCGTCTTAAGATTCTACCATGCAAACGCTGCAATAGTCGCTGCTGCTTCGGATTTGGACCGGCCAGTCCGACGCCGATTATGCTGCTCTCCCGAACAGCTTGACGAGCAGACGCTTGCGTCCGCTATGGATGGTCATCGGCACATTCTCGCCTTTGAGCCGGCGTGCGGCATCAACATAGGCGCGCGCCGGGGCGCTGTTCGGATTGCTCAGCGTGACCGGCGAGCCGACATTTGAAGCGCGCAGCACCTCGTCGCTCTCGGGGATGACGCCGAGCAGTGGCGTCGAGAGAATCTCGAGCACGTCGTCGATCCCCAGCATCTCGCTGCGTCCCGCCCGCTGCGAGTCGTAGCGGGCGATCAGGAGATGCTTGTCCATGCGCTCGCCTTGCCGCGCTTTTTCGGTCTTCGAGTCGAGCAGGCCGATGATGCGATCGGCATCCCGCACCGAGGATATCTCCGGATTGGTCACAATAACCGCGACATCGGCAAACTGCATGGCGAGCGTTGCCCCGCGCTCGATACCTGCCGGACTGTCGCAAATGATCCAGTCGAACGTGCTGCGCAGCTCGTTGATGATGGCTTTGACACCCACCTCGGTGAGCGCGTCCTTGTCGCGCGTCTGCGAAGCTGGCAGCAGCCACAAGGTCTCCAGTCTTTTGTCCCGGATCAGGGCCTGCGGAAGCCGCGCGATCCCCTGCACCACATTGATCAGATCGAAGACGACCCGCCGCTCCGCCCCCATCACCAGATCGAGGTTGCGCAGTCCCACGTCGAAATCGATCACCACGACTTTCTGGCCGCCCTGGGCGAGGGCAACACCCAGCGCGGCGGTCGATGTCGTCTTGCCAACGCCGCCCTTGCCCGAGGTGATTACGAGGACTTTCGCCATTTTCCGTCTCCGCGGGATTCAATCCAGGGCTGCGATCGAGAGGAGGCCGTCCTCCAGCCAGCACTGGGTCGGCCGGGTGCCAAGGCTTGCGTCAAGTTGCTCAGCGGTGCGGTAATATCCGTCGACCGAGATGATCTCGGCTTGATTCCTGCTGCAGAAAATGCGTGCGCGTGAGTTCCCGGTTGCGCCGGCCATGGCTCGTCCGCGCAGTGCGCCGTAAACATGGATTGACCCGCCGGCCACGATTTCGGCGCCGGGGGACACGGACCCCAGCACCGTTACGTCGCCATCGGGAAAGACAATCGACTGGCCGGAGCGGACGGGACCCTCGATCAGCAACGAGCTCGGCTGCTGATCGCGCGGACTCGCGCCGGGAGTGGTGGTGGGCGTCGCCGGGGTGACGGCACTACCGGCCGAGCGGGCATCCACGACAAGCGGCGGCAGCGAAGGGTTGAGCCGGTCCGGCTCTGCTCCTTCGAGCGCCAGAACCCGGATTCGGCGCGCGCCTAGGCTGGCGACCAGCTCGCCGATCTCCGGCGTTGGCAGATCGGCCTCCCGAAGATCAAGGATGATCGGTTTGGCAACCAGGAAGTTCAGCGAATTCCTGCTCCATTCATCCAATTGCGCCAGCCATTCGCCGATCGGCAGCGAGGGAGTAAGCACAAATGCCGTGAAAGAGCGGGCGAGTAAGCGCATCGAAACTTTCGGTTGAAGGGCGATCGCGTTTGTCACAAGTGCTCCGCAGTGGAAGGATTTCTTTATCTGCTCTACGGCCTCGACCGGCCATCAGCGAGCTTGGCGCGCAGCTCATCCAATGCTGCGGTCTGCTCCGCCGCCTGTTTCGACATCTCGACGAGCTCACCGGTCATCTGGACGAGTTCGGCAACGAGATGATCCGCGCGCTGGGTTGCCGCCCGCGCCTGCTGGCGCTGTTGCTCACCAAATGTTTCGGCCTTGCTGATCGTCTGCTGCAGCGTAGCGATGCGGGCTTCGAGCTCGGCAATCTTTCCGGCTGCTGCCTCGGTCTCCTGGCGTCGCTGCTCGCCGAGGGCCTCGGCCCTGGCGAGTGCTTCCCCCAGTGCGACGCTGTGCTGTTCCAGGATCTCGTCCCTGCGTCGCCCCTCCGCATCCCTGTGCTCAAGAGGCGTATGGGCGATTCGCTCCGCCTCCAGATCGGCGCAGATGCGGGCCTGAAGCGCCTCGGCGAAATCGGGGTAGGTCACGCCTTGTCCTATGATTTGGATCGCCTAATGCATTGACCACGCATCAAGACGGTAAATAAACAGTTAACCGAAGCGGCAGCATTCTACCGTTTTTCGTCAAGCAGGTTGTCAAGCGGATCGAACGCTCGCGCCATCCACTCAGCGCGGCATGCATGGCGAGCTTCCGCACGCTGATGAATCGCAGGCTTCCCAGGTCGCGAGGCGCCCGGCCCGCGATGGGGTTCCTTTTCACATAGCCAACGCCATGCGGGCCGCGCTTCTAAGAATGGTATGCTACGACGACTCGGGTCTTCTACGGTTATCGATGCTCTCGCATTTGCGTGACAAAAATTTTGTGCATGCCCGATCAATTGGAGGCATGAAATAGGCTCTGCAACGGCGAGCGCATCTGCGACAGGCTGCAGCGCGCGGCGCAGTCAGGCTGCTTGGGAGAATCGGTGATGAGTTAAAAAAATATTTTCTCGTACCTACGAGAAGCGGTATTCCAACACTGCAATTCGTGAATAGGCGTTCAGTTTGTACCAAATTGATTCAACAGGCTACGCTGCCACATTTGCGCGAGAGGCGGTCACCGGCGATAATCAGATATCGATCGGGAGGGGCTCATCTAAGGGAGTGTTAGTATGAGCTACCGACCATTTGCTCTTGCCGCAGCAGTCGCAGCATTGTCATCGATGCACGTTGCGAGCGCTGCGGCGCAGTCCGTCTATGTGGCGCCTGGCGGCGTCTACATCGGCGCCGGAGCCGGGCCGGTCTACGTGACGCCGGCGGCCCCGCTCAATGGATCAACCGCGTGCGTAGAGCCCTATGCGCAAGGCTGCGGAACCGCCGCATATGTCGACCCCGGATATGACTACGGCTATGGACCAGGGGGATACGTGGCTGCGGGATATGCAGACGATTACGGACCTGGCCCGTACGGACCTGGCCCATACGCAGCGCCAGGGTACGGATATGGACCAGGGCCATACGTGGCGCCCAGGTACGGCTACGGATATGGGCCAAGGCCATACGTGGCGCCCAGGTACGGTTACGGATATGGGCCGGGTCCGTACGTAGCGCCCAGGTACGGCTATCGATCTGGGCCGGGCCCGTACGTAGCGCCCAGGGTTGGCTACGGCTACGGACCGGCTGCGCCTGCGCCAATCCGCCGGCATTACAGTGGACCACCGGCCGCGTATGCCGCTGCCGTGGCGCCGCGACCCCACGTGGCCATTCCCTATCGAGCTGGTCGTTGCGTTGCACGGCACTGTTACTGATGCATCCCCGCGAGGGCGGTGCGGTTTCCAAGTAACCCGCCTTCGCTCCCGAAGTTTATTGCTGCAAGCTGCGCGCCGTTGCGGCTTCGTCGGCTTGACCAAATGAGAAAGGCCTCGGGAGATTGCCCCGGGGCCTTTATGGTCGGCCGGACTGTGCGCTTTGATCAATGGTCCTGGCCAGCTCCGGTCAACTCGGCGATTTTCTTGATATGGGCGACGGCAGCACGGGCACCGCTCGTTTGAGTAAGAAGCTGGAGCGTAACGTCCTCGTCATCGCGAACAGGCTCGAGTGCCTTGTCTACATAAGTCCGCGCATTCGGGTCGCGCGTTATGGAAAACGCCATCAGCAGGAGCCGTCCGATCGTGCCAGTAAGGACTACGTGCTTGCTCAGCGTTTGCCAGATGAGGCGCGTCCAGAAAATCCAGGGTGCCTCGCGTGGCAGCCCGGGCCGTCGCTCCGATGGATGCCGCAGACGCAAAATGCCGGCCTGGAGCGGGTGCACTTGCTCAAGATGGACGGTCGTCGCAAACATCGCCAGCACCTTCACTAGGCTGGCGATCGGCCCGCCCGTGGCTGCCATGCGGCGCAACAGCGTCTTCATGTGCTCCGGCGTGTAATAGAGCGACCAGGCCTCGCGATAGATCGCCTCCCATTCCTGCCTGTTCATTTCGGGGTGGGCAGTGCAGACATGCTCAACGTCGTAATTGTTGAGGTCCTCGTCCATAGCCGTGCCCTGCTTCCAGAGGACCTGGTGATCCTCCGAGCCGGGCAATGGCGTCAGGCAGAAGAATTCGAGAATGTCGAGCGGCAGCTCCTTCTGTATGATCGCTATATCGCGTCTGATTGTCTGCGGCGTATCGGCCGGAAAGCCAAGAATATAGCCTGCCAGTGTGATGACCCCCTGTGCCTTCCAGGCGAGCAGCATCTTGCGGTATTCGGTAATCTTGTTCTGGCGTTTCTTTGCAGCCGCGAGATTGTCCGGATTGATGTTCTCCAATCCGATGAAGACGCGCGTGACGCCGGCCCGCTTCGCCTTCTCCACGAAATTCGGGATCTTATGACACAGCGTATCGACCTGGATCATCAGCCCGAGCGGGATCCTGGCCTTCTCGCGAAGCTCGGCCAGGCGGTCGAAGATCGCCGCCCATTCTCGGTTGCGCGCAAAATTATCGTCGGTGATAAAGAACTTGTGAATGCCATGCGCCCAGTTGAGGCGCACAAGATGCTCGATGTCATCCGCTGAACGGAACCGCGACTTGCGACCTTGCACGTTGATGATAGTGCAGAACGAGCATTGATACGGGCAGCCGCGGCCTGCGTCGAAACTGGCGCTCAGGCCCAGCGTGCGCGCCACGTACCGCTTGGGCAGGAACGGCACGGGCGTCCCCTCCAGCCCCGGCAGGTCCTTCATGAAATTATATTCCGCGGCGAGTTGGCCGTTCGCAGCGTCCCGCAACAAGATGTCAAACCGGTTCTCAGCCTCACCCGCGAACATCGTGATGCCCATCTTCCGACAGGCGTCGAGACCGACCGCGTGGCCATCGAGCATCGAGAGGCACCCGGAGATGTGGAAACCGCCCATGGCGACCGGGATGTCGGCCGCCCTAAACGGTCGTGCAATATCGAGGGCACGCGGGTACTGGTTCGTCTGAACTCCGACAAGCGCGATGAGCCCGAAATTGTGGTGGCGCCGAAGCCGGGCCATGAGTGCTGCCACGTCCACGCGCGTGTTCGTCTCGTCGATGGCTTCAATGTCGATGGCGACGTCTGAGCCGAGGACCTGTCGTTGCGCGCAGTCGGCCGCAATACCGTACAACGCAGCGAGAGAGTTTGAGGGGATTATCGCGCGCCACCAGCGGATCACATACCCATCATCGCCGTAGTGTGACGGCTTGATCAGGATGAGTTGAAAACGCCGATTCGACACCGGGACCTGCGTTTCAGCTAGTCAATGCTTGGCATTCCGAAATCCGAGATCATTACGAAGGGGAGCAGGCTTGGCGGATGCCGCGCGATGGAAATCACGGTTGTTTCTTTACAGATTGCCCGCCTGAATCAAGCGAAAAATTCAAAGGCCAAGCGGCCGACGTGCCCCTGCGTACCTTCTAGGCGCGGTGGGCGGATAAGCCCAGTCAACTTTCCATAAACACGCGCCTCGGCACTTGCGCCCACGAGGAGCGCTCCTGTCGACAGAAATGCCGGAACGGACTGGATCAAATGCCCAGCACGACCAGCATAACGATACCAATCCCGATTACCAGCGCGGCAAGTGCTATGGCATCGTAATCGAGCCAGTGCCCGCCTTGTACACGCATAACGCCAATCCCAAAATAGCAGAGGCCGTCATTAGCGACGGCCCCCGTGGGCAGCATCCGTGGTTCAGCGTGACCGGAGCCGCCATAACCATATGCTAGCACTTGGGTGTTTCCGCAGTATTTCAAGCAGGTTTCATTAGCGAACAGGGACTGTTGGCAGATACCAGTTTGATGACGCGGACGATAGTCACAACCCTCCCGCCCAATCCTGAGGGCCGCCCGGTTGCGGGTAAGGCCTTCAGCCGCCCGCTGCTTCTGCGCGGCTGTTATGGTAGAATTTCGAATCGCCGCCATAATTCCGGAACGAGGTCGAGGCCGTCTTGACCCGCTCCGGTGACGTCCGAAGCGTGCATCTGTTTTTGCCCTACCTCCACCTGAAGTGTTGCATCCGGCGGTGACGTTCGCGCTTGCCGCATGCCTGCGGCCAGGGAGGTATCTCAATGCCCGGGGAGCGATACAGCCAATCGTACGCCCGATACGAGGCGTCACCTGACAGCGCTCGGGCGCGCTATCGAATCGGCGCACTGTTCCGCGAAAGCATCTTCAATCACCACGGTGAACGATTAGCCGAGTATCTCAGCCGACAGATCGGTGTTCCAATCCCCGGGGACGGGAAGCGTTCGTCGGATTGGCTTGAGTTCCTTCGCGATTGTCGTACTTCTGATTTTCTCGACACGACAACGATGGTCTACCGTTATCTGTTCTGGCAAGTCGGAGAAGAGAGCGCACTCTGGTGGAAGGAAGTCATCAGGCAAATCTTTGCCGAAGAGGCGCTGGCCTATGTGATCGATGATGTCGGTGGAGTCCATCCAGCCATCGATCAGGAGTTTCAAAAAAATGTTGCTTCCGTGATCGCCACGCTTCAGTCGGACCGATATCAAGGCATCAGGCGGTTGCTTGAGATTGCATTGGGTCACCTCAGCGCTGATCCGCCAAACTACAAGCAGGCCTGGGCAGCAACAATATCAGGAGTGGAAGGTCTCTTCGGACTGATGTTCCCGCAAGCGAGGATGACAGCGGATGATCTCGAACGTCGCATCCAGCCGCTCGTGCAGCGCGCATATGAGGGTGATCCGGCAGCACAAAAAGCGGCACAAAATCTGTTGGTCAGCTTTCGGGAATGGTTCCAGGCCTCGCAAACCTATCGCCACCAGCCGGGAGGAGTGCCGCTTCAGCCGCCTGCCGATATTGCAATCCTGGCAATCAGCTTCGGAGCATCCTTGCTGCGCTGGTTGGCAGGCCTGAACGAGAGCGGGTCGCTTGATAAACCTTCATAGAGAATGCGGCCGGCAAGGGAAGAGCGGTTTCGCTAAAGCGGGATGACATTAGATTGAATCGTCATGCCCGCGCTTGTCGCGGGCATCCACGTCTTAATCGCGATCGCGGTCAAAGGCGTGGATGGCCGGGACAAGGCCCGGCCATGACGGGAGGACTATATACATCTCAACTCATCCCTCTCTAGCGCTGCGCGCGAACAATCCACGCTGCGCCGACGCCCCCGCTGATGTTGGAGCCACCCACCATCGCGACGCTGCCATCGGCAGATATCGAGACCGAGGATACGGCCATGGCGCCGGTGCCGACGAGCCTTTTGCCCTGCGTCCAGCGATCGCGGTTGCGCATGAAAATCGAAGCGGCGCCGACGCCGCGATCGTCCGACACGCCTCCTACAATGGCTGTGTTGCCATCCGCAGACAGTGCGACGGATGCGCCCTGGCGTGCGCTTCCCGTAGCGCCCGCGCTGACCAGTTTGTCGCCCTCCTGAGTCCAGACGCCGGCACTGCGGGTGAAAACCCACGCCGCTCCGGCCGCGCCGAGGCCGAATGGCACGGATCGATCCCGTGGGCTGTCGCCGGGACCGCCCACGATGGCCGTATTGCCGTCTGCGGAAAGCGCGACCGACATGCCCTGGCATGCGCTCCCCACAGCACCTGTGCCGACGAGCTTCCTGCCTTGCTGGGTCCAGACACCGCCGCTGCGGGTGAATATCCAGGCCGCTCCCGTCCTGCTGTTGTCGGACCATCCGCCCACGATGGCCGTATTGCCGTCTGCGGACAACGCTACCGACATGCCTTGCCGCGCGCTTCCCACCGCGCCGGTACCAACAAGCCTGGCGCCTTGCTGGGTCCAGATGTTGCCGCTGCGGTTGAATATCCAGGCCGCCTCTGCTCGCCAGCCGCCCACAATCGCGGTGTTACCGTCGGCGGACAACGCGACGGATATTCCCTGGCCCGCCGACATCGGCGGTTCGCGCTGGCGGTCCACGCCGGTGCCCACCAACTTGTTGCCTTGCTGCGTCCAGGCACCGCCGCTGCGGGTGAACACCCATGCCGCGCCCATCGTCCTGTCGTCGCTGGGACCACCCACCAGAACGGTGTTGCCGTCGCCGGACAGCCCGACGGACGCGCCTTGCGACCACAATCCCCCTCCATTTTCGCCGGTACTGCCGACGAGCTTGTCACCTTGCTGAATCCATGCGCCGCCCCTGTTCGCAAACACCCACGCCGCGCCGGCGGGCCCGATGGAGGGCGACCGCAGGCGATCGGCGCCGTTGG
>Ga0306920_100005282_pt1 | contig 16667 bp, 13 predicted proteins | sample flu12Cox44000170_FD_204666 | JGI IMG/M metagenome (GOLD analysis project Ga0306920, IMG submission 204666) | Lab enrichment of tropical soil microbial communities from Luquillo Experimental Forest, Puerto Rico - flux4day.12C.oxic.44.000.170 (v2)... | ecosystem: Environmental > Terrestrial >... | reverse complement strand
CGGATCCGGGGGGCTGCGCGCGGCCCTGCCGCCCCGGCGCTGCCCGCCCCCGCCGTGACCGCTGACCCGCGCGTGCTGACCCTGGTGGCCGGCACCTTCGTGGTCGTGCTGGCCAGCATGCTCCGCACGCATCCGCCGGCGTGGCTGGTGGCCCTCATCACGGTGCTGGTGATCCTGGCCGGCGTGCTGATCGCCGGGCCCGCGCTGGCCTCCGGCAGCAGTAGCGCGGCCGGCCCGCCGGGCGGGGGAGCCGGCGACGGGCCTGGTGAGGGGCCCGGCGGTGGCGCCGCTGGCGGCGGCCCTGCCTCCGGGCCGGGAGACGGACCGGGGCCCGGGGGGCCAGCCGGCCCGTCCGGGCTGGCCGCCGCCGGCACGCTGGTGGCGGCCGACGGATCCGCCGCGCCGGCCGAGCCGGCTGGCCTCGCCCGGCCAGCCAGCCCCGGCCGGCCGCCCATCCGCGGGCTGCGGGCCGGAGCGCTGCTGCTCATCCTGGGCCTGACCGCCTACCGGGCCTACTCCGGGGTGATCAGCCACGACTGGCCGTTCCTCCGCGGCGGCGACCAGTTCTCCCATGCCGTGATGGCCGAGCAGATGCTCGCTCACGGCTCCTATGGCGCCTACCTCGTCTACCCGCCCGGCTTCCCCGCGCTGACCGCTGTGATCTGCCGGTTCAGCGGGCTGGCCCCGCTGCAGCTGTTCCCGGTGCTGGCGCCCGCCTTCCTCGCGCTCTGCGCGCTGGCCGGGTATGCGCTCGCCACCGGGCTGTGGGGCTGGCCGTACGGCCTCGCCGCGGCCGCACTGAACGGGCTGGTGCTGGATGGTGCCTACAACGGTTTCGCCGAGGGCCGCTATCCCGACCTGGTGGCTGGCTACTTCCTGATCGTGATGGTGGTGGCCGCCCTGGTCACGCTGTATCACTCCGCCAGCGTCCGGTCCGCTGCCCTGCTGGCCGTGACGGCTGCCTCGGTGGTGCTGTATCACTCGGTGGTCACCTTGTACGTGGTGGTGCTGCTGGCCCTGGCGGCGGTGACCGGCCTGCCGTACCTGCTCTACCGGCGCGAGCGCCGGGCGGCGCGGATGCTGCTGCTGGCGCTGGCGGCAGCGGCCGTGCTCGGGGTCTGCTATGCCGCCCTCACCTACAGCCTGGCCGGGCTGATCACCGGGCGCTCGTCCACCTCGACCGCGGTCTCGATCGCGCTGGGCAGCCAGCCGGTCCCGGCCGCAGGGCACCTGCTGACGGCGCTCGGGCCAGCCATCGTCTGGCTCGGCCTGTTCGGTGCGGGTGCGGCCGCAGCGGGAATCCGGCGGCTGACCCAGCCCGGGCAGGTACTCGCCACCGTGACCGTGCTGCTGTGGGCGGCCGTGATGTACCTGGGCAGCCGGACCGCGGTGAACGGTTTCCCGCAGCGGTTCGAGCGCGATCTCGGGGCGCCGCTGTCAGTGCTGGCCGCGCTGGGTGTGGTGCTGGTGGTGCGGGCGCTGCTGGCCCACTGGCAAGGGAGCAGGACCGTGCTGACGGTGTCGGCGGCCGCCGCCGCGGCCGTGATCGCGGTTCTCGCGATCGTGCAGACGGCCCGGAGCTTGCAGACCGGCGCCCGGCCAGGCGGCGAACTCCTCACGCAGCCGGTCGCCGCCGCCGGGCGCTGGCTGCGACAGCACAACACCGGCGGCAACATCATCTCCACGCCCTACCTGAACCCCGGCATCGGCAACCGCGCGGTGCTGGCCCTGGGCGGCTACACCGGCCTGCAGTCCTACGGCGCCTACCGGATCGCCCACCCCCGCTCACTGCCCCCGGCTGGCCGCCAGCCGCTGCTCGACTCCGACAAGGTGCTGCTGCACCCGGCCAGCTGCCAGGCTGGTGCCATCCTGGCCCGCCAAGACGTCCGGTACGTGGTGCTGTACCGGTTCGGCGCCGGTGCCGACCTGCCCGCGTTCGCCGCCGACCAGGCCCGCTACCACCTGGCCTTCGCGAACCCCTCGGTGCTCATCTACGCCACCAGCCGCGGCCCGTTGGGCGGCGCGGCGTGTGCACCCTGATCCGGCTGGCCACGGTAAACGCGCGGACCTCGATCATCGGGGAGCTGGGGATGGCCACCGGGACCGGACCGGGCTGCAGGTCAGGGCCGTACCGGCCGGGCTGGTGGGCCGGGGTGACGGTCACCTGGACGCCATCGGGCACCAGCAGGTGCAACTGGCCGCCGACCAGGGTGGCGTGCACGATCGTGTGCAGGCCCTGCAGCAGCGCGTCGCGCAGGTCGAGCACGACATGGCCGCCGACCGCGGTCACCATCAGCCGGTCCGGCACCACCCAGCGCCCTTCCCGCCGCTGGGTGGTGAAGAAGGCGGCTACCGCCCGCGATGCGTCCAGCCGCAGTGGCTGGGCGGCCGGGGTGGCCAGATCCGCGGTCAGCCGGGCCAGTTCACCCAGCGTCTTGGCCTGGTAGGCCTGGCTGACCCGGTCCGCATGCTCGGCCAGGGTGAGCCGGCCGTCCCCGGCCGCCTCGGCCAGCATCGTGACGATCCGCTCCCGGTCGGCGTCGGAGGCACGCAGATTGCGTGGTGGCGGGCGGGGCGTCATCTGACGAAAATATCCGGCCACCGGCCCCGCCGTCATATCCCGGCCGCTGATGTCACCGGGTGGGAGCCTGGCCGGCTAGGTCTCGCCGCGGATCCAGTCGGACACGTGCTCGCCGATCATGATGCAGGTGAGGTTGATGTTCGCGCGTGGAATGGCCGGCATGACCGATGCGTCGGCCACGCGCAGGCCCGGGATGGCGGGGATACGGCAGTACTGGTCGACCACCGCCATGGGGTCGGCGGGCGGGCCCATCCGGGCGGTGCCGCAGGGGTGGAACTGGGTGGAGACGGTTGCACGTACGTAGGCGGCGAGGGCGTCGTCCGAACTCACAGTCTCCTCCCGCAGCAGGGCGACGTGGTGGGTGTGGCGGGCGATCTCTGGCTGATGCGCGATCTGCCAGGCAAGGCGGACGCCCGCCATGAGGCGGCGAAGGTCCTGCGGGTCGGCGGCGAAGTTGAGCTGGATCAGTGGCGGGGTGCGAGGGTCGGTGCTGGCAAGTAGCAGGCGGCCGCGGGAGTGCGGGCGTTCGAGCGCGACCGGCAGCCCGATCGCGAGCGGTGCCCCCACCGCCGCCACCGCCTGCTGGCCGCCGATGCCAGCCACGTCGACGTGGCTGAAGATGACCTGCTGCATGTCGTTGAATTCAGCCGAGGCGGCGGCCGTGTAGCGGACGACGACCTGCGCGAGCGGGGTCTGCGGGTCACAGCTGCCGGGCTTGGGGACCAGCAGCAGCCGGGTGACCGGGTGGTCGATGAGGTTGGCGCCGACGCCGGCAAGATCTGCCAGCGGCTCGATGCCCAGGGCAGTCAGCGCATCCTTGGGGCCGATACCAGAGCGGAGCAGGATCGCCGGTGAGCCGATGGCACCAGCCGCCAAGGTGGTGCGCCGCCCGTAGACCCGTTCGGTGCCCGCCCCTGATTGCACCTCCACCCCGGCCGCCCGCCCGTGCTCGACGAGGATGCGGCTGACCAGGCAGTTCGGCCAGATAGTGAGGTTGGGCCGCGACCGGGCGGGCAGCAGGTAGGCGATCGCCACCGACTGGCGCACGCGGCCCCGCCGGTTTTGCGGGAAGGGGCCTACGCCGGTCGCTTGCGGGTGGTTGTGGTCGGCGACCTCCGGGAAGCCCAGGCGGCGGCAGACGTCAAAGAAGGCGCGCTGAACCGGGATCAGCTCATCTGGCCGCCAGCGGCAGATCGCGACCGGGCCGCCGCGTCCGTGCAGCTCGCCGTCCCCCACCGGGTCATCTTCCAGGCGGCGGAAATACGGGAGCACCTTCACCCAGCTCCACTCGCCGTTACCCAGCGCCGCCCAGTCGTCGTAATCGGCGGGCACACCGCGCAGGGCGATCGTGGCGTTGACCGCTGAGCAGCCGCCGGTCACCCGGCCGCGCGGGTAGGGAATGGCCCGGCCGGGCACGGCCTCCGCGGTCAGCCCCCAGTCGTGAGCCTGCAACGACATCCGCCAGCCGTCTTGCAAGTCGGCCGGGGTTGACTCCAGCGTCGGGTAATCCGGCCCTGCCTCTACCAGCAGGACACGCCGGGCCGGTTCTTCTGACAGCCGCGCCGCCAGTACCGCACCAGCCGAACCGCCACCCACGATGACGTCGTCGTATTCCACCTGCCGCTCCCATGCATGGCCGTGCTGAACGTGCTACAGATCCTCTTCCCGGAGCACGTCCAGGTTGCGGAACGTCAGCTTCCCGCCGCCGATCCCGGCGAGGAACGCGGCGAACTCCCCGGTCTGGGGACGGCCAGAGTTCTCCATCGCCTGCTCGTAGGAGGCGAATTCCACCATGAGCAGGTACCTGCCCGGGACGTCGCGGTCGCGTCTCAGCACCGCCCGATGCGGTATCCGGTCACCATTGGAGCTGGCGATCCACTCATCGAGGCCGGCATTGAAGTCATCAATACGGCCGGTACTGAACTCGATAATCTGCGCGAACTTCATGGGAACCAGCCCTCACTATCGGCGGTGCCTGCTCTGCTGGCAGAACGTTACGCACACCACGGCGGGCCGGCATCGGTACTTGTACGGCATCTGGGGCGCTGCGCGGCAGTGATCCGTCAGCGGCAACGAGTTCGCGCGCTGGCCGGCCCGGTGCCGCCGCGGCCGCCCGGCCGGGCTCGGAACACCCTTTCTCGCTGACTCCTGCCTGGACGGTTCGCGGGGCTGGGCGCCAGACTTTGATCATGCCGGCCACGCGCTACGCCCGGAGCGGAAAGGTGAACATCGCCTACCAGGCGTTCGGCGACGGGCCGGTTGATCTGGTGTTCGTGCCCGGTTTCATCTCGCATATCGAGCTCGCCTGGGAGGAGCCCTACCTGGCGCGGTTCCTGCGGCGGCTGGCGGCCTTCGCCCGGGTGATCTTCTTCGACAAGCGCGGCACGGGCTTGTCTGACCCGGCCCCTCGGCCGCCTGGCCTGGCCGAGCGGATGGACGACATCCGGGTGGTGATGGACGCGGCGGGCTCCGAGCGGGCTGCCCTGTTCGGCGTTTCCGACGGCGGGTGCCTGTGCATCGCGTTCACGGCCGCTTATCCGCAGCGGTCGGCATCGCTGGTCACCTACGGCTCATTCGCCCGCCGTCTGCGCAGCGACGACTACCCGTGGGGCTGGCCGGCCGAGCACCTGGCGGAGGTCCTGCGCGGGATGGACCGGGGCTGGGCGACCGGGACGTGGTGGGCCGCGGCCAACCCGAGCGTGGCCGCTGACGAGCAGTACCAGGCGTGGTGGGCCCGCTACCTCCGGGCCGCCGCCAGCCCGTCGATGGGCCGCGGCGCGCTCGGCCTGAACGCCGAACTCGACATCCGCCACCTGCTGCCCAGCGTGCGGGTCCCGACCCTGGTGATCCACCGCACGAACGAGCAGTGGGTGGACGTCGGCAACAGCCGCTACCTCGCCGCGCACATCGATGGTGCCCAGCTCGTCGAGGTATCCGGCGTCGATCACCGGCCGTGGCTGGGCGACGCCGACGAGATACTCGACGCCATCGAGACCTTCCTGACCGGCGGGCTGGCCCGCCCCCGGGCGCGGCGGCACGCGGCGGGCGCGGAGTCGCTGAGCCGCCGGGAGCGCGAGATCGTCGCCCTCGCGATAGCGGGAGAGAGCGCGCCGGCCATCGCCGCCGCGCTGTTCATCAGCGAGCGCACGGTCGAGAGCCATCTCGCGCGCGCCTACGCCAAGCTGGGCGTCCATTCGAAGCTCGAACTGGCCCGCCGATCCGGCGAGCTCGGCCTGAGCTCCTGACCGGGCCGATCCAGCTGAGTGCCGTACCGGTACGGATGCCCGCGCACCCGGTTGCCCGTAGCGTTCTGGCCCAGAGGGCAGCCCGGCGGCGCGGAGCCCTGCGACCTACCAGATGAGGAGCCTGACATGGCGGCACTGCGGGACCCGGTCCGATGACCCTCGCCACCCGGTTCACCGAACTGGTCGGCTGCACCGTCCCGATCCAGCAAGCAGGGATGGGCGCAGCGTCTACGCCGGAGCTGGCGGCCGCGGTCTCCAGCGCCGGCGGCCTGGGAATGCTGACCGCCAGCGCCGATGACCTGCCGGCCGATGTCGATACGGCGCTGGCCGCCGCGGCCGGGCGGCCGTTCGGTGTCAACTTCCTGATGCCCTTCTTCGACCGCGCCCTGCTGGAGGCAGTCGCTCCCCGGGTCCGGCTGGTGGAGTGGTTCTGGGGTCAGCCCGATCCGGTGCTGGTCGCGGTGGCCCACGACGCGGGTGCGCTCGCCGCGTGGCAAGTGGGCTCGCGGGACGAGGCTGTCGCTGCGGCCGACGCCGGGTGCGACCTGATCGTCGCCCAGGGCGTCGAAGCCGGTGGCCACATACGCGGCACGATCGGCCTGCTGCCGCTGCTGGACGCCGTGCTCAGCGCCGTCGAGGTACCGGTGGTCGCCGCCGGTGGCATCGGCACCGGCCGCGGGCTGGCGGCAGTCCTGGCCGCTGGCGCGTCGGCAGCGCGGATCGGCACCCGTTTCGCCGCAACGCTGGAATCCGGCGCTCACCCTGGCTACAAGCAGGCCCTGGTGTCCGCTGAGGCGGCCGACACCGTGATCACGGAGACGTTCGGCGTGTGGTGGCCCGGCGCGCCGCACCGGGTGCTGCGCTCAGCCGTGCGGGCTGCCGAGGCACTCGACGGGGAGCGGGCGGGCGATGTCAGTGGCGCGGGCGAGCCGTTCGCGATTCCCAGGTTCGCCGTCCGGCCCCCGAACCGGGCCACCCGGGGACGTATCGACGCGATGGCGCTGTACGCCGGCCAGTCCGTCGCCGCGGTGACAGCCATCACGCCAGCCGCCGGCGTGGTTGCCGAGATCGCCACCGACGCCGAGCAACTCCTGCGTCACGCCGCCGGCCGACTGGCATCGCGGGCCATCCACTAGGCCTGGCGGCGCCGGCGTGCTCCGCGCCGACCATGACGTGGCGCACGGCCACACCGGCCGCGGGGGAACTGGGCAGCCGTTAACGCTGCTGGCACCAGCTACCCGGCCCTTGGGCAGCAGCCGGATTGTCTGTTAGTTTGCTGATAGCAATTATCAGCACAGGCGAGGATGGCGGCCAGGTGGAGGAGTCGGCGAACGGCCGGGCCAGGCAGCCCGGGCCGGACGCGACCGCGGCGGGCGGCAGCGAGCCTGGCCAGGCCGGGAACGGCGCGGACAGCGGCCCCGCGGGTGCTAATGGGCCGGGCTGGGCCGGGAACGGCACCAGCCGCGGTGTGGGTGCAAGCGGGCCGGGCGGCGCCGTGAGCGGCACCGGGCGCGGCTGGGCGAGCGGCAGCGGGAACGGTGCCAGCCAGGACCGCCTGGCCGGCGGGCGGCTGCGCGGCACCCACTACAAGTGGCTGGCGCTGTCGAACACCACGCTGGGCATGCTGGCCGCGACCGTCAACGCCTCCATCGTCATCATCTCGCTGCCGGCGATCTTCCGCGGGATCCAGCTCAACCCGCTGACTCCTGGCAACTTCAGCTACCTGCTGTGGATGCTCATGGGCTATCTGGTCGTGTCCGCGGTGCTGGTGGTCACCCTGGGCCGGCTTGGCGACATCTACGGCCGGGTCCGGATGTACAACGCGGGCTTCGCCATCTTCGCGCTGGGTGCGCTGGCACTGCCGTTCGACCCGCTGACCGGCCCGGCCGGCGCGCTGTGGCTGATCGGCTTCCGGGTGATCCAGGCGGTCGGCGGGGCGATGCTGATGGCCAACGCCCCGGCGATCCTGACCGACGCCTTCCCATCCGACCAGCGCGGCATGGCGATGGGGGTCAACCAGGTAGCCGGCATCTCCGGCATGTTCATCGGGCTGGTCCTCGGCGGCGTGCTGGCGGCGATCGACTGGCGGCTGGTGTTCATCGTCTCGGTCCCGATCGGGATCGGCGGCGCCATCTGGTCCTACCTCAGCCTGCGCGAGATCGGGATCAGGACCCCGGCCCGGATCGACTGGCTCGGCAACGTCACGTTCGCGTTCGGCCTGATCGCGCTGCTCATCGGCATCACGTACGGGCTGATGCCCTACGGCGGGCACTCGATGGGCTGGACCAGCCCGCTGGTGCTGACCGGGATCCTCGGCGGGATCGCCCTGCTGGCCGCCTTCTGCCTGATCGAACTGCGGGTCCGCAGCCCCATGTTTGACCTGCGGCTGATGCGGATCCGGGCGTTCGCGGCCGGCATCACCGCCACCCTGCTGGCCTCGATCGCCCGCGGCGGCCTGCAGTTCATGCTGATCATCTGGCTGCAGGGCATCTGGCTGCCGCTGCACGGCTACGCATTCAAGGACACCCCGCTATGGGCGGGCATCTTCCTGCTGCCGCTCACGGCCGGCTTCGTAGTGTCCGGCCCGGTCTCCGGCTGGCTGTCCGACAAGCACGGGGCGCGCGCGTTCGCCTCGGGCGGGCTGCTGGTGTCCGCGGCAGCCTTCACCGGCCTGCTGTTCCTGCCCACCGACTTCCACTACCCGCTGTTCGCCTTGCTCATCTTCATCGCCGGCGCGGGCATGGGCCTGTTCTCGGCCCCGAACGCGGCCGGCATCATGAACAGCGTGCCCGCCAGGCAGCGCGGCGCCGCCTCCGGGATGCTGGCGACGTTCCAGAATTCCGGCTTCGTGCTGTCGATTGGGATCTTCTTCACACTGATGATCGCCGGGCTGGCCGCTACCCTGCCGGACACACTGACGCACGGGCTGCTCGGGCAGGGGGTGCCGCTGCCGGTGGCGCACAAGATCGGCGGCCTGCCCCCCGTCGGCAGCCTGTTCGCCGCATTCCTCGGCTACAACCCGGTCCAGCAACTGCTCGCGCCGACCGGTGTGCTCGCCCACCTGAGCACCGGCCAGGTGGCGGTGCTGACCGGCAAGCAGTTCTTCCCGGCGCTCATCGCCGGGCCGTTCCACCACGGGCTGGAGATCGTCTTCAGCATGGCCATCGTGCTGCTCGTCATCGCGGCCATCACCTCGGCGATGCGGGGCGGGCGGTACGTGTACGAGGAGCACGCCGCCGCCGAGCCCAGCACCAGCCGGGCCGCGCTGGAGCACAGCAAGCGCTCCTGACCCGTGGCCGCGCCTGGCCCGCTGATCCGCCCGGCTAGCCCTCACGCTGGTGGCGCGATGAGGGCGCGGGCGGCGCTGGTGACCGGGCAGCCGCCCTCGGCGCTCCGGCACACGCCCACGTCGCACAGGCGGCACAGCCAGCGGGTCGCCGCCGGGCCCCGGACGAAACCAGCCAGCATCTTGGCCATGAGCCCGGCTAGCACCGCCTGTTCCTGGCCCGACAGCCCGGCCAGGGCCCCGGCCAGCACCCGGGCCCTGGCATCCGCGACCCGGCCGGCCGCGGCGCGGCCGGCCGGGGTGAGCGACACCGACGTGGAGCGGCCATCCGCGCCCGCGCCCCGGCGCACCTGGCCGGCCGACTGCAGCCGGTCGACCAGCCGGACGGTGCCGGAGGAGGTGAGCCCGAGTACCTGCCGCAGCACGTCGATTGTCGGTGCGTCCAGGAAGTGCAGCAGCGCCGACAGTGCGGCGGCGGCGGACTCCGGGCGGCCGCCCGCCAGCGCCATCTCATCGGCCATCCGGTCGGCGATCACCAGCGACAGCGCACCCAGCAGGTTGGCGGCCTGGTCCAGCTCCGCGCCCGGCTGGTCAGCCGAGGTCGTAGTCAAGGGTGTAGCTGCCCGGCGGCTCGGCCGATGCCACCGACGAACCGGACCCGGTCAGCCCGGCGAGTCCCCGGTGCCGGAACCGGGGACGATGCGCCAGCTCGACCGTGCCAGGGCGCCGTCGTAGCCACCGTCCGCCACCATCACGCAGGTGCCCGGCCGCCCGCCGATCTCACCGGAGAACCGCTGCAAGCCGGTGTACTCGGCGGTCCCGTCCGCCCGGTAATACATGAACGTGTCCGAGACCAGGTCCCCGGCCAGGTCACCAGCCAGCCGGTAGCCCATCTGCGCCTTGGTGATCTTCTCGCTGCCGCCCAGCTCGGTATAGGTGTCCTCCTGCCAGGACGTGACCGTGAACGTGCCCGCCGCCGATACCGTCATGAACCCTCCAGCTATATGTGTGACTCACACACTAGTTAGTGTTCCATGATCACGGAAGTCAGTCAGCGGAGATACCACCGGCGGGATTCGGAGAACATGGGATCGCCGGTGGCACCGGCCCGCCGGGGGATCCCGCGGTGGCGGCGCTAGCGCTCGTCAGCACGCCCGGCGCTGTCACCAAGCGCGGCCCGGAGCAGGTTCTCGGCCGCGTCGGTGGCCGCCCGGGCCATGATCGCGTGCGTGTGCGCCCGGTCCAGCTCGCCGAGCTGGACGCAGTCGAAGGCCACCCGCGCGTCGTGCGCCGCAAGCTGCAGCTGCCGGCCCGCCTCAGCCAGATCCACCTGGCGCGCGCCGGCGTCCGGGGTGCTCACCATGCCGGCCACCCTTGCCCTTCCTGGCTGGGCCTCGTGTGCTGACCACGGCAAGATACCCTGCGAATCCGCCGCCATGCGGCCGGCCACGGCGCTGTCCACGCACGGCCTGCCCGGCGTGGCCATCACTAGGATGAAAGGGCCGCAGCCACCAGCCCGAGGAATCCCGGCCATGCCCGAGTTCGCCTACACCGACCTGCTGCCACTTGGCCAGGACACCACCCCGTACCGCCTGCTCACCGGCAGCGGGGTGACCCGCCGCCAGACGTTCGGCCGCGAATTCCTCGAGGTGGACCCGGCAGTGCTGGCACTGCTCGCCCGGGAGGGCATGCGTGACATCGCCCACCTGCTGCGGCCCGGGCACCTGCGCCAGCTGCGGTCCATCCTGGCGGATCCGGAAGCCAGCCCCAACGACCGGTATGTCGCCCGTGACCTGCTCACTAACGCCTGCATCGCGGCAGGCGGAGTGCTGCCGATGTGCCAGGACACCGGCACCGCGATCATCATGGGCAAGCGCGGCGGCGGCGTGCTTACCGACGGCCGCGACGAGGAGCACCTGGCGCGCGGCGTGTACGACGCCTACACCCAGCTCAACCTGCGCTATTCACAGCTGGCCCCGCTGACCATGTGGGAGGAGCGGAACACCGGCTCGAACCTGCCTGCGCAGATCGAGCTGTACGCGGCGCCTGGTGCGGAGTACAAGTTCCTGCTGATGGCCAAAGGCGGCGGCTCGGCCAACAAGTCGTTCCTGTACCAGCAGACCAAAGCAGTGCTGAACGAGGCCAGCATGCTGGCGTTCCTGGAGGAGAAGATCCGCTCGCTCGGCACCGCCGCCTGCCCGCCCTACCACCTGGCCGTCGTGGTCGGCGGCACCAGCGCCGAGTACGCGCTCAAGACCGCCAAGTACGCCTCCGCCCGCTACCTGGACACGCTGCCAGCGGCCGGGTCAGCCGCCGGCCACGGATTCCGTGACACCGGGCTCGAGCAGCAGGTGCTGGAGATCACCCGCAAGATCGGCATCGGGGCGCAGTTCGGCGGCAAGTACTTCTGCCACGACGTGCGGGTGATCCGGCTGCCCCGGCACGGCGCGTCCTGCCCGGTCGCGATCGCCGTCTCCTGCTCGGCCGACCGGCAGGCCCTCGCCAAGATCACCGCGGACGGGGTCTTCCTGGAACAGCTGGAGACCGACCCGGCGCAGTACCTGCCCGAGCCGGCCGGGGAAGATCTGGCCGCCGAGGTGGTCCAGATCGACCTGAACCAGCCGATGACTGAGATCCGGGCCGAGCTCAGCAAGCACCCGGTCGCCACCCGGCTGTCCCTGACCGGGCCGCTGGTCGTCGCCCGTGACATCGCCCACGCCAAGATCGCCGAACGGCTGGCGGCCGGCCTGCCGATGCCGCAGTACCTGATCGACCACCCGGTGTATTACGCCGGGCCGGCCAAGACGCCTGCGGGCTACCCGTCCGGGTCGTTCGGCCCGACCACGGCCGGCCGGATGGATTCCTACGTCGAGCAGTTCCAGGCAGCCGGCGGGTCGCTGGTCATGCTGGCGAAGGGGAACCGGTCACCAGCTGTCACCCAGGCCTGTGCCGAGCACGGCGGTTTCTACCTGGGCTCGATCGGCGGTGCCGCCGCCCGGCTGGCCCAGGACTGCATTACCAATGTCGAGGTAATCGAGTACCCCGAACTTGGCATGGAAGCGGTCTGGCAGATTGAGGTGCGCGACTTCCCGGCATTCATCATCGTCGACGACAAGGGCAACGACTTCTTCGCCGGGGCGGCGGGCGGGCAGGCATCCCCGCTGCTCAGCATCGGCCCCCGCCCGGAATGACCGCCGCCCATAGCCAGATCGGGTGGTATTCATAGACACTCGGCGGATTCTCACGCTTCTCACATGAATAACGGCGGCTCACCAGTGTATGGTTCCGGGCCATGCAGGCAGTCACCGGGCCGGGGCGCGTCATCGCCGCACGGTACGAGCTGCTGGACCAGATCGGCCAGGGCGCGATGGGCACCGTCTGGCGGGCCCGGGATCTCGTCCTCACGCGTGAGGTGGCGATCAAGGAGGTCCGGCTGCCCGGCCTCATGCCCGATGAGGACCGGAAGGTCCTGCGGGAGCGCACCCTGCGGGAGGCCAGAGTCTCCGCGAAGCTCAACCACCCGGGGGTCGTCACCGTCTATGACGTGATCGAGATCGGCGCGACGCCCTGGATCGTGATGGAGCTGGTCACCGCCCGCTCACTGGAGCAGGTGCTGGCGCAGGACGGGCCGCTGCCGCTCCGCCAGGTGGCCAGCATCGGGGTGATGCTGCTCGGCGCGCTGGCCGGCGCGCACGCGGCCGGGATCGTGCACCGTGATGTCAAGCCGGGCAACGTGCTCATCACCGGCGATAGCCGTGCGGTGCTGACCGACTTCGGGATCGCCACCCTGGACGGGGATCCCGGGCTGACCCAGGCGGGCATGGTGATGGGCACGCCGGGGTTCTGCGCACCGGAACGGATCCGGGGTGCGCCGGCCAGCCCGGCGTCGGACCTGTGGTCGCTCGGTGCCACCATGTACGCGGCGGTGACCGGGCGGGGGCCGTTCGAGCGGCACGGCAGCCCGATGGCGGTGCTGGCCAGCATCGTTCACTCCGACCCGCCGCAGCTGCCTGCGGCTGGCCAGCTGGGAATGGTGATCGGTTCGCTGATGAGCAAGGACCCGGCCCAGCGGCCGGACGCAGCCTGCGCCATTGGCCTGCTCACCGATGTGGCCGCCGGCAACTCTGAGACCCTGCTGGCGCTCAGCCCGTCCCTGGGCGGGACCAGGCCAGCCACCCTGGCCAGCGCGGCGGACAGCACCGACCCGATCGGGTTTGCGGCCGGGGCACGGGGCGCCGGCCCGGCCGCCTCCCCCGGGCCCGGGATTCCCACCGCCGGCCCGGCCACGGTCACCCCGGGCGGCACGGCCCAGTTCCCGGCCGTTACCGGCCCGGACTTCGGCCCGCCGGGTGGGGCTGGTATCCCGGCGGTGGCAGCCGCGGCAGGCGGCCCGGCGACCCAGACGGCCCCCGCCCGGATGGGCCCGCCCGCCGCGGTAGCAGCCGGCCCGCCCGGGGCGGAGCCGCAGCCAGCCCGGCTGGAAGCTCCCGGGCTGGCCGGGCGCGGCCAGGCAGCGGCGCCATTTCTGGCGAGCCTGGCAAAGGTGCCATTCCCGGACGGCGTCGGCGATGTCCAGTTCCCGGTCAGCGCCGAGGCGGCCATACCGCCCTGGGCGCTGGCCCGCCCGGTGCCAGCTGGCCTCGTGGCGGCTCCGGCGGCGGCCAGCCCGGCGATGTCGGGAACCAGCCAGCAATCGCCATCCCGCCCGCCGGGACGAGCGGGCCAGCCTGAACCAGTAAGCCAGCCCGGGGCACCAGGACAACCGGGCCAGGCGGGGCCAGCGGGCGCGGAGGGCACCCTGCCCCAGCCGCGGCCGCGTTCCACCGGAAGGTGGGTGCTGCGGCTCAGCCTGGCCGGTGCCGCGATAGTGCTGGTGGGACTGGTGGCCGGGGTGCTGATCACCCGCGCGTCGGGCCATGGCCAGTCCCGCGGCACGCCCCGGCCAGCCGCGGCGGCCCGCGCCCTGCCCGCCGGTTATCACTGGTACAGCCAGCCCAGCGCCCCTGGGACGGTGGCCGGATTCGCGATGGCGGTACCAGACGGCTGGCAGGGCAACCGCCAGGGAACGGCGACCACGATGCGGGACAACGGAACCGGCGGTACGATCACCGCCTCCTTCATCCCGTTCCTCGTCTCCGGCCCGGTGCGGGACGCACAGGCACTGGAACTGGCAGCGGTCAGCCAGGGCGCCTATCCGGGCTACCGGCGGATCGCCATCACACCCTGGCTGCAGCGCGGGCAGCCGGCCAGCGCCTGGCGGTTCTCCTACCGGCAGCCGGGCACCGGGCTGATCGAAGGGCTCGAAGTGGTGTCCGACCTGCCGGCCGCGGGCGGCCCGCAGCCGTACGAGCTGCGGGTGACCGCCCCGGTGGCGAGCTGGCGGGCCAGCAGGGCGGCGTTCGTGGAAGCGCTGCGCACCCTGCGGGCCGGCCGGTAGCAGCCGCCCCGCGACGATTGACCGCCGCGGCGGTCAGTACGACCCAGTGCTCTGCTGGTGCGCCCACGCGCGGCACGGGCTCCCGTGCATCGCCCTGATGTAGCCCAGCCCCCAGCGGATCTGGGTGGCCGGGTTCGTCTGTCAGTCAGGCCCGGCGCTGGCCATCTTCGAGCCGGGCAGCGCCAGCGGGATTCCGTACGCACCCGGGTACGGGTTGCTGGCTTGCGGGTTCCAGCTGCTCTCGGCGTTCCACAGGCTCTGCAGGCACCCGGACTGGCTGGCCGGCCAGCCGAAAGAGGCGAGTATGGCCAGCGCGATGCGCTGGAGGGAGCCGGACAGTGCGGCCGCCGCCGGCTGGGCTGCCGAGGGCTGCTGAGCGGCCGGTGCGGCCGCTCGCTGGGCTGCCTGCTGGGCGCCCGCCGGGCGGCCTGCCACGCGGCTGCGGCCCGCCGCCGGGCTGCCCGCCGCACCGCTGCCCGGCGTTCGGCGGAAGTCAGCCGGTTCAGTTCGAGCATGGATAGCGAGAGCCGCGCATGGCCGAACTCGCGGGCGGGATCGGCCACGGCCGTCCCCGGTGCTATGAGCTATCTCACAGGCCCCGCGCAGCTCTCACGGCTGGCACGTCCACTGCGCCCAGGTATCCCCGGAGGCGGTGAACTTGGCGACCGCGTTGCGGGCGTTCACCAGGCCGTCGAACAGGTTGCCAGGGACCACCTGGCCGAGTATCTGCCACAGCCCGGAGGCGCCGTCAGGGTTCATCGCCCCCGTGTTATCGCCGGACTCGCACGCGGCGACGGACTCTGCCGCGGACTCGGCCCAGGCGGGGCCACCTGCCTCCAGCCAGAGGGCACCCACCTGGGCGGGGGTGAGCACCCCGGACGTCGGCGCGGGAGGGGCCGGGGCAGTCCCGCCAGTCCCGCCCGCGGCGGCGGGGGTGGTGCTGGCCACCGGCACCGGCACGGCGGCGACCTTGGGCGCGCTCACCAGGTGCATGGTGTGCGCGGCCGCATCCAGGACGATCATCTGCTGGCGCTGCCGCTCCAGCACGGTCATGGCATGGCTGCCCGGCAGCACCGTGGCGATCACCGCACCGGCGCCCGGCTGGTTGGCGCGCAGCACCAAGGCCCCCGCGAACACGACTCCAGCGATGGTCATAACGGCGGTGGCCGTCACCGGCAGCAGCAACCTGGACCGGTGCGATGCGCGCCTTCTGCCAGGTTTCCGCCTCCGGTGCTGTGACAAGGCAGTCCTTCCGTCGGCCAAGCACGCTGGGCGGAATGCCCGGCGTACGGACCGCTGCGGGGCAGGGCAGCGTGTCGCGCGATAGCGGGGCCGACGTTCACGCCGTCCGCTGCCTCGTGCGCAGCCGGGGCCGGCGGACACTCGGTCGCCGATGCCATCGGCGATACATTGCCAGAATCAGACGGGAGATTCGCTTGTTTCGCCCGAAAAAGCTGTGTCGGCACGCCACGCCAGTGGCATCACGCGAACATTGACTCACAATTAGTGGTATATCGGATACCAAACGTGCATGATCCGCGTTCACCGGCCCACCGCTGCGGACCGGCTGAGGGTTGAGCAGGCGAGCGGTGGGCAGAGTGAATCGCAGGTGTGGCAGGCATAGCGCCTAGCGGAGGTCCCCATGTCCGGCACGAAGAACAGCAACCAGGCCGAAACCGCACTCAATACTGCGTTGCGGATGGCGGCCCAGCTGCCGCCGCTGGCCCGGAACACCAGCGAAGCTGCCAAACGCGGGGTGACCCGTTCCCGGGCGTGGGCGGCCCCGCAGCTCGAACGAGGTGGCCAGGTCCTGCAGGATCAGGTCGCGCCCAAGGTCTCGGCCGCGCTGTCCTCGGCCGCCCACCGCGTCGACCCAGGCCAGCCCAAGCCCCGGCAATGGCGCAAAGTGGCCGCCTTCTCGCTGCTCGCAGCGGCCGGCATAGTGACCGCCCTGGCGGGTATCCGCCGCCGCGCCAACGCCGCCGCGCCGGCAGCCGAGCCTGCTGGCAGCGACACCGCCCCCGCGGACACCACCCCCGAGGACGCCGCTCCCGGCCCCGAGGACGCCGCTCCCGGCTCCGAGGACACCGCGCCCGGCCCCGAGGACGCCCACGAATC
>Ga0306920_100005280_pt1 | contig 16671 bp, 16 predicted proteins | sample flu12Cox44000170_FD_204666 | JGI IMG/M metagenome (GOLD analysis project Ga0306920, IMG submission 204666) | Lab enrichment of tropical soil microbial communities from Luquillo Experimental Forest, Puerto Rico - flux4day.12C.oxic.44.000.170 (v2)... | ecosystem: Environmental > Terrestrial >... | reverse complement strand
CGCAGCCACGCGCCGTCGAGCGTGGTCCACCAGCGCCCCACGCCGCGCACGACCAGCGCCGTGTACGCGGTGAGCGCCAGATCGACGTAGCCGCTCGCCGCGACGTCGTAGGCGCTCGGGATCGCGGCGACGCTCAGCGCGGCAAGCGAGGCCCAGGCGGGATCGGCGCCCTGGTCGCGCGCCCATCCGTACGTCACGAGCGCGAGCAGGGGCGCGAACGCGAACAGGGTCGCGCCGGCGGCGGTTTCCGCGGTGCGTGGACCTCCGAGACCGCCCAGCAACATGGCCCACACGTCGTGCATCTCGACGCCGAGCGGATAGTAGCTTGCGATGTTGTACGGGGTGTCGACGAGGGCGCCGGCCGCGATGTAGGTCTTCGGCAACGCCAGATGGTAGAGCAAGGTGTCCTTCGCGGTCGGCGGCGCCAGGGCCGCGACCAGCCCGAGCGCCTGGACCAGGACGATCAGCGCGATGCTGGTCCGAGAGATGCGGCCCACCACGGGCGCGGGGACGTTTGTCAGTGCGCGCCGCGCCGAGATGACCCCGAGCACGATGCCCGCGATCGTGACCGCCAGCGCGACGGGCGCACGATAGAGATGAACCACCCCGAGACAGAACCAGACGATCGACCAGACCCCGGCGCCCACCAGCGCACGCGTCGCGAATTCCAGCGCGCGCGGCTCCGCTGCGCCCGTCGCGGGGCGCGCGAGCGCACGCATGACGAGGTCGCCCACGCCGAACCACGCCAGCACGATTGCCGCGGCCGCCACGAGGCCGCCGAGCGCCGCAGCCAGGCCCGCGGCGCCGAAGACGGGCCCGCGGGCCAGCGAGGCGATCGAGGCGCCGAGCAGCTCGGACAGCCGGCCGGCGTCGTCGCCGCGGCGCTGGAAGAAGAGCGCCAGGAGGAGCAGGCCCGTGCCGCCAACGAGCAGGAAGCAGGAGCCCCGACGGGCCAGCGCCGTCACCGTCCGGCTGCGCCTGCCGCCTCGGCCGGCACGCCCGCCATCATCAGGCCCAGCGTGCGCTCGGTCGCCTCGGCGCGTGGCACGTCGCCGACGATGTGCCCGTCGTGCATCACGAGAACGCGATCGGCCAGGGCCAGGATCTCATCGAGCTCGACCGAAACCAGCAGGAGCGCCTTGCCCGCATCGCGCAGCGCGACCAGACGGCGGTGGATGAACTCGATGGCGCCGATGTCGACCCCGCGCGTGGGCTGCCCGACCAGGAGCAGATCGGGATTGCGATCGAGCTCGCGCGCCAGCACGATCTTCTGCTGGTTGCCGCCGGAGAATGCCGAGGTCGGCAAGACCCCATTGCCGGGACGGATGTCGTACTCGGCCGCCTGACGCTCGAAGCTCGCGACCACCGCCGAGCGGAGGAGCCGAATCGGGCCGTTGTAGATCGGCTCGTCGTGATAGCCGAGGATGGCGCTCTCGCGCGCGACGAACGGGATGACCAGGCCCATGCGATGGCGATCTTCGGGCACGTGCGCCAGCCCGAGCCGGCGCAGGCGCCGCGGCGAGCGGGCCTCCGCGTCGGCGAGCGCGGCGCCCTTCAAGCGGATCTGTCCCGACTTCACCGGCCGGATGCCGGCGAGCGCCTCGAGGAGCTCCGACTGGCCGTTGCCGGCAACACCGGCAACCCCGACGATCTCGCCCCGCCGCACCGTGAAGCTCACGCGCTTGACGCGCTCGACGCCGAGCCCGTCCTCGACCACGAGGTCCGTCACCTCGAGCACTGGTTCGCCCGGGTGCGAGGGCGCCTTGTCGATGCGCAGGCTCACCTTGCGGCCGACCATCAGCTCGGCGAGCTGCTCCGCCGTCGTCTCGGCGGTGGGGACGGTCGTAACGATGCTGCCCTGGCGCATCACGGTGACGACGTCGGTGGCCTCGCGGATCTCTCGCAGCTTGTGTGTGATGAGCACCACCGTCTTGCCCTCGCCGCGGAGCGACGCGAGGATGCGAAACAGATGATCGGCCTCCTGCGGCGTCAGCACCGCCGTCGGCTCGTCGAGAATGAGCAGCTCGGCTCCGCGGTAGAGAGCCTTGAGGATCTCGACGCGCTGCCGATGGCCCACCCCGAGATCCGCGACGCGCGCGTCGGGGTCGACCTCCAGGTGGTACTCACGGCCGAGCCGCGCGAGCTCGGCGCGCGCCCGGCGCATCCCGGCGCCGAGCCGCAAGCCGCCCTCGACCCCCAGGACGACGTTCTCGAGCACCGTGAACGGCTCGACGAGCATGAAGTGCTGATGCACCATGCCGATGCCCGCGGCGAGCGCGTCTTGCGGACTCCGAACGACGGTCGGCTGGCCGCGCACGAGGATCTCGCCGCGGTCGGGCTGGTAGTAGCCGTAGAGGATGCCCATCAGGGTGGACTTGCCGGCGCCGTTCTCGCCCACGATGCCGTGAATCGACCCCGCCCGCACCCTGAGCGAGATCTCCCGATTCGCGTGCACGGCCCCAAACCACTTCTCGATCCCTCTCAGCTCAATCCCCGGGGGATTACCGCTTGCTACGGGTTCTTGCGCTATATGCCGTTCCTTCCGAGCGGCCGCTTTGCCGCCGCAATCGAAATCCTGGGGAGATATCGGAGGGGGCCGTCGAGGCCCCCTCCAAAAACGAAAGGGGGGCGAAGCCCCCTCCGAGCTACTTCGCCATATAGTCCGTGACCTTGATCTTGCCGGCCACGATGTCGGCGCGCGCCTGCTGCAGGCGCTTCTCCATGTCGGGGGTGATGAGGCTCCTGTTGTTCTGGTCGATCGCGTAGCCGACGCCGCCCTCGGCGACGCCGAGCGAGCGGACGCCGCCCTTCAAGGTGCCGTCCTTCGCGGCCTTGAAGGTCTCGTACACCGCGAGGTCGACGCGCTTGATCATCGAGGTCAGGATCGTGCCGGGATGGATGTGGTTCTGGTTGGAGTCGACGCCGATGGCGAGGCGGCCTTTGTCCTTCGCGGCCTGCAGCACGCCGAGCCCGGTGGCGCCCGCCGCGGCGTAGACGACGTCGGCGCCGCGATCGAACTGGCTGCGCGCGAGCTCGCCGCCGCGCGTCGGGTCGTTCCAGGCCGCCGGCGTCGTCCCGGTCATGTTCTGGAAGATCTCGATCTTCGGGTTCACGTACCGGGCGCCTTCCTCATACCCGAGGGCGAATCGGCGGATCAGCGGGATGTCCATGCCGCCGACGAAACCGACCTTGCCGGTCTTGGACGCCATCGCCGCCGCCATGCCGACCAGGAACGAGCCCTCGTGCTCCTTGAAGACGATCGACTGCACGTTGGGCAAGTCGACGACGGCGTCGACGATCGCGAACTTGAGGTTCGGGAACTCCTTGGCCACCTTCTCCATGCCGCTGGCCTGCGAGAAGCCGATCCCGACCACGACGGCGGAGCCCCGGCGCGCCATGTTGCGCAGCGCCTGCTCGCGCTGGGCCTCGGCGGTCACCTCGAACTCGCGATACGCGATCCCCGTTTCCTTCTTGAACCGCTCGGCACCGGCGTACGCCGCCTCGTTGAACGATTTGTCGAACTTCCCGCCCATGTCGAACACGACCGCGGGAACGAACTCCTGCGCGAGAGCGGGACCGATCAGGGTCAGCGTGAGGAGGACGGCGAGGACGGCGCTGAGCGAGCTCGCGAATCCCATGTTTGCTCCTTCTTCCGAGTTGACCCGCACCCGGCGACGCCGAGCCAGATCTCGCCGGCGACCGGCGCCCCGATGATATACGATCCGGCCGCTCGTTCAGGCACGCCACGGAAGCTGGCTTCGATTCGCTCTCGTGTCACGCATGGGCTATCCTCGTGCGGGATGCCGACCGCGCCGAAGATCTACATGGCGAGCCCGCTGGGTTTTTCCGAGGCGGGACGGCACTTCTACGGCGCAGTGCTCGTGCCCTTCGTCGCCGGCCTCGGGTACGAGGTGCTCGACCCGTGGGCGCTGGCCGATCAGGCGAAGATCGAGGCCGTGCAGCGGCTGCCCTACGGCTCCCAGAAGCGCGAGGCGTGGCGCAAGCTGAACCGGGAGATCGGCGCGACCAACCGGGCCGCGATCGACCGCGCCGACGGGCTGGTCGCGGTGCTCGACGGAGTCGACGTCGACAGCGGCACCGCGGCCGAGGTGGGTTACGCGTTCGCGCGCGGCAAGCTGATCGTCGGCTATCGCGGCGATTTCCGGCTGAGCGCCGACAACGAAGGCTCCACGGTCAACCTGCAGGTCGAGTTCTTCATCCACGAGAGCGGCGGTGCTATCGTGAGTCGCTACGAGGACCTGGAGCCGTGTCTGCGCCCGTTGCGCGCGAGGCAGCGCTCTTGACCAGGAGGAACGGCATGATCGGCGCGATGGGCAATGCCTCACGGCGAGCGTGGCTGGTGCTGCTGGTCCTTGTCACGACGCTGGGCTGCGCCGGCCCCCAGATGGCCCCGCAGACCGCCGCGCCCACGCCGCCGCCGGCCGCGCAGAAGCCCGAGCCGCCCGCCAGCGACCTGCTCAACGCGGTCCTGTGGATGCAGCGATCGGTCGAGTACAGGGCGAGCGCGCTCACGGCGTTCGCACTGGCGCGAATCCGGCTCGATCAGGCGCTCGAGGATCGGAACTGGACGGCCGCGCCCAAGGAGCAGACCGGCGCCTATCAGTCCTTGCCGCCCGCCATCGTCCTCGACGTCGACGAGTCCATCCTCGACAACTCGGGCTATCAGGCGTGGATGGCGCTGAAGGGCACGAGCTTCGATCCCAAGACCTGGAACGCCTTCGTCAACACGATGACGTCGACGCCGATCCCGGGCGCGCTCGAGTTCGCGAAGTACGCCGACTCGAAGGGCGTGAAGGTGTTCTACGTCTCCAACCGCACCGCCGAGGAGGAGCCGGCCACCCGCAAGAACCTCGAGCGATTCGGCTTTCCGATGGGCGGCGGCGTCGACACCATGCTGATGACGCGCAAGCAGCCCGACTGGGGCTCCGCCAAGGGCACGCGCCGGGCGTACATCGCCAGGAGCTATCGCATCCTGATCAACGTCGGCGACAACTTCGGCGACTTCGTCGACGAGTATCGGGGGACCGAGGCCGAGCGGTTGAAGATCATGCAGGAGCACCAGGCGCGCTGGGGGCGCGAGTGGATCATGATCGCGAATCCGAGCTACGGCTCGTTCGAGTCGGCGCCCTACCGGCACGACTTCAAGCTGTCCGATGCCGAGAAGCGCGCGTTGAAGCGCGGCGCGCTCGAGGCCTGGCCAGGCCCATGAGGGAGACATCGACCGCGATGACCAACGCGAGCCCCACCGCGCTGCTCCTGAACGTCGGACACGCTCTCGATCATCTGTTCCTCTTGATCTTCGCCACCGCCGTCTCGGCCATCGCCGCGCAGTGGGGGATGATCTGGCAGGACCTGATGCCCTACACGGTCGGCGCCTTCGTGCTGTTCGGCCTGGGCTCGCTGCCGGCCGGACGTCTTGGCGATCTCTGGGGACGCCGCGCGATGATGGTGGTCTTCTTCCTCGGCATGGGGCTCTCGGGGCTGGCCATCGCCTCCGAGCCGGGCGTCTGGTCGCTGGCGGTCGCGCTGACGGTGATGGGCGCCTTCTCGTCGATCTAGCACCCGGTCGGTATTCCGATGCTGGTGCAGAGCGTGAAGAACCCGGGCTTCACGATCGGCCTCAACGGGCTCGCCGGCAATCTCGGCATCGCGGTGGTGCCGTGCTCACGGGCTTCCTGGTGAAGTATGCCGGCTGGCGGGTCGCCTTCGCCGTGCCCGGCGTGATCGCGCTGGCCTGTGGCGTCCTGTTCTTGCTGATCGTGCCGCGCGAGGACGTGCCGCCGGCCAGGCGGCCGCAGAAGATGGTCGACCTGCCGCGGTCGCTGCTGGCGCGCGTGCTCACCGTGATCGACCCTGGCGGCCATCACCGGCAGCCTGATCTTCAACTTCACCACGAACGGCAACGGCCAGCTCCTGACCGAGCGGCTGCGCGGCGTCGTCGACGACCCGGCCACGATCGGTGCGCTGCTCGCCGTCGTCTACACGGCGGCCTCGTTTGCACAGCTCGTCGTGGGCAAGCTGATCGATCGGGTGCCGCTCAAGTGGGTCTACGTGCCGGTCGCGGCCGGCCAGATCCCGCTGTTCCTGTTCGCCTCGCAGGTCACGGGCTGGCCCACTACGCGGCGATGCTGGCGTTCATGGCCTTCGTGTTCGGCGCGATCCCGTTCATCGACGCGATGATCGTGCAGTACGTCGACGACCGCATGCGCTCGCGCGTCGCCGGCATTCGCCTGGCGGTCGGCTTCGGCGTGAGCTCGCTCGCGGTCTACCTGCTCGGCCCGACCGTCAAGGCCGCCGGCTTCACGACGCTCCTGACCTTGCTGGCGGCGCTCGCGGCGTGCACGACATTCTTCGCGGCCCTGCTGCCGACCTACGCCCCCAAGCCCACGGTGGTGCCGGCGCCCGCTCCGGCTCCCGAGCCCGCCACCTGAGCCACGTGGTGGCGGAGACGGGCTAGAAGCCCGCCCACTTCATCGAGAGCGGCACGACCTTCTCGTCGCGCAGGATGGTCACGCGTAGCTCCTGACCGGGCGCGAGCGTCTCGAGCATCTTGAGCACCTTGACCATGTCCGCATTGGAGTTGACCGGGATGCCCTGAACGCTGAGCAGGATGTCGCCGCCGACGACGATCTGCTGCCCCTCCACGATGCCGAGCCGATCGCCCCCGCGAATTCCCATGCGCGCCGCGATCGAATCCTTTGCCACCTGCCTGACGAGAAAGCCACCCTCCTGCGGCACCTTGAGCATCTGGGCCATGGCGCCTGTCACCAGGAGCAGATCGAGCCCGTACCAGCGGCGGTTGCCCTCGACCAGAAGCTTCTTCACCGTGTTCGCCGTCACGACGAATCCGAGCCCCTCGCTGCCGCCCGACTTGGTGATGTTGTGACTGACGATCCCGATCATCTCGCCGGCCCGGCTGAACATCGGTCCGCCGGAGTTGCCGGTGTTGATGACCGCATCGGTCTGAAAGAACTCGGCCAGCGGAAAGTCCGGGTTGATCGTGTTCGGCTCCCACCGGGCGCTGATGATGCCCTGGCTCAGCGAGTGCGCGAGCCCATAGGGCGCTCCGACGATGAAGACCGGATCGCCGACCCGTACCGGGTCGGAGTCGGCCAGCTTCGCCACGACGGCTTCGGGCGGCACCGCCGAAACCTGGAGGATCGAAATGTCGGCCCGCGGCTCCGACGAGATCACGCGCGCCGCGACGGGCTCCTCGCCCAGGAACTCGACCGTGACGTCGTCCATCGTGTGCACGACGTGCGCGGCGGTGGCCACCTTGCCGTCGCGCGAGATCAGCACGCCCGAGCCGATCTCACGGAATCGGGTGACGCCGCCGGCGGTCACTTCTTGGCCCTTCGAGCGGATCACGACCACCGCGGGGTTGACGCGGCGGTACGCTTCTCCGAGAGTCTCGCCACTCGCCGGCCACGGCGCCGCGATCAGGAGCGCGAGCGCCGCGATGCCCGCACACCGACTCTTCCTCATCACGACACTCCTCGACGCGCGGTCCTCCGGGGTCACTCGGGCCAGCTGTGCAGGAGGTAGAGTGCCTTCACGAGCGGCGCCGCCGACGCGTAGAGTCCGAACCAGCGCTCGTAGATGAGCACGATCCCGTTCGAGCGATAGAGCGCCGAGAGCGTCCGGTTCACTTGCGCCTGGAACGCGTTGTCGCCCCGGCGCATCATCAGCGCGTAGGGCTCGTACGAGAAGAGCTCGCCGCTCATGCGAAGCTTCGTGCGATCCTTGGCGTTGGCGAGGAGCCCGGCGAGCAAGAGGTGATCGGAGGCGTACGCGTCAAGCTTGCCCTCCTCGAGGCCCTGCAGGCCGTCTCGATGATCGGGCACCGCGATCATCTGCGCCTTGATCGACGCGGCTCCCAGCGCCGACGTGAGCGCTTTCTCGGTGGTGGTGTTGGCGACGATACCCACGCGCTTGCCGGCGAGATCCTTCACGCCGCCGATGCCCGACGCCGCGGTGGCCAGGAGGCTTCCACCGTCCACGAAGATCATGTGGCTGAAGGCGACCTGCTCCATGCGCCCGAACGTGATCGTGGTCGAGCCGCACTCGAGATCGATCGTGCCCTTCACGAGCTTGCTGACGCGGTCGGCCGGTGTGACCGGCACCCAGCTCACCTTGAGGTCGGCGAGCTTCAAGGCCTGCTTCACGGCCGCCGCGACCTGCAGACACAGATCGACCGAGTAGCCGGCCGGTTGTCCGTCGCTGCCGAGGAACGAGAACGGCCGGGACGTCTCGCGATGGCCGAGATGGATCGCGCCCGTCTCTTTGATCTTGTCGAGGGTAGGCCGGATCTCCTGAGCCGCCGCCGGCCCAGCCAAGGCAAGCAGGAGAAGACCAATCGCGAGCCGGTACGTCATGAGCGTCGAAAGAAACCCTATCATGACTGGCCCGCCCGTCCGCCAGCCCCCCCGCGGTCCTAGGACTTTGGTCGCATGTCTAAGCCGAGTTGCGCGCACTACAGTTGGGGCCGCCGACCCCTCGACGACGAAAGTCCGCCACGCATGGAGTACATCATGGACACCCGCAGCATCTGGACGAAGCTCAAGCACGAGATCCATGAGGTCATTCCGCCGACGATTTTCTTCCTGATCTCGTTCCACATCGTCGTGCTGGACCGGGCGCTGATGGCCCGGGAGTTCGGCATCCGCCCGTCCGCGGTCGCGGGCGCAACGATCGGCGCCTTGCTGGTCGCCAAGGTCGTGCTCGTCGCCGACATGCTGCCTTTCATCAATCGCTTCCCCGAGAAGCCGCTGATCTACAACGTGCTGTGGAAGACCGGGATCTACGTGAGCGCTTCAGTGCTCGTGCACTACCTCGAGCACCTCGTCCCGCTGTGGTGGCGCATGGGCTTCGTGGCTGCGAACCAGCATCTGCGGACCGAGATGGTGTGGCCCCACTTCTGGGCGATCCAGCTCTGGCTGGTCGTGCTGATTTTTGTCTACTGTATGATGCGCGAACTGATCCGCGTGATCGGCCGCGACCGGGTCATGCAAGTGTTCTTCGGAACGCCGGCTCCGGCGAAGCGCCTCGCGGCGAGGTGAGCGCTACTCGCGCGCGTAGCGGCGCACGAACGACTCGTCGACGGTGATCCCGAGGCCCGGGCGATCCGGAATCGCGACGTACCCGTCGACTACCGAAAAGTTCTCGGCGACCAGCTCGTGCAGGAGGGGATTGGCGCCGAGCGAGTATTCCAGGATGAATCCGGTCGTCTGGCTGGCGGCCAGCGCCATGCCCGCGGCGAACGCGGGCGCGCCGGACCAGAGGTGGGGCGCCAGGCGCAGGTTGTACGCGGCGGCGATCGCCCCGATGCGCACGCCCTCGGTGAGGCCGCCGGCGATCGCGAGGTCGGGCTGGAGGACGTCGGCGCCGCGCAGCTCGGCGATCTCGCGAAAGTCGTGGCGGGTGAACTCGCTCTCGCCGGTGGAGATCGGCACCGCGGACGAGCGACGGACCTCGGCCAGGCCGGCCTTGTCGTCGGCGGTCACCGGCTCCTCGAGCCAGTAGAGATCGCAGTCCTCGACCATCCGGCAGAAGGCCTTCGCCTCCGCCACGGTCCACGTGCCGTGCGCGTCGGCCATCAGCTTCACGTCGGGCCCGAGCGCCCGGCGCGCGGCCCGCACCCGCGCCGCGGAGGCGCGCGGCTCGCCGTCCATCACGCCGACGCGCATCTTCACGGCGCGGAAACCGCCCTTGTCCACGTAGCCCTGGAGCTGCTCGCCGATGTGGGCCTCGTCCGCCCAGCCGCCGGACGCGTACGCGGGCATGCGCTCGGCGCGGCGGCCGCCGAGCAGGCGCCAGACCGGGGCGTCGAGCGACTTGCCGAGCAGGTCCCAGAGCGCCAGGTCGACGCCGGCGATGGCCGAGATCGAGAGGCCGCGGCGCCCGAGCTGCGGCAGGACGTGGCCGCGGTCGAGCGCATAGCCCTCGCGCGGCGTGTTGTACAGCACGTCCCAGAGCCGGTTCACGTCGCGCGGATCCTGGCCGACCAGCAAGGGCGCGAAGTCGCGGTTGATGATCGCCGCCAACCCGTGCGCCGACGACGCGCTGCCGACCCCGGCCTTCGCCTCGCCCCAGCCGGCCAGGCCGCTGTCCGCCACAACCTTGACGATGACCGAGTCGAACGACGACACGCGACCGAAGTCGCTGACGTGCTGTCGCTCGTAGGGAATCGGCACGTGCACCCACGTCGCGTGAACGCTGTTGATCTTCATGGCCCGGCAGCCTAGAGCCTGATTCCGGCCCGCGCAACCCCGCCGATCGGATCCTCGGCCTGGCACCGGGTGGCGCGCAATGGCAGACTGGCAATGACGCCGCGATTCGGCTAGATTCGGGGGTCGGTGCACGTTTCCCAGGAGGGAACAATGGCGACGCACGAGCTCGAATTCGAGACGAAGAGCCTGATGCCCCCGACGGAGTTCTCGCGACGGGGCTTCCTGACGACGAGTCTGATCGCGGGATTCACCCTGGCAACCGGACCCGTCAACGCCCAGAGCGTGATCACCACCGACACCAACGGCCTCACCGCCGGCGAGGTGAAGGTGCCCGTCGCCGACGGCCAGATCCCCGCGTACCGGGCGATGCCGGCCACGGGCGGCACGTTCCCGACGGTGCTGGTCGTGCAGGAGATCTTCGGCGTGCACGAGCACATCAAGGACGTGTGCCGCCGCTTCGCGAAGCTGGGCTACTACGCCGTGGCGCCGGAGCTCTTCGCGCGGGCGGCCGACACCTCCAAGCTGACGACGATCGACGAGGGCCGTGCCGCCGCGTCGAAGACGCCGGACAAGCAGGTGATGAGCGACCTCGACGCGGCGACCGCGTTCGCGAAGACCGAGAAGGCGGACGTCAACCGGCTCGGGATCACCGGGTTCTGCTACGGCGGCCGGGTCGTCTGGCTCTACTCCGCGCACAGCCCCGTGCTCAAGGCCGGCGTCGCCTGGTACGGCCGGATCACCGGCACCCCCAGCGACCTCGCGCCGAAGAACCCGATCGATCTGGTCGACAGCCTGAAAGCGCCGGTGCTCGGCCTCTACGGCGGCGCGGATCAGGGGATCCCCAACGCGGACGTCGAGAAGATGCAGGCAGCCCTGAAGGCGGCCAAGAAGCCGTCGGAGATCGTGCTCTACGACGGCGCCCCGCACGGCTTCCACGCCGACTATCGCCCGAGCTATCGCGAGACTCCGGCGAAGGACGGCTGGCAGCGGCTGCGCGCGTGGTTCCAGCAGCACGGAGCCGCCTGATGCGCTTCGGTCTATTCGGAAGCGCGCAGGCCAGGCGGGGCGGCCCGGACGTCGACAGCGGGGCCGGCTTCCGGGAGTTCGTCGAGAACAACGTGAAGGCCGAGGCGCTCGGCTACGCGAGCTCGTTCGTGGTCGAGCACCACTTCACCGGCTTCGGTCAGATCTCCGCGACCCTGAACTTGCTCACGTGGGTCGGCGCGCGAACGAAGACCTTGCGGCTCGGCACCGCTGTGATCACGCTGCCGTGGCACAACCCTGTGCTACTGGCCGAGCAGGTCGCCACGATGGATCTTCTGTCGGGCGGCCGGATCGACTTCGGCATCGGCCAGGGCTACCGCCACAACGAGTTCGCCGGCTTCTGCATCCCGATGGAAGAGGCCGACCAGCGGTTCGACGAGTGCCTCGAGGTGATGCTGAAGGCATGGACGTCGGATCGCCCGTGGTCGCATCGGGGCAAGTACTTCCAGTTCGACAACGTCGTCGTCGAGCCGCCGACGCACCAGAAGCCGCATCCGCCCTTGTGGATGGGCGCCGGGCGCCCGCAGTCAATCAAGAGGGTCGCCGAGCTCGGCTACAACCTCCTGCTCGACCAGTTCGCGCCGATCGAGCAGATCGGTGAGCGCATCGCGCTCTTCAAGGCCGAGGTGGAGGCGCGCGGCCGGCGGTTCGACCCGATGCACGTGGCGGTCACCCGATCCGTCAACGTCGTGAAGAACGCCGCCGAGCGGCAGAAGGCGCTCGAGACCCGGATGGCGGCGCGCGAGCGCGTGCACAACCTGGCCCAGCGCCCGGACGGGCAGAACCAGTCGACGATCATGACCTACGCCCACACGCTCGAGGCTGCCGAGGCCGGAGCGCTCTACGGCACGCCGGACGAGGTCGCCGCGAAGCTCCAGCGGCTGCGCGACGTCGGAGCCCAGTATGTGCTGCTCAACAGCACGGGCGGGTTCGAGACCCTGCGCCGCTTCGCCGAGGAGATCCGGCCCGCGTTCGCCGGCGAGCCGGCGCTCCGGTAAGGCCCGGCGCGGGCTCGCGAGGCCGACGCCCATGAACGGGAGCGACGCGCACGCCACGAACGCCTACTGGGGGCGCGACGGCCTCGAGCGAAGAATTCTCGACGCGCTCGCGGCCGCCGGCCGGAACGTCGACGCGCTGACCGTCGACGAGCTGGCGCCCGCCGATCATTTTCACAGCGGCGGCCGGAGCGCGACCGAGCGATTGGCTCGTCTGGCTCAGCTCCGCCCGGGTATGCGCGTGCTCGACGTCGGCGGGGGGCTGGGCGGCCCGGCCCGCACCCTGGCCGCCAAGTTCGGCTGCACGGTCACCCTCGTCGATCTCACCGAGTCCTACGTCCGTGCCGGAGCGGCGCTCACGGCGCGGCTCGGGCTCGCCGACCGCGTCACCCATCGCGTCGGCGACGCGCTGGCGCTCGACCTTGGCGGCGACGTGTTCGACGTCGTGTGGACGCAGAACAGCGGCATGAACATTCCGGACAAGGCACGGCTCTACGCCGGCTTCGCACGGGCGGTGCGCCCGGGCGGATTGCTCGCGCTGCAGGAGCCGATGGCCGGCCCCGTCCAGCCGATCCTGTTCCCGGTGATGTGGGCTCGCGACGCGGGCGCCAGCTTTCTTCGCCGACCCGACGAGATGCGAAAGGTGATCGAGAGCTCGGGGTTCGAGGTCCGTTCCTGGGACGACGTCACCGACGAGGCGACGGGGCCGAGCACCGGGACCGACAGCCCTGCGCACAGCGTCCAGCGCATCATCATGGGCGAGGCGCTCGAGCCGATCGTGAAGGCTGGTCAGCGCAACCGCGCGGAGAGGCGGATCGTCATGATCCAGGCCGTCCTGGAGCGCCGGCGCTCGACTCTCGCCTAGAGGCCAGCGCCTCGCCTACGCGCTGGCTCCTCGCCTCGGCTCCAGCACCTCGAACATCAGGCGGAAGTCGTCGAGCAGCCCGAAGAGCTCGGCGACCTTCGCGGCGTCGCCCTCCACCCGTACCAGACCGCACGCCACGGCGTCGCCGAACGTCAGCTCGCGAAGCACGACCGTGTTCAAGGTGGCCCGCTCGAGCGTCACGGTCGCGTCGGCGGCGTCGCTCGATCGGTCGGCCAGGTAGGTGAGCGCGCAGTTGTCGAGGGTGGCCACGTAGCGGCGGTCGAGATCCGTGAACACCCAGTTGACGACGATCCGCCGGCCTTCGGCCTTCTCGCCGTCGATACGCACGCCGAGGTAGTCGAAGAAGAGATCGAGGCTCATCGCGCGCACGACGTCGGGGCTCACGGGCGCGCGCGCCGTGGTCGCGGGCACGCCCTGTCGCAGCTCGAGCGCGCCGAGCAGATAGGCATTGCGCCAGGTCGCCGACTCGGCCGCGTAGCCGAGCTGCTCGAGCGCGTCGGCGCCGAGCTGCCGCGCTTCCGCGTTCGCCGGGTCGGCGAAGACGACGTGGCTCATCGCCTCGGCGACGAATCGATACTCGCCCCGTGCGAGGTCCTCGCGTGCACGGCGGATCACCGCGTCGGCGCCGCCCATGTACTCGACGTACTTCCGCCCGCGCTCGACCGGCGGCAGCGGATTCAGGCTGGCGGGGTTCGCGTCGTACCAGCCGAGGTAGCGCTGGTAGACGGACTTCGCGTTGTGGCTCAGGGTGCCGTAGTAGCCGCGCACGTGCCACGTCGACGCCAGGCCCTTCGGCAGCGCCAGGCGCTCGGCGATCTCGGCCGCCTTTTCGCCGTGGTTCATGAGCCGTACGGTCTGATCGTGCAGAAACTTGTAGAGGTCGCGCTGCCGGCCGAGGAAGTCGCGCACGCGCGCATTGCCCCACACCGGCCAGTGGTGCTGGGCGAAGGCCACGTCCGCGTCCCGGCCGAAGCGGTCGAGCGCCTCGTTCAGATATTTCGCCCAGGCGTTCGCGTCGCGCGCCTGAGCGCCGCGGATCGGGTAGATGTTGTGGAGGTTGTGGGTGGCGTTCTCGGCGAGGTTCAGCGCGCGCAGGCCGGGATGGAACATGTGCATCTCGGCGGGCGCCTCGGTCTCGGGCGTGAGCTGGAAGACGATCTCGATCCCGTCGATGCGATGCGTCTGGATCGGGTCCTTCACGATCCGGGTGGGCGGAATCAACGTCACGGTGCCGCGCGAGGTCGCCTTGCCCAGGCCCGTGTCGACCTGGCCGCGCGGCCCCTTGGGCAAGGTGGGCCCGAACTGGAACTGAGCGCGGCGGACCATCGCGTTTCCGGCCAGCACGGTCTCGGAGACGACCTCCTGCATGAACCGGTCGGGCGCCCAGATCTCCACCCGCCCCGCGCTCACGTCGCGCTCGTCGACGACGCCGCGTACGCCGCCGTAGTGATCGACGTGGCTGTGCGAGTAGATGACCGCCACGATCGGGCGCCGTCCCCGGTGCTGGGCGTAGAGTTCGAGCCCCGCCCGCGCGACTTCCGTCGACATCAGCGGATCGACGACGATGAGGCCGCGGTCGCCCTCGATCAACGTCATGTTCGAGACGTCGAATCCCCGGATCTGATAGATCCGGTCCGTCACCTGGAAGAGGCCGTGGTTGAGGTTGAGCCGCGCCAGCCGCCAGAGGCTCGGATTGACGGTCGGCGGCGCGTGCTCGTCGGCGAGGAAGGTGTAGTCGCGGAGGGTCCACACCACGCGCCCCTGATCGTTCTTGATCTTGATCTCGGGCAGCGTGGCGATCAAGCCGCGGCGGGCGTCGTCGAAATCCTGCGTGTCGGTGAACGGCAGCGCGTCCAGCACCGCGCGATTCAGCGCGGCCGTGATCGGCGAGGCATCCCTGGGACCGGGGACGGCGGCGGTCATCGCGGGCGATGGTATCGCGGGCGAGCGCGGCCGTCGATCTGGCAGAATCGAGTCTCGGAGGAGCCCAGCATGTCCGATTCGGAGACCAGGGCCACGCTCGACGTCGTTCGCCGCTTCACGAGGCATTCAATCGCCACGACGTGGACGGCGTGATGGCCCTGATGACGGCCGATTGCGTGTTCGAGAACACCTTGCCGGCGCCGGACGGCGAACGGTTCGAAGGCGCGACGGCAGTCCGCGGCTTCTGGAAGATTCTCAGCCCTGGCCGCGGCATTCCGGCCCAGAAGCAGCTCGAGACCGTGATTCGGATGAACCAGGCCCTCGCGGGCGTGCTCTAATACGTCTACAGAGGAGAGGCCATGACTTACAAGAAGCCGAGCGAGGCGGACGTGAAGGCACAGCTGACACCGGCGCAGTACGAGGTCACCCAGTGCAGCGCGACCGAGCCGCCCTTCCGCAACGAGTTCTGGAACCATCACGAGGCTGGAATCTACGTCGACGTGGTCTCCGGCGAGCCGCTGTTCGCCTCGGTCGACAAGTTCGACTCCGGCACGGGCTGGCCGAGCTTCACGCAACCGCTCGAGAAGGCCAACGTGACCGAGCACGCCGACAACTCGCACGGGATGCGGCGCATCGAGGTGCGCTCGGCCAACGCCGACTCGCACCTCGGCCACCTCTTCCCGGACGGTCCCGGACCGACGGGCCTGCGCTACTGCATCAACTCCGCGTCGCTGCGCTTCATCCCGGTCTCGAAGCTCGAGGAGGCCGGGTACGGGCAATACAAGGCGCTGTTCGAGAAGGTGAAGCCCGCCCGCTGAGACCGCCACGGCGGCGGTGGAGCCGGGCGCCCCACCGCTGCGCCGTCGACTACTTATCGACGAACATCTTCGCCTCGCGGAGCTCGGGCCGCACGGTGTCCGCGTTGGCGCACAGGGTCACGAGGCTCGTGTAGAACGCCCGCGCCCGCGCGGGGTCCCCGGCGCGCTCGGCCGCGCGCCCCGCGCCGTAGAGGCTCCGGAAGCGATTGGGCTCGTCGACCAGGGTCGCCTCGTATTCCTTGAGCGCATCGGCGGGCCTGTTCATCTCGAGCAGCATGTCCGCCAGGAGCTCCCGGGTCGGCACGACGGCCGCGGGCGTGACGGGATGCTTGTCCATCGTGCTCTCGAGCTCCGCGGCCGATCGGAGCAAGGTGAGCGCCTCGCCCGGATTGCCTTTGGCGCGTGCGACGAACGCCGCCGCGGCGCGACGCTGCACCTCGACCTGATCCGCCCAGTACTTGTTCTTGGCCTGCATCAAGGTGTCCCGCAGCGCGGCCAGGCGCTCGACGTCCTTCTCGGCCGCCGCGACGTCGCCGGTGCGCGCGGCACCGAGCGAATGCGTGTACGCGATGATCGCCTCGGCCCAGGGGTAGCGCGCCCACGGGAAGGCGGTCGCCGGCATCGTGAGCGACGCCGCGTCGGTCCAGCTGCGGCGCTCGAGCGCGTAGCGCGCGGGCACTGCCACCAGCGCGTAGGCCGCGGCGAGGCTCTCGGGCTCGGCCTTCTTGTATTCGGCCAGCTCTTCCATGACGCGT
>Ga0306920_100005279_pt1 | contig 16672 bp, 16 predicted proteins | sample flu12Cox44000170_FD_204666 | JGI IMG/M metagenome (GOLD analysis project Ga0306920, IMG submission 204666) | Lab enrichment of tropical soil microbial communities from Luquillo Experimental Forest, Puerto Rico - flux4day.12C.oxic.44.000.170 (v2)... | ecosystem: Environmental > Terrestrial >... | reverse complement strand
TGACGTCTATGGCTACGGCGGACACGCAGGGTGTGATGAAGGAGGTCGAGACGAAGATGACGGGCGCCCTCGAGGCGCTCGGGCGTGAGCTGGCGACGGTGCGCACGGGCCGCGCGTCCGCGAGCCTGCTCGACGGCATCCGCGTCGATTATTACGGCACACCCACGCCGGTCAACCAGATGGCGTCCATCTCGGTCCCCGACGCCCGGACGATCGTGATCCAGCCCTGGGAGGCCGGTCAGCTCAAGGCGATCGAGAAGGCGATCATGACGTCCGATCTCGGCCTGACGCCCGTCAACGACGGCAAGATCGTCCGCCTGGCGATGCCCTCGCCGACCGAGGAGCGGCGCAAACAGCTCGCGAAGACCGTGCACAAGATCGCCGAGGAGTCCCGCGTCGCGGTCCGCAATCTCCGGCGCGAGGCCAACGACAAGCTCAAGGCGATGGCCAAGGACAAGAAGGTCTCCGAGGACGAGGAGCGGCGCAGCCACGATCAGATCCAGAAGACCACGGACCGCTTCATCGCCAAGGTCGACGAGCTCTTGAAGAAGAAGGAGCAGGAGATCTTGTCATTCTAGGGGAAGCGGAGCTGTTCGACTCGGTCCGTGCCCAGCCGCTGCCGGAGCACGTCGCGATCATCATGGACGGCAACGGCCGCTGGGCCACCCGCCGCGGGCTACCGCGGGTGGCGGGTCACCACGAGGGCGTGAAGTCGGCGCGCTCGATCGTCCGCGCCGCGTCGGCGCTGGGCCTGCACTATCTCACGCTCTACGCGTTCTCGACCGAGAACTGGAGCCGTCCGGCCGACGAGGTCTCGACCCTGATGAGCCTCCTCGAGCGGTCGGTCAACGCGGAGCTGCCGGAGCTGATGGCCCGCAACGCGCGTCTGCGCGTGCTCGGGCGCACGACCGGGCTGCCGGCCGGGGTGCGACGCGGCGTCGACCACGTCGTGCACGAGACGCGCAACAACACCGGGCTCAACGTGATGATGGCGTTCAACTACGGCGCCCGGGACGAGCTGATCGACGCGTTCCGGTCGCTGGCGCGCCAGGTCCAGGCCGGCGAGCTCAGGCCCGAGGACATCTCGGAGAAGAAGATCAGCGAGGCGCTCTACACCGCCGACATCCCGGACCCTGACCTCCTGATCCGCACCAGCGGCGAGATGCGGATCTCGAACTTCCTCCTGTGGCAGATCGCCTACACCGAGCTCTGGGTCACGCCCACGCTCTGGCCGGATTTCGGGCCGGCCGATCTCTATCGCGCCGTCGCCGAGTTCCAGAGCCGGACGCGGCGGTTTGGAAAGGTGTGACGTGGCCGAGACCGAGGTGGCGGGGGTGAGCGTCCGCGAGCCTGAGGTCGTCTCGCCGGCGTGGAAGCGCGTCGGGAGCGCGGTCGTCCTGATCCCGGTCTTCGTCTGGATCACGACCGCCGCGCCGACGTGGGTCTTCCAGCTGCTCGTCGTCGCGTCGAGCGTCGTGGCGTGCGCGGAGCTGGCGCGCATGTTCGAGCGCACCGGACGGCCGATCAGCACGTGGCTGACGGTCGGCGTGGGCGGCGCCCTCACGGCGAGTTTCGCGGCGAGCTTCTACGCGGGGCTCGGCGAGGACGGTAAGCCGCTGCACTGGATGCCCGGCCCCGAGCTCGCAGTCGTCCTGGGCGTCCTCCTGATCTGCAGCGCGCCGCTCTGGACTCCGGGACGGCCGCTGGTCGAGTCGACGGCGAACACGCTGTTCGGCGCGATCTACGTGGGATGGCTGCTCGGGTACGCGATCTGGCTCCAGGGCCGCGTCGGCGGGCCCCAGCTCGTGCTCTTTCTCGTCGGCGTGACGTGGGCCGGCGAGTCGGCTGCGTACCTGGTCGGCTCGTCGATGGGCCGTCACCGGCTCGCGCCCATCCTGAGCCCGCGCAAGACCGTCGAGGGCGCGATCGCGCAGATTCTCGTCTCGGTCGCCGCGGCGCTGGCGCTCGCGGCCTGGCTCCTGCCGGCCTGCGGCCTCGCGGGGGCGGCCGGCGCCGGCGTGCTCCTGGGTGTGATCGGCCAGGTCGGCGACCTGGCCGAGTCCGCAATCAAGCGGAGCATCGGAACCAAGGACACGGGTGGCCTGATCCCCGGTCACGGCGGCATGCTCGACCGGATCGACAGCTTGCTCTTCAACGCCCCGGCCCTTTACCTTTATTCTTTGTATGCCTGGTGCCGCGCATGAAAAGCATTACGCTGCTCGGAGCGACGGGATCCATCGGTCTTCGAACCCTCGACCTCGTGTCGAGCTTCCCCGAGGAGTTCTCGGTGGCGGGGCTCGCGGCGCGCGGGTCGAACGTCGAGCGGGTCGCAGACATCTGCAAGAAGTACTCGCCGCGCGCAGTCGCGCTGCTGGATGCTGATTCCCGCGACCAGCTGGCGCGCCTCCTTCCGGCGCCGCGGCCCGAGCTTCTGGCCGGTCCGGACGGGCTGGTGGCGCTGGCCCGCGACGTGAAGGCGGACATCGTGGTCTCGGCGCTCGTCGGCGGCGCCGGGCTCTTGCCGACGATGGCCGCGATCCAGGCCGGACGCACGGTGGCGCTCGCCAACAAGGAAACGCTCGTGATGGCCGGGCGGCTGATGACCGCCGCGGCGCGGGCGCGCGGCGTGAAGCTTCTGCCGGTCGACTCGGAGCACAGCGCCGTCTTCCAGTGCCTGTCCGGTCACAGCCGGGCCGACGTCCACCGCATTCTCCTGACGGCCTCCGGCGGGCCGTTCAGAGAGACGCCGAAGGCGCGGCTGGCCACGGTGACCGTCGAGGATGCGCTCCAGCATCCGACGTGGAAGATGGGGGCCAAGATCACGATCGACTCGGCCACGCTCATGAACAAGGGCCTCGAGGTGATCGAGGCGCGCTGGCTCTTCGACGTCGCGTCCGATCAGGTCCAGGTCGTGGTCCACCCGCAGTCGATCGTCCACTCGATGGTGGAGTACATCGACGGCTGCGTGATCGCGCAGCTCGGCGTGGCCGACATGGGCGTGCCGATCCTGTACGCGCTGACGTATCCGGAGCGGCGGCCGATGCCGACCGCGCGGCTCGACCTGGTCCGCGCCGGCCAGCTCACGTTCTACGAGCCCGACCTCGACAAGTTCCCATGTCTCAGGCTCGCGCGCGCCGCGCTCGGCTCCGTGAGCTCGGCGCCGGTGGTGCTCAACGCGGCCAACGAGATCGCGGTGGCCGCGTTCCTCGACCGGCGCATCGGCTTCAACGCGATCGCGGAGCTCATCGAGGAGGCGCTGGGCGCGTCGCGCGCGGGTGATCTCGGCTCGATCGAGGCGTGCGTGGCCGTCGACGCCGACACCCGGCGCTCGGTCCAGCGCGCCATCGAGAATCGCTACGGAGCCCGTTCCTCATGACAGCGCTATTCACCCTGGCCGATCGCATCGGCTCGGTCATCGTCTTTCTGGCCGATCGGGTCGGCGTGTTCATCGTCGTCCTCGGCATCCTCATCCTCATCCACGAGCTCGGGCACTTCTTCGTGGCCCGGTGGACCGGCGTCGGCGTCGAGCGCTTCTCGATCGGCTTCGGGCCGGTGCTCGCGCGCTGGCGCGGCACCGAAACCGAGTACTGCCTGTCGGCGATCCCGATGGGCGGCTACGTGAAGATGATGGGGGAGGAAAACCCGCTCGAGGGCGGCGGCTCGCCCGTCCTCGATCCGCAGAAGGCCTTCGCGCTGAAGCCGCTCTGGGCCCGATTCCTGATCGTGTTCGCAGGCCCGGGCATGAACTTCGTGCTGGCCTGGGTGATCTTCACCGTCCTGCTGGCGAGCGTCGGACGTCCGGTGTGGCCGGCCGTGCTGGGCCGCGTCACCGCCGACGGCTCGGCGGCGGCCGCCGGCCTGCAGACTGGTGACGTCGTGACCGCGATCGACGGGCGCCCGATCCAGTACTGGGAGGATCTCGAGCGCGCGACCGCGAGCTCCGACGGCCGGCCCCTTCGGCTCACGATCAAGCGCGGCACCGAGCAGCGCGACGCGCAGGTCACGCCGCGACGGATCGTGACGCGCGATCCGCTCTTCAAGGAATCGCGGGAGGTCTGGAGCCTCGGAACCGGCCCCCAGGTGACGCCACAGGTCGGGATGGTCTCGCCGGATTCACCGGCCGAGCGCGCTGGTCTGCGGGTCGGCGACATCGTCGCCGGAGTCGGGGGCCAGCCGGTCTTCACCTCCGACGAGCTGACGCAGGCGATCCAGCAGGCGGGAGGCAAGCCGATCGACGTCGTGGTTCAGCGGGAGGGCAAGCCCCTGACCCTGAGCGTCACCGCCAACAAGGTGAAGGAGAAAACCGAGACCGGCCAGGACGTGGAGAACTGGCGCATCGGCGTCATCCTGGCCAGCAAGGTCGTGCGCTCCGAGCGCTACAACCCCGTGGCCGCGGCGGGCTACGGCGCCGCCAAGACCTGGGAGCTGACCGCGCTGACGGTGAAGGTGCTCTGGAAGTTCGTCAAGCTCGACCTGCCGCTGTCGAATCTCGGCGGGCCGATCCAGATCGCGACCGAGAGCCACCGCCAGCGGCAAGAGGGCCTGGCGCAGCTCGCCGGCTTCACCGCGTTCATCAGCGTCAACCTCGCGGTGCTCAACCTCCTGCCGGTGCCGATGCTCGACGGCGGACATCTCCTGTTCTTCGTCATCGAGGGGATTCTGGGGCGGCCGGTCTCGCTCAAGAAGCGCGAGGCCGCGCAGCAGCTCGGGCTCGTTCTTCTGCTGCTTCTGATGGTCTTCGCGATTTACAATGATCTCGTCCGGATCGACGCGTTTCGAATTTTCAGATAGGACGGCGCAATGATCACACGGCGGAAGACGCGGCAGATCAAGGTGGGCAACCTCGCGGTCGGCGGGGGCGCTCCGATCACCGTGCAGTCCATGACCAAGACCGACACGCGCGACGTCCAGGCGACCCTGCTCGAGATCTGGTCGCTCGAGGCGGCCGGTTGCGACATCGTCCGCTGCGCGGTACCGGTCAAGGAAGCGGCGGAGAAGCTCGGTGAGATCAAGAAGCAGATCCGGATCCCGCTCGTCGCGGACATTCACTTCAATTACAAGCTCGCACTGATCGCGCTCGAGCAGGGCGTCGACGGTCTCCGGCTCAATCCGGGCAACATCGGCGGCAAGCAGTTCGTGCAAGAGGTCGTCAACGTCGCCAAGGACAAGAAGATCCCGATCCGCATCGGCGTCAACGGCGGCTCGCTCGAGAAGGACCTGCTCGCCAAGCACAACGGGCCCACCGCCGAGGGCATGGTCGAGTCGGCCCTGCGCCACATCCGCATCCTCGAGGACCTGAACTACCCCGAGATGAAGATCTCGCTGAAGGCCTCGGATCCGCTGATGATGATCGAGGCCTATCGCATGCTCGCCGACAAGGTCGACTACGCGTTCCACCTCGGCGTCACCGAGGCCGGCACGCCCGGTGTCGGCACCATCAAGTCGGCGATCGGTCTCGGTGCGCTCCTGTCCGAGGGCATCGGCGACACGATCCGCGTGTCGCTCTCGGCGGATCCCGCCGAGGAGGTCGGCGTCGGGATCCACATCCTCAAGTCGCTCGGCCTGCGCAAGGGCGGGCTCACGTTCGTGTCGTGTCCGTCGTGCGGGCGCGCCGATGTCGACCTGGTCAAGCTCGCGAAGGAAGTCGAGGACGAGTTCAAGGGACTGAACGAGGAGATCCACATCGCCGTCATGGGCTGCGAGGTCAACGGCCCCGGCGAGGCGCGCGCCGCGGACATCGGCGTCGCCGGAGGCCGCGGGATCGGCCTGATCTTCAAGAACGGAGACGTGATTCGCAAGGTACCGGAGAAGGACATCGTCCAGGCGATGCGCGAGGAAGTCGACAAGTTCATCGCCGAGCGCAAGGCCGCGAAGCCGGCGGCGGTGGAGGCCTAGTGATGGGACAGTACAAGACTCACGTCTTCGTGTGCACCACCGGCGACTCGTGCCCGACGCAGGGCAACGTCGAGCAGTACGTGAAGTTCCTCCGCGACGAGTCGGTGAAGGCCGGGCTCAAGGCCGACATCCGCATCAACAAGGCCGGCTGCTTCTCGCAGTGCGGCCACGGCCCGATGATGGTGGTCTACCCCGAGAACGTGTGGTACGGCGGCGTGCAGGAGTCAGACTTGAAGGAGATCTTCGAGTCCCACATCCGCGACGGCAAGCCGGTCGCCCGCCTGATCTACGATCCCGGCGTCAAGGGCGCCAACAAGAAACCGGGTTACAAGTAGCAAGACCCGTCAAGGGGTTCCCGGTACCGCCCGGCGAGCGTGGCATTCGTGTGCCTCCGCCTTGCCTCCGGCGGACACACGTGCTAAATTCTTGAAAAAGTGGGCCTAGCCCGCTTTTTTGGTTTTTATGGAAGACACGGAGAGGATCGCCCTGATCGAGGAGGCGGTCGTGCCGGTCATCGGCGACCATGGCCTCGAGCTCGTCGACCTCGACTGGCGCGCCCTCCGGCCGCGAGGGATCCTCCGTCTGTACGTCGACAAGCCGGGAGGCGTGGGAATCGGGGACTGCGAGCGACTGAGCCGCGAGCTCGGCGACGTGCTCGACGCCGCCGCGGTCATCGACGGGGGGTACGACCTGGAAGTGTCGTCGCCCGGGCTCGAGCGGCAGCTGAAGAAGGATCGCGAGTACCGCTGGGCGGTCGGCAAGCAGGTGCACTGCTGGCTCGCCGGCGGCGCCGAGATCCGCGGCCGGCTGGCGGAGGTCACGCCGGAGCGGCTGGTGCTGGAGTACGGTGGTGAGCGCACCGAAGTCGGACGCGCCGCGGTCACGAAGGCGCGGCTGGAGGCGGAGGTCCCCTGGCCCCGCAAGGCGTAGAATCTGAGCGAGTCAAGCAGGCGATGAACAGAGAGCTGATCACCGTCATCGAGCAGATTGGACGCGAGAAGGGGATCGACAAGGAAATCCTCTTCGAAGCGCTGGAGTCTGCTCTGCTCTCGGCGTCGCGCAAGACGCTCGGCGCCTCAGACAACTGGCGCATGCACATCGACCGCAAGAGTGGCGACCTCCGCGTGTACTGCCGCAAGAAGGTCGTGACCGACGTCGCCGACGACAGGCAGGAAATCAGCCTCGCCGACGCCAAGGCGCTGAACGCCGACGCGGAGCTCGACGACGAGCTCGAGCTCGAGCAGGAGCGTCCGCCCCAGGACTTCGGGCGGATCGCGGCCCAGACGGCCAAGCAGGTCATCCTCCAGAAGGTGCGCGACGCCGAGCGGGAGGGGATCTACTCGGAGTTCGCCGGCAAAGAGGGCCAGATCCTGCGCGGGATCGTGCACCGCATCGAGAAGCGCAACGTGATCCTCGAGATCGGCAAGGCCGAGGCGATCCTGCCGGAGCGCGAGCAGATCCTCGGCGAGCGGTACAACCCCGGCGATCGCATTCGCGCCTACGTCCTCGAGGTGCGCCGCACGGCGAAAGGGCCGCAGATCTCGCTCTCGCGCACGCATCCCGGTTATCTCGCGCGGCTCTTCCAGACCGAGATCCCCGAGATCCAGGAAGGGATCGTGCTGGTGAAGGCCACCGCGCGCGAGGCGGGCGAGCGGGCGAAGGTCGCGGTCGCGTCGACGAAGCGCGACGTCGATCCGATCGGGGCGTGCGTGGGGCTGCGCGGCACGCGCATCCAGGTCATCAGCCGCGAGCTGCGCGGCGAGAAGATCGACATCATCGAGTGGTCGCACGACCCGGCGACGTTCGTGGCGCGCGCGCTCTCGCCGGCCAAGGTCTCGTCGGTGACGATCCACGAGGCCGACAGCGAGGGCCAGCCCTCGGCGACCGTGATCGTGCCCGACAACCAGCTCTCGCTGGCCATCGGCAAGAAGGGGCAGAACGCACGGCTCGCGGCGAAGCTGACGGGCATGCGCATCGACATCAAGAGCGAGTCGGAGGTGGAGGCCGAGCACTCGCCCACCGAGCCGGTCGCTGTCGAGGACCGCGCCGCGCTCGAGATGCTGCCCGGGGTGGACGGCGCGCTGGCCGAAGTCCTGGTCGCCGCGGGGCTCGGCTCTCCCGGCGCGATCGTGCGGGCCGGGCGCGAGAAGCTAGGCCTGGTCGTCGAGGTGGGCGATCGTGCCGACGCGATCTACACCGCCGCCGAGAAGCTCGTGGCCGCGCACCGGGCGGCGCAAGAGGCGAAAGCCATGCCCGAGGGAGACCAGACGCCCTCGTGAAGACCCGGCCCAGCCGCACCTGTCTCGGATGCCGCCGCGCTCGGCCACAACGCGCCATGGTCCGGCTGATCCGACTACCGAACGGAATGGTCGTCGTGGACGGAGCGCACCGCGCCGCGGGGCGTGGCGCGTACGTCTGCCCCGACGCGGAATGCGTCGAGCGCGGGCTGAGCCGCGGCCGGCTTGGGCACGCGTTCCGAAAGCCGAGCGAGGCCGGCCCGGATCTGGCCGCGGCGGTGCGCGCCGCCGGCCGGCAGAGCGCTCCGGCGCTTCCGAGCGCCGCTCCGGCGCTTCCGAACAGGGCGCTGTGCGAAGTGGGAGTCAGAGCTATCGAGGACGTCGACGTGATCGCGGTGCGATCGTAGGGAGGTGAGGGGACAGTGGCAGCCGCCAAGATCAAGGTGATCGAGCTCGCTAAGGAGCTCGGCGTGACCAGCAAAGACCTCATGGTCGCGGCCGAGGAGATGGGCCACAAGGGCATCCGGGCCATGAGTCCCCTCGACAGCACGCTCGCGAACGCGCTGCGCGTGAAGCTCGGCAAGGGCCGCGACCTTCCGGAGGCGCCGAAGCCCAAGCGCGTGCCGAAGCCCAAGACGGACGAGACCGGCGATGCGGCCGCGTCCGGCGACGCCGTTGCCAAGAAGCCGTCCTCTCGGTCGAAGAAGACGAAGGTCGAGGACGAAGCTCCGGCCGACGTCAAGCCGGCGGCGACGATCGTGAAGCCCAAGCCTGCGGGCCCGCCGGAGATCACGCCGGAGCCGCCGTTCGTTCCCGAGCCCGAGCCGGAGATCGTGCCCGAGCCAACGTTCGTGGTGCCGCCGCCCGAGCCCGTGGTCCCCAAGCCGGCCGCGCCGGTCGCGCCGACGCCACCGCCCGCTCCGCCGGGACCGAAGAAGCCCGAGCCCAAGATCGTGCCGTTCCGTCCGCTCGAGCGGGGAACGCCGCCGCCACGCCCGTCGCGCCAGCCCGCGGGTCCGTTCGCGCCGCCGCGCGTGACGGTCTCCCCGCCGCGGCCCGCGGCGCCCCCGCCTCCGCCGCGACCTGTGCCGCAGCCGGCACCGCCGAGCATCATCAGGCCGGCAGCCACGGCTGCGCCGGCCGCGCCCGCCGCGCCGCCGCCGGCACCCGCGGCGCCCCCGGCTCCGGCGCCCGCGCCGATCGCTCCCGCGGCCGTCGCGCCGGCGGCCGTGGCGCCGGCCGCGCCGGTCGCCGTCGACGAGCCCGTGGCCCCGCCGGTCGAGGTGCGGCGCGAGCTCATCCGCGTCCCGGAGTCGGTCACGGTCGGCGAGCTGGCCGAGAAGATGCGGCGCAAGTCCGGTGAGGTGATCAAGGCGCTGCTCGAGCTCGGCGTGATGGCCACTGTCAACGAGCTCCTCGATCCCACCGCGGCCAAGCTCGTCGCGGACAAGTTCAACGTCGACGTCGAGATCCGCTCGGTCGAAGGCGACGTCGTCGACGAGGAAGATCTCGACCCGTCACAGCTCAGCCTGCGCCCGCCGGTCGTCACGGTCATGGGCCACGTCGACCACGGCAAGACGTCGCTGCTCGACGCCATCCGGAAGTCGAAGGTCGCCGAGAAGGAGTTCGGCGGCATCACCCAGCACATCGGCGCCTACCAGGTGCAGACTTCGCACGGCAAGGTCACGTTCCTCGACACGCCGGGCCACGAAGCTTTCACCGCGATGCGCGCGCGCGGCGCGCAGGCGACCGACATCGTCATCCTCGTCGTGGCCGCCGACGATGGCGTGATGCCGCAGACGCAGGAAGCGATCAACCACGCACGCGCCGCGAACGTGCCGATCATCGTCGCGGTCAACAAGATCGACCGGCCCGAGGCCGACGCCGATCGCGTCAAGCGCGAGCTGTCCAATCTCAACCTGGTGCCGGAAGAGTGGGGCGGGCAAACGATCTTCGTGCCGACGTCGGCCAAGACCGGCGTCGGCATCGATCAGCTGCTCGAGATGACCGCGCTGCAGTCCGAGATCCTCGAGCTCAAGGCCAACGCCTCGCGCGCCGCCAAGGGCGTCATCATCGAGGGCCGGCTCGACCGGGGCCGGGGACCGGTGGCCACCGCGCTCATCCAGAACGGATCGCTGCGCGAGGGCGACGCGGTCGTCGTGGGCTCGTACTCCGGGCGTGTCCGCTCGTTGATCGACCCGGCCGGCAAGAAGGTCAAGACCGCCGGCCCGTCCGACCCCGTCGAGATCCAGGGCCTCTCGGGCGTGCCGGCCGCGGGCGACGTGCTGGTCGCCGTCTCGGACGAGCGCAAGGCGCGGCAGATCGCGACGATGCGGCTCGAGCGGGAGAAGGCGAAGGGCAAGACCGCCACGCGCATCACCCTCGAGGGCCTGCAGAAGCAGATCCAGACCGGCGAGGTCAAGGAGCTCCGGCTCATCCTCAAGGCTGACGTGCAGGGCTCCGTGGAAGCCCTGGCCGAGTCGCTCGAGCGGCTCTCGACCGACGAGGTCAAGCTGAAGGTCATCCACAGCTCGGTCGGCATGATCACCGAGAGCGACGTCATGCTCGCCTCGGCGTCCAACGCGATCGTGCTCGGATTCAACGTGAAGGCAGAGCCGAAGGCCGCGACCCAGGCCCAGGCCAACGGCGTCGACATCCGCAGCTACAACGTGATCTACGAGGCGATCAACGATCTCAAGGCCGCGCTGGCCGGCATGCTCGCGCCCGAGATCCGCGAGACGGCGCTGGGCCGTGCCCAGGTCCGCCAGATCTTCGTCATCTCGAAGCTCGGGCCCATCTGTGGCTCGTACGTGTCGGAGGGCAAGATCGTACGCAACGCGAAGGTGCGCGTGCGCCGGGGCGACGAGGTCATCGGCCAGGGTACGGTCGGCTCCCTGAAGCGCTTCAAGGACGACGTCCGCGAGGTCCTCGCCGGGCTCGAGTGCGGGATCGGCGTCGACGGCGTCAACGGGGTTCAGCCCGGGGACATCCTCGAGGTGTACACGAGCGAGGAAGTGGCGCGTACGCTCTAGCCCGCGCCGGAGAGGGCCGTGTCGGCAGCGCGTGTCGCGCTCGGACTCGTGGAGCTGCACCTGCCAGACGTCGAGTCTCTCAAGGACAAGCGGCACGTCCTGAAGGGTCTCAAGGAACGGGTGCGGGCGCGGTTCGAGGTCTCGGTCGCGGAGGTCGACAACCAGGACCTCTGGCAGCGCGCGACGCTCGCCCTCGCCTACGTCTCGGCCGATGCGCGGCACGCCAACGAGGTCATCGCGAAAGCGATGGACTTCATCGAGGACAACGTCGCCGGGCGGGTGCTCGACAGCTCAGTGGAGATTCTCTGATGCAAGGTAAGCGACTCGATCGAGTGAACCAGCTCGTCAAGGAAGAGATCTCGACGCTCCTGCAGCGCGAGCTCAAGGACCCGCGGCTCGGCTTCGTGTCGGTGACCGAAGTCGAGACCGCCAAAGATCTCCGGACCGCCAAGGTGTTCGTCTCCGTCCTCGGCGACGAGGCCCAGTGGACCGGATCGATGGCGGCCCTCGCGAGCGCACGTGGTTTCATCCGCAACTGGCTCCGGCAGCACCTCGATCTGCGGGTGACGCCCGAGCTCGACTTCCGACCCGACCGATCGATGGAGCACGCGGCCCGCATCCAGGCGCTGCTCCGGCAGGTCGGCGGCGACGCGGGCCGGTGAAGGCTCCCATCGAGCACACGAGCCCGGTTCCGTCGGCCGCCGTGCTGGAGCCGTTCGCGCACGGCGGACGCGCCCTCATGCTGGGCCACGTCCACCCGGACGCGGACGTCCTGGGCACCCTGCTGGCGCTCGGGCTCGCGCTCGAGGCGCGCGGCTCCCGCGTCGTGTACGGCGGGCCGCATCCGGCGCCGGCGCTCCTTGGCTTTCTGCCTGGAGTGGACCGCTACCGGACGCTCGAGCGCCTCGACGGCCGCTTCGATGTCGTGGTGCTGACGGACTGCCCGAATCCCCAGCGCACCGAGGGGCTCATCGACCAGGCCCGGGCTGCCGGCCAGGTCGTCGTGAACATCGACCACCATCCCGACAACCGCCGCTACGGGCACGTGAACTGGATCGACGTGACCGCGGCCGCGACGGGCGAGATGGTATACGAGCTCCTCACGGCGCTCCGCCTGCCGCTCACCCCGGCCATCGCCACCAATCTCTTCACGGCGATCCACACGGACACCGGCTCGTTCCGCTATTCGAACGTGACGACCCGCACCTTCGCGATCGCCGCGGCGCTCGTCGCGGCCGGCGCGCGCCCGGAGCTGGTGTCCGAGTCGCTCTACGAGCGGCGCGCGCCGGACGCGCTCCACTGGCTCGGCGAGGCGCTCGCCCGCGTCGAGGTCAGCGCGGACGGGCGGGTGGGCTGGCTGGCACTGCCGGCCAGCGCGATTCCCGAGCGGATCGTCGAGTCCGAGGAGCTGGTGAACTACCCACGCTCCGTCGCCTCGGTGCGCGTGGCCTGCCTGCTCCGCGAGCTGAACGGCACCGTCAAGGTGAGCCTGCGCGGCAAGGGCGACGTCGACGTGCAGAAGATCGCCGCGCAGTTCGGCGGCGGCGGCCACGTGAACGCCGCTGGCTGCACGGTCGCCGGCCCGCTGCCGGAGGCGACGCGCCTCGTGCTCGACGCCGTTCGCCGGGCCGTCGACGACGAGGCCTCCTCGTGAGCGACGGATCTGCGCGCTCCGGCGTCCTGATCGTCGACAAGGGCCGCGGCGCGACCTCGTTCGACGTCGTCGCGATCGTCCGGCGCCGTCTGGGAGTTCGGCGGATCGGCCACGCGGGCACGCTCGATCCCGACGCGACCGGCGTCCTCCCGATCCTGGTCGGCGAGGCGACGAAGCTCACGCCGTACCTGGTCGATCAGGACAAGGAGTACGTCGCCACCCTGCGCTTCGGCGTCACCACCGACACGCACGACGTGAGCGGACGGATCCTCTCCGAGACGCCGGTCGACGCCATTTCACACGCGCGCCTCGAGGAGGCCTGCTCCGCCAGGTGCCGCCGATGTACTCGGCGGTCCACCATCAGGGGCGGCGTCTGTACGAGCTCGCGCGCGAGGGCATCGAGGTCGAACGAGCCGCGCGCGAGGTCTTCATCCGCTCGATCGTGATCGAGAAGGTGGACGGTCCGCGGGCGACCCTCCGTATCGTGTGCGGGAAGGGGACCTACGTGCGCGTGCTCGCTGCGGACCTCGGCGCTGCACTCGGCTGCGGCGGCGCGGTCGAGAATCTCGTCCGCTGGCGGGTCGGCCCCTTCGAGCTGCGCGACGCGGTGTCGTGGGACGAGCTAACCGGGCGGCGTTCGGAAACGCCGGAGCGGCGCTCGGAAGCGCCGGAGCGGCGCTCGGAGGCGCCGGGACTCTGGTCGCACGTGCGGCCGGTGGAGGCCGTGCTGGCTGGATGGCCTTCCGTGCGGCTCGACGGACCCGGCGCGGCGGCGTTTGGCCATGGGCAGCCGGCCGACGTGATCCCGGCCGCGGCGTCCAAGGAAGGATTCGTGCGCGTCCACGACGTGGACGGCGCGATGATCGGTGTCGGTGAACTGATGGCGAGCGGGAGCAAGGTCAGGCCCGTTCGCATCCTTCATGCAGATCGTCCGCGGGCTCGAATCCTTCCCGCCTGACGCGGGACCGAGCGCCGTCGCGCTCGGTGCCTTCGACGGCATCCATCTCGGCCACCGCGCCATCCTGGGGACCGCCGTGACCGAGGCGCGGCTCGGCAAGCTCCGGGCGCTTGCGTGCACGTTCGACCGCCACCCAATGGAAGTGCTCCAGCCCGATCGTGCGCCGCTGCCGATCACTACGCTCGAGGAACGGCTCGAGCTCATCGCGGAGACCGGGATCGACACGACCGTGGTGATCCCGTTCACGCCGGCCGTGGCGGGCATCGAGGCGAAGGCGTTCGTCCAGGACGTCCTCGTGGGCACCCTCCGGGCGCGCGAGATCGTGGTCGGGTTCAACCATCGCTTCGGCCGCGGGGCCCGCGGCGACGCGGAGCTGCTCGAATCGCTTGCGGCACCACTCGGATTTCGCGCCCACATCGTGCCGGCGCTCACGGTCGACGGCGTCGCCGTGTCGTCGTCGGAGATCCGCGCGGCGCTCCAGCGGGGGGATCTGGGAGCCACCGCCCGGCTGCTCGGCCGTCCCTATTCGATCCGGGGCTCGGTAGTCCGCGGGGCCGGTCGCGGCCGGACCCTCGGCTTTCCCACGGCTAACGTCAAGACCGACCGGCCCCTCGGCCTTCCAGTCGGGGTTTATGTCTGCCGGCTGGCGGTCGGCGCCCAGGAGCACCCGGCCGTCGTGAACGTTGGCTTCAGGCCGACCTTCGGGGAAACCGAGATCGCGATTGAGGCTCATGTCCTCGATTTCACGGGCGATCTCTACGACCAGCGGGTCGCCTTGGCCTTCGTCCGTCGGCTCAGGGAGGAGCGAAAGTTCCCGAGCGTCGACGCCCTCAAGGCCCAGATCGCGCAAGACATCGCAGCAGCCCGGGCCGTCTCGTGACCGGTCCGCTAGCTTTACTTCGGCCGCGGCGCGTGGTAACCTCCGAGCGTATCTCCTGACAAAAAAAGACGTTTTGGAACCCGCCCCGGCGTGGGAGCTCAGGCTCCCTGGGGTGTGGCGATTGGGGGGCCATCGATGCCGCTTGCCGTCGATCGAAAGAAGAGTCTGATCGAGCAGTTCCGCACCCACGAGGGCGATACAGGCTCGCCCGAAGTGCAGATCGCGCTGCTCACCGAGCGCATCAACAGCCTGACGGACCATTTCAAGCAGCACTCCAAGGACCACCACTCGCGGCGCGGGCTCTTGATGCTGATCGGCAAGCGTCGCGGACTTCTCGAGTACCTCCGGGTCCGGGCGCCGGAGCGGTACCGCACCATCATCGACAAGCTCGGCATCCGCCGTTGACGGCGGACCCACTTCTCACTGATCGGTCCTCGGACGGAACGAATCCGGGGGCCCCGAGCGGGCTGGCTCAACGTCCGCTCCACACGGCGTTCGCCGGATTCCGGCTGATACGCGAGGACAATATTTCGTATGACCCACACTGTTGAAGTCGAAACCAACGGATCACGAATGACGCTCGAGACCGGCAAAGTCGCCAAACAGGCCGACGGTGCCGTCGTCGTACGACTCGGCGGCTCGATGGTGCTGGCGACGTGCGTCGCCGCCAAGGGCGCCAAGGAATCACAGGACTTCTTCCCGCTGACCGTCGAGTACCGCGAGCGCGCGTACGCCGGCGGGCGGATCCCGGGCGGCTATTTCAAGCGCGAAGGCGCGCCGGTGAAGAAGGAGACCCTCACGTCGCGGCTGATCGATCGGCCGATCCGACCTCTGTTTCCCGACGGCTTCCGCAACGAGGTGCAGGTGATCTGCCTGACCATCTCGGGCGACCAGGACAACGATCCGGACATCCTCGCGATGAACGGCGCTTCGGCGGCGCTCTGCCTGTCCGGCATCCCGTTCGACGGGCCGGTCGGCGCCGTGCGCGTCGGCCTGGTCGAGGGCAAGCTGATCGCGAACCCGACCACGGCCCAGAAGAAGCTCTCGAGCCTCGAGCTGATCATCGCGGCCACCGAGGACGCAGTGCTGATGGTCGAGGCGGGCGCCAGCGAGATCTCCGAGGAGACCATGCTCGAGGCGATCGCCTTCGGCCACGCCGAATGCAAGAAGCTCGCGAAGGCCCAGCGCGATCTGGTGCAGCGCGCGGGCAAGCCGCGCTGGACGATCGAAACCTCGGCGCAGGACGGCGAGCTGAAGGCCCGCGTGCGGAGCCTGGCGGCCGGCAAGCTCGCGACCGCGCTCGCCACGCACGAGAAGCAGGGCCGCGCCGAGGCGGTGGGCCGCGTGTTCGACGAGGTGGTCCAGAGCCTGGGCGTGGACGAGACCAAGAAGGCCGCCGTCCGCGAGGCCTTTGAGGCGGTCGAGAAGGCCGAGGTACGGCGGCTGATCGTCGAGCGCAACCTGCGTGTCGACGGCCGCAAGGCGACCGACATCCGGCCGATCGCGATCGACGTGGCCTACCTGCCGCGGGCCCACGGCTCGAGCGTGTTCACGCGCGGCGAGACCCAGGCGCTCGTCTCCGCCACGCTCGGCACCAAGTCCGACGAGCAGAAGATCGAGTCCATCGAGGGCGACTACTACCGGAATTTTTTGTTGCACTACAACTTCCCGTCGTTCTCGGTCGGCGAGGTCCGCCGCTTCGGCTCGCCGTCCCGCCGCGACATCGGCCACGGCGCCCTCGCCGAGCGCGCGGTCGAGGCGGTGCTGCCGCCCAAGGAAGAGTTCCCGTACACGATCCGTGTCGTGTCCGACATCCTCGAGTCGAACGGCTCCTCGTCGATGGCCTCCGTCTGCGGCGCCTCGCTGGCCCTGATGGACGCGGGCGTGCCGCTCAAGTCGCACGTCGCGGGCGTGGCGATGGGCCTCGTGAAGGAAGGCGAGAAGGTCGGCATCCTGACCGACATCAACGGCGCCGAGGACCATTACGGCGACATGGACTTCAAGGTCGCCGGCACC
>Ga0306920_100005277_pt1 | contig 16673 bp, 19 predicted proteins | sample flu12Cox44000170_FD_204666 | JGI IMG/M metagenome (GOLD analysis project Ga0306920, IMG submission 204666) | Lab enrichment of tropical soil microbial communities from Luquillo Experimental Forest, Puerto Rico - flux4day.12C.oxic.44.000.170 (v2)... | ecosystem: Environmental > Terrestrial >... | reverse complement strand
ATGACCTCCCACCATCGGGCATCCGAGGTCGCAATGTTGTACAGGAGCGCCGGGGCCCTCATGCATTCCCACCCTAGCACAATCCGATACCGGCGCCGCTGCACAGCGTGTGATTAACTCGTCGCCCGGGCTTCGCACCCGACTAAGCCGTTTCGCTGCGGTTTGGCGATGTCCGTATAGGGGCATGAGGACGCGTTCCTGCGGCCGAGGCTGAGCGCCCGCTATCGGTTCAGTCAGGGGACCCTCGCCGGAACGCGGGGCAATGGGCGAGAGGCGCCGATTCCGGCCGTTCGCGGGACCGCTACGAACCGCGAAGTTCGATCCACGCGATCCGTCGTTTTAGGCCGGCAATCGGGCCACTCATACAGCCTTTGACGCGAAGCCGCGTCTGTGGCTGGCGGTGCAGGATTTTGTCGCCAGAATCAGGGTGGGGTGCTGGGCGTGGTCATGCAGCCTCACCCGCCGCGAGCCTCAGACCCGAGAAATACACTTCGCGATGCGCTTCCCTGCGGTAGGGGATCTGCGGCGGCACGACCAATGGGGTGAATGAGCGCAGGCGTTCGACGACTTCGCGTGCCTCGTCGATCCGTCCGAGATGCGCACAGCACGCCGCGAGCAAGCGATACGGCTCGATGAAAGCCGGCTCTTCCTCGACTGCCAGGCGGAGGTGCGGCACCGCCTCGTGGAAGCGTCTTTCTATCAGATGTGCAGCACCGTACAGATGGAGCGCCCACCCGGTGCGGACGCGCGGACTGAGCCGCACCGAGGCATCTTCGTATTTGCTCGCCAATTCGGTTTCGCCGGCCCACAGGTTCAAGAGGGCCTTGGCATGCCACGCGCGCGCCGAACTCGGGTTGATCGTCAGGGCGCGATCGACCAGCGCCTGCATGGCCTCGATGTCCTCGCCGCAATAGGCCAGCGTGATCGCCGCATTTGCCAGCGTCGTCGGGTCGTTCTCGGCCGCGCGCAGGGCCCGCCGCGCCAGATCGGCACTTCTGCGGATATCCGGTCCCCAATCTTCCACCGTTTTGCCGTCGAGGCAGCATAAGAAGCAACAGAGGCCGCAAAGCGCCAGCGCCGGGCCGTAATTCGGATCGCGGGTCGTGGCCTGCGCGAGGAGATCCATCGCCTCCGGGATCTGCCGCGATCGCGAAAAGACCAGCGCATTCGCGCGAAGATAGAGGTCATGCGCTGTCAGATCGGTCGTCGGACGGCTGGCGGCGCGCGAGAATTCGGCAACCTGCAAGGTCGGTTCGATGACGCCGGCGACGCTCGCCGCGACTTGGTCCTGCAGATCGAAGACGTCTTCGAGCGACCCGTCGAACCGATCGGCCCACAGATGCACGCCGGTTTCGGCCTCGATCAGCTGCGCGGTGATGCGGACCCGCCCGCCACCTCGCCTGACGGAGCCTTCGAGGACGTAGCGGACGCCGAGTTCGCGGCCGACCCGCTTCACGTCGATCGCCTGGCCCTCGTAGGTGAACGTGCTGTTGCGGGCGATCACAAACAGCCATTTGATCCGGGATAATGCCGTGATGATCTCCTCGACCATGCCATCGGCGAAATATTCCTGCTCCGGGTCGCCGCTCATGTTCTGGAACGGCAGCACTGCGATCGAGGGTTTGTCGGGTAGCGCTAGGGGCGGGTTTTGCGGTGGCCCGCGCGTCGCCGTCTCGGCGCGATCCCGCCTCTCACCAAGCACGATGCGGTGGACGCGTATTGGCCGGGCAATGTTCTTGACGTGCTGCTCGCCCAGATCTTCGAACGAGAAGGCGAGCTTGTCGCGCACTTGATCGCGCACCACCCGGCTGACGCAGATCCCGCCCGGCTCGGCGAGCGCTTCTAGCCGTGCAGCAACATTAACACCATCGCCGTAGATATCGCGCCCGTCCTTGATGATGTCGCCGAGATTGATCCCCATGCGGAGTTCGATGCGGCGATCAGGTGGTACATCGGCGTTTCGTTCCGCCATTTCGCGCTGTACTTCAACCGCGCACGCACCGCATCGACAACGCTGGCAAATTCGAGGAGCAGACCGTCGCCCGTGGTTTTGACGATGCGACCACGGTGTTCCTTGATCTTGGGATCAGCCAATTCGCGTCTTATCGCCTTAAGCGCCGCGAGCGTTCCCTCCTCGTCCTCACCCATCAGGCGCGAATAGCCCGCGACATCGGCGGCAAGGATCGCGGCGAGGCGGCGGGTCTGGCTCATGTCGTCTCGCCAGCAGCCAAACGCACACCTGAGAGGAATAGCTCACGGTGCTCTGGATTCCGCCAATGCATAGCAGTCGGCACCACCACGGATGTAACCGCCTTAAGCCGCTCGATGGCGTCTCTCGCCTCGTCCATCCGCCCCATATGCGCATAACAGGCCGCAAGAAATCGATATGAGGGTGCCCACCCTGCATGCTCCTGGAGCGATCGGAGCAGCATCGCCGCAGCGTCCCCGAACCGCCGGGCGAAAAAGTGGCCCACGCCAACTGCCATAAATGTACCCGACCTGCGAGCGTGTGGGCTGAGCCTCAGAGAGGTCTCGAAATGGCTAATTGCGAGTTCAGGCTGCCCCGCCCACAGCCTAAGCCAGCCACTTATCACCCAACCGTGAGCAAAGCTGGGGTTGAGCGCCAGCGCACGGTCGATCAATTCGATTGCGGCGTCCATGTCCTCGCCAAAATAGGCGAGTGCATACGCAGCCATGCCGAGGACCCTAGGGTCGTCACTGGCGACCCGAATCGCCCGTCGGGCGAGATCGACCCCCTCGCGCCGGTTTAACTCAGGGTCGTCGGTCCAGCCGTTCACGTGTAGCTCTTGGCGGCAAGCCGCCGCCGTCGCGAGAACAGGACCGTAGTGCGGATCACGCTCGATCGCCTGCCCGGCCAGATCGAGTGCTGCGAGTGTGCTCCCTCTTTCCCAATTGTAAAGGCGCGACAAGGCACGGAGGTACAGATCGTAAGCCGTGTGGTCCCTGGTCGGCCTTTCAGCGGATCGGCGGATCTCAGCAACTTGCAGTGTTGGCTCGATCACGCCAGCAACGCTCGACGCGACATCGTCCTGAAGCTCGAATATATCCTCCAACGAGCCATCGAACCGGTCAGCCCAGAGATGCGCACCGGTCACGGCGTCGATCAATTGCCCCGTAATGCGAACCCTTTGACCTGCCTTTCGGACTGAACCTTCGAGGACATAGCGGACACCCAATTCGCGTCCGACTTGCTTCACGTCGACCGACTGGCCTTTGTAAGTGAAGCTGCTGTTACGGGCGATGACGAAAAGCCAGCGGATGCGAGAGAGCGCGGTGATGATCTCCTCGCTCTCCCTAGTAAAACTGCGGCTTTCAGAGGGTCTTTTGAAGTTGTCCCAACCTAGGGACCAACCCCAGGATTTGCCGATTTGATGCTCAAACTTCCTGAACACTTCGTGTTGTATCACGCGGCGGAGCGGCGGGCGAGCCGGCAGCAAGGACGCTTGCCAGCCGGCGCGACCATCGCTTAGCCTTGCCCGACTCGGGACAACCCGAGAGCCATAAAAAAGCGCCCCGCCGCGAGGGCAGAGCGCATCAAACCAATCGACGACAAATTCCGGGAACGCGGCATACGCGCCAAACGGGCTGCGGTCAAGCGCGCGTTCTCTTCGTCCGCGCATTTGGGGGGTCACAATGGCGACGAGCTCTTTCTGGTCGGTGGTGCAGACCCACCCGCGGGCCGAAACAAGAGCGGTGCTCAATCTCGAAAGACAGGGCTTCCCGACCTTCTTCCCGCACTGCATCAAGCAGAAGGGGAAACACAAACGCGAGATTGTCGAGGCGTTGTTTCCGAGCTATGTTTTTGTGTCCCTTGCCGAGGATACTATCTGGGGCCCGATAGCGAATACTTATGGGGTAAAAAAAATTACTGACCTTTCAGAACGGACAACCTTATCGAGAACCGAGTAAAGTGGAAGCTGGTCTGGTCGAGGGCTTGCGTCTCTTGACCGCACAGCTCGCCGCCGCACCGGCGCAGCCGCCGCAGCCGGCGCTGATCCCGCCCGGCACCGAGATCATCATCAAGCGCGGCGCGCTCGCCTCGCGGATCGGTCTTCTCGCCGGCCCGGAGCGGGTGCGGCTGCTGCTCGATATTTTTGGCCGACAGGTCGAGGTGACCGTCGCCCGCGGCGATGTCGAGGTGCTGGCGCCGGCGTGAACTTGGAAAGGATACAGAAATGTTGATCATCCCCGCCCGCGCCATTGCCGACCCGAATTTGTTGGGCCGCGGCTTTCCGCCGACCCCCGAGGGGCGCGATTCGTGGATGCGCTGGCGCGCCGTCCTAAAGGCGATGTCCGGCGAACCGCTAAACCTGCTGGAGCGCAGCCTGTTCCGCGCCGTCGCCGGCCGCCGCGAGGAGCCAGCTCGTCCGGTCAAATTCGCCTGGGTCATCGTAGGCCGGCGTTCCGCAAGACGGCAATCAGCTCCGCGATCGCCGGCACCGCGGCGATGGGCGACTATCGCAAGTACCTGCGCTTTGGCGAAAAGGCAGCGATCGTCTGTCTGGCCAATGGCAAGCAACAGGCCAAGCTCGCCTTCGATTATATCCGCGGCGCATTCTACGCCAATCCGATGCTGGCGCCGCTGGTGGCGAGGCGAGTACAGTTTGGAACTCAATACCGAGATCGAAATCCTGGTATTGGCCAACAATTATCGCAGTATTCGTGGCCGTTCCATTCTGGTTGCCATACTAGACGAATGTTGTTTCTGGCGGTCAGAGGAGTCAGCTACTCCAGATATTGAAACTTATACTGCACTGGTCCCGAGCCTCGTGACCCTGCCCAACTCGATGCTGATCGGCATTTCCTCCGCCTATCGCAAAAGCGGTCTGATGTTTGAGCAGTACAAACAGTATTTTGGCGTCAACGACCCCGACACGCTGGTCATCAAGGACGCTACGCGGGAGTTCAATTCGACCGTCCCCGAAAGCTTTATCCAGCAGGAGCTGGACCGCGATCCGGAAGCCGCGGCGGCGGAGTGGCTCTCGGAATTCCGCGCCGATCTGGCCGACTACGTCCAGCGCGAAGTGATCGAGGACGCGGTCGACTCGGACTGCCGCGAGCGCCCGTATCATAGCGGTCTGCGCTATGTCGGGTTTATCGATCCGTCGAGCGGTTCCGGCGACAGCATGACCTTGGCCATCGCCCACAAGGAAAGCGGCCCCGATGGCCAGCTCGTGCTCGACTACGTGCGCGAGCGCGCTCCTCCGTTCTCGCCGGAAGACGTCGTCGAGGAATTCTGCGACACGCTCAAATCCTACAGGATCGGCCGGGTCACCGGCGACCGCTACGCCGGCGAGTGGCCGCGCGAACAGTTTCGCAAGCGCAACATTGCCTATCAGCTCTCCGAACGGCCAAAAACCGACATCTACCGCGAATGCTTGCCGTTATTCAATTCGGCCGAGTTAGATTGCTCGACAACCCGCGTCTGGTAAATCAATTGATCAATCTCGAAAGAAAAACCGGGAGAGGCACCGGTAAGGATGTGATCGATCACCCGCGCGGCGAGCACGACGATTTGGCCAACGCCTGCGCCGGCGTGTTGACCTGCACCGCCGCCAGGACCCCGCTGTTGATCGACCCCGACGTCCTGGCGCGTTCGGCGCGCCCCGATCTTGATCGCTACCGGCGTGGACATTGGGATAACGGCTATTTTGTATCGCACTGGTTTGGCTGATCGGCTTTCGCACGCCTATAAAACCGGATAGGCTCCCTCCGCCGGGAGATTGCTGCCTGATCCCCGTCATTCTCTCCAAAAGCGGCAGAAAGCCCGGGCTCTGCATCACGCTCGCAGGTCCGTCCCATGGCTGTCCCTGCGGTCCGGAGAGCGTTTCGGGAAACTAACAACGGCGAGTAAAGCCGCCGAGCTCAGCCGGCGTCCAGCCAGGATCGTGGCGCCGCGGTGCCGTCGAGGCCCTTCGCAACAGTTCGAGTTGCACTTCGTAGCGCGGGGTCAGGCGGTGCTCGGCCACACGGATACAGATCGGCGGGAGCGAACCTTCGGCGGCCAGATCGAGAACCAGATCGCGGCTATCGTCGAGACGCCGGCAAACCGCCTCCAGACGGCGCCGGGCGCCCAGGTCGCCGGTCAGCGGCAGGATGTAGGTGTTGCTTCGCGATCCCACAGCGACGATGGCTTGCCACAAGCCGCCCACCGTCAGCCCGCACCCGATCGCGCGGGCTGACGGCTGCTGGAGCAGGGTGACAAAACCGAGCGCGGAGTTGAGCGCTGTCGAGGTGGCCGTGGCCGTACAATACCCCGGCCGGGGTCATTGCGACGTCCTCACGCCCGGTCGTTGCGCGTTTCTTTTCCCGCAGCGGCGGCGTGCCGAGATCACGTTCGCTGCGCCGACCGGCCCTGGTGGTCTGATGGCGCCGGGCATTAGGGTTGTGTTTCCGGCCGCCGTGACGCCGCTTACCCCCAACCCGCCGTTTGCGTGCCATCCCGGCTCAATATCGCCAATCTTCAAGATCCTCCCGATGCGGCAAGGCGCCGATCGACAGTTGCGCTCGTCTCCTCTGGCGGAGGGTGCGGGCGCGGCAAGCGCCCTCCCGATCGCGGCTCCCAGACGATCCGGTTTCGGGCGACGCGGCGGCGGTGTAACGACGAACTGCGCTCGCCACCCGGAGCAAGCGCGGCCCAGACAATGCCTAAGCTGGCAAAGCCAGAACCAAACAGGCGATTCCGAACGCGCTCCGCTCTCGGCCGTACAAGCTATTTTTGGATGATCTGCCGATTCACATCCGCCCGGATCTTCCCGCAACGCGGGTGCAAACTTAACGAACCCAAAGAGTTCGAGCCATTACGGCGCGTCCATGATCGCATCATCCGCGCTTCGTCGCCAATAAATTTTGCTCACAAGCGGCAATGAGTCCGCAAGCCGGCTCGGCAACATATCGCAGCACCGTCTATCGTCTGGCGGGAGGTTGCCATGTAATCTGCGCGGATTTGAACGCGGCTCTCTCCCGGGTCGTGCGCTAGAAGCATGCGGCGAGGACATTCGTTTGGTACGTGTGCGAGAACTCCACAGGAAGGCCGCGCTTTGCAGGCGGGCTGCGAACATCCCGACTTCCGGGTCCGGCAAGGCTGATCGCATTCTTCTCGCGCTGGCGGAACAGTGCGCGAGGCCTCTGTCCGAGAGCGGCAATTGGAAGGCGGACCGGCGGACTCCGTTTGATCCGCTGCATCGCGCGAACGCTCATCCCACATAAGCACGCCGTCTTGATGATGCTGGTTCCGCACCGGAGTTCTCCGACCGGATTATGTCCTTGCTCATACCCTCAATATGGAAGTGTGGTCTCAGGCAGTCCTGGGACTGCCGGCACTCCCGATAATGTCCGTTATCTGGGCCAACTCGGAGAACATATGCTCACTGAGAGTTTTACCGCCCTTGACCCAATGCCGACATTCGGTGTGCGCCAGGCTTGAATAGACCCTATCACAATTAGAGAGCAGTTGAACTTATCTGGGCTAGGAGGGGCGGCGCATTTTTCTGCCACTGGGTTTGCCGCGCAGGCCGTCGAATAGTCGTTCGATTACGCCGCTAACCGAGTGGCGTGCGGTCGCCTTGTCGTTGTCGCGCGCGATCAGCATGGCAGCTTCGTGCAGCGCGCCGAAGATGATATGCGCGAGCGGATTGACCGGTTGGTCTTCGATCAGCCTCTCATCGATCGCGGCCTGGATCAGCGCCTTCATACCGGCGAGGTAATAGCTTTGATCGGCCTCGCGCCACCGCTCGAGCCCCAACACGGCGGGCGCGTCAATGAGCACGATCCGTTGCACGGCTTGGTCCAGGCAAGCGTCGAGGAAGGCATTGGACGCCGCGACCATTGCGCGCCAGGGATCGGGCTGGGTCGCGGCGGCTTTAGCGGACCGAACCGCGAGCTTCTTCTGCTCTTCATCGAGCACCGCGGCAAAGAGGTCTTGTTTGTCCCGAAAATGGTGATAGAGCGCGCCCCGCGTGACCCGAGCCCGCCGCACGATCTCTTCGGTGCCGGTCTCGGCATAGCCATGCTCGGCGAACAGGCGGCGGGCAGCGCGCAAGAGCGCGGCGCGGGTCTCAGCAGAATTCTCGGCCTGGCGGGTCTGACTTTCATACAGGTCGCATCTTACATACTGTTTGTACGTAGGCTTAATCAGCGTCCTGATTAGCCGCGGCGCTTCAGCTCCAGGCTAACGAAGGAGCCGTGCATGAGCAACTTCCACAATCTCGTCGAAACATTGCAAGCGATGGCCAAGGCCGCGGAACCGGGCGCGCCGGCGGTGCGGGCGCTCGCTATCGGCGAAGGCGTAATGGCCGGGCTGCTGCGCTCCGGCAAGCATGATGGCGGGTTCCACCGCCAGCCGGATCACGAGGAGCTGCTGGTTGTGATCGAAGGCGAAGCCGAGTTCCGTGTAGGCGAAGAAACCCGACAAGTCCGCCCCGGCGATTTTGTGTTTGTACCGCGCGGCACGATCCACGGCACCGTTGCCACCAAGCTCGAACCTTTGTCGTTCCTCTCGATCATCGCGCCGCCCATCGATCTAACAACAGACCTAATCTGGGAAAACAAGGCGCCCCGTTTCCGCTTGGTCTAGGCCGGAAGAGCCACGACCGCTGAACGTCTGGCGATTTAAGGAGGAGCTCCGTGTTCGGAACGATCGTTTTAATTAGTTCGAGCTTGTTCTTCCTGTGCACGACTTGGATCAGCGGAACTGCGCCCGCGCAGTTCGCAGAACGGCTAGGCCTTACCGTGACAAACGCCGGCGGCCACAACGAAATTAGAGCTCAATATGCCGGATTTTTCTTTGCAGCTGCGCTAGTTTGCGTAGCATCGCTTGCGGGCGCGATACCAAGACAGGCGGCGTATGTTGTTCTCGCGATGATCTTTGGCGGACTGCTTGCCGGCCGTCTGGTGAGCACGGTTCTCGATGGCGGCACGGCGGGTTATAGCAGCACAATTGTCGCGCTCCACGCAATTGATGCAGGCGGCCTTGCGTTGGCGGTTGCCGCACTTGCACTACAAACTCGGCCGTAGCGCGACGACCAGCCAGCGAGCGACGTTCACGAGTTACGCGAAGGATGAATAAGAGGCGATGTGCGATGTCCGAACGGCTCTCCATCGGGAGACTTCCAAAATAGCCGCCGCCCCGATGCCGACATGGCACGCATGGTATGGTCTTCGACATAGTCGATCAACAAAGGTGGTTTGTGTGAGCCGTCCCGATTTCAGTGCAGAAAAGGGGCGCTCAGCGCCGGATGATCGCCGGCATCCAGTTTGCTGCATGGCACGACGATCAGGTTTCGCTCGTCTCCCCCCTCAAAGTCTCAAAGTCGCGAAGCTCCGACGAGGAGGGCGGTTGGGTGCCGCCTCCTTGCCATGTTCGCTCAGGTCGTAGAAGGAGCAAATCAATGTCGAACATCGCGCAGCAGCCAATTAAGTTGTTCCAGTTTCCCCGCCAATTCGCCATCCCGAACTTGAGCCCGTTCTGCTGCAAGCTCGAGACTTGGCTGCGCATAACTGGAATTTCTTATGATGTCGTGGACACGCCCGATCCGCGCAAAGCGCCCAAGAAAAAGCTACCGTTCATCGAGGATAGCGGTATGCGAATCGCAGATACTTCCCTGATCATCGATCACCTGATGAAGACTCGCGGCGTCGATCCCGATGCGCACCTCAATACCTCTGAGCGCGCGATCGCATTGCTCGTGCAACGCACGCTTGAAGAGCATTATGCCTTCGTTACCGTTTACACCCACTTTGTCCGAGCGGATGGCTGGAAGCATACGCACACCAGCTTTGAATCCGTGCCGGCCATCGTCCGGCCTCTAGCCGCAAGTATGGTGCGCGGGCACATGAAAAAGATACTCTGGATGCAGGGCATCCTGCGGCACTCGGATGAGGACATCATCGAAGCCGCGCTGCGCGACTGGCGGGCCATATTGACTGTTATGTCCGACGGACCGTTCTTCTTTGGTGACAAGCCCGCGACCCTCGACGCGGTCATGTTTGGCGCGCTGGCAACGACCGTCCTTACCCCTATTCAGTCGACGGTCAGGAATTTTCTGAGATCGGAGCCTGGCATCGTCAGCTACGCAGAGCGTATGCGCACACAATTTTTTCCGGAACTAACTGAGGCTGCTTCGCGTCACATCCCCGTATTGGTGGGTAGGTCTTCTGCAGCGAACGTTTGAGGGTAACCGGCGCGTTCCTCTGGCCAAACGAACTTACCGCCGGCTGAGGCCGACCAAGGCCCCAAGGGCTCGAGGTCGCCACTGGAAGGCCCGCGGATAGGATGGGTCGAAGCTCGGACCGCGTCATCGGTCCTCGCCTTCGACGCATCGCCTGGCAAGTAGGAGAAGCCCACATGGACCCTGCCAGCCAACAGGGTGGTGATACCGCAGCTGCAGGCGTCATAATGCGGCCGCCATTCCTCTATCTCGCCTGCCTGATCCTGTGGCTCGTCCTGGATCACATGATGCCTCTGCCGCTCACCTTACCGCAGACCGCTCTGGTGCGTTGGACTGCTGGCGACGGTTTGATCCTCCTCGGTGTCGCGATCTTTGCCGCGGGCGTTCGCAACTTCTTTCGCGCAGCGACACCGGTGCCCTCCAATCAGCCTGTGCGCGCGCTGGTGACAACCGGCATTCACGGCTGAAGCCGCAATCCAATCTGCGTTGGCATGTTCCTCCTCTATGCCGGCATCGGCTTGGCTGCGCGCAGCCTGTGGGTTCTTATCCTCACGCCTGCCTCTCGTCATCACCTTGCGCTACGGTGTGGTCGCGCGCGAGGAGGCCTATCTCGAGCGGCGCTTCGGAGATGCCTACCGCTACTACAAGGCGCGTGTGCGCCGCTGGTTGTAGCCATTGAGCGAGAGCGCCGGCTCAATTGGCCGGTCCTGGGAGCCCGGAGGCCGAATTGAGATCCGACTTGTTTGTACTCGTCATCTGGCCGTGGCGCTGACCTTCCGCGCCACGATACCGACACCCCAAGCCAATGATTAACCATGCTTTCGGGACTCATAGAATGCCATCCCGGTAGAGTCGATGTCCGGCGCCGGCACTCAAGCGATGATTGATTTGAAGTGGCTGATGGTCGGCTTGGTGCGCAAGGCTGACGTCCTCGCCCAGGCGCACGACCGCCCCCGTTGACCCACCAGAGACATTCAGCGGGACTCTACTCGATAATCTCGTTGGCCATCTCGAGGAGGGCAGCGCCCCGAAATCCTCGATGGCCCGGCTTTTCACAAGAGGCCGACGATGCCTCGCACTCTTTAGTGCGACAAGCAGAGAACCCGCTACTTGTCCCGGATCCTGCCGTCCGACATGACGACCACATGGTCTGCAGCGGCGGCGAAATCTCGATCGTGGGTGACGACGACCACGCAGCGGTCGTGTCGGTGCGCCAGATCTTTGAGGATCTTCTGCACGTTGGCGCTGGCCGCGGTATCGAGGTTTCCCGTCGGCTCATCAGCCAGGATCAGCAACGGATCGTTGGCGAGCGCACGGGCGATGGCAACCCTTTGGCTCTGCCCACCCGAAAGCTGCCTCGGCACTTTGTTTGCGTCGCCCGCTAGGCCAAGGCTCCCAAGCAGCTCGATCGCGCGCGCTGCGATTTCCGGCTGCTGTAAGAGACCGAGCCGTTGCATTGGCAGCATCACATTCTCGAGAGCCGAGAACTCCGGCAGCAGAAAGTGGAACTGGAACACAAAGCCGAGCTCCGCCAGGCGCATCCCTGCAAGGGCGTCTTCCTTCAGGGTCGAGGTTTCGCGCCCACGCAGCCACATACGGCCGCTCGTCGGCCGATCGAGCAAACCCAGGAGGTAGAGGAGCGAGGACTTGCCGGAACCGGACGCCCCGGTGATCGCGACAAACTCGCCGCGATGCACCGCGAGGCTGGCATCCTCGACGAGGGTCACCGTCACTTCCCCAGCAAGACACCGGGTCAGCCGTTCGGCCTCGACGACGGTTTCGGTCATTGCGCGCCGCGCAGGACCTCGACCGGCTGCACGCTTGCCGCCTTACGCGCCGGTAACAAACCGGCGCACAACGCTGCACCCATCGCGAACCCGGCGGCGATCGCGAATTGCGGCCAGTTCCAGTCGATCGGCAATGGTACCGGGTCACTGCTGCCGGGAAACTTCAGCCGGATCTGCATTAGCCCCAGCATCAATCCGGCACCGAATGGCAGCCCCACGGCGCTCCCTGCGAGGCCCAACAAGACACCCTGGATCAGGAAAATGTGCCGGATGTCGCGGGCGCGGAAGCCCATTGATTTGAGAATCGCGATGTCGCGCTGTTTTTCCAGCACCACTGTCGAGATGACATTGTAGATCCCGAACGCGGCGACGATCAGCACGGCGCTGACCACCGTGTACATGATGATGTTGCGCGTCGTCAGCGTGCTCATCAAATCCTCATTGGCTTCCTGCCAGGAGACGCTTTTGTATCCGAACCGACGCTCGATCTCATCGGCCATGACGTGCGCCCGCTGTGGGTCGCTGAGCTTCAGAATGATCGTGTTCGCCCGGTTCAACCGCTTGAGCAGCGCCTGGACGCGCTTCAGATCGGCGAAGGTCTGCGTGTTGTCGTAATCGGCGCGGCCGGTGTGGAAGAGGCCGAGGATCTTGAAGGTGTGGACCTCACCGGTCGGAGCAGTGACCGTGACGTTCTCGCCCAGCGCGAGCGACAGCTTGTGGACTAGAGCATCGCCCAGGACGATGCCGTCGGGGTTGGCGATCAATGCGTCAACGCTGCCGGCGGCCATGTAATTCTGGATCGTCGTGACGTCGTTGACCTCGGCCGGGATCATGCCGTTGAGGCTCACCGCGATGTCCTTGCCGGCAAAGCTGACAAGTGCTTGGCCGACGAGGACCGGCGAGGCGCGCAGCGCCGGCAGGGTTCGCAGATCGTCGAGAATCTGAGGATAGCCGCGAATGCCGCGGGTCTCGGTCAGCGGTTTGACCCGACGGATCTCTATCGCGCCCTCCGGATAGAGTTGCTGAACTGGCTGCAGACGCGCGTAGCGGAACTCGTCCTGGATCGTAATGTGCGGCGAATTATCGACCAGCCGCCTGATGAAATCATGCTCCGAACCCTGCATCAGCGACGACACCGCGAGAAAGAACGCGACCCCGAGCACGATGCCTGACAGAGAAACGAGGCTCTGCCGCCGGCGCGCGAGCAGGTGTTTTAGCGCGATGCGCGGCGCGAGCCCGATCATCTCTGTCGCGAGTCAGGAATGGGACGAACATGCTGCCCCGCCTGCAAGCTTGGCGACGGCGCCGTCACGATCCAGTCGCCATCGCCGACCCCTTCCAGGATCTCAATTTCGGTCACCCCCTTGGCGCCGACCGTGACGTTGTTCGGGTGAAGGCGCCCGTTCTCCACCCGCCAGACTTTGTCCTGTTGGACGGCGCCCGCCGGGAGGAGAAGAGCGTGTTCGCTCTCGCGCAGAACGATATTAGTTTCTGTCGTCATGCCGATCATCAAGGGTGTGTCAGCGGGGAGCGATATGCGGACGCGGTAGCTGCGCGCGACCGGATCACCCTTGGGCGTGACGGCCTGCACCTTCCCGTGGAAGAGCCGACCAGGATAGGCGTCGCTGCGGATCAGCACCTCTTCGCCGGGGCGGACCTGAGCGATGTCCTCCTCGTCCACCTCGGCGGAGATCCGCAATGGCGCGCAGCAGGACAGCCAGAAAACCGTCTGGTTGGCGCCGATCATCTGGCCAATCTCGCCGTCGCGGCGAATGATAGTGCCGTCGGCTGGCGCCACAAGCTGCAGGTACCCAGCGAGTGCCGCGGCTTGCGCCGCTGCCGCTCGCGTCTTCTCCCAGTCGGCTTTGGCGCGGTCGTAGGCGCTGCGGGCCACCACCTGACGCCCGGCGAGCACTCCTAGGCGATCGAACTCGGTCTTGGCATAGCGTTCCTCCGCCTCGGCCATTTCGATCGCGCGCTGCAGATCATCGTTTTCGAGCTTGGCGAGTACCTGTCCCTTGGCCACGACGCTGCCTTCGTCGGCGGCGAGCTCGACGAGCCGCGCGGCGCTACGCGCCGCGATTGGCACCATGACGGTCGGCTCGACCGTGCCGGTCGCATAAACCGACTGGACGGCGGGTCCCCGGCGAGGGTGTACGACGATGACGGCTGGCGGCGACGAGAACCAGTACGCGGTGCCAGCACCGATGCCGAGCAGCGCCACAAGGGCTGCCCAGCGACCGGGGTTCCGGGGGATGCGGCGCCACTTTGCTCTCTCACTTCCGCCGACCGGCAGCGGGATCCCGACCAAGCCCGGTTTGCGCGCATACCCGGTCAGCGACAGCTGCCGCGCCGGTCCAGTTTGGCGACGTTCGACTGGAGGTGAGTTCTCGACTGGAGGTGAGTTCATCGTCGTCAACGGGCGGCAAACAAGGCATCAATTATAGGCGTCTAACGGTTCGGTTGAGCCCAGGTCATTGACCTCTGGGGCGCAGCCCAGCCGTTTCCGGCGCGCTCAGGCCGCGAGGTCGACGTGGCCGAAAATGTCAGAAGTCCAAGTAGATGGCCATTTTCAGATTCCGGGGTTTTTCCCTGAAGATGAGAACCCTGGACGTCGTCGGCAGCTCTCGGGCAGGCGAGGCGAGGGAGCCAGGGAAAATCGGTCATCCGTCGCGATGTTACTATGACCGAGTTAGGCTCCGCATCAAATCGACCTTGCGATTTAGTGCCATGACCAGGCCATCGACCCCCTCTCGCCGAAGGATCGAACTGAACTCGGAGCGTTGCACGGCCACCTGGCTGACTGTGCCGTCGAGGTACACGTCCAAGATTTGCCAGGCTCCCTGGTTCTGGCGCATCAGATAGTTGAGAGTTGTCGTCTCACCATTCGACCTGACGATTTCGGTCTGCACTATGACGTCGGACCCATAAGACCGCTCGCCTGTAACCTCCATCTGCTCGCCGGAATAGGTATCAAACCGATCAGCGTACGTCGCGGAGACGTAATTTCCAAAGGCGTCTGTCAGGCGCTGCTGTTGGGCCGGAGCAAGAGTCGCCCAGGACGGGCCCACGGCAAGCCGGGCCATGAATGCGAGATCAAACGTTCTATTTACGACAGGCACCAGTCTCGCGTACCGGCCACTCTGCCCGAGTGATCGACCGTCCCGCATCGTGTCGAGCAGAACTCCGTAAAAGCCTTGAGCAACCTCCTGCGGGTTTGAAGCGGCGGCCGCTTGCTGTGTGAGCAGACCAACCGCAAACGACAGCGCGAAGCAGATGCGCGCAAGCTTGCAAGGCCAGGTAGGCCGCACGATCCGACTAACCATGTCTGTCTCCTGATTCTGTTGCTTCCCCCGGGAATGCCCGTACCGGTCGAAGAGCCTGCCGGAGCGATCGTCCCTGAACCGATCACCTATTGGTGTCGTTCCGCTCACTCCCCGCGAGCGGGACGATGCTATGAGCTGTTTAGCATCCTCTGCCGCCACGTCCTCCGGGGGAGGAGAGCTTGCTGATGGGCCGCGCTTTTGGTAGCCCCAGGCGCACGCTTAGTCGCTCCAAATGCCACTGCTCGCGCAGCCTTTAGTTTAGAAAACAACGCCCGAATATCGCTTTCCGTTACGCCATCGCGTCGCATAAGGAGTCGCGTCGCGGTATCCCCAAGCAGCTCGTCCAGAGATGGATCGCTGCAGCGCCCGTTAAACATGACTTCCTCCACCACAATTCCGTCACGGCGAAAAGGATGTCGGTCAACTCGATGCCGATAAATCTGGCCCGCATCGACAAGACCGAGGCGACCTGAAGGCGCGGACAAGAGTCCGTGTTGCTTTCGGTTGCAGACATCAGGAATTCATCTGGCTCGTGCGACGTAGGCTGCGAGTTTGTTTGGGCGGTCATTCGCTGTCTTAGCGCCGCTTCCCGACTTCGCCCAGAGAAAAAGCCTGAATTCGTGTGAAAAGATGTGCAGCCTTGACCCATGAATTTCACTTTGAACGGTGTAATGCGACGCAACTTTACATGATATCGTCATCACCCCGACCAAGGCCCCAGCAACCCAGAGGCGTCGAGCCCATTGTCGTCCCCGGTTGGGTCCCCCGGTCGCGGCGAAGATTTGATGCAGTGAGGGGGTTGGGGACCGGAACCGTTCCTCATATTGGCTCATGCTCATCATGACCTCTTGATGATCGGCTAACTCGAGGCCTTTCGGCATCGGACGCATTTCCGGCGTCGTCCGGAGATGACGCCGCTCGAAGTCGTTGCGAACCCATCGGATCAGCGCTGCGGCCGGCGGATGCCCGTCGATTCAACGACGTATGAGTGAGCCAGTAATTGACAAAGAGCTGTAAGAAATCTTGTGTCCGTGCAGCAGCTCAATAGACACCATGTGCCAGTTCGTGTGGCGGCCGAGACGCGGTGACGGGTATTCCTCCAACTTGACGCCCGGTGCCGCCCGCTCGCTTTCAAAGCGCGTTGCACTCTCTGTTATAGGTCGGCGCCCTGTCCGGCATCTTCGCGAGAAAAGATCTGAATTTGTCTGAAAAGGTCGGCTAAAATCCCTGTCCATGGTTGCCGTATCCTCCCTCTCCGGTTAAAGCAGGGTGGGTTGTTATGTTCTTGATATGTTCCTGTTGAGCGCGTATCCTGCGCCGGTCTTGAGGTGGCGGCAGGGGCCTATGATGTCCGGATTTCTCACATTCAT
>Ga0306920_100005274_pt1 | contig 16677 bp, 12 predicted proteins | sample flu12Cox44000170_FD_204666 | JGI IMG/M metagenome (GOLD analysis project Ga0306920, IMG submission 204666) | Lab enrichment of tropical soil microbial communities from Luquillo Experimental Forest, Puerto Rico - flux4day.12C.oxic.44.000.170 (v2)... | ecosystem: Environmental > Terrestrial >... | reverse complement strand
ACCGGCCGCCGTTCAGGTTGAGGTTGTTGCCGTTGGCCTGACCGGGACGGGTGTCGCCGGCGTAGGTGTAGAGGGGGTGCCCGTTGCGGGTGGCCTGGGTTGCGCCGTCCGCGCGCTTGATCGTGCCGATCATGTCGGCGACGCCCGGCCCCACGGCGATGGGCCCCGGCAGCGGGGGCCAGATCTGGACGCAGCCCGCGTTGCACTTCGACGTGGTAGCGGTGTCGGGGGCGAACGAGTAGAGGGTGAAACCCTGAGCGTTGGTCAGCACGGTGGCGCCGTCGATCGTCGTGGTCCCCAGCGCGCGGGCCGTCCCGCCCTGGCCGAGGGAGGAGCTTCCGCACGCGGCGACGATCAGCGCGGCGACGGCCGCGGCGGCTGCGGGCAGCCACGGCCGCCTGGTCATTCCGGACATGACCATGACACTAGGCCGGGCGCATTTAACTGCGCATCCGCCAGGTCGATAGTCACGACCGGCGAATGGATAGCCAGCTGGATAGCTCGCCGCGCAGTGCTCCAGCCGGGCTGCGCGAAGGCTTAGCGCCGCGGCGCGACCGGCACCGCGGCATCCCCGCGCAGGGGAAGAACCTGCGCGAGCTGGTCGCGCGAGGTGATGTCGAGCTTGACGAATACCTTCCGCAGGTGATAAGCGACGGTCGCGCGGCTGATGAACAACTGCGCGGCGATCTCCGGGTTTGAGGCGCCCCGGCTCGCCAGGCGGGCGATCAGCGCCTCTTGCGCGGTGAGCGCGTCTGTCGCCTCAATGGCGTGTTCGCGGACTTGCCCGCCGGCGGCGCGCAGCTCGATCCGTGCCCGCTCGGCGAAGGCTTCGGCGCCGATGGAGTCGAAGCTCTCATACGCGCTTCGAAGCTGTTCGCGGGCATCACGCCTGCGCTGTCGGCGGCGCAGCCACTCGCCGTAGAGCAATTCGGCGCGCGCGAGTTCCACCAGCAGACGGGCGCGACCGAGGCGGTCGATCGCCTCGCGGTAGAAGACTTCGGCGCCCTCGCCCTCGGTGAGCAGCGCCCGCGAGCGGGCCTCGATGCCGAGCGCCCAGTCGGTCCCGCTGGCGCGAGCCATCTCCGAGAGCCGGTCCAGGGCGTCGCCCGTCCGGACGGCCGCGCCCGACCGGGTCGCCGCCTCGATGAGCTCGGCGATCGCCCAGTTGGACCACCACTGTACGTGGGAGTCCTCATAGGCCTGTTGCGCCGCGGCCAGCGCCTGCTCATAGCGGCCGAGGCCGTTGCGCAGCACCGCGACGGCCCACTGGACGAAGCTCAGCCCTTCGCCCTCACCCCGGCGCTGTGCGTCTTTGGCACCGGCCTCGATCAGCCCGGCGGCCTCGGCTTCCCGGCCCCGCATGGCGGCAAGCGCCAGGGCCCCGTAGGGCGTGATGCTGCTCCTCATCGCGTCGGTGATCGACCCGGCCTGCGTGACGATCCCGGCCGCGTGGGTGAAATTCCCGGCGAACAGGTGCACTCCCGCCCGCGTGTTGTAAGCGATGGGGAGCGCCGTGAGCGCTCCGGCCTCGTGGCAGATCCTGATCAGGCGGGCGGACAGCACGTCCCAGCTCTCGTAGTCCCACGTCAGCCCGGCGGCGTGGCAGGCCAGCCACAACCAGCGAAGTTCGTCCTCGGCGGAGACATCCGAGCCGCGGAAGGCGGTCACGGCCCGCTTGAGCAGCGGCGCTCCCGCAGCGTACCCCTGGATGATGAGCGCCGCCAGGCCGTCCAGCAGCAGATCCGGCGCGCGCGCAGGCGCCGGCGATGGCAGCGCCGCGTGCGCAACCTCCGCCACCTCACGCAAACCGCCGCCGAGCGCCAGCCGGCCAGCGAACACCGCGGCGGACAGCGCCTCCAGGTAGGTCGCACGCGCCAGCGGCGCGTCGACCGGCTCGAGTTGCCGAGCCGCGGTCAGCAGCAGCGGGGGCGCGTCGTTGCCGCGGCTGGACGCGAACGTGATCTGGCCGCGCAGCAGGCTGAGCCGGGCGCGCTGGAAGTCATCAAGCGGTGTGGTCTCGGCTACGGTCAGCAGCCTCAGCGCCGTATCGAACGCCCCAGCCAGGTACTTGGCCTGCGCCGCGGCCAGCGCCCGCTCTGCCCGGCGCGCTGGCTCCGGGGTCAGCGCGGCCGACCGCTCGAAGAACGCGGCCGCCGCGGCCATGCCTCCACGTGCCTGGGCGCGGCACGCCTGCCGGTCCAAGTCGGCGGCAACGATCTCATCCGGCTCCAGGGCGGCTTGGGCGCGGTGCCAGGCGTGCCGGTCCGGGTCCGCCCCCGGATCGGTCGCCTCCGCCAGCGCCTGGTGCGCGGCCCTGCGTTCCTGCGGAGACGCCGCCCGGTAGGCCGCCGACCGTACCAGCGGGTGCCGGAAGATCACCCGCTCGCCGATCGTCAGCAATCCTGCCGCCTCCGCGGCCGCAGCCGCCTGCGCCCCGATGCCCAGCCGCCCCGCTGCCCGCCACATCAGCACCGGCTCGCCGACCGGCTCCGCCGCGGCGACGAGCAACAGGCGCTGCGTGTCGGCCGGGAGGACCTCCAGCCGCCGCCGGAAACTCTCCTCGATCCGTCCCGGCAGTCCCTCCATGCCCATGACGCCGAACCCGCCGGCCAGCTCCGTGAAGGTCAGCGCTCGCGGCAGCTCCAGCAGCGCCAGCGGGTTGCCTCCGGTCTCCGCCAGGATCCGGTCTTGTACCCGCTCATCCAGCCTCCCCTGGGCCACCGAGCACAGCAGCTCGCGGGCATCACCGGCGCGCAGGCCCCCGACGAGCAGTTCCGGCAGCCCGCTGAACTCATCGCCCGGCTCACGGGCCGCGACGACCAGCGCGACCGGTTCGGCCAGCAGCCTGCGCGCCATGAATCCCAGCACCTGCGACGAGACCTTGTCGAGCCACTGCGCGTCATCGATGACGCACAGCAGCGGCCGCGCGACGGCCGCCTCCGACAGCAGGCTCAGCGCCGCCAGCCCGACCAGGAACCGATCCGGCGTACCCCCCGCCCTCAGGCCGAGCGCCACCCCCAGCGCATCGCGCTGGGGATCCGGCAGCTTGTCCATCCGGTCCAGCATCGGCGCGCACAACTGGTGCAGCGCGGCGAAGGCGAGTTCCATCTCCGACTCCACGCCGACGGTCCGCGCGACCCGGAATCCCGCTGCGGCCTCGATAGCGTCCTCGAGCAGCGCCGTCTTTCCGATGCCCGGCGCGCCGCGCACCACCAGCACGGCGCTGTGCCCGGCGCGCGCGGCCTCGAGCAGCCGGCCGAGCGCCGCACGTTCTGCGTGACGATTGAGCAGCACCACAGGTCCACCTGATACTGCCGGAGCGGACGCACCGTCCTTCGAGTTCCCAACGGTACATGCCAGCGGCGCCGCCGGCCAGCCTCCGCCGCCCCGTCTTCACCGGCGACAACCACGAGGTGCAAAATGCGCACGCCAGACAATGGTTCAAAGACATTTATCCCGAACGGTCCGGCGTATTCGCACCCTTGAATTGCCATGGCTGCCAGGCAGGCAGAGGGGGCTGGCTATCCAGCTGGCTATCCATTGGCCGGTCGTGACTATCGACCCTGGCGGAAGCGGATTTTATTCACCGCACCTAGCGTAATGGTCACGTACGGAATGAACAGGAAGCCGTGCCAGTCATTCGGAAGGCAGAGAACGATGACCACATCGGACAGCATCGCTGGCCACGATCTGGAAATGTTGCGGGAGGCGGTCACCGGCGCGGTTTTCGCCCCGGGTGACGCTGGCTACGATCAGGCACGCCAGGCCTGGAACCTGGCCATCGACGAGCGGCCCGCGGTCGTTGTGATGGCCGAGTCGGCCGCGGACGTGGCGCAGGCGCTCCGGTTCGCCCGTACGCATGGTATGCGGATCGCCCCCCAGGGCACGGGCCATGGCGCCGAGCCCCTCGAGCCGCTCGGGGGCGCGATGCTGCTGCGGACATCGCGGATGCGCAGCGTGCGCATCGACCCGGTCAGCCGTACCGCCCGTGCCGAGGCCGGCGCGATCTGGCAGGACGTGACGGTCCCGGCCGGTAAGCACGGCCTGGCCGCGCTCGCGGGCACCTCGCCGAACGTCGGCGTGACCGGCTACACCCTGGGCGGGGGGATCGGCTGGCTGGCCCGCCGCTACGGGCTGGCCGCCAACAGTGTCACCGCGGCCGAGATCGTGACTCCGAGCGGCCGTTTCGTGCGTACCGATGCCAGCCACGAGCCGGACCTGTTCTGGGCGGTCCGCGGCGGCGGCGGCAGCGTCGGGGTGGTGACCGCACTGGAGATGAGGCTGTACCCCGTCCGCGAGCTGTACGCCGGCGCGCTGTTCTTCCCGATCCAGCGGGCCAGGGAGGTGCTGCTCGCGTGGCGCGCGTGGACCGGCACGGTCCCCGATGAGGTCACCTCCCTCGGCCGGATCCTGCGGCTGCCGCCACTTCCCGGGATTCCGGAACCGCTGCGCGGCCGTTCCTTCGCACTGGTGGAGGCCGCTTGCCTTGGCGATGCGCGCACGGGCAGCGAACTGCTCGGCGCGCTGCGCTGGCTCGGCCCAGAGCTCGATACCTTCGCGATGATCCCGCCTCCCGCCCTGGCCCAACTGCACATGGACCCCGACCAGCCGGTGCCCAACCAGGGTGACGGCGCGTTCCTGTCCGACCTCCCCGACGGCGCGATCGACGCCGTGGTCGCGCTGGCCGGCCCGGCCGCCGACACACCCTTGCTGAGCGTCGAGGTCCGGCACCTCGGCGGCGCGCTCGCCCGTCCCGCCCCCGGCGGCGGCGCCCAGCCGGACATCGGCCCCGGGTACGTCATATTCGCCGGTGGCATCACCCCCACCCCCGAGCTGGCCGACACGGTGCGCGCGCACGCGCAAGCCGTCAAGGACGCCTTGGCTCCCTGGCACGCTAGCTACGACTACTACAACTTCGAGGAGACCCCGGCCGCCGCCAGCACGGTGCTCCCGGCGGACTCCTACCGCCGCCTGCAGAAGATCAAGGCCGTCTACGACCCCGACCAGGCCATCATCTCGGCCCACCCGGTCTGGCCGTCCTGGGGACACAGCCGATGAGCCGTCAGCTGACCTGGAACGATCCGACGAGTCCACGCGCTATGCTGACGCGCTTGCCACGTGCGGTCTGGGCCGCTCTACTACGCAGATCATCACGGTGACTTCATAGTCGTCGTTGACGCCGACTCTCGGATGGGCGTCGTCTGGTGCGCCACGGGAGCGCAGGAACGCGATGTGCTGCTCGAGCTCGGCCAGGGTCGCGCCGCTGGCGAAGGCCTGCTGAACTTGGCGCGCGTTTTTGTCCTCGGGTCTCACGGAAATCACCTCCTATTGGTTGCCGCATCATGCGCCTGGCAGCGGCGCCTTGACAAGGCCGAAAGGCCCTGGTGCAACGGCTGATCTCAGCGTGTGCCCACTGGGTGGATGGACGCGGTGATCAGCCTGCTCCTGGTGGACTTCAGGCGCTTCGTGAGCACTTCCGCGACCCGCCGGGTCACCTCGTACCCGAGTGCCGGGTCGGACGCACACCACGCCCGTACCGTTCGCGCGTCGAATTCGAAAGCCTCCACCGGGCCGGCCGCCACCGCGCCGAAGGCCCACATGAACGGCGAGAACAGCCACGACCAGCCGATCAAATCACCCATGCCGATGGTGTCGATCGGCACCCGGCCCTGCCCGGGAATATGAACGTCCACAGTTACGTGACCGGACTGAACCAGCCAGAAGTGAGTGGCGTGACCGCCGTCCTCAAAGAACCGGTGCCCGGCCGGGTGGGTGACGTCCGAGGCAGCCTGGGCGAGCACGGCTAGGTGATCCCGGGATATGCCGTGCAGGAAGGGGTGGGCGCTCAGCGCCGCCGCCGTGACCTTGATCATGGGTATCACCGCCAGCTTGTCGTCCACGTTGGCTTATCTTGAAGCCGCCGTCAGCCGGCGCCCAGGGACGGAGGTCACGTTCGACCGGGACCATGGCCTGCCACCGAGCCCGCGCCCGCGCCGCATGTGCAGAAACGGACATCAGTCTCTCCGGCGCCGCCCGTACCAGGCCGTATGGCGTGGATGCCACATCCACGTCGTACCAGCAACATGGCTGGGACATCCACGCCTTATGCAGGCAACTACCATTTGGGCCTCGACCGTCGCTCGTTGAGCGCGGCATACTGAGGCTGGCGGTTGACGAGCCAGTCCGCGGTTCCGGGCTGGCCCGCGCCATCTCGAGTTCTCTTCCGGGACCGCGACCGATCTGTCCCGGAGAGTGAACGGCACATGAGGGCCCAGCAGCGACGAACCGAATCCTCGGGCTTCAGCTCGGTCCTCGTGGTTCCTGACCCGGCCCGGGCGGCGGCCGGCCCGTTCAGGCTCTTCACCACGGGATCTGCCCTTCTGCGCTTCGCCGGCGGCTTGAATGGCTTCCGGTCGATCTGGCCCGAGAGGCTGGGCGACGAACACGCAGATCTTGTCTCGGCCTTTTTCGGCGTGCTGCGGGATTGGATCGCCTCTGGCGACCACAACTCAATTCACGCCGAACCGGGTGTATCCCGGACACTGGATAAGCATATAAAAGCGCTGGTCATAAGCGGCTTCGTGGTCGGGGCGAGAGAACGGTTCCTCCTTCTCGCCGGGGGAACCGGGAGAACCGGGAGAACCGGGAGAACCGGGAGAACCGGGAGAACCGGGGGAATCGGGGGAATTGAGGCGAAGCCGGAATCCTGGCGCATTGTCGACATCAAAGTTCAGCCAACCGTGCTGGCCGGGATCGTTGACGCTGCTGGCAACGGTTTCGGCCCGGCCATGGCCGCTGATGATGACAGCAGGGCCGGGCCGTAACGCGATCTTCCTGCTCCGGCTGGTATGTGGGCGGCCAGAGGGTCAGGGGATAGCTTTACCGTCTGCGGGGATGATGTCCGGGTGCGAGCGGTAGACCGCCGCCTGGGCACGTTCGCGGGCGGCGAACAGCCGGGCATGCGCTGCCCGTGCATGCAGCCGGTCCGCGTCATGAGGCCGAACGCGCGCCAGGTAATCGAGGGTGTCGGCGACCCAGTCTTCCGTCTCCGCGATGGAGGCTGCCGTGGCCGCTAGCTGCTGCCGGAGATGCAATGCGGTGGACCAAGCACGAGCCGGGCTCGGGCCATCGGAGCTGTCCGTCACGGGAGTCTCCTGCGGGTGCGTTCAGCCGGATGCCCGCCTGCCCGGAAGCATAGCGGGCCTGGCGTCACGGCAGGTACGGGTACATGGCCGGACTTCCCGGCTTCGGGCCGTTTATGCCGGGTTCGCGGATCCTTCTGCGCCTCGGTTCGCTACGGCGAGCAGGCTGGCCAGGCCATGGCTGACCACATCAGGACCCATCAGGCTCAAGCCCGCCGCCGGGCGTGGTGGACTGTCGTCCTGCCGCCCCGATCGCCTGACGTAGGCAGCGAAGGCCGTCCGGCCGGCCGGGGTTCGGGCGATGCGATTTGCTCGACTATCTGTTCTGCCAGGTCACTGACCTTGACGTTGGCTCTTTGAGAGGCCCGGCGCAGGAGGTCAAACGCTTCCTGGGGCGGACACCGGTACTGTGCCATCAGGATCCCCTTGGCCTGCTCGATCACCGGCATGGTCTCCAGCTTGGCCTGCAGCCGGGCGAACGCGGAGTCGTGCAGTATCTGCCGCTGAGGTCGACCGTTGCGGATCTGGTCAAAAGTGGCCCGCAGGCGAGCCCTGGCATCTTCGAACCGCCGCGCTTGGGCGTCAAACTCCAGCCGTGCGGCGTTCAGCCTGCTGGTGATCTCCACCTTGGAGTCACCGGGCTCCGAGTCCATACCACGAAATTATCAGGAGCGATCAGCCGGTGACAGGGACGTGACCGGCGCGCACGTCGTTCATTCCTGCTTGACGGCCTCGTTCATGACCATGATCACACCCCGGCGATCACCTTCCTCGTCACGCAACACGAGACATTCCAGCCGCATGCTCACCGTGCGTCCCCGCCGGTTCATTGCGTCGATCACGGTTTCGATCCTGGTAGGGTTGCCAGCGAGAGTTCGCTCGAGCAGAGGTACGATGTCCGCTACCGGCAGGCCGATGTCCAGTTCGGCGAAGGGGCGCCCGGCGGCTTCGTCGGAGCGCAGGCCCCAGAGGTCCTCTGCACCGGACCCCCACACGTACACCCGCAGGTCGACATCCACCACCACCACGGCGCTGCCGAGGCTGCGCAGGGTCGAGGCGGCGAAGGCCTTGCTGGTATCGAGTTCCTCGCCCCGCAGGCGGAGCACGTCATTGATCAATTGCAGTTCGTCGTTGGTGGACTGGAGTTCCTCATTCATGGTCTCCAGTTCCTCGTTGGTGGACTGGAGTTCCTCGTTGGTGGTCTCCAGTTCCTCGTTGGTGGACTGGAGTTCCTCGTTGGTGGTCTCCAGTTCCTCGTTCAGCGACTGCAGTTCTTCGTAGGCGTGCTCCAGGTCGTGGTTGGACCGTTCCAGCTCGTCCCGGAGTTGCCGGTACTTGGTCACGTCCAGGAAGCTGATTCCCACTCCGACCGGTTCGTCTGAATTGCGGTACAGAGGAACTACGGTCGCGTCATACACACTGGCTTCCGCGCCCGGGGCGCGGTGCCAGATGACGTCCGTGAGTTCGGCCGACCGCTGCTCGGTGATGACGTGCTCGATGATCGACCGTAGCTCGACCGGCCGGTAAGAGACCTCCAGATCCTGGAAGGGGCGTCCGACGTCCCTGGGCCGCAGGTTGAACAGCGACTCCGCCTGGATGTTGGCGGCCACGAGCCTGCCCCTGCGGTCGATCACGAGCTGCGCGATCGGCCCGGCCGCCAGGGCCGCGGACTCCAGGCTGGTCGCGCCCAGTTCATCGTTGTCCGGGCCGTGCGCGGTCACCAGCCTGGGCGGTTCGGCCGGGACTGATTTCCCGATCTTCCTGAACAGCCGCTTGCGCAGGTCTACCGGCTCGAACTGGTCGCCGTGGTTCAGCAGCATCTCGGCCTTGCCCAGGAAGAGGAAGCCCGGGCTGGACAGCGCGAAGTGGAACTTGCGGATGATGTTGGACTGGGTCTCGGCGTTGAAGTACATCAGCGTGTTCCTGGCCACCAGCAGGTCCACCCGGGAGATGGGAGCATCGCGGGTCAGATCGCTGCGCCCGAATATCACCTGCCTGCGAAGGTCGCGGCGGAAGGCATACTTCGTTCCGTTGGCTTCGAAGTACTTCCGCCGGAACTCCTCGTCGACCTCGCCGATCTGACGTTCGGTATAGACACCCGTGCGCGCCTCCGCCAGGGCGTCCTCGTCGAGGTCGCTGGCGTAGATCTTCACCCGGCTGATGAAGTCTTCCAGGCCTATGGTCTCTACGAGCACGATCGCCAGGGTGTAGGCCTCTTCGCCGGTAGCGCATCCCGCGCTCCAGACCCGGAGCGGGCGGCGGGCGGCCTTGGCGGACAGCAGCTCAGGAAGCACCTCCTCGCGCAGTGCTTGCCAGGCGAGCGGGTCACGGAAGAATCCCGTCACGTTGATGAGCAGGCTGTCGAACAGCCGGGAGAATTCCTCCGGCTCGAGTTCCAGGTAGTCGCGGTATTCGCTCAGGGAACTGAGGGCGCGCGCGTCCATCCGGCGGCGGATGCGCCGCATCAGCGTCGATCGCTTGTAACCAGTGAAATCGAATCCGCGAGTCTCCTTCAGCATGAGGAGAAGCTCGTCGAACTCCTGGTCGCTGTCCTCACCTGGCATGGCCCACAAGGCTACCTTGCTGGCCTAGTCGCTGTCGTCGTCGGAGGCCCCCGCGGCTCCTGCCTCGTGGGGAAATTCCAGCAGCTTGCGGATCTTCCTGGCGGCCGAACGGGCGGACAGCGCGCTGGCCCGGAAGCCGCCTGCCGACATCGGATACCCCTGGTCTTCGGCGGTCTCGGCTAGCACCTGGTGCAGCCGGGACCGCTCTTCCAGGCGCAGCACGGCGGCCCACAGCGCTCGCTCGATCCCGGCTGCCTGCGCGGCCAGCAGGCTCTCGGGTGACCAGCCATGGCCGGCCTGGCATTCGAATCTCACCGGTATCGAGGTATCCTCCTGCTTGAGCGGGCCACCGCATTCCGGACAGGTCACCCCGCTCCATGGGCTGGGCTGGGCGGCAGGCCGGGGACTCGGCTCGAGAAAGACGCTGAGTTGCCGCTCGAGGTAGGGATCCGGTCCGACCGTCTGCCCGGATACCGGGCGGCGGCTCTCCTGGTCGATGAAGGCAGCCAGTTCGGTCAGGCGCAGCACCTTGGCGTGCCGGGTTGCGGCCATCGCGGCCCGGGGCATGCCGTCGTAGGCGCTTTCGCCGGGATCCTGGATCGCCACCACCCCGCCCCGCCGTTCCACCGCGGCGGCGCCGGCGGCGCCGTCGTCGAGTGTTCCGCTCAGCACCACCGCGATCATATGTGGCCCGCCCGACAGGGCGGCGCTGATGAACAGCGGGTCGGCGGCCGGACGATGGCCGTTGTGCCGTGGGCCCTGGGACAGGCGGACCTTGTCTCCCACCAGGAGCATGTGGCAATCGGGCGGCGCCACGTAGACATGGCCCGGCAGCGGCACCTGGCCATCAGCCGCCGCGCTCGCCGGCATCAGTCCGGCGCGGCCGAGAATCCTCGGCAGCACCTTCCCGCCGGCGGCGGGAACGTGCAGCACGACCAGCAGGGTGGCGGATATCGGTACCGGGAACTGGCTCAGCAGCCCGCGCAACGCCTCGACTCCGCCGGCCGAGGCGGCAACCACCACGATGTCCCGGCCTCTGGTCGTGGCCATGTACGTTCCCGTCTCCGACTACAGACACCGTCAACTATGCCTGGTCTCCGGCGACTCAGCGTGCTCGGAACGGAACATTCTGGCCGCGGCCGCCCGGTCTTCGCGGGCCTGCTGCCGGTGCGCGGCTGCCCGCTCCCGGTGTTCGTGTGCGTCGCTCTGGCCGGCAGCGGCGAGCAGTTCGTGAAGCAGTGCTGCCCGGTCATGCGCGCTGGCCGCATGAAGGCGCATGGTCGCCGTGCGCTTCATCGCCTCGAACGCCCGCACGTTCGCGATCCTGGCCAGCGCTCTCGCCTTCGCGACCTGGTCCGGGGTGGAGCCCACGGTTCTGCGCTCCTCCAGGTCAGGAGGGCCGGCTCTGGCCGACAGCTGGGCATTCCGCTCGTGCAGATCACGGATCCTCGCGCCAAGTTCCGCGGATCGCTGTGCCCAGCTGGACGCGTGCGCACGCATCGGGTCGCTGCCTTCCACGTACTGGTTGTCCCACAACCGCGCCCATTCCACAAAGGGCCATTGGTCCCTTCGTGGAATAGTCGGGAGCCGGATCGGCTATCACCGAAGGACCAGAGGCACCGCAGGGACGGCTGAGCGGCCCGCGCGGCGCCGGGGGGGTGACGCGGCGCGGGCCGCGTCCGCCTGGGAGCGCCACGGGCGCGAACCAGGCAGACACCGGCCGGGAGCATAGCGCGCTCTAGCTAGGCAGCCCGCGTCCGGGGGGTTGAGAACGCGAGCCGGGCACGCCTGAGCCGCCGGCTGGTTCGTCAACGGCAGGCAAAGCGTACTCCCAGGTGATCATGGCGTCTAGGCCCGGACGACACCGGACGACATGGGCGAACTGATGTCGCCAGGGGTCGAGTTGGTTACGGAGAGCATCCAGGTCGCAGTAGCACCAATCACCCTGGCGATCGGTCATACCTGCTGGCAACCCCGGGCCTCCCCCTCGCCCCACGTTCCGGGGTTGCCAGTAGGTACCAGTTACTCTGCGCCACGCACGGACTATTGCGGTATCGGCAATTTTGCTTACGCTGGTGCCGTGACAAGGGCCGGATCGTGACGCTCGACCGCCGTTTGCTGGACAGGCTCAGCCATGGGCTGGCCGAGCTGTACCTGCCCGATGGCGGCGATTTCCCCAGCCGGGTGATCAGGCTGGCATCCAGCCTGGTGACGGCCGAGTCGTGTTCGTACAACGAGCTGGTGGGTCCGGTCTGCGTCAGCTGGCGGATCGAGCCCGCCGAGACGCTTGATTTCCCCGACGCCGAGCAGCTGTTTCAGCTGCACTTGCCCGAGCACCCCCTGCTGCACCATTACCAGGTAACCGGCGACCTCGCCGCCCGCCGCGTCTCCGACGTCGCCAGCCAACGCCAGTTCCGTTCGCTCGGTCTGTACCGCGATTTCTACCGGCTGGCCCGGGTCGATTATCAGCTGATCGTGAGCGCTCCGGCCCCGCGCGGCGGCATGATCAGCGTGGTGCTGAACCGCCACCGCCGGGACTTCTCCGACCAGCAGCGGGAAGTTATTGACCTGCTCCGCCCGCACCTCAGGCAGGCGGCCGCCATCGCCGCCCTGCTGAGTCAGCCGGTGCCCTACACCCCCCGCCACGCCGACGGCAGGCCGCTGCTGACGCCGCAGCAGACCCGCATCCTGCAGCTCGTCGCGGCCGGGAGTTCCGACCGCTCCGTGGCCCGCGTACTCGGACTCAGCGTCCGCACCGTCCAGGCTCATCTGCAGCACATCTATCGCACACTGGGCGTCACGTCCCGAACCGAAGCGCTCGCCAATGTCAGGGCGCTGTCCCTCGGCGGCGCGTCGGCTTCTGACCGGAAGTGAGCGCGGAGCGCCGGAGATGACTGACTTGCTCGCTGAGCCTGCGGCGCCGCATGCGCTCAGGTAGGCGATGCAGGCCATTGGTCCCTAGACATTCCAGAGATACAGGCGTGATATGGCTTCATCACGGTGTGTCTTGGACTCCGAGCACGGGAGCCTAGCCATGGCAAACGCAATGCGTGACTCACGCCTGACCGTGCCGCGGCTTCCGCCGCGGCACCTCTCTCGCCCCCACCTGCTCGCTGAGCTGGATGATGCCGCGAGCTCGCCGCTTACCCTGCTGTCGGCCGGACCTGGTGCGGGCAAGACCGTACTGCTCACCGATTGGGTCCGGTCTAGTGACGCCAGGGTGGCCTGGCTGAGCCCGACCGCTGCGGACGCCGAGCCGCGCCGGTTCTGGCGCCTGCTGATGTCCGCCCTCAGGGAATGCGATGGCACGGAACGCGGCCTGCCGATCGCGATGCCGCGAGGTGCGGGGATTGACCTGGTCCAAGCCTTGTTCAGCACGGTGCCTGAGTCGGCGGCGCAGCTTGTCGTGATCATCGATGACGCGCACGTACTCACCCACCCCGAAATCCTGGAGGGCCTGGACAGCCTGGTACGCGGCGGGCAGCCGGGGCTGCGCCTGGTGCTGGCCGCGCGCAGCGACCCGCTGCTGCCGCTGCACCGCTACCGGCTGGCCGGGCAGATGCGCGAGTTGCGTGCGGCGGACTTGGCCATGACCCCGGCGGAGATCCGGGAGGTGCTCGCGATGCATGGCGTCACCCTGGGGGAGCGGGATTTCGGCATCCTCGCGGCGCGGACCGAGGGATGGGCGGCGGGCGTGCAACTGTCGGCCATGCGGATGGAGGGCGCCGAGTATCCCGCCGACTTCGTCTCCGAGCTCGCGCTTGACCCGGGGAGCATCGGCGAGTACCTGGTGGACGAGGTCCTCCGCCAGCAGCCGGAAGCACAGCGTCGGCTACTGGTCGAGACGAGCTTCCTGGACGAGGTGACGGGGCCGCTGGCGGATGTGGTCACGGGCATGACCGGGTGCGCGGAAATGCTGGTGGACCTCGCGCGCGGCAACTCGTTCGTCATCCCCCTCGATGCCGCCCAGACGCGCTACCGTTACCACCAGCTATTCGGGGAGATCCTCCGCTACCTGCTGCAACGGCGTATGCACCGGGACGTGAGCCGCCTGCAGGAGCGCGCGGCCGCCTGGTACGAAAGCCACGGCGACCTGGGGAACGCGGTCTCCTGGGGCGTGCGGGTCGGCGACCGGCCGCGCGTGGCCAGGCTCCTGGCCCAGGGCGGGTTCGCGCACGCCTTCGTGCACCGGCAAGACCTCTCCGGCCTCGGCCTGCGGGACCTGCTGCCGTTGCGCCTGTCCGAGGGCGCGAGCCCGGCCGAGGCGGCCGAGTTCGCGGTCGCCAGTGCCGCGATCGAGGCCGTCTTCGCCGACGCCGACGCGGCGGCATCCGAGCTCGAACGCATGCCAGCCGTCAAATCCGGCGATGCCCCGGCGGTTGCGGACCTGCTCGTCACCTCTGACCTGGTGGAACTCGTCCTCGGGCAGAAGGCCTGCGATCTGCGGGCCGTCGATGCGGCCGCCAGTCGCCTCCTCGGCCGAAGCGGCGAGGCGCCTGGCCTACCGGGGCTGCGGGCGGCCGTGCTGCTGGCGCAGGCCAGTACCCATCTATGGGACGGCAGGCACGAGGACGTCGGCTCCCTGCTGGACGAGGCGCTAGCGGAGGCGAGGCGTGACGGGCTGCCCGGCCTGGAGCTCGAGGCGCTGAGCATGATGGCGTTCGTCGACAGCTACTGGTCGCGGCTGAACCGCGCGGATGAGATGGCCCAGCGAGCCCATGCCCTCAGCAAGCAGAAGAGCCTGGCCACACCGGCGGTGCTGGAACTCGCGGCCGCACTGCGCTCGTCGATCGCCGGTGACCTCGACAGCCGCGCCCGGACGTTGCAGCGGATCCTGCTGCCCGATGTGGTCGGCGCCGACCCAGGTCTCGCGGTGGCTGTCGTGCTCGGGCAGGCCAGCGTCTTGCTGGCCTGCGGCCAGGTGAACGCGGCCCGGATCGTGCTGCACGAGACCGGCCGCCACATCCCGCCGGTGCTCGCCGTTCAGCGTGACGTCATGCTGGCGGATATCGACACCTCGCTGGGGCGGCCGCACGCGGCGCTCCGGCTGCTGCGCGGCTACCGGGCCAGTGACTTCGCCGCCCTGACCGCAGTGCCGTGCGCGCGCGCCCACATCGCGCTGAAGGATCTGCGCAGTGCGCAAGACTGCGTCCGCAGCGCTCTGGCCACCGCCAGCCGGCAGGCGGGCCGCTTTACGCTCGTGGACGCGCTGCTCTGCGGTGCGCAGGTCGCCCAGCTGAGCGACGATCCCGGGCGCGCCCTGGAGATGCTCGTCCGGGCCGTCGAGATCGCCCGGGAAGAGATCATCCTGCCCTTCATGCGACTGCACGACGTGTTCGCCGGCTTGCTGGCGCGGCACCCGGCCGTCGCGGCCCAGTGGCCCGTGCCCCGCACGGATCCGCGGCCGGAGCCGGCCGCGGAGTCCGCGCCGGTGCTCCCGGCTGACCTGCCGGACCCTCTTACCCTGCGCGAGCTGACCATCCTGCGTTTCCTGGCCACCAGCATGTCGACCATGGAGATCGCCGATGAGCTGTGCCTGTCGGTGAACACGGTTAAGACGCACCTGGCCGCCATCTACCGCAAGCTGCCCGCCAGTCGCCGTCGTGATGCCGTGCTCCGAGCCCGCCAACTCGAGCTCATGTGAGGAGCCACCCGCCACACCGCGGTCCGCCCGGCTCACTGGTAAGGCGTGGATGTCCCAGCCACGTTGTTGATACGCCATGCCGCTCTAGGTTGATCGTGGACCAGAGGCGCGCCCGGCGTCGGCCGTTGGTGCTGCCGGGCTTCGGGAACGCAGCCGTTACTGGTGAGACGCACCCGCCTCCGGCCAATAAGGCGTGGATGCCACATCCACGTCGTTCCAGCAGCATGGATGTGTCATCCACGTCGTAAGGCTCCGTTTCGAGCGGTGCCAGAGTGGCCAAAGTCCCGCCCTCGCGCCTGCATGGTTGTCCGCCGCGCCAACAAGCTAAGCGGCATGGTGTTGCTACGACATGGATGGATGTGGCATCACGACGGTCCGTACGGGCGGCGCCGGGAGTGACGGAAATCCGCTCGTGCCCACGCGGCGGGCCATGCCGAGCGTAGCGCCGTAGCGTGCCGAGCCGGCATCTACCGGGGACTTACATCACCTGCACGGTCAACGTGAATTCGCCGGGCACGCGTGAGGCCGCTGGTGAGCCGCTAGGGGTTTTTCCCGATTCCGGCTTGGAGCAGCCATGGACGGTCGCCGGCGGGCAAGCGAACGTGTTGATCACGACGACCCGCGCCCGTCCTGGAGCCAGGGCGGTAAACGTGAAGTCTCCCCGAGGGTGTTCTGCCGGAGCGGAAAACAGCCCTCGCGGGAAACCCGTGAGGACCCAGTGCCGGTCCGACGACGAGCCGAGGTTAAGGCTGAGGCGATCACCCACGTTCACGGTGACGTTCCGGCCCGAATCGGCAAGGTGGAACGTGGTCCCAGTTTCGTGGCTGGCAGCGGGAATTTCGTGGCTGGCAGCGGGACTTCCGTGGCTGGCAGCGGGACCAGAGTGCCCGCAGGCCATGACCGCAACGAGGATGGCGGGGGCTAGCACCCAGACCGTTCGTCGCATCGATCTCGCCTCTTACGGACCGTGGATCGCGGCTTTGGTATTTGACGCCGGGCGGAGCCCGGGCGTTCCCTCGGATGCCGGCCACGGCTGACTGCTCCCGGAATCTTCCCGCCTGGCCGTGGGCACCGCCGCCGTGACGGCAGTGCCCTATGGGGCGGGTTGACCCACTGGGTGCAATGTTGTGATACGAGGGGATTGGACATAATCGCACAGTAAGGATCAGGCTAGCCATCGGGAATAAGTCCGGCCCACGAGGCGAAGTCCACGGCTTCAGCCCCCTGCAGAAGACGTTCAGGCACCTGCTGTGCACCGAGGTCGCGTCGAACTCCGAGTATGGCTTCCTCGACAACGGCCACTACGTTGGCCACGACGAGCCAGATC
>Ga0306920_100005271_pt1 | contig 16680 bp, 14 predicted proteins | sample flu12Cox44000170_FD_204666 | JGI IMG/M metagenome (GOLD analysis project Ga0306920, IMG submission 204666) | Lab enrichment of tropical soil microbial communities from Luquillo Experimental Forest, Puerto Rico - flux4day.12C.oxic.44.000.170 (v2)... | ecosystem: Environmental > Terrestrial >... | reverse complement strand
GGTCGGCAGCTCCTTCATCTTGTTCACGACCTTGACGCCGTCGTGCGGATTGCCGCCGAGCGCCTCCAGCGCCTTGAAGTAATGGATCAGCGAGGAGTACACCCCGGCCTGGACCATGGTCGGCGGGCTTTTCTTGAAGCGTTCGTTGAAGCGTTTGGTGAAGGCCCGCGTCTGATCGTTCATATCCCAGTAGAACGTCTCGGTGAAATTCAGCCCCTGCGCGACGTTGAGCCCCAGCGCATTGACGTCGGTGATGAACATCAGCATGCCCGCGAGCTTTTGCCCGCCGGCGACGATGCCGAATTCGGCCGCCTGCTTGATCGCGTTCGTGGTGTCACCCCCGGCGTTGGCAAGACCGACGATCTTCGCCTTTGAGCTTTGTGCCTGCAACAGGAACGAGGAGAAGTCGGCGTTGTTGAGCGGGTGCTTGACGCCGCCCAGCACCTTGCCGCCGCTGGCGGTGACGACCGCGCTGGTGTCGCGCTCAAGCGCCTGGCCGAACGCATAGTCGGCGGTGAGGAAGAACCAGGTGTCGCCGCCCGACTTGACCAGCGCCTTGCCGGTGCCGTTAGCCAGCATGTAGGTGTCGTAGACCCAATGCACGGTGTTGGGCGAGCATTGCTTGCCGGTGAGATCGGAAGAAGCCGACCCCGAGTTGAGGTTGACCACGTTTCGTTCCCTGGCGAGGTTGGCGATCGCAAGGCCTACGCCGGAACTGGCGAGATCGACGAACACGTCCACCTTCTCGACGTCGATCCATTGCTTGCCGATGTTGGTGCCGACGTCCGGCTTGTTCTGGTGATCGGCCGAGATCAGATCGATCTTCCAGCCCTTGGCGAGCAGCCCTGAATCCTCAATCGCCATCTGTGCGGCAACGCTCGAGCCGGGGCCGCCGATATCCTGATAAAGGCCGGACTGGTCGCCGAGCGCGCCGACCTTGACGACCTTGTCGAGCTTCTCTTGGGCAAGCGCGCTGCCGCTCAATCCAAGGCCCAATCCAAGGCTGGCAAGACCGAAACCGGCCAGCCCCAAACCGCCGGCAATCACCAGCGCTGCGATCGATCGCCTCATTTCTCCTCCCCAAAGTTTGTTTGCAAGCTCAAGCAATGCACTGTCGAGTATGCCCGGCCTTCGAGCTCTCGCCTAGTGGAGTGGACCGGCGGGCATCGCGCTCAGCGGAGGAAGTATCGGAAGGCGGTATAGATGACGACGAGGCAGACAAAGATCAGCGCCACGGGAAGTCGCGGCTTTGTCTGCTGGGTGGAGCCGGCCCTTTGCCGCTGCGGTGACGGGCGTTTGAAGGCCGTGACGTTCGCCGCCGCCCGGCCGGCCGCCGATGGCTGGGCTTTGACCTGGGGTTTGACCTCGGGTGGTTCGCCGGCCCCGCCCATCTCCTCATAATAGGCCCTGTAGATCAGACGGATGACGGCCTCGGTTGCCTCGGCCTCACTCTTTTCCTTCAAAAGCGCCTTGTAATTCTCCAGGAAGTTCTGGGCCTCGGGCGGGAGCGAGGAGGCGCCATTGAGCTTTGCCATCATCTTCCAGGTCGCAAAATCCGCCTTCGCCCTGGTATCGGCGCGTCGCGCGATCATCATGTTGGCAGCTTTGATCAAAATGGCCTCTGCTCTTTCCGGCGGGTTCCTGTGACTTTCAATGACTCGCTCCCAATCAGGTGTTTCCTGTGATCGCAAGAATCAACTGAATTAAAAAGCCGGTCGCCTTCCGCAGTATCGCCGAAATAACATCAAGATTTAGACCGAACTGCGAACCGGCGAGCGGAAGCAGGATCAGCAATCCGATCAGGATCAGCATTCCGAACGGTTCCAGCCGGGCAAGGGGAAGCGCGAGCGGTTTCGGCAGCAATCCGACCGCGACCCGCCCACCATCCAGCGGCGGGATCGGCATCATGTTGAAGATCGCAAGGATCACGTTGATAATCAGCGCGTTTTTCAAATTGTCGGCCAGCCATTGCGCCGCGTTCGGCGGCATGAAATCAAGTAGGTGGAATGCCGCCGCCGCAAACAGGGCGAGCGCGATATTGGTAGCGGGGCCGGCCAGTGCGACCCAGACCATGTCGATTCGCGGATTTTTAAGCGCCCGGAAATTCACCGGCACCGGTTTGGCGTAGCCGAACAGGAAAGGCGAATGCGACATCAGAAGGATCGCCGGCAACATCAGGGTACCGAACGGGTCGATATGCCGGAGCGGGTTGAAACTGACGCGGCCAAGCTTGTAGGCGGTGTCGTCGCCGAAATGGTGGGCGACAAAGCCGTGCGCGGCTTCGTGAAAGGTGATGGCGATCACGAGCGGCAAGGCCCAGACCGAGATGTCGTAGGGGGTGATGTTCACGGGCGTCCTGCTTGACCGGTTTGTGAGCTTAGCACTGAAATGGACGATGGTCGAAAGCAGGTTTACGAATTTCGGATCAAGTCGCGTGCACTAGCGCTGAGCATGATTCCCAGTCGCCGATATTTTGATCGCGCGATACCTTAGCACGTCAGTGGCGATTTTGTCCCATTCGGGTCAAGCGGAATTCTGGCGCGACACTTCGCTGCCGTCCCAACATTTCGCTGGTGCGAAATTGAAAAACTCGCTGGTGCGGAGCCGCATCAATCCAAATTCCGGGCGAACAATCGGGCGGAATCGTTGACAAATTGCAGTCTATATTGAAGATCGATCAAGTCCGGGGATGCCTGCATAGCAGCTGAAATCGATCCCCGCATCGGGAGACTGGAGAGATGGCTTATGTCGAGACCTTAAGCATTACCGAGATGCGCAAGCGCAAATTCGCGTACCAGATCGGCATGTGTGTCTCGACTGATGGGAAGGCGATCGCCGACAACTACTTCGACACGTATTCTGATAATCTAAGCTATGAAGAGGCCTTCGAAGACCTCTTTAACGCAAAGTATGTTGTTGATTTGATCAAGGCCATTTGGAGGCCGCAGACGCCCTATAAGTTGCTCGACTGCGGCAGCGCAAATGGCCTGACCCTTAAGCAATTTGAAAGACTCGGTGTCGAAGCCTGGGGTATCGAAAATAACGCGCACATACATTCGAAAACCCCGGAAGAGTGGCGCCAACGAAACCTGCTTGGCGATGTGCTTAAAATGCCGTTCGAGGACGGATCGTTCGACTTTGTTTATGTCACCTGCCTTCCTTACCTTCCCGAAGAAAAGATCGATCAAGCTATCAAGGAGTTGTATCGGGTGTGTCGTGTCGGAATGGTGTTTCAAGGCGTAACTACCGACATGACGGAGGAGGTAATTGAAGACTACGTATTGTTCAGGGGCCTACAGACCTTTTGGACATTTTCAGAGTGGTCCGACGCCATCGTGCGCAACGGTTTCCAACTCGCCGTTTCCAACCCCGTTTTGCTCGATGAGCTTTGGCGCATCGAACAGGAAACTGACGAGGATGACTGGAACTGGTATCCGAACAAGGAAAGCATGCGATACAGCTTTTTCAGCAAGCCCTAGCGCATGATCCGGAAAAGTGTGTGTCCGGTTCGGGCCTAGTAGGTCGCCCTTCCGCCGGAAATGTCGAACACCGCACCGGTGGAGAACGAGCAATCTTCTGACGCTAGCCACGCCACTAACGCGGCGAGTTCTTCGACCAGGACGAAGCGGTTTTTCGGAATCTTGGAAAGCATGAAGTCGATGTGGGCTTGCGTCATCTGGTCGAAGATCGCGGTTTTCGCCGCAGCCGGCGTCACCGCGTTGACCATGATGTTGTGCTGAGCCAACTCCTTGCCGAGCGACTTCGTTAGCGCGATCAGGCCGGCTTTTGACGCCGAATAATGCGCCGCGTTCGGATTGCCCTCCTTGCCGGCGATGGAGGCGATGTTGATGATACGGCCATAGTTCGCTTTGATCATCACAGGCACGATCGCCTTGCAGCAGATGAAGGGGCCATCGAGATTGATGCGCAGCACCTTGCGCCATTCGTCGAAGTCGGTTTCCCACACCGTCTTGTTGACGCCGGCAATGCCGGCATTGTTGACGAGAATATCGATCCTGCCGAAAGCTTTCAGCGTTTCGTCGCGGGCTTTCTCCACCGCGGCGAGGTCGGAAACATCAACCTTGAAGGCGCTGACGCCGGCGCCGATTTCCTTCGCGGTCCGCTCGGCGAATGGCTGGTCGTGATCCCAGATCGCGACCTTGGCGCCCGAAGCGACAAAGCGTTCGGTGATCGCGCGCCCAAAACCTTGCGCGCCGCCGGTGACGACAGCGCAGCGGCCGTTCAGATCGATCTTGTTCATGAGAAAAAATCCTTTCAATTTTGGACCTCGTGGTGAGGAGCGCTCTTGCGCGTCTCGAACCACGAGGGGCAACGCGGCCTCACCCTTCGAGACGCGGCAATACGCCGCCCCTCAGGATGAGGTTCTCGTTACAGCGTCCATCCGCCGTCGATGATGTGTGCAACGCCGGTCGTAAACGCGCTCTCGTCGCTGGCGAGATAAACCGCCAACGAAGCGATCTCTTCTACGGTGCCGAGGCGTCCCATCGGCTGCCGAGATACGAACATCTCGCGCCCGGTGGGACCCGCGGCTGCCGCACGCTGCAGCATCGACGGTGTCTCGATGGTGCCGGGACAGATGCAGTTGCAGCGGATTCCCCTGGTGATGAAATCTACCGCCACTGCGCGGGTCAACGCCGCCACCGCAGCCTTGGTCGCGCCATAGACGTAGCGGTTGGGAGCGGCCTTGAACACGCCGGCGGCCGAGGAAATGTTCACGATCGAGCCATGGCCTTGCCCCAGCATACCCGGCAGAAACGCGCGGATCGTCCGGTGCATCGACTTGACGTTGAGATCGAACGAGAAATCCCAGTCCTCGTCGGAACAGTCGAGCACAGTGCCGTGGTGCACGAAGCCTGCGGCGTTCAACAGGATATCGATATTGCCCACGCGCCCGGCGATCGCGCCCACCGCAGAGGTGTCGCGAACATCGAGCCTTGCGACGTCCTTGACGCCTTCGCTCACGAGCGCCGCGAGACCTTTTTCGTCGAAGTCGGTGGCAAAGACGGTTGCGCCTTCGCGCGCAAAGGCAATCGCAGAAGCCCGGCCAATGCCCGCAGCGGCCGCGGTCACGAGTGCGCGTTTGCCCTTCAGACGGTCACCCATGTCGTTCTCCTCTATTTCGCGTCATTGCGAGGAGCGAAGCGACGAAGCAATCCAGAGATTCCTCCTGGCAATGGATTGCTTCTCTTCGCTCGCAATGACGGACAAACGTCTAATGATTATCCCTCGCCACGCCGACCCGGCCGGCGATGTCGTGGTAGCGGGTGGCGAACTCCATGCAGGCGCCGCTGGCTTGCTGGCCGACGGTCGAGCGATAGAGTTCCTGCCAGGGCGTCTGGCTTGCCGGGTAGGGGAAGCCGCCCCTGGCCTTCAATTCGCTGCGCCGCTTCCTCACCTCGTCATCGGAAATCAGGATGTTCGCGCTTCCCTTGTTGAGGTCGATGCGAACCTTGTCGCCGGTCTTGAGGATGGCGAGCCCGCCATCGGCGGCGGCTTCCGGCGTGGCGTTGAGGATCGACGGCGATCCCGAAGTGCCGGACTGGCGGCCATCGCCGATGCAGGGAAGCGACAGGATGTCGCGTTTGATCAGCCTTGCCGGCGGCTGCATGTTCACGACCTCGGCGCCGCCGGGATAGCCGATCGGGCCGGTGCCGCGCACGAACAGGATGCAGTGCTCGTCGATGTCGAGCGAGGGATCATCGATCCGTGCGTGGTAATCCTCCGGGCCCTCGAACACGATCGCGCGTCCCTCGAAGGCGTTCGGGTCTTTCGGATTGGATAGGTAGCGGTCGCGGAACTCCTTCGAGATCACGCTGGTCTTCATGATCGCGGAGTCGAACAGGTTGCCGCGCAGGACCAGGAAGCCGGCATCCATCACCAGCGGCTTGTCGTAGCTCCAGATGACGTCATTATCGGGTGCGGCCGCCTCGCGGCAATTGTCGCCCATGGTGCGGCCGTTCACCGTCGTCGCGTCTTCGTGGATGCGCTTTTTCTTCATCAATTCGCGCACCACCGCCGGGACGCCGCCGGCGCGGTGGAATTCCTCGCCGAGATAGAAACCGGCCGGCTGCATATTGACCAGAAGCGGAATCTGATGGCCGAACTTCTGCCAATCATCGATCGAAAGTTCCACGCCGATGTGTCGGGCGAGCGCGTTGATATGGATGGGCGCGTTGGTCGAGCCTCCGATCGCGGAATTGACGACGATGCAGTTTTCGAAAGCCTTGCGCGTCAGGATGTCGGAGGGTTTGAGATCTTCCCAAACCATCTCGACGATGCGCTTGCCGGTCTCATAGGCGATCTGGCCGCGCTCGCGATAGGGCGCGGGGATGGCGGCGCAGCCCGGCAGCGACATCCCCAAGGCTTCCGCCAGCGAATTCATGGTCGAGGCGGTGCCCATGGTGTTGCAATGGCCGATCGAAGGTGCCGACGAGGCGACGATGGTCATGAACTCCTCGTAGTCGATCTCGCCGGTGGCAAAGCGCTCGCGCGCCTTCCAGACCACGGTTCCCGAACCGGTGCGCTGACCGTTGTGCCAGCCGTTGAGCATCGGCCCGCCGGACAGCACGATGGCGGGCAGGTTGACGGTGGCCGCCGCCATCATACAGGCCGGCGTCGTCTTGTCGCAGCCCGTGGTCAGGACCACCCCGTCGAGGGGATAACCGAACAGGATCTCGACCAACCCGAGATAGGCCAGGTTCCGGTCGAGTGCGGCGGTCGGGCGCTTGCCGGTCTCCTGGATCGGGTGCGTCGGAAATTCCATCGCGATACCGCCGGCCGCGCGGATTCCTTCCCTAACCCGATGCGCCAGCTCGATGTGATGACGATTACACGGCGACAGATCGCTTCCGGTCTGGGCGATACCGATGATCGGCTTGCCGGACTGCAGTTCCTCCCGCGTCAGGCCGTAATTGAGATAGCGCTCGAGGTAGAGCGCAGTCATTCCGGGGTTGTGGGGGTTGTTGAACCACTCGCTGGAACGGAGTTTGCGCTTTGTGATACCGGTTGGCGGCTTGTTCATGGGTCCTCCCGCAGCGCACACGCCTTATTCTTGTGCGTAATCTTCATGTTGGCGGCCAATGTTCGCATGCCGGTGCAGGCTTCGCAACGCCTCGGGATGGACGCCACGACTTACGACTTTGATCCAAGGACTCAAGCGAAAAAGTCTGATATGACGCCGTCAAATAGATCGGTCGCCGCGACGTTTGCCGGTGACCGCAAGCGCTTCTGGAGGAAATTCCATGTCGTCTGTACATATCCGCGATGTGCGGAAATCGTTTGGCGGCTTTGAGGTCCTGCACGGCGTCACGATACCGATCGAGGATGGTGCATTTGTCGTGCTGGTCGGTCCTTCCGGCTGCGGCAAATCGACCTTGTTGCGAATGCTTGCGGGGCTGGAAAACATCACATCGGGGACGATTTCGATCGGCGACCGCGTGGTCAATAACGTCCAGCCGAAAGAACGCGACATCGCCATGGTGTTCCAGAATTACGCGCTCTATCCGCACATGACGGTCGCCGACAACATGGGATTTTCGCTCAAGCTGCGGGGAGCGAATCCGGCCGAGATCAAGAAAGGCGTCAAGCGCGCCGCGGAAATCCTGGCGTTGACGCCGCTGCTCGACCGCTATCCGCGGCAATTGTCCGGCGGCCAGCGCCAGCGCGTGGCGATGGGACGCGCGATCGTGCGCGATCCGCAAGTTTTCCTGTTTGACGAACCCTTGTCTAACCTCGATGCCAAACTGCGCGTGGCGATGCGCACGGAAATCAAGGAACTGCACCAGCGTCTGAAGACCACGACCGTCTACGTGACGCACGACCAGATCGAGGCCATGACCATGGCCGACAAGATCGTGGTGATGCACGATGGTATCGTGGAGCAGATCGGTTCTCCGCTCGAACTCTATGATCGCCCCGACAACCAGTTCGTCGCAAGCTTCATCGGTTCGCCGGCGATGAATTTCCTGAAAGGAAACATCAGGGCCAATGGCAGCGCGGGTTTCGAGGGTCCCAACGGCGTGAAACTGCCGCTGGCCAAAGCGCCGGCCAACTCGGACGGCCGCCCCGCAGTCTATGGCGTGCGTCCCGAACATTTCACGATCGCCGACGACGGCGCGGAAGCGGAGATCGTGGTGGTCGAGCCGACCGGATCGGAGACACAGGTCTTCGCCAATCTCGGCGGCGAGCAAGTCGTTGCCGTTTTCCGCGAGCGTCATCAGTTCAATCCGGGCGACAGGATCCGGCTGAAGCCGAATCCCTCGACGGTACACCTCTTCGATGAGGCCACCGGCAAGCGATTATGAGTTGGCAAAAAAACAATTGGTCGATTAACGAACCAATCAAACAGGGAGAAGTGAGACGATGAGTCAATTTACACTGGATCGGCGGTCCTTGCTCAAGAGCGGCAGCGGCCTGCTCGCGGTCGCGGCGACCATGTCGAGCGAACAACTGCTGGGCTATGCGAAAGCCTGGGCACAGAGCGCGCCGTGGAAGCCGGAAGCCGGAGCCAGGATCAACCTGTTGCGCTGGAAGCGCTTTGTCGAGGCCGAGGACGTCGCGTTCAACAAGATCGTCGATGCCTTTCAGAAGGCGACCGGCGTGACCATCAACGTTTCCAACGAATCCTATGAGGACGTCCAGCCCAAGGCGTCGGTCGCTGCCAATGTGGGGCAAGGCCTGGACATCGTCTGGGGCCTTTACTCACTGCCGTTCCTGTTCCCGTCCAAGGTCACGGACATGACCGACGTTGCCGATTATGTCGGCAAGAAAGGCGGCGGCTGGTCCAAATCGGGCGAGGCCTACGGCAAGCTCGACGGCAAGTGGATCGGCGTCCCGGTTGCCGCGACCGGCGCTCTGCCCAATTACCGCATCGCCGCGATGGAAAAGGCGGGCCACAAGGAGTTCCCGAAGGATCTTGCCGGCTTTGCCGATCTGATCAAGGGCCTGAACAAGAACGGCACGCCAGCCGGCATGGCGGTCGGACACGCCTCGGGCGATGCCAACACCTGGCTGCACTGGGCGTTGTGGGCGCACGGCGGCAACCTGATCGACGCCAACAACAAGGTCATCATCAATTCGCCGGAAACGGCCAAGGCGCTCGAATACGTCAAGGGCCTCTACGACAACTTCATTCCGGGCACCGCTTCCTGGAACGACAGTTCCAACAACAAGGCGTTCCTGGCTGGTCAGCTTTTCCTGACCGTCAACGGCATCTCGATCTACGTCACCGCGAAAAGGGAAAATCCGCAGATCGCCGAGGATATGAATCACGCGCATCTGCCCGCGGGTGTGGATGGAAAGACCCGGGAACTCAATCTCGGTTTTCCGATCCTGGTCTTCAATTTCACCAAGTTCCCGCAGGCCTGCAAGGCCTTCACCGCCTTCATGCTTGACCCCGATCAGATGAATCCCTGGGTCGAGGCCTCCCAAGGTTATCTCTCGCCGTTCCTGCTCGGGTTCAACAAGAATCCGATCTGGACGGCCGATCCCAAGAACACGCCGTTCCGCGACGTGGCAGAAACCTCGCTGACGCCGGCTGGCCTCGGCCAGATGAGCGAGGCCGCGGCGGCGGCTATTGCGGATTTTGTCGTGGTCGACATGTTCGCGAACTACTGCACCGGTCGCGAGGATGTGAAAACCGCGATGGCCTCGGCGGAGCGCTCCGCCAAGCGCATCTTCAGGTAAGATAGGGCGCCGGCGCGGTCCGCCGCGCCGGCCTCGTTGTAATGGAAATCCGAGCGGCGGGCCCGCATTGTTACAAGTGTTGGGCCGGGCCTGCTTTCCCGGGAGTGGAGCGAGATGACGACCCTTCAGACATCCGCGCCCGTGCAAACGACGAGCGTCGAAGCGCCGCCGCTATGGTCGCGGCTCAAGCATAACCGCAATTTCCAGGCGCTTTGGTTCATGCTGCCGGCGGGGGCTTTCCTCATCCTGTTCCTTGCCTATCCCCTCGGCCTCGGTGTCTGGATGAGCTTCACCGACGTGCGCATTGGTCGCAGCGGCGTTTTCGTCGGCCTCGAGAACTACCAATGGCTTTGGGACGACGCGATCTTCTGGCTCTCGGTTTTCAACACGCTGCTCTACACGATCGTTGCGAGCGCCATCAAATTCGCGATCGGTCTTTATCTTGCGCTGCTGTTGAACCGGCACATGCCGTTCAAGGCGATCATCCGCTCGATCGTGCTGATTCCCTTCATCGTTCCGACCGTGCTGTCGGCGATCGCGTTCTGGTGGATCTACGATTCCCAGTTCTCGATCATCTCGTGGTCGCTGATCAGGCTCGGTCTGATCGACCATAACATCAACTTCCTCGGTGATACGAACTGGGCGCGCGGCAGCGTGATCTTCGCCAATATCTGGCGCGGCGTGCCCTTCGTCGCGATCACGCTTTTGGCCGGTCTGCAGACGGTCTCGCCGTCGCTCTATGAGGCCGCGACGCTTGACGGCGCCACCAACTGGCAGCGCTTCCGTTACGTCACCTATCCGCTCCTGACCCCGATCATCGCGGTAGTGATGACGTTCTCGGTGCTCTTTACCTTCACCGACTTCCAACTGATCTGGGCGCTGACGCGCGGCGGCCCGGTGAATGCCACGCATCTGATGGCGACGTTGAGCTATCAGCGCGGCATCATCTCGGGCCGGCTCGGCGAAGGCGCCGCGATTGCGACCGCCATGATCCCGTTCCTGCTCGCGGCGATCGCGATTTCCTGGTTCGGCATGCAACGCCGCAAGTGGCAGCAAGGATCGAGCAATGACTGATTCCGCGCTCGAAGCCAAAGTCAGGGTAACCCACGGCGACGATACCGAGGGCATGAGCTATCTGGAATCGCTGCCGCGGCGCGTGGTGACGCTTTATTTGCCGCTTGGCGTCATCCTTCTCGTGCTGCTGTTCCCGTTCTACTGGATGGCGCTGACGGCGATCAAACCGGACGAGCAACTGATCGACATGAACACCTACAATCCGTTCTGGGTGGCTCATCCGACCTTCAAGCATATCAGCAAGCTTCTGTTCGAGACCCAGTACCCGCGCTGGCTCTGGAACACGATGTACGTGGCGGTCGGCGCCACGACGCTGTCGATCATTGCCAGCGTCTTGGCCGCCTACGCCATCGTGCGGCTGCGCTTCAAGGGAGCGGACACCGTCGGCGTGGCGATCTTCTTCGCGTACCTCGTGCCGCCGTCGATCCTGTTCATTCCCCTGGCTTCCGTGATTCAGGCCTACGGCCTGTTCGACTCACCGCTGTCGCTGATCCTGGTTTATCCCACGCTGCTGGTGCCGTTCTCGACTTGGCTGTTGATGGGATATTTCAAGACGATTCCTTATGAGCTTGAGGAATGCGCCCTGATCGACGGCGCCTCGCGCTGGCAAATCTTGACGCGCATCGTCGTGCCGCTCGCGGTCCCCGGCCTGATCTCGGCCTTCATCTTCTCGTTCACGCTTTGCTGGAACGAATTCATCTACGCGCTCACTTTCCTGCAATCCACGCCGAACAAGACCGTGCCGGTCGCGATCGTCAACGAATTCGTCGATGGCGACATCTATCGATGGGGCTCGCTGATGGCAGGCGCGCTGGTCGGCTCGCTGCCGCTTGTGATCCTTTATGCGTTCTTCGTCGAGCATTACGTGTCGGCGATGACCGGAGCCGTCAAGGAGTAGCGACTTCTTGTGCGGCGAACGCTGTGAGGGGACGCAATGCTGCTGAGCGTACGGGATTCAGCCTCTCCCCTTGCGGGAGAGGGTGGCAGCCGAAGGCTTGCCGGGTGAGGGGTCCTTGATCGCCAGGGCGCGATTACATTTGCCACCCCTCACCCAAGCAAGTATGTCGCTAGCCCTGAAGTCGCCCTCTGTCGCTAGGGGAGAGGGCGCGGCAACGGGCGCCGTATGATGATTGAGCAACCTAGGGAGTGACCTCCTTGCATATTCTGGTTCTCGGAGCGGCCGGCATGGTCGGCCGCAAATTGACCGAGCGGTTGCTTCGCGACGGTCGCCTCGGCCGACGCGACGTCACGAAAATGACCTTGCAGGACGTGGTCGCGCCTTCCGCCCCTGCCAAAGCGGCGTTTCCGGTCGACACCGTCACTTGCGATTTCGCCGTGCCTGGAGTGGCCGAGAAACTAGTCGAGAAACGTCCCGACGTGATCTTTCATCTGGCGGCGATCGTTTCCGGCGAAGCTGAACTTGATTTTGACAAGGGCTATCGCATCAACCTCGACGGCACGCGGATGTTGTTTGACGCGATCAGGGTGCTCGGTGACGGCTACAGGCCGAAGGTTGTCTTCACCTCGTCGATCGCGGTATTCGGCGCGCCGTTCCCGGAAGCCATCGGTGATGAGTTCTTCACGACGCCGTTGTCGAGCTACGGCACCCAGAAGGCGATCGGGGAGCTGTTGCTCGCCGATCTTACCCGCCGCGGATTCATGGATGGCATCGGCATCCGCCTGCCGACCATTTGCATCCGGCCGGGTCTGCCCAACAAGGCGGCGTCCGGATTTTTCTCGGGCATTCTGCGCGAGCCGCTTGCCGGCAAGGAAGCGGTTCTGCCGGTGTCGGAGGAAGTGCGGCACTGGCACGCATCGCCGCGTTCGGCCGTGGGCTTCCTCATCCACGCCGCGACCATGGACACGGCCGCGATCGGTCCGCGCCGAAACCTCACGATGCCCGGCCTGTCGGCAACCGTCGGCGAACAAATCGCCGCGCTCAAGCGCGTGGCCGGAGAGAAGATCGTCGCGCGCATCAGGCGCGAGCCCGATCCTTTCATCGCGGGTATTGTCGCGGGATGGCCGCGCAATTTCGATGCCCGAAGGGCGCGCGAGCTCGGCTTCACGACGGCCGAAAAGACCTTTGACGATATCATCCGGATTCACATCGACGACGAACTTGGTGGTAAGTTCATCGCCTGAAATTTGCGCGGGAGAGAAAGCATGACAGCCAGCATCGTTGGATGGGCGCATACGCCATTTGGCAAGTTCGATGCCGAAACGGTGGAAAGTCTCGTGGTCAGGGTGGCCAATGAAGCGTTGGCCGACGCCGGGGTTGCCGCCGCGGATGTCGACGAGATCGTGCTTGGCCATTTCAATGCCGGCTTCTCGCCGCAGGACTTCACCGCTGCCCTCGTGTTGCAGGCCGATCCGAATTTGCGGTTCAAACCGGCCACGCGCGTCGAGAATGCCTGCGCCACGGGATCTGCCGCCGTTCATCAGGGCATCCGGGCCATTGCGGCGGGCGCGGCAAAAATCGTGCTCGTCGTCGGCGTCGAGCAGATGACCCGGACGCCTCCCACGGAAATCGGCCGCAACCTGCTGCGCGCTTCGTATCTTCCGGAGGACGGCGACACGCCTGGCGGTTTCGCCGGCGTGTTCGGCAAGATCGCGCATGCCTATTTCCAGAAATACGGCGATCAGTCCGATGCGCTGGCGATGATCGCGGCGAAGAACCACAAGAACGGCGTTTCCAACCCATATGCACAGATGCGCAAGGATTTCGGCTACGAATTCTGCCGCGCCGAAAGCGAGAAGAATCCGTTCGTCGCAGGTCCCTTGAAGCGCACCGATTGCTCGCTGGTGTCGGATGGCGCGGCCGCACTGGTCTTGGCCGATTCGGATACCGCCAAATCGATGGGCAAGGCCGTCAATTTCCGCAGTGTCGCCCATGCCCAGGATTTCTTGCCGATGTCCAAGCGCGACATCTTGCAGTTTGAAGGCTGCAGCGTGGCCTGGGCTCGCGCGCTGCAAAGGGCCGGCATCAGGCTTTCCGATCTTTCCTTTGTCGAAACCCACGACTGTTTCACGGTCGCCGAGTTGATCGAGTATGAGGCGATGGGATTGACGCCGCGCGGGCAGGGCGCACGCGCAATCAGGGAAGGTTGGACCCAGAAGGATGGCAAGCTACCGATCAATCCGTCCGGCGGATTGAAGGCCAAGGGCCACCCGATCGGCGCCACCGGCGTTTCCATGCATGTGATGACGGCGATGCAGCTATTGGGGCAAGCACCCGAAGGCATGCAGATCAGAGACGCAAGGCTCGGTGGCATCTTCAACATGGGAGGGGCCGCGGTCGCCAATTATGTCTCGGTGCTGGAGCCGGTGAAGTAGTTGTCCTCAAAGGGGTGAGCGATGAACGTCGCCGAATGGCTCGCGGCAACGGCGCGTCTTCGCCCCTCAGCGCCTGCGCTTCTGACCGGCTTTGATCTTGACGCGGACTACCGGACCTTTGCGCGGCGCTCGGCCGCGATCGGCGCCGCACTGTCGCGCGACTATGGCATCGCGCCCGGCGACCGCGTCGCGCTGTTTGCAACCAACTGCACGCAATATCTCGAATGCCTCTATGGCATCTGGTGGACGGGCGCGGTCGCAATTCCCATCAATGCCAAACTGCACGGCCGCGAGGCGGCGTGGATATGCAGCGATGCCGGCGCGAAGCTGGCGTTCGTTTCCGACGACACGCTCGAAGCATTGACGGCGGCAAACACCGATCTGCCGGATGCGATGAAGATGCTGTCGCTCGACGGTGACGCCTATCGCATCATGCGCGAGGGCCCGGGCACGCCTGCACCGCTCGAGCGCGAGGTCGATGACCTCGCCTGGCTGTTCTACACATCCGGCACCACGGGGCGTCCGAAGGGGGTGATGCTGAGCCACGGCAATCTGGTGGCGATGACGATGTGTTATCTCGCCGATGTCGATCATGCCACGGCAAACGACGCCTCGCTCTATGCCGCGCCGATTTCGCACGGCGCGGGCCTCTACCACTTTCCGCATGTGCGCATGGGCGGGCGGCACGTCATCCCGGATTCCCGCGGCTTCGATCCGGATGAAGTGCTCAATCTCGCCCGGCAGCTCGACAATGTCGTGATGTTTGCCGCACCCACCATGGTCCGTCGCCTGGTCGATGCCGCGAGGCGCCGCGGCGTCCATGGCGAGGGGATTCGCACTGTCATCTATGGCGGCGGTCCGATGTATCTGGCCGACATCCGCGATGCGATCGCCACCATGGGCCAGCGCTTTGTGCAGATCTACGGCCAGGGTGAATCGCCGATGACGATCACCACGCTCAGCCGCGAATGGCACGGCCGCATCGACCATCCGCGTTATCTTGAGCGACTTGCGTCCGTCGGCACGGCGCAGAGCGTGATGTCGGTTCGCATCACCGGCAAAGATGGCAAGCCGCTTCCACCGGGCGAGACCGGCGAGGTCGAGGCCAAGGGCACCGCCGTCATGCTTGGTTATTGGAACAATCCAAAAGCCAATGCCGAAGCCCTCAAGGACGGGTGGCTGCGCACCGGCGACGTCGGACGGCTCGATGAAGACGGTTTCCTGACGCTGTCGGATCGATCAAAGGACGTGATCATTTCAGGCGGTACCAATATCTATCCGCGCGAGGTGGAGGAGGCGCTTCTGACACATCCGGATGTCCGTGAGGTTTCCGCGATCGGCATTCCAGATCCCGACTGGGGCGAGATCGTCGTCGCCTGCGTGGTGCTGGAAGAGGGCGCGGCCACCGACGACGCCGGACTCGACGCGCATTGTCTTGCCTCGATCGCGCGCTTCAAGCGGCCGAAGCGCTACGTCTATCTCGACGCCTTGCCGAAGAACAATTATGGCAAGGTGCTCAAGACCACGCTGCGGGAGATGATGGCCAAGTAGGCCCGCAGTTCCAGAACAAATTCGAGCAAGGGATACCATCACGAGCGACCGTCGTGCTGCGGCTGATCGCATTCGGCGATCTCGTGGCGTCGAGTACCTTCGTCATGTCGCGATCAAAATCATTCTGACGTCAAAGTGTGGCTGCGTGCGGCGATATAGTTTGGCTTTGAGACGCCTGTTCCCATGTTACTCGACGCCCTAACGGTTTTCTTCCTGGTAGCAGGAAGCTTGCTGCTATGGATCAACCTTCGGCAACGCGCTGGCGACGTGATCACCACGAAATTAGACGACGATTGCCCCAGCCTTTAATAAAGAGCGGGGAGTGGTCACCGAATGAATCCGTGACTCGCTCCATCGCATGATACCTTCGGTTCTTGACCTTCGCTTGATGCTTCGACCGATCGCGATCGGTTCGATGAAACCGATGGCCGAGTCCGAATGCATCTAGAATCATTCCGACGCTTGATCGAAGAGAGAGAGCGGAACCATCGAAGGCTCCGCGCTGAACGTGCGATTGTGGCATTTCTGATAAGTTCCGAAGTGACACGGAACTGTCATGACTATCGCCCAAAATTTCATCGTGATCGAGAACTGCGGACGAAGTAAAATAGAAGCTGCTGGAGGGCTGCTTCTTTGAGAAGAGATTCCCTATGCAAGACACTTCCTGGCTGTCCAAAAAGGATGACGTCCAAGAAACAAACCAGCCGCAAGCGGACCAATGGCGAGGCCTGGTCATCGCGTTGGAGAATTGCGAGGAGCAATTAAGGCGCGTTCGGGTTGATTTGGCGGAGTTGAAAAGAACTGGACCTCGCGAGGGCCTGGACCGCCTGAAATTCAATCAGCTCGAAATCGAACGCGAGATCGAAACGATACGCGTCTTGGCCTCAAGCCGCGCGTTGAGTTGGAGCAACTTCGACTCGGACAATATCGTCCATCGAGATGACTTGCGTCCGGCCCAACCTTCACGGCCGATCTCCCAAGAGGGATAGCCTCGTGCAAGCTATTGGACCAGCTTGT
>Ga0306920_100005270_pt1 | contig 16680 bp, 14 predicted proteins | sample flu12Cox44000170_FD_204666 | JGI IMG/M metagenome (GOLD analysis project Ga0306920, IMG submission 204666) | Lab enrichment of tropical soil microbial communities from Luquillo Experimental Forest, Puerto Rico - flux4day.12C.oxic.44.000.170 (v2)... | ecosystem: Environmental > Terrestrial >... | reverse complement strand
CGTACTCAGACGCAGCAGCTCCAGTGCTGTTTTTGCTTCGAACGATTCGACGACTTTTCCGGCCTCGAGCGCTTCGCTCGAGCATCCCAAAATGAGCGGCAATCCCAGATATTCTGGTAACAACTTCTTTTGTTTCATCAAAACGCCCCGCGCGTCCACTAAAAAAGCAGCATCTGATGCAAATGGATCCGAAATTTCTTTTTCGCTCGTGATCCAGGCGACTGGCTTTCGTTCCACCACACGAATATCGATTTCGCCCGGTAATTTCCGCACCACCTGAACTTCGTCCGTCTGAGGAAGCTGTTGGATGGAATCGTGAACGCGCGCCAAGTTTACCTTGAAAATATTTTTGCCTTCACGCAAATCGGCTTCTTTCAGAACCTGCTCACGCTGCAAGGTGCCGTCGGTCTGCAATTCAATTGTCTTGAGTTGATAATCTGGATTTTCGAAGAAGAGGTGTCTCGCGGCTTCGCGCGCACCTGCGCAGACGGCTGCGAGCAACACGACGATCAAAATGACTCTGGAGAACACCCCCATGGCTCTTCGAATGCGATGCGCAGTCGCTTTGCGGGAACGAACCTTTACGTCGAGCAAGTGCTGCTGGCGCCGTTGGCGCACATTGGACACTCGCCGATTGGGCGACGGGGAGCTTTTTTTGCCAAAGCTCATCGGTCGTTCCCTTCCGTCCTGGCGCGCTCCTGCCCGCCGTAGCCTTGGCGAAGGCGGGAGAGCTCCATTATGCGAGCGCAAACATCGACGTAGCTGATCCCCGCAGCGGCCGCAGCTTCAGGCAGCAGGCTGGCCTCGGTCATTCCAGGAATAGTATTGATTTCCAAAATGAACGGCTGCCCATTCTCAGTCAAAATCGCATCCACTCGCGCGTACACCTGCAGGCCCGTTGCGCGAAATGCGCGGAGCGCGAGATCCTGAATCTCCTTTGTTTTTCCAGCATCGATCTTCGCCGGGCAGACATGCTCTGCTCCACCGCCAGCCTGCGGATTGAGAAACGGATACTTGTTATTGAAATCGTAAAAGCCGCCCTTGGGAATTATTTCGAGAATGGGCAAGGCCTGGTCACCGAGGACACCTATCGTCAATTCCCGCCCCGATACAAATTTTTCTATCAACAATTCGCGGCCATACTTTGCGGCTTCGGCGATCGCGGACTCGATCTCGCCTTCGTCCTTCACGATCACGACGCCCACAGTTGATCCCTGGCGTGGCGCCTTGACGACGATCGGCAATGGAAACGTTGGACGCTGTCCGGGATGAATGACTTCCCAGAGTGGAGTCATGACTCCGTGTTCCCGAAATTTTTCTTTTGTCCGAATTTTGTCGAAAGCGGTTTCGCTTCCTTTTACGCCCTCTCCCGTGTAAGCGATGCCGCGGCTCTCCAGAATTCTCTGGAGCTGGCCATCTTCGCCGAAGGTTCCGTGAATCGTAATGAACGCAAGATCGACATCGTTCGGTAATTCGAAGTCCTTGTCTCGCACATCGATTTCCACTACCTCCGCGCCTAACGAGCGAAGCGCATTCGATACCCCTCGCCCGGTGGCGAGCGAAACCTCGCGTTCGGAACCGGGGCCTCCCATAAGAACCGCGATTTTTTTTGGCAGATCTTTCATATCATCCCGGCCTCCCCGACAATTTGCACTTCAGTCTCCAATTCGATCCCGCGTTTTTCCCGCGCTGCGCTTTGGATCTTGTCGATCAACTGAAGCATTTCCGCTGCAGTCGCGCCGCCGTCGTTTACTATGAAATTGCCGTGCACTTCCGACACTCGTGCATTTCCGACGCGCGAATTCTTCAGACCCAATTCATCCACCAGTTTCCCCGCTGGAATGTTCTCGGGGTTCTTAAAAATGCAGCCTGCGCTCTTGGCAATGGGCTGGGTGGTACGCCTTTTCTCCTGCGATTCGCGCAAGCGATCATCGATCTTTGCGCGCTCGGCTGGCTGGGCGCGGAACGTCGCCGAAATCGCAAAATTATCTTCCAGCAGGGGAAATCGCCGGTAAAAAACCTCCAGCTCATCTCGATTTTTCACGTGCGGATTGCCTTCCGCGTCGAGATAACGAATGTGCGTCACGTTCTCGAAAGTTTGAGCGCCCATGGCGCCTGCATTCATCCGCAACGCCCCACCGACCACGCCTGGAATTCCTTCCATCCACTCGAGTCCGCCGAGATTTGCGGCGCGCGCCGCATACGCAACTTCCCTCAACTTCACCCCTGCGCCCGCGGTGATTTCGGAATTGTTGACGTCGATTTTGTCGAAATCGCCGCCGCACGGATGAACCACCACACCGCGGATTCCGCCGTCGCGGACGAGCAGATTTGATCCACGGCCTATTACGAAAAGCGGCAGGTTTTCATCCCGGCAAGACCGAATCAAATCCGAAAAGGCCTTTTCGTTCCGCGGCTCGACCCAAAATTGCGCCGGCCCGCCTACGCGCAGCGTGGTATGTTTCGAGAGCGGCTCGTAAAGGCGGATGTCTCCTTCTTCGCCGACGATCGCTTTCAACTTTTCGGCAATCACCAGATCCGCCGCCAGGATGGACAACTGCTCGTGAATGTTGCCAGCACCGAGACTCAACACGAGATCGCCGACATCGAGGGCGTTGCCGATATCGCAATGCACGCGCTCGAACTGCAGCTGGTAACTCGCAGCACAATGACCATGTTTCACGATTTCATCGACAATCGTCTGTCCGCTAATCCCGGGAATCGGCGGTTCGCTTGCGGGATAAACATCCGTCACCACCACACGATCGGCCTCATCGAAGGCGCGGCCAAACTCGCTGCGCAGCGCTTTGGTGCGGGAATAGCGATGAGGTTGAAACATGGCCAGCACCCGTTTGTGACCAGTGGCTCGCGCAGTTTTCAATGTCGCGCGAATTTCGGTGGGGTGATGCGCGTAATCGTCAACGAGCAGAAAACGATCGCTCTCGTACTTGATCTCAAACCGGCGTCGCGCGTGCTCGAATTTACGAAGGGAAGCCGCAATTTTTTCAAATGGAATTCCAAGCTCCGAGGCGAGTGCGATTACCCCAAGGGCGTTATGCACGTTGTGTTCTCCCGGAACATTGAGAGTCGCTTCGCCGAGTTTTACGCCGCACCTGGCAACGCAAAAAATCGAACCAAAATCCCGCAGATCAACATCGAGGCCGCGATAATGCGCCTGATCAGAAAATCCGTACGGGACAGCGCTTTTGTGTTTCGAACACAATCGAACGGCGTTGGGATCGTCAATGTTGTAGAAGACTGTTCGGCTCGTTTGGTCGATGAGTTGCGCAAAAACCCCTTCGATCGCGGCCAGGTCGGCATAAAAATCGAGATGTTCTTCCTCGATATTCAGAATGAGGGAGTGCTCGGGGTGAAAGCAGCGCACCGTGCCATCGCTTTCGTCCCCCTCAGCAACAAAGTATTCACCACGCTGGTCCCAGTGCGCGTTCGTTCCGAGAATCGGAATTTCGGCGCCGACATAATGGGAAGGGTGGAGCCCGCCTTCGCGCAGTACGTGTGCCGTCATTGCCGAGGTCGTCGTTTTGCCGTGCATTCCGGCGATAACAATCCCGCGCTTGGCGGGCATGATTGCAGCCAGGGCTTCCGCGCGACGCACGACCGGCTTACCCGATGCGCGCCCGGCCACGAGAATCGGATTGTCGCTTTTAATTGCAGATGAAAAAACGACAAGCTCGGCGGCGTCAACTTGCTCGGCCCGATGCCCTTCGTAAAAGCGCAGACCGAGCCGCTGCAATCGCTCCGTCTCCATCGTGGTAACCTTATCTGAGCCGCTCACTGAGTGCCCCAGTTCAATCAACAACCCGGCGAGCCCGCTCATGCCGCTGCCAGCTACACCAACGAGGTGAATCCGGTGGCGCTCCCGAGTGATGAATCGCTCCAGGTCAAACGCTGGAGCGCGATCGGCAAGCACGCTGCACTCTTCAGAAGCGAGGTTCATGAGTCGTGTATTTTTCCATGGTGGTAGCTACGCGGCCGGCCGCATCCTTCGGCGCCAGACGCGAACAATTCGCAGCCATTTGCTGAAGCAACGGTGGATCCTGGATCAGCCCGCGGATTTTGCGTGCGAGCAAATCACCGGAGATCTCTGACTCCTTGAGGAGAATCACAGCCTGAACGCGAGCATAAATTTCTGCGTTACGCGTTTGATGATCATCGGTGGCGTAGGGAAATGGAATCAGGATGCCGGGCAATGAAAAAGCGGCGAACTCAGCCAGACTCGCCGCGCCGGCTCGCGCGACAACCAGATCGGCTGCGCTGTAAACTTCTTCCATCCGATGATGGAAAGCCGCGATGTAAGCAGGGACATTTTCGCGGCGATAGTTATCCGCGACCAGGCGTTCATCTCGCGTACCGGACAAGTGGATCACCTGCAACAGCACACCTTGCAAGAATGGCAGCGATTTGATCAACGCCTGGTTGATTCCGCTCGCACCCTGGCTGCCTCCCATAACAAGCAATGTCGGCAGATCCTCGCGCAGTCCCAGTTTTTGACGAGCAACTCTGCGATCCAAGTGCACCAATTCGGTCCGCACCGGCGTGCCGGTGACTTCAGTGTGCGTTCTTGGAAAAAAAGGCGCGCATTCGTTGAAGCCCAGCATGACCGCATTGACTATCCGCGCAGTCAGCCGGTTTGCTTTACCGGGAATGGCGTTGGATTCGTGAATGAAGGTGGCAATGCCGCGTATCCGCCCGGCCAACACCGGGGCGGTGGAAGTGAACCCGCCCATGCCGAGAACCACCTGAGGCTTGAATTTACGATAAAGAGACCGGCAAAGTGACAAGCTTTCGTAGAAGCGCCGAATAAATCCAAAAAACGCCGGAGAAAACGCCGAGGGCAGTCCCACCGTGGGTAATTTTTCCACTCGAAAATTTGGGCGACCCGAGAGAGCCAGAGCGTCAATTTCCTTCTCGGAAATCAACAGCATCACTTCGTGACCGCGATCGCGCAGCACTTCCGCCACGGCGATGCCTGGGAAAAGATGTCCACCGGTTCCTCCGCATGCGATTACTGCATTCATGAAAGTTGGTTCTTGATATTTGGTCGCTGCACAAAGCTCATAGAATTCATCCGTCGTATCTAAATCCGCAGTGTTAGTCTCGAATGCATTGTCGCGTGTTTCTTATGCACCGGTTCTAGAATGCCCTGCCGATAGATGTTCAGCAACAAACCGATGCCGAACATGCACGCGACCAGATTCGAACCTCCGTAGCTGATAAAAGGCAGCGGCAACCCCTTATTCGGTAACAGCGACGTGGTTACGCCTATGTTGACCGCCGCCTGGAGCGCGAGGAGCGAAACAACGCCGCAGCCGAGGAGCAGGCCGAAACGATCCTTGGCATGCAGCGCAATCATGATGCCGCAAACAATTATCACAACGAACAAAAAAACCACGAGAAGGCTAAACCGCAGCCCCAGCTCTTCACCGATAATTGGAAAGATAAAATCGGTGTGCGCATACGGCAGATAAAGCATCTTCTGGCGCCCGTTGCCCAAGCCAAGCCCTTCCATTCCGCCGCTACCCCAGGCAATCAGCGCCTGCATCTGCTGCAACCCAGCGTCTTCTTTGAAATGCTCCGGGTGAAGAAAAGCGGAGAGCCGCCCCATTCGTTCGGAGATTTGTGTAGCGATAATGAGAAGAGCGCTCAGGCCGGCGAACGACACAGCACCAAGCCCTAGAGGACTAGCGCCGGCAACAAACATTACGACGAACGCCGTTGTACCGATCAAAGCCGTTGTTCCCAGATCGACTTCGCCCAGCACAAGCCCAGCCGGAAGGCAGATGATCGCAAGTGGAAGAATCAGTCCAAAGAGCACATTGCTTTGCGGTTTTTCATATCGTGCAAACCAGGCGGCGAGAAAAAAGATTGCGGTCAGCTTCCCCAACTCGGATGGCTGAAAAGTGGCCGGACCCCAACCGATCCATCGGCGCGATCCGTTGAGGCGCATACCGATGTGCGGAACGTAGCAAAGCGCCAGCGCCGCCAGCGCGAGCACGAACCAGAGCCACCATGTCCGTCGCCAGAAATGATAATCCATCAGTGCCGCGAAAATGCAGACTACCAGTCCAATCCCGACCCAAATGGCCTGCCGTTTAATGAAAAAATAAACGTCTCCGTGACTGTCGCGCGCAAATGCGCTCGTGCTAAAAAGCATAACGATCCCAATGACGAGCAGTGCCAGCACTGCAAGGAAAAGGATATAGGCGCTCTTACGATGCATAACTAGATTCGAGCATCCATTTTCATTTCTTGTTTTTCTTTTGGTTCGTCGTCGGGATCAAAAGCTTTTGGCCAATCCGCAATTTGCGAGGATCTTCAATATGATTGAGAGTTATCAGATCGCCGTAGGAAACCTTGAGCCTCCTGGCGATTGTGACAGGGTTATCGCCTTTTTTCACAATGTAAGTTTTACCAGAAGAGGAGGGCGCCTTCGCGTGTTCGTCCTTCGAAGGCGAATCCGAAGACTTCGCATCGTTGCGTGGCGCGTTTTCCTTTCGTACCATCGCATCTCGCGCCTTGGCATTGTCCATGTGAATTGGCGTCGTCTCAGGCAGCTTCTTTTCAGTGTCCGCCGGAACCGTTGGTACAAATGGGCTCTCTCGTGTCTTGATCGCGTTGAACGCGATGATTCCCGACACGGCAACCACGTGCAATAGCAACACGATCAACAACGCCCGCGACAGTTTCATGTTTGGTTCCGGGATGTCCCCGAAATCCATTCCCGCAGATGCAGGCGAGGCGCGCGGCGAGGTCGCCGCTAGGAGTTTTTTATGTCTGAAGAGGCGCAGAATTTTCATTGATCTTTTTGAAGCAACGCCACGCCCGCGTCGCTGTGCGAAGCTGCTGTAGGCAGGGCCTGCACGAGTGCACGAAATTGATCGCCTCGATCGGCGTAGCTTTTGAACATGTCGAACGACGACGTGCCCGGGGAAAAAAGAACCACTTCCCCAGGTCTTGCGCTGGCGTGCGCGCGCTCGACTGCCTCCGCGAGCGAGTTTGCGATTTCGCACTCGGCCGCGCCATCCCACGAACGGCCAATGCGCTCGGCCATTTCGCCGATTAGGATCACTGATTGAACCTTCTCTCTCACGAGAGACCGAAGCGGATCGAACGTAAACCCCTTGTCTTTCCCGCCGGCGATCAGCACCACGGGTTTTCTTTGCGCGCGCAGTGCCTTCTCCAGCGCATCGAGATTCGTTGCCTTGGAATCGTTGACGTAACTGACGCCGCCGACTTCGCGGACCAGTTCGCAGCGATGGGGCCGTGACTGATATGCGCAAAGCGCCGGCGCCATTTCCTGAAACCCCAAACCGCGCGCCATCCCGGCAGCCAGAGCAGCCATTATGTTCTCGACGTTGTGGGATCCGCGGAGCTTCGTGTCGACCAGACGCAGAACCGGCTCGTTCCGATAAACGATTGCGCCTTCTGAGAGCCGAAAATCGGATTTGTTCGTGTAAGCGCTGAACGTGATTTTGCGCGGGCGAAGGCCCGGTAAACTTTCGAGCGCGTTCACGACCGCGACGTCATCCTCGGTTTGATTTTCGAAAATGCGCAGTTTGGCCGCGCGATAATCGGCCACGGAACGATAACGGTCGAGATGGTCGGGAGCGAAGTTGAGCCAGAGGCTAATGGATGCGTGAAAAGCACTCACCGCTTCCAGTTGGAACGAGCTCACCTCGACGGTAAGCACATCGAATGGCTGCTTTTCCCGCGCTACTTCCGAAAGTGGTTTGCCAATGTTCCCGCAGGCAATCGTTCGCTGACCACACGCATTTAACATTTGCGCCACCAATTCCGTCGTGGTCGTTTTGCCGTTCGTACCCGTGATAGCGATGACCGGAATTTCGCAGAATCGCCATCCCAACTCGAGTTCGCTGATTATTTCGATTCCGCGCGAGAGAAAATTGCGCACCAGCGAGGAAGCCGGATCGATGCCGGGACTTAAAATGGCCATATCGTACGCAGATGAATCTCGATCCGCTGCCGCCCCGCAAATCACATGGACAGCCTGTGCCCGCAGGTTGTCTAAGGTCGATTTGAGTAAGTTCTTCTCTTCTGCGCTATCGAGCACCGTAACCCGCGCGCCCTCCGACTTAAGCAGAAGTGCCGCGGCGCTCCCGCTCAGGCCTGCACCAAGAACGGCGATATTCTGATTTTTGTAGCGCGCGTTTTTCATCTCAGTTTCAGTGTCGCTAGGCCGAGCAAGGCAAAGATGATGGATAGAATCCAAAACCGAACGATCACAGTGCTCTCCTTCCAGCCCGTTAATTCGAAATGGTGATGCAGCGGAGACATGACAAAAAATCGCTTGCCCGTCAGTTTGAAACTCAGCACCTGCAAAATCACTGACACGGCTTCGATCACGAAAACGCCGCCGACCACGACCAAAAGCAGCTCTTGTTTGCAGCAGATCGCGACGACGCCCAGCATCCCGCCGATGGCGAGCGATCCCGTGTCGCCCATGAAAACTTTGGCTGGATAGCAGTTAAACCACAGAAAACCGAGGCCCGCGCCGATAAGGGCCGAGCAAACTACCGTCAGCTCCCCGGCGAACGGATAGAAAGGCACCTGCAGATATTCCGCGACCCGGAAATTGCCCGCTGCGTAAGAAAGCAATGCATATGCGAATGCCGCCGGAATGGTGCAACCGATCGCCAAGCCATCCAAGCCATCAGTGAGGTTCACAGCATTCGATGAGCCCACGATAACGAGCGCAAAAAACACGAACGTGAACCAGCCCATGTTCGCAATGACGGGCGCTTTGACGAACGGCACGTACAGAGAGCGTGCCTGCACTTCCAACAATGGATTCGTAAGGAAAAGAGCAGTGATGATTGCCGCGAGAGAGATTTGAAAAAGGAGTTTGATCCGGCCGCTAATCCCATCTGATTTCTTCTTTGTGACCTTGAGATAATCATCCGCGAAGCCGAGCGCCCCAAGATAGACCATGCTGAACAGCGACAACCAGACGAAGCGGTTATCGAGACGGGCCCAGAAAAGACTCGATACAAAAACGGCACCGATAACGAGCACTCCTCCCATTGTAGGAGTGCCCTGTTTCACGCCATGAAGCTCGGCCAGACGGTGAACTTCGGCCGCTTGGCGAATTGGTTGTCCCACCTTCAACACAGTCAGTTCTCGGATGATAAAGCTTCCAAAAATCAACGTGCCGAGGAACGCCGTGACCGCGGCGGCAATGGCTCGGAAAGTGACATAAAGGAAAACATTAAACCCAATGAAATGATCGCTCAGGCGATGGAGGTAATACATCATGGCGAATTGACGATTGCGGATCGTGGATCGCGGAATGCTTCAATCACCCGCTCGGTTTGCGCTAAGCGGCTGCCTTTTACGAGGACGAGATCGCCCGGTGCAGCGATTTCGCCTAACAAGTCGGCGGCCTCTGAAATCGATCCCACGATCGCGGTCTTTTCGAGTCCGGCGTCTTTGGCAGCGTGAGCAATTTCCGCCGCCAGATTTCCGATCGTGATCAACTGATCGATCCTTAGCGCAGCCGCTGTTTCACCGACCTCGCGATGTCCGCGCTTGGATTCATCGCCCAATTCGCGCATTTCGCCCAGAACGGCGATCCGTTTTCCATCGGCGTCCAGTTCAACCAGCGTGCGCAATGCTGCTTTCATCGAATCTGGATTTGCGTTGTAGCTGTCGTCCAGAAATTGCACGCCGCCGATTTCTTTGATTTGCAAACGAGCTTTGGCCAGCGGCGCAGTGGCGAGTCCCGCAGCACATTCCTCGATCGACAATCCAAATGCCCGACCAGCCGCGACGGCAAGCAATGCATTCTCCACCATGTGCAAACCCGGAACGGGAAGCTGTGCCCGACAACGGTGCGCGCCCTCTAGAATCGTGAACTCTGAGCCATCGGAACTTTGACTAATTTCTATCGCACGGACGGTTCCACCCATCGTGCCAGCGAAAACGACTTTCGCGCGCGCGCGTGCCGCGATTCCTTCGCTAAACGGATCGTCGGCATTTAAGATTACTGTTCCTTCCGAACCAACGGACTCTGCGAGCGCGCCCTTTTCTCTCGCGATCGCTTCGCGCGACCCCATGAACTCAATGTGCGCGACGCCGATGTTCGTAATAATGGCCGCATCCGGCGCGGCGATTTTCGACAGCGCCGCAATTTCACCTGGGTGATTCATGCCGATCTCCCAGACAGCGACTTCGTCCCACGACGTTGCTTCTAAGATTGTTCGGGGCAGGCCGACGTGATTATTGAAATTTCCTTCGGTCTTCGTAACCCGAAAACGGCGGCCCAGCACAGACGCGGCAAAGTCTTTCGTGCTCGTTTTGCCGTTGCTTCCGGTAATCGCGATTACTTTTAGCGTGAGCGATTTCCGGTAGTTGGCCCCGAGCTGCTGGTACGCTTGCAAAGTGTCTTTCGTCCGAATGAGCGCGAAATTTTTCGGGACATGGCCCTTCCAGTTGGAATCAACAATCGCCCCGGCCGCGCCGGCTTTAGCGGCGAACTCGACAAAGCTGTGGCCGTCGAAATTTTCTCCGCGCAAGGCGACGAACAATTCGCGAGCCTTAAGCGTGCGTGAATCGGTGCTGACCTTGTCGATCACGCGACTCCCATCTCCGGATGTAAGTGAAGCCCCGGCAAGCCTCGCGATCTTAGAAAGTGGAAGCGGATTCATGTTGGGAAAAATCAAAACTCGACGGGATGGTCTTCAATCGCGCGTCGCGCGACTTGGATATCGTCGAACGGGATAGTGTAATCGCCGAACTCCTGATAATTTTCGTGTCCCTTGCCCGCAATCAGAACAATGTCTCGCGGTCCGGCGAGCGCAACAGCGCGATCGATTGCCTGCGTGCGATCGACGATTTTTTCATAGCGATTCGAACGAAATCCTTTTTCGATCTCGGCGATGATTGCGTTTGGGTCTTCCTTTCGAGGATTATCGGACGTGATGATGGAGTAGTCAGCAAGGCGATCGGCCATCTCCGCCATCAGCGGGCGTTTTTGCCGGTCGCGATCCCCGCCGCAGCCGAAAACGGAGATCAAGCGATGCGGCTCGAGTTCGCGCAGAGTTTTGAGAACGTTCCCAAGCGCGTCGGGGGTGTGCGCGTAATCGACAAAAACCTGAAATTGTCGTTTGGCTGGAACCAATTCCAGGCGCCCTGGCACTTGCGGCGACTTTGCAAGACTAAACACCGCGTTCCGCAGGTTGATTCCCAGCGCGTTGGCTGCAGCCAGCGCCGCGACGGAGTTGGTCACGTTAAACCGGCCAATTAGAGGGAGACGAACGAGGTAGCTCTTGCCCTGAGCATCCAGTTGATAGGATGTGCCTCCAAACTCGGCGCGATAATTTGAAGCGCGGAAATCCGCGCGCGTCCCCATCCCGTAAGTGACAACCGCTACCCGCTTGTCGATTTTATCGAGCAGTTGCCGGCCGTAGCGGTCATCGATATTCACGATTGCGACAGGCTTGCGCTTTCGTTTCTGGCTCACGAGCCCTGTGAACGGCTTCGCTTTGGCGTCGAAGTAGTTTTCCATTGTCCCGTGAAAATCCAGGTGGTCTTGGGTGAGATTTGTGAAGACGGCGACGTTCCATTCGAGGCCGCGTGTGCGATCCTGGGCGATCGCGTGCGAAGAAACTTCCATCGCAGCGGCCTTACAGCCCGCGTCGGCGATCTGCGCAAGCAACTCTTGTAGGTCGAGCGATTCAGGCGTGGTGCGGATGGCCGGCAGAATTCGCTCTCCAATTTCGTAGCGCACCGTTCCGACTAATCCGCAACGCAAACCCGCTTTTTCACAGATATGTTTGATGAGAAACGTTGTCGTGGTTTTGCCATTCGTCCCCGTGACCGCCGCCAGTTTTAATTTCCGCGCTGGCTGTCCGTAAAAAGCCGCCGAAAGATCAGCAAGCGCGGTGCGCGTGTTCTCAACAACCAGATAGGTGGCGCGCGGATCGTTTGTCTCGCGTTCAGCAACGATCACCGACGCGCCTTTGTCGATGGCTTGACCGATGAATTGATGGCCATCGGTTTTCTCGCCCCGTAGTGCCGCGAACAAGCTGTTCCTTTGCACTCGCCGCGAGTCATACGCGATGTTTTCCACTGGGCGATCAAGTGGCCCGATGACCTGGCGAACTGGAGTCGCGCCGAGGAGAGTCTTGAGCTGCATGAGGTTTCAACATGCCGCGATGAGGCATTCAATGGCGCGCGGCATTGGTTAAGGCGATTCGTTCCGCCGCCGCAGTCTTGCGGGCTCGCTCTGCCGGCGGCGGTTGTTCGACTCGCTCTACGGGAATCGCTTTGCGAATTTCCTCATGCGGCTCAAGATCAAGATAGCGGGCGGCCTTCTCCGCAACGCGGGAAAAGATCGGCCCGGCTACCAGCCCGCCGTAATTCAACTCTGGTTTGCTCGTGTGCGCATCATCGAGCACTACGAGACCGACAAACTCGGGATGCTCGGCCGGAAGAAAGCCGGCGAAAGAAACAACGTACTTTCCCTGTTCATATCCGCCTCGAGGATCGACTTTCTGCGCGGTTCCAGTTTTTCCCGCAATGGTAAAACCCGGCACGGCCGCAGCAGCGGCTGTCCCGCGGTCGCTCACGACCCCTCGGAGCGCTTCACTAATTTCCTTGGCGGTTTCAGGAGCAATAACCTGACGCAATACGACCGGCGAAAGCGAGCTAAGGCTTTTGCCGTCCGATGTAGTGATTGATTTCACAATGCGCGGCATGATCAATTTTCCTCCGTTGGCAATCGTCGCCATCGCCACCGTCATTTGCAGCGGTGTCACCCCGACCTCCTGTCCCATCGGAATACGGGTGATCGAGATTTTGCTCCAAGATTTCGGAGGCCGAATCAGCCCGTTAATTTCGCCCGGCAGTTCAATTCCCGTGCGCTCGCCAAATCCGAAACGTCGAATGTATTCGTAAAACTTTTGGTCGCCCACAGTAAGGGCAAGTTTGGCCGCTCCGATATTGCTCGATTTGATGAGAATCTCGCGCACACTCAAATTCGAAAACGCGCGATGATCGTGCAGAGCGGCGCCGCCGAAGCTCCAGAGGCCATTCTCACAAAAGATCGACGAATCAGGCCGCACCTTGCGTTCATTGAGAGCGGCCGCCGCCGCCACGATTTTGAAGGTTGAGCCCGGCTCCATCATGTCGATGATGGCCCGGTTCTTCATCTGTTCAGGCCGCGCTTCCGAGCGCAGGTTCAAATCAAAATTCGGCCGATTGGCCATCGCCAGGATTTCGCCCGTCTGCGGCCGCATCAGAATAATAGTGGCTTTTTGCGGAGAATATTGCGCCATCGCGGCGTCGATTTCATTCTCCACGATGTTCTGCAAACCAAGATCGACGGTAAGATGGACCTGGTAGCCGTCGCGCGGAGCGCGCTCCTGCCCTCGATAAGGTACGATCTCCTTGCCAGCTCGATTGTGCTCGATGAAACGATAGCCGTCCTCTCCGTGAAGGTACTCCTCCATCGAGGCTTCGACGCCTTGGATGCCATGATGATCAAAGTCGGTAAATCCGATGACATGACAAAGCATGGATCCATTCGGGTAGATGCGCTTGGCGTCGTGCTCGAAATAAATTCCGCGCAGATTGCCCGCTCGAAGTTTCTCAGGCAGCGCGTTTGCCGTGGCCGCCGATACTTCCCGCTTGATCACGACATAACGCCGTTCGCCGGCTAATTTTTCAGCGAGCTCCCTGGACGGGATGCCGAGTTCGTGGCTTACGAGAGCGACGGTCTCCTGCCGGTTGTTAAGGTGCGTGGCGTCCGCTACGACCGTCTCCATTGGAATATTGTCCGCCAGAACTTCGTCGTTCGCGTCGAGAATCATGCCGCGCTCTGCGTGAATGATTTGTCTGTGAACGTGTGTTTCAGCAGCAAGCCCGGCGTATTCGTCGTGTTTTATTGCCTGCAGATAAATCAATCGAAACGAAAAGATGCTGAAGAGCCCGATGAAGCCAGTGCATACCAGCACGCAACGACTTCGGCTATTTGGATTCATTTTGCGGCCGAGGGGTTAACTACGGGTTGGATCGCGTCTTCGTCTGATGATCGAGGAGCAATAGTGAGCCGTATGATGTTAGCCTCCGAAATGGGAACCATCTTTAGGTAGCCTTCTTTCAATCGGCGTTGTAACGCCGAGCGCGAGGTCAAAGCCGCGATTTGCGCGCTGGCTATGTCATTTTGAGTGCGCAGACTAACAAGCTCGTTCTCGACCGCTTTCCTGCGCTCGCCCAGATGGTAGAGTTGCAGCGTCAAATAAACGTAGCTTAATCCGGCCAGTGCCAGAAATGCAGTCATCACAATCCATCGCGCAAGCGAGGCCGCGTTTACCGCATTGTGGTTTCTTCGACGTGAGTGTTTCATTTAAATCTTATGGGCTGCGCGCATTTTTGCGCTTCGTGAGCGGGGATTCACACGCTCTTCGTCATCGCTCGGCTCCAGCGGTTTAGGCGTAACCAGTTCGAGATCGTAATCCGGATTGCGCCGTGGCTCGGGCCACTCCGGCTTGTCGAGCCATTCCTGGCTATGATCGCGAAAAAAGTTCTTCACAATCCGGTCATCCAGCGAATGAAAAGTGATCACGGCGATGCGCCCACCGGGGGCGAGTCGCGCAGTTAAAACGCGTAAGCCCTCTTCGAGCGCAGCAAGTTCTTCGTTCACTTCCATTCGCAGCGCTTGAAAAACCTGCGTGGCAGGATGATGACGCCCATGCCGCCCTACCAACTTTTCGATTGCCCGCGCCAGGGGCAGCGTTTCACGAAAGGGCGCAGTCCTGCGCATCTTCACGATCAAGCTTGCGATCCTGCGCGCGGCCGGTTCCTCACCGAGTTCACGAAACACGCGAGTCAATTCTTCTTCGCCGTATTCGTTTACAATCTTGGCCGCAGTCAACGTGGTCCGTGGATCCATGCGCATGTCGAGCGGACCGTTTCGCACGAAGCTGAAACCGCGCTGAGCATTTTCGAGTTGGCGGGATGAAACACCAAGATCAAGAAGCGCGCCGCCGATGGCGCCAAGGCCAAGCTCGTCGAGAACTCTATCCGCGTGCCGGAAATTCGCCTGCCGCACGATAAGGCGCCGGCCGAAATGCCCTAATCGCTCGCTCACATGTTGAACCGCATCAGGATCCTGATCCAACGCCAGGACATCGGCGCCGCTTTGCAAGAGCGCTTCAGTGTGGCCGCCGCCGCCGCACGTTCCATCTACGATCAGAAGACCCGGCTTCGGCTTTAACAAGCCCAACACCTCCCGCTGCAACACTGGACGGTGATACACGAAATCCTCGATTGGCTGCGGCTCCGGCTCCTCTTCGGCAGCCGGCCGTTCAACAGCAAGCCAAAGAGCCCGTTGAATCCACTCCATGGTGATGAAGTTTTGACGAACCATCGGTTTACAATCCAATTACACCTGCCACGTGCTGGTAAGTGGGCGTTTCCTCCTCGTGCGCTCGTTTCCAGCGTTGCAAATTCCAAATCTCAAAGCGCCCCCGGTTGCCTACGAGAGCAACTTCACCTTTCAATCCAAGCGTTCGGCAAAGATCTTCCGGCAAAACCAGGCGCCCTTGTCGGTCCGCGCCTGCGTGCTGAGCGCGCGAATGCAGCTGGCGCAAAAAAACGCGGCGATCGCGAGCGGAAACGTTCTGGTTTGTTTCCGCGGCCGAACTCATTTTCGCAAACTCCTTTGGCGACATGACGAGCAGAAATTGATGCGTCGCCTCCGGCAAAAGAATCAATTCCTCGGGACGATCACGCCGCCAGCGAGAAGGAATCGTGATTCGATTCTTGTGATCGATGGAATGCTGGAATTCTCCGGCATAAAAACGTTCGGATGGGGAATCGGCGTCCATTTATCAAGTGGCACAATCGTCCATTTTGCTCCACTTGACCCCACTTTTAACCACCTCACCGGCAAGCGGTCAATAAAAATTTTTGGCTTATTTGCGCCCGCCCGCCTTGACCGTAAGCTCCTCGGATCATGAAATTTTCCCGGTACCGAGGAGCGGCGGTCTCTAGTCCGCCGAAAACGGCAATAAGTTTTTCCCGCATCCAAACGATCGTCGTTTTCTGCTTCCTTGTTAGCGCGTCCGAAATTGGGTTCGCCCAGGCCCCACAAAGCGCCGGCAGTGACGCTGTACGGGTAACGATGTCGATGCACCCGGACGGCTCGCGCACTGTTTACAATTTCGATCCGCCACAGCACAAGGCTGTGGCGACGACCACCGATGCGGACGGCAAACTTCGCGAGACAACTCGTTATGAACTGGATGACGCGGGCCGTTTCTCAAGCGCGGAAATCTCCGGAGCTGACGGCCGCCTTCGGCTCAAGAGTCGCTACAAATACGACGATGCAGGCCGCATCCTTGAGGAAACTCAAAGCGCACCAGACGGCACTCTTCAGCACAAGATCGTATACAACTACGACTCATCCGGGAAGCAGACCGGTTATTCCGTCTTCGACGCATCGGGGAAATTAGTTGGCGGCAAAGGCGCCGCTATCGCTCACGCCTCTCCCTCGCCAAAGCCGCGCGAGAAAACCAGGCGATAGGGAGGCGCCTTGAGTGTCGCGCAGAAGCGCGTGCATTCGGTTGTTGTCTTGCCACAGTCGAAAAAGAGCGTTACAAAAACTGGCGTGATCGATTACATCCAAAAGGGCGGGTT
>Ga0306920_100005266_pt1 | contig 16682 bp, 9 predicted proteins | sample flu12Cox44000170_FD_204666 | JGI IMG/M metagenome (GOLD analysis project Ga0306920, IMG submission 204666) | Lab enrichment of tropical soil microbial communities from Luquillo Experimental Forest, Puerto Rico - flux4day.12C.oxic.44.000.170 (v2)... | ecosystem: Environmental > Terrestrial >... | reverse complement strand
GCAGCGAGGCCGCCGAGTTTCCTTTGGGCGATCTGCACAATATCGCGCCGCCCGCTCACAAGGAGCCAACGGCGGGGGCCGGCCCAAATGAGATCGGCGTTATCCCCTGACGTCACTCGCGGCTTCACCGGGGGAGCGGCGCCGACGAGTTCGGACAGCGCCACGCCGAGCGACATGGTATTAAGATCACGACCGACAATCAGTGCAAGTCCGAGGCCTTCACGCGGCATTACACAGACACCGGGATCGCCGCCGACGCGGCCATGTCGGCCAGGCGCAACAAGGCCGGTCCAGGCACTCCGTGATCGCCACTCGGTCCCGCCCCTAACCATGAAGGCGCTCGCCGGATGGATCGAGGAAGACCCGGTCGCAGATCTCGACCAGGACATCGCTGCCGCGGAGCAAATCCACCGCGCGCACCCGCTCGCCGATGCGTTCCGGGCCTCGCCGCAGTAGGCCCAAGCCGATCGAATGCCCCAGCGTTGGCGAGAAAGCAACGGAGGTCATATGGCCCTCGTCATGCTCGGCTCGTGCGGGTTTGCCGATGGCGATGAAATGCGCCCCGGCGCCCAGCCGCTCAGAGGGATCAACGGGACGGAACCCGACAAGAGCTGGACGGTCCAGATCAATCAGCGCTGGACGACGCGACATCAAGTACCCAATGAAATCTTTTTTCTGCGACATCATACGGCCGAGACCCAGATCACGCGCGGTGGTCTGGCCGTTGATCTCACTGCCTCCGACATGGCCCTTCTCGAGCCGCATGACGCCGAGGGCTTCGGTGCCATAGGGAGCAATGCCGAACGCATCGCCCGCGGCCATGATCGCCCGAATGGCGGCATCGCAATAGGCGGCAGGCACCGCCAGCTCGTAAGCGAGCTCTCCGGAATAGGAGATGCGAAAGAGGCGCGCCGGGATGCCCGCACCCACAGTCACGATGCGCGCGGCGAGATGCGGGAATGCGTCATTTGACAAATCATGGTCGCTGTCCACCACGCGTTGCAGAACCTGCCGCGAGCGGGGTCCCGCAATCGAGAACTGCCCCCATTGCTCAGTCACCGCGGCCAGCTGGACGTCGAGTGTCGGCCACAGCACCTGACGACAGAATTCGAGATGCTGCATGACCCTCGCGGCGTTTGCCGTCGTCGTGGTCATGAGGAAATGCGTGTCGCCCAGCCGCGACGTCGTGCCGTCGTCCATGACAAAGCCGTCTTCGCGCAGCATGAGGCCGTAGCGCGCTTTGCCGACCGGAAGTGTCTTCCAACCGTTTACGTAGACGCGCTCGAGAAATTCCGCAGCATCGTCGCCTTGGATGTCGATCTTGCCGAGCGTCGACACGTCGCAAACGCCGCCGCACGAGCGCACGGTCGTCACTTCGCGATTAACGGTGTCGAGCCAATCGCGCTCACCCGCCCGCGGGAAATATTGTGCGCGCAGCCACAGCCCCGCTTCGACGAACACCGCGCTATGCTCTCGCGCCCAGGCGTGAGATGGGGTGAGGCGGGTCGGTCGAAAATCCTTGCCGCGATGATGACCGGCGAGCGCGCCGATCGCCACCGGCGTGTAGGGCGGTCGAAAGGTGGTCGTGCCGACCTGTGCGATGGCGCGTCCCGTGAACTCTGCCATAATGGCGAGTCCCGGTAGGCTCGAGATCTTTCCCTGATCGGTGGCCATGCCCAGTGTCGTGTAGCGTTTCAGGTGCTCGGCAGAGCGAAACCCTTCACGATGGGCGAGTGCCACATCGGCGGCGGTCACATCATTCTGGAAGTCGACGAAGGCCTTGCCTGTGGCGTCACCGCTCCGCCAGACCGGCGAGACGGCGGTGGTCTCGTCATCCGTCGCACGTTTTACCGCAGCCGATGTAACGAAGCCGCAATCTGCCGCAGCTTCGGCACCGAGGCGCGCTCCGTCAGCAAGGGCCTCAGCAAGTGTGATACGGCCGGATGCCGCGCCCGCAACCGTGAGCCCAGCCGGGAGCTGCCCAGGGACGAAGGAGCTCAGCCCTTCGTTCCACACCGGCTTCCCGCCGAGATGACACGTCAGATGGACGGTCGGGCTCCAGCCGTTGGAAACCGCAAGGAGATCGCAGGCGATAGGGGTCGAGCGTCCAACGCTATCGATAATCTCGATCGACCTTAGGCGGCGAGCCCCGTGCGTCGCGACCACACGGCCGCCCACGACGAGGCGCGCTCCGTGGCGGCGAGCCGCGAGCGCGAGCGCGGGTTCGACGTCGCGCCGCGCATCGACAATCGCGACCACCGGCAAGCCGATCACCGCGAGATCGGTCAATGTGCGCCATCCATCATCCCCTGCAGTGAAGATGACGGCGCGGCGGCCAGGTGCCACCCCGAAGCGATTGACGTAGGCACGCACCGCACCGGCGAGCATAACGCCGGGCTTGTCGTTGCCGTCGAAGACGATCGGTCGCTCGAGCGACCCCGAAGCAAGCACGGCGCGTTTCGCCACGATGCGCCACGTGCGCTGCCGCGGTTCATGCTCGGACGGTACCGGCAAATGATCACTGACACGTTCGACCGCGCCGTAGGTGCCATGATCATAGACACCGAAGACGGTCGTTCGTGGCATGAGGCGTACATCGAGTAGGCTATTGAGTTCCGCGACCGTGCGCGCCAGCCAGTCTGTGGCATCGCGACTGTTGATTTGGCGGCGTTCGGCTAATAGGCGTCCGCCGAGACGAAAGTCTTCATCGCAAAGGATGACCCGCGCGCCGGCGCGCCCAGCAGCCAATGCCGCGGAGAGTCCCGCCGGACCACCGCCGATGATGAGGACATCGCAAAAGGCGACCGCCTTCTCGTAGTGGTCGGGGTCGGCGAGTGCAGGCGCCCGGCCGAGCCCCGCCGCTCGTCGGATCAAAGGTTCATAGACGCGCTCCCAAAAACGCGCTGGCCACATGAACGTCTTGTAGTAGAAGCCCGCGCGCATCAGCGGCGAAAACGGCGCGCTGAGGGCGAGGAGATCGACGGCCAGCGAGGGCCAGCGATTTTGCGTCGCCGCTTCGAGGCCGTCATAGAGCTCGATCGTCGTGGCGCGCGTGTTGGGCTCGCGCCGCGCGCCACCCCGCAGCTCGACGAGCGCATTCGGCTCCTCCGGCCCCGCCGTCAGGATGCCGCGCGGCCGATGGTACTTGAAACTGCGACCAACAAGCCGGATGCCATTTGCGAGGAGCGCCGAAGCAAGGGTGTCGCCGCCGTAGCCTTGATACTCGACGCCATCGACGCGGAAGCGCAGCGCCTGCGCACGGTCGATACCGGCGCCGCCGCCGGTGGTGCGAAACGGTTGGGCTCTTGGGCGCGCCTCATTGGCGATGCTCACAGCGTCTCTCCACGGTGGCGGCGAAGCGCCAGCTCGCGCGCCGGCTCGACGCTGAGGATCGCGTGTGTCCGCGTATCGCGGGTGACCACGATCCAGGCATCGCAGCCTGCGAAGTGGTGCCAAAACTCGCGGTGAGGGCCCGCGGGATTGTCCCGCAGATAGAGGTAATCGAGCATCGCTTCCTCGGTCGCATCCAAACCTTCCGGACGCGTCTTCGCGGCGTCGCCGAGATAGGCAAATTCCTGGCGGTCGCGTTCGCCGCAGTAAGGGCAAGGAATACGCATTAGATGATCTCAGTGCAGGTTCGGCTGCGCACCGTGACCGCTCTCGTTGATGAGATGGCCGGTTGCGAAACGGTCGAGGCGATAGGCGGCGGCGAAGGGATGCGGCTCGTTATTGGCGATGAGGTGGGCGAAGCACCAGCCGGACGCCGGCGTCGCCTTGAAGCCGCCATAACACCAGCCGCCGTTCAGGTAGAGCCCGTCGATCGGTGTCCGGTCGATGATGGGGGAGCCGTCCATCGACATGTCCATGACGCCGCCCCAATGGCGCAACACGCGAATGCGGCCGAGGCCGGGCCAGAGCGCCATAGCACCTTCCATGACGTCCTCGATGAGCGTCAGGTTGCCGCGCTGTGCATAGGAATTGTAGCCGTCGAGATCACCACCGAAGACGAGACCGCCTTTGTCGGATTGGCTGATGTAGAAGTGGCTCGCGCCAAAGGTGACGACGGTATCAATTAAAGGCTTCATTCCTTCGGTCACGAAAGCCTGGAGCACGTGTGTTTCGATCGGCAAGCGCAGACCCGCCATCCCCGCGACGCGCGAGCTGTGGCCCGCCACCGCGAGCCCCACCTTCTTCGCGCGGATGAAGCCGCGGCTGGTCTCGACGCCGATCACCCGCCCGCCCTCCATGCGCATGCCGGTAACCTCGCAGTTCTGAATCAAGTCGACGCCACGGCTATCGGCACCTCGCGCATACCCCCAGACAACCGCATCGTGACGCGCGGTGCCACCGCGGCGCTGCAGGAGCCCGCCCTGAATTGGGAAACGGGAATTGTCGAAGTCGAGAAAGGGTGCAATCGCGCGAACCTCTTCGCGATCGAGGAGCTGGGCATCGACCCCATGGAGGCGCATCGCGTTACCGCGCCTTACGTAAGCGTCACGCTGGGCGTCCGAATGGCAGAGGTTGAGGACGCCGCGCTGGCTCACCATGGCGTTGTAGTTGAAGTCCTGCTCGAGCCCCTCCCACAGCTTCATCGACCATTCGTAGAACGGAATGTTTCCGGGAAGGAGATAGTTCGAGCGAATGATCGTGGTGTTGCGACCGGCATTGCCGGAGCCGAGATAGCTCTTCTCCACGACGGCAACGTTGGTGACGCCGTGTTCCTTGGCGAGGTAGTACGCCGTTGCGAGGCCATGCCCGCCACCGCCGACGATCACGACCTCGTAAGCGGCCTTCGGCTCGGGCTCCCGCCAGACCGGTGTCCAGAATCGATCGCCGCTGAGGGCGTTCGCGATCAGACTAAAAACGGAGTAGCGCATCACCGACCCCTGCGCTTGGTTTCGGCGCTGGGCGTCTTCCCATCTTTAGACCCCTCATCCGGACCCTCTCCCACAAGGGGAGAGGGAGACGGCATCAGCTTCGCATGCGCAGGCCTTGCGGGTCGAGGAGGGGTTGCGGGGCGAGCTGCGCGCGTCGGCGGTCGCCGAGGATCTCGACCTCGAAGTCATCGCGTTCCCCGGCGAGCGCCGCCGGGACGTAGCCGAGGGCGACGGACCTCCCGACATAATGGGCGTAGCCGCCCGAGGTGATCCAGCCGACGACCTTGCCGTCGCGCCAAACGGGCTCGTCGCCGATCGCATCGGCATCGGCGGCGTCGACGACGAAGGTGACGAGGCGGCGCTGCGGCCCGTCTTGCTTCTCACGCGCGGCGGCGTCGCGGCCGATGAAGTCGTTCTTCTTGAGATCGACGAAGCGGCCGAGCCCGGCCTCGTAGGGGCCGTATATCGGGCGATACTCGCGTGCCCAGCTGCCGAAGCCCTTCTCCAGGCGCAGCGAATTGAGGGCGCGGGCGCCGAAAAGGCGGATGCCGAGATCGGCGCCCGCCTCGCGCAGCAGCGCGTAGAGGGCACGGTGATAATCGACGCCGACCCAGATTTCGTAGCCGAGATCGCCGGTGAAGGTGATGCGTCCGACCTTGGCCGGGATCATCCCGACATCCATTTCGCGGAAGGAGAGGAACGGGAAGGCTTTATTCGAGACGTCCTCGCACACAAGGCATTGCAATAGCGCGCGCGAGCGCGGGCCGGCGATCGAGAAGCCGAGGAACTCGGCGCGGAGCGGCCGGATGGCGACACCCGTCTGGGGCAGATGCGCCTCGAACCAGCGCATATGGTAGTCCTCGGCGATGCCGGAGCCGAAGATGTAGAAGCGCTCTGCACCGAGCTTGGCGACAGTGAAGTCACCGATCAGCTTGCCCGCGGGATTGAGCATCGGCGAGAGCACGAGACGCCCCTGCTCGGGCGTGCGGTTGGCGAGGAGATGCGAGATCCAGGCCTCGGCGCCGGGACCCGTCACCTCGTAGCGGGCATAAGTCGCGATCTCCATCAGGCCGACGCCGTTGCGCACGACAGCGCATTCGGCGGCGACCGGCTCATGCGCATTGGAGCGGCGGAAGGTCACCTCCTCGACCGGCTCGGTGCCTTCGGGCGCGAACCACAACGCATGCTCGAGGCCATAGGAGACGCCGAAGACGGCACGCTCGCCGGCGAGCGCATCGTAGGCGGGCGTCGTGCGCAGCGGCCGCGCCGCCGGCAGCTCCTCGTTCGGAAACCGGATGCGGAACCGGCGCGAGTAGTTCTCGCGCACCTTGGCATTGGTATAGGCCACGGTCGCCCAGTCGCCGAAGCGCGCGACATCCATCGCCCAGACATCCGAGCCGGGATCGCCATGCACCATCCAGTTCGAGAGGGTGAGGCCGACGCCGCCGCCCTGGCTGAAGCCGGCCATGACGCCGCAGGCGACCCAGAAATTCCGGAGGCCGCGCACCGGCCCCACCAACGGGTTGCCGTCGGGGGCGAAGGTGAAAGGGCCGTTGATGACCTTCTTGATGCCGGCGCGCTCGATCGCCGGGTAATGCTTGAATCCAACCTCGAGACTGGGCGCGATCCGGTCGAGATCGGGCGGCAACAGCTCGTGGCTGAAGTTCCAGGGCGTCGTGCGTTCGGACCAGGGCACACCGGCACGCTCATAGGTGCCCATCAGCATGCCCTTGCCTTCCTGGCGCATATAGATCTCGCCCTCGAAATCAATGGCGTGGAGCATCTCTTTTTCGGAGGCGGCGACCTCGGGGATCTCTTCGGTGATGAGGTATTGGTGCTCCATGGCGAGGATCGGCAGCTCGAGCCCGACCATGCGCCCGACCTCGCGCGCCCAGAGGCCGCCGGCATTGACGACATGCTCGGCGACTAGGCTGCCCTGATCGGTGATCACCTCCCAACCACCCTCGGGACGCGGCTTGAGATCGCTGACGCGGGTGAAGCGGTAGATTTCGGCGCCCTGGACGCGCGCCGCCTTGGCATAGGCGTGGGTGACGCCGGAGGGATCGCCATGGCCCTCAATCGGGTCGTAGAGCGCACCGACGAAATAGCGCTTGTCCATGATCGGGAAGAGCCGCGCCGCCTCGTCGACCGACACGAACTCGGTCTGCATGCCAAGATAGCGGCCGCGCCCCTGCACCAGCTTCAGCCAGTCCAGCCGCTCCTTGGTGCCGGCGAGCATGATGCCGCCGGTGATGTGGACGCCGCAGGACTGGCCGGAAAGTTCCTCGATCTCTTTGTAGAGATTGATCGTGTATTGCTGCAGCTTGGCGACGTTGGGGTCGAGATTGATGGTGTGCATGCCGCCGGCGGCGTGCCAGGTCGAGCCCGAGGTCAGCTCGTCGCGCTCGATCAGCACGACGTCGCGCCAGCCCGCCTTGGTCAAGTGATAGAGGACGCTGCAGCCGACCACCCCGCCGCCGATCACGGCGACCTGCGCATGTGATTTCATGTCCCTGCTTGCCTTCCGCCCGAGCGATCCATCGCCGGAGTATCGTCCAGGCTGGCGCTTGCGCCGGAGATAAGTTTTACTAATAGACCCGTGGGTTGCGCAAGAAAGCGCGGCGCTCGGCGGTTGGGCCGCTGCCCTTCGACTCCGCTCGCTCGACATTCTGGCCGTCGCCGAGGCGCGCAGCTTCACCGCGGAGGCCCGGCGCCTCGGCCTCACCCAGTCGGCGGTCTCGCAGACGATTGGCCAGCTCGAGCGGCAGTTCGACCTGATGCTGATCGACCGCAAGCTGAAGCCGCTGGCCTCGACCGTCGCCGGCACGGTGCTATGCGATCAGGCCATCACTCTACGCTCGGCGCGATCGCGCTTGTGGTGGGGGCGGCGCTCGCGGCTTGCGCATCACCCGATGACGACCCGCTTCTCGGCGAATGGCATAAGCCGCTCCAGCTTCGGGCGCAGTCGCGCCTCGATGACGCGGCAGGCGAGCGATGCGACCTTGGCCGGGATGCTGCCGCGCTCGCCGCTGCGCGCGCCACCAGCGTCAGATGGCGGAGAGCCCCGGCGCCGGCAGCGGCGCGCATCGGATATGGTCCTCGGGCGGCGGCACGTCGCAAAGGCACAGTGGGGCCCAGCCGAGCCCCGCCGCGACCATCGGCGCCAGGTCCTGCGTTGCAGCATAGGCCGGGCCGGGCCGGATGTTGAGGCGCAGGCGCCGCAGATAGAGCGCCGCCCGTATGCGAGCGCTCGGTATAGCACCGCGATTAAATTAGCTAATCAGTAAACGCGAATAAATTAGCTAATCAGTAAATTAGCTAATCAGTCCGGCGCGTGGCCTGCCGAAGCCATCAAACATGCTATCGGAAGCGCGGCGAATCTTGCGCCATTCCTTTTTTGGGACTATCGTTTTGTAATAAAATTACCCGTGCGTTGGGGCTTGAATTAAGAAAAAATCGAAATGGACTCGGGCGCGACGTGCCAAGCAAAGGGATAGGAGCCGGAGTCATGACAGCGAGGAAGCCGACGAAGCGCGATCATCCGCTCGTCCATGAAGCATTCGGATTGTTGAAGGCCGGCCGCATGGATCGGCGCGAGTTCGTGCGCCTCGCGGCCCTGCTCGGGACCTCCGCCGCGACCGCCTATGCGATTGCCGGGCTGTCGGAGCCGGCCTATGCGGCCTCCTTCCCGGCCCTGCCCTTCCCGGACGATGATCCCAAGGCCAAACCGGGCGGCATCTTCAAGATCGCGCAGCAGGTCCAGAAGATGGAGGATCCCGCGACCTATTCCTGGACGCAGATGTCGAACCAGACGCGACACACCCTCGAATACGTCACCATGACCGGCCCCGACAACGTTACCCGCCCGATGCTGGCGGAGAGCTGGTCGGCCACCGAGGACCTCAACACTTGGACCTTCAACATCCGCAAAGGCGTGATGTGGCACAACGGCGAGGAGTTCACCGCCGATCACATCGCCTGGAACGTCAAGCGCTGGCTTGATCCGAAGACGGCTTCCTCGAATGTCGGCCTCTCGGTCTTCTCGGCGATGGTCGAGGACACCGCGGAGATGGACGCGAAGGGCAAGCCGGTCAAGCGCATGCGCGACGGCGCGCTCGAGGTCGTCGACAAGTACACGATCCGTTTCAAGCTCAGCAAACCGGTGCTGTCGGCACCCGAGGATCTCTACAACTATCCAACGGCAATCGCGCATCCCTCCTTCAAGCCGCCGCTCTCCGACAACATGGTCGGCACCGGCCCCTTCGCCCTCGCCGAGTTCAAGGTCGGGGACCGCGCGATCCTGAAGCGCGTCAAGAAGACGACCGATGGCAAGGATTTCAATTATTGGGGTGGCAAGGTATATCTCGACGAGATTCACTACTACAATTTCGAAGCCGACAACCAGCTCAGCGCCTTCGCCTCGGGCGACGTCGACGCCGTATACGAATTCGGCGTCGAGCAGATGAATCTCGCCGAGACGCTGCCGGGCGAGATCCACATCGCGCGCACGGCGCAAACCGCCACCGCCCGCATGCGCTGCGACACCAAGCCCTTCACCGACAAGCGGGTGCGCCAGGCGATCTGCATGTCGGTCGACAACGCGGCGGTGAAGAACCTTGTATTCCCCGAGGGCGGCGATGTCGGCGAGAACTTTCACGTCGCGCCGGTGCATCCTGACTACTTCCCACTGCCGCCATTGAAGCGCGACGTGGCGACAGCAAAGAAGCTGCTCGCGGAAGCGGGCTTCGCGAATGGGCTCGAGGTCACGATCGACGTCGGCAACACCGACGGGCCGTGGCACCAGACCGTCTGCGAGGCGATGCGGGACCAGCTCAAGGACGCCGGCGTCACGCTGCGCATCAACGTCATGCCGGCGGCGAAATACTGGGAGATTTGGGACAAGACGGCGTTCGGCATCACCGCCTGGACGCATCGCCCGCTCGGCACGATGGTGATGTCGCTCGGCTATCGCACCGGCGTGCCGTGGAACGAGAGCCACTACTCCAATCCGGAGTTCGACAAGGCGCTCGATGGCGCCGAGGCGACGCTCGAAGTCGCGGCGCGTCGCGAGAAGCTCGGCAAGGCCGAGAAGATACTGCAGGACGATGCGGTGATGGTCCTGCCACTGTTCCGGCCAATCTACTCGATCACGACGAAGAACGTGAACGGCTACGTCATGCATCCAACGAACTATCACCAATTCAACAAGGTCTGGAAAGCCTGATGCGCCGGTGAGGCCGGGCCCGAAATTCTCGGCGGCGCCGCGCGCCGGACTCGCAACGGCGCCGCGCGCCGGTCACAACCAGGGCGTGGCGCTGCCGTCTCACGTCACGGGGCGCGTCCCATGCTCAAGCTGATCGGCAGCCGCCTGCTCCAGATGGTGCTCATCATGGCGGTGGTATCGCTGGTGCTGTTCGCAGTCTTCGACAGCGACAAGTTCAAGAAACAGATCGCGGTCGCCGAGCTCGGCGCGTTCGCCGTCACCGCGCTCTCCGAGCAGGATTACGAGGCCTGGCTCGACCGGCACGGGCTCAACGTGCCGTTCTACGAGCGGTACGTCAAATGGGTCGGCCATCTCGCGACCGGCGATCTCGGCCGCTCTTTCGAGAAGAACGCGCCGGTGAGCAGCCTCCTCCTCGAGCGCCTCGCCAATACCGGCATTCTCGCCATGTGGGTCTTCGCCATCATGGTGCCGCTGTCGCTCACCCTCGGCATCCTCGCCGGCATGAAGGAGGGCTCGCGCCAGGACCGCGTTGTCTCGTTCCTCGCCGTCTTCACGACGTCACTGCCGGAGATTGCGACCGCCATCATCCTCACTGTCATCTTCGCGCTCGGCCTCCGATGGGTCCCCGCCAACTCTGCCATGGTCAACGGCTGGGACTGGCGGCAGCTCGGCCTGCCGACGGCGACGCTGGTGCTCTATGATTTCGGCTATGTCGCGCGCATGACGCGGGCCTCGATGGCCGAGGTCATGACCTCGCAATACATCCGCACCGCGGTGCTCAAGGGTCTGCCGCATCGCCGCGTCATCATGCGCCACGCGCTGCGCAACGCGCTCATCGCCCCCTTCACGATCATCGTCCTGCAGCTCAATTGGCTGCTCTCCGGCGTCGTCGTCGTCGAGGTCTTCTTCCAATATGCCGGCTTCGGCAAGCTGCTGCTTGACGCGGCGCTGTTCGGCGACATCTACGTCATCCAGGCGGCGACGCTGGTCGCGGTCTTCGTCGCGGTGCTGTCGCAGATCATCTCGGATGTTGGCTACACCTTCCTCAATCCGCGCATCCGGTTCGGCTGAGGGAACATCGATGGCGACCACCAGCGTCATGCCGAGCGTCGCGCCGCCGTCGCTGTCGCTGTTCCGCCGCCTCAGGCAGCCGCGCGTTCTCATCCCGCTCGCAATCCTGATGTGGGTGCCGCTCACCATCCACGTCATGTTCGGGCGCTACCTCGACGAGCCATTGCACAGCGGCGTGCTGCTGCCGGCCATCCCGGCGACGCTGCTACTCTACGCCGTCGCCGTCGCCGCCTGGCGCGAATCGCCGGTCGCAGTCATCGGCGCCACCCTCGTCTTCTTTTGGCTGGCCGTCGCAGTGACCGCGGCTTTCTTGCCGCTCGCCGATCCCAACAAGCCGCTGGCTCCCTTCGCCGCGATCGGCGACGTCAAGAACGGCCACCTCTTTCTGCTCGGCGCCGATTTCAAGGGCCGCGACATGCTCTCGCGCATGCTGTGGGGCTCCCAGCGCATCCTCGTCTGGGGCGTGACGGCGACTCTGGTCGCCTATCTCGTCGGCTCGATGCTCGGCCTCCTCGCGGGCTATCTCGCCGGCTGGTGGGACCAGGTGATCTCCTTCATCGCGAACGTGCTGCTGTCATTCCCGGTGATGGTGCTGTTCATCCTGATCCTCAACTATCTCGGCCCCAGCGGCTTCAACATCGTCATCGCCGTCACCTTCGCCTCGGCACCGGCGATCATGCGCATCGTGCGCGGGCTGACGCTCGACACCAAGAACCGCGACTACATCTTCGCGGCACAGACGCGCGGCGAGCATCCGCTTCGTATCATGATCTTCGAGCTCCTGCCGAACGCGCGCGGGCCCATCATAGTCGATGCCTGCCTGCGGCTCGGCTACACGACGGTCGCCATCACCACCTTGACCTTCCTCGGGCTCGGCCTGCAGCCGCCCGACCCCGATTGGGGGCTGATGATCAAGGAATCGGCCAAGGTCGCGATGCTCTTCCGATTCTCCTACATGCTGCTGATCCCGGCGCTTTCGGTCTCGAGCCTCATCCTCGGCTTCAACCTGATGGCCGACGGGCTGCGCGAGATGAGCCTCAAGGACTGAGCCGTGAGCGACCAGACCCCCGTCCTCGAATGCCGTAACCTTAGCATCTCCTACTACGCGCGGGCCGGCGAGGTCCCCGCCGTCGTCGACTTCAATCTCAAGCTGATGCCCGGCGAGGCGCACGGCATCGTCGGCGAGAGCGGCTGCGGCAAGTCGACCGTCGCCCTCGCGATCATGAACTACATGGGCAAGAACGGCGCCATCGTCGGCGGCGAGATCCTGTTCGAAGGGCGCGACATGCGCAGCATGGCGCCCAACGAGCTGCGCCGCATCCGCGGCTCCAAGATCGCGATGGTCTATCAGGAGCCGATGGCATCGCTCAACCCGTCGATGAAGATCGCCGAGCAGCTCACCGAGGTGCCGCTCTATCACGAGGGCGTCTCGCGCGAGCAAGCCTTCGAGCGCGCCGAGCGCATGCTCTCGCAAGTGCGCCTGCCCGATCCTGCGCGCATCATGAACTCCTATCCGCACCAGATTTCGGGCGGCCAGCAGCAGCGCGTCGTCATCGCCATGGCGCTGCTCTCGAACCCCAAGCTACTGCTGCTCGACGAGCCGACGACGGCGCTCGACGTCACGGTCGAGGCCGGCATCATCGAGCTCATCAAGGAGATCTCGGCGAAGTTCGGCACCTCGCTCATCTACATCTCGCACAATCTCGGCCTCATCCTCGAGACCTGCAACCGCCTCACCGTCATGTATTCCGGCGAGGCCGTGGAGTCGGGCGACATCCGCAGCGTCTTCAACGAGATGCGGCACCCGTATACGCGCGGCCTCTTCAACTCGATCCCGCTGCCCGGCGCCGACAAGAACGCGCGCCCGCTGGTTGCGATCCGCGGCCAGCTGCCGCTGCCGCATGCGCGGCCGCAAGGCTGCTATTTCGGGCCGCGCTGCGACCATTTCGTCGCCGGCCGTTGCGACATACCCCCGCTGCCGATGGAAGCGGTGGCGCCCGGCTCGAGCCACAGCGTGCGCTGCGTGCGCTTCCGCGAGATCGACTGGAACGCCGCCAAGCCGAAGCCGGTCGAGCGCGCGCCGATCGTTCCCGGCGGCATAGTGCTGCATGTCGAGGACCTGACCAAGCACTACACGATCGAGAGCGGCGGCATGCTGCTCGCCAAGAAGACCGTGAAGGCCAACCAGAGCATCACCTTCCGCGCCCGCGAGGCGGAGACGATCGCCATCGTCGGCGAGAGCGGTTGCGGCAAGTCGACCTTCGCCAAGGTGCTGATGGGCCTCGAGAACGCCACTGCCGGCAAGCTCTCGCTCGACGACCTCGACCTCGCCTATCTCCCCGTGCAGCAGCGCAACGAAAGCACGATCGCTCGGCTGCAGATGATCTTCCAGAACCCCTTCGACACGCTCAACCCGAGCCATTCGGTGGGCGCGCAGATCAAGCGCGTCATCAAGAAGTTCGGCGTCGAGCGCGACCCGGCGAAGATCGAGGAGCGGCTCAATCACCTGCTCGATATCGTCAAGCTGCCGCGCGAATTCGCCAAACGCCGGCCGCGCCAGCTCTCGGGCGGCCAGAAGCAGCGGATTGGCATCGCCCGCGCCTTCGCCGGCGATCCCAAGATCGTCATCGCTGACGAGCCGGTCTCGGCGCTCGATGTCTCGGTGCAGGCGGCAGTCACCGGCCTCCTGATGGACATCCAGCGCAGCAACCGCACGACGCTGCTTTTCATCAGCCACGATCTCTCGGTCGTGCGCTATCTCGCTGACCGCATCGTCGTCATGTACCTCGGCCAGATCATGGAGAAGGGCTCGACCGAGGAGATCTTCGCCCCCCCATATCATCCCTATACCGAGGCGCTGCTTTCGGCGGTGCCGATCGCCGATACCAGCATCAGGAAGCGCAAGATCGTGCTGCAGGGCGAGCTGCCCTCGCCCTCGAACCCGCCGAAGGGCTGCCCCTTCTCGACGCGCTGCCCCTACGCGATGCCGGGCCTCTGCGACACGACGCCGCCGCCGGCGCGCGAGTTCGCGCATCGCCATGTCATCGCCTGCCACCTCGACGAGCAGACCCTGCTGGCGATGAAGCCCGTCATCACCATCGAAGGAGCGGCTCCCGAGCCGACGCTGGCGGAACTCGGAACGTCCTGATCGCGACCAGATGAGCCCCCGCCTCTTATCGTCATTCCCACACGGCTGGCTCCCCGGAATGGCCGCGAAAGTGGGCATCCAGACTGTTCACAATGGGACCCAAGCGTCGCGAGCACCACACTCGGCGAAGTGGAGGCCCGATCATGAAGATCAGCCGCATCGAGATTAGCCATCACCGCCTGCCGCTCGACCCGGCCTTCCATGCCGCCTGGGATACTCGGCCGCGCACCGCCTTCAACGCGACAATCGTGCGCGTCTACACCGATGACGGGCTGGTCGGTATCGGCTCGGGCGATCTCATGCTCGGCTTCGCCGGCCACGAGCACCTCTTCATCGGCCAGGACCCGCTCGATCTCGAGCGCCACAACCGGATCATCGACAATCTGTCGTTCCATTACGGGCGCTGCTGGCCGCTCGACCTCGCGCTGTGGGACCTCGCCGGCAAGATCAAGGGCGAGCCGTGCTGGCGGCTCCTCGGCGGCGTGAGCAACAAGGTCCTCGCCTATGCCTCCTCCGGAACGCTGCGTGCTCCGGAGGCGATGGCGGAGGCGGCACAGGCCTATCGCGAGGCCGGTTTTCGCGCTCTCAAGATCCGGTTCCAGCGCACCGATTGGCGCGAGGACGTGGCGCGCGTCGCGGCGGCGCGGCGCGCCGTCGCCGACGGCCTCGCACTCATGGCCGACTGCAATCAGGGCTGGCGCATGCCCTGGGACATCGCCGATCCCTGGCCGCTCGAGACCGCGCTCGAGGTGGCGCACGCCCTCGCCGATCTCGAGGTCTACTGGATGGAGGAGCCGCTGCACCGCGCCGATTACGCCGGCATGGCGGCGCTGCGGAAGGCGGCGAAGCTGCCCATTGCCGGCGGTGAGCTCAATCGGGAAATGCACGAGTATCGCACCCTTATGGAGCGTGAGTGCCTCGACGTCTTTCAGCCCGATGCCACCATCATCGGCGGCATCACCGGCCTTGCCAAGGTCGGCCGCGATGTCGCTGCGCGCGGCCTTGCCTTTACGCCGCACACTTGGAGCGACGGGCTCGGCGTCGTCGCCAACACGCATCTCGCCGCGGCGATCGGCGCCGCGCCGTATCTCGAATTCCCCTATGATCCACCAGGATGGTCGCTCGAGCGGCGCGACTTCATTCTCACCGAGCCGTTCCGCACGACGGAGGATGGCTGGATGGCGCTCTCCGACAAGCCCGGCTTCGGCGTCGCGCTCGACGAGGTGGCGCTCAAGCGCACGCGCCTGTGAGGCGGCGGCCACGCTATGCGACCAGCGCCTCCTCGAATGGGAAGGTCGACAGGAGGCGCGGCCCGGTTTCGGTGACCAGCACCTGCTGCTCGAGCTTAACGCCTTCGCGGCCGCCGACCGCGCCGATATAGCTCTCAACGCACATCACCATGCCGGGAAGCAGCACGCCGTCATAGTGCACGCCCTCGCCGCCCTGGCGATGGGCGATGCGCGGCCACTCGTCGCAGAGCCCGACGCCATGCGCGACGCAGGAATAGCGGTTCGGCCGGAACTCCTCGGGAATCGGCCAGGCGAGGTCGGCCGCCTCGCGCAGATCGAGGCCGGGCCTCATAAGCGCATCGATGTTGTAGTGCACCTGCTCGAGGGCGAGGCCGTAGAGGCGGCGCTGGGCGTCGCTCGGCCGGCCCGGGCCACAGAAGAAGCTGCGCGAGATGTCAGCGCAATAGCCGAAGGGGCCGATGAGGTCGGTGTCGAAGCTGACGAGATCGCCGGGGCGGATGATCCGCTCGCCGCATTCCTGGAACCAGGGATTGGTGCGCTCGCCCGAGGAGAGGAGGCGCGTCTCGATCCACTCGCCGCCGAGCCGGATGTTGGTGGCGTGCAGCTCCGCCCAGAGCTCGTTCTCGCTGATGCCGGGGCGCAGCGCCGCGTGCATGCGCGCCATCCCGGCCTCGCAGGCGGCAATGGCCTGCACCATGGAGGCGATCTCCTCTTCCGATTTGACGGCGCGCGCCGTCTCGCACGGCTCCTGGCCGTCCAAAATAGTGATCTGGTGCGCCTCGAGCGCGTGCGTACCCGGGGGGTCGAGGCGGTCGACGGCAAGGCGGCGAGTGCCGCCGCAATGCTCGGCGACCACATCGGCGATCTCGGCTGCCCAGGCGCGCGCCCGCTCGGCGACGCGGCTGCCGGCGGTGAAGAAATAGAAACCGCGCGCGGGCCGCACCTCGGCGATTGTCTCGAGCCCCTCGGAGAGGAACGCGCAATTATAGAAATCCCACAGGATGCAGCGTCCCTCGGCCGGGACGAAGCAGGCGCGCGCCGGCGTGTGCGCGGTCCAGACCTGCATGTTGCGGCTGCCCGTGGCGTAGCGGATGTTCATGGGATCGGTGAGC
>Ga0306920_100005263_pt1 | contig 16688 bp, 17 predicted proteins | sample flu12Cox44000170_FD_204666 | JGI IMG/M metagenome (GOLD analysis project Ga0306920, IMG submission 204666) | Lab enrichment of tropical soil microbial communities from Luquillo Experimental Forest, Puerto Rico - flux4day.12C.oxic.44.000.170 (v2)... | ecosystem: Environmental > Terrestrial >... | reverse complement strand
CCGCGATTTCCGGCATGGCTTTTATCTCGGCCGGACTGACAGCGGCACCGGTTGGGAGATCAATGTCAACGGTTTGGCCGGGATCAAAGTCGGCTGGGTCGAAGGTGTCGAACTTAATGTGCTGGGCTGGTGACTGGTCTTGATCTGCGTCGCCCCGGACTGAAGCTGCCGGGCTACGGGCGTATTGGCATTGAATCTCCTGTGACAACAGCGCTCGCGCGTTAACTCCTGCAGGCTTGTCACAGCCATTTGTTTGATTGCCGTTCCGGTCGGGATGACGGCGCCGCACAACTCGTGGCAAGTTGCGTAATCGAGGCCGCACATGCGCGACATGCTTTCATTGCTCGAGACCATTTCTTTTCCGGCGGTCAGCCGCGGCAAGCTGGAAACATTGCAGGTTAACGTCGGCTATCGCTGCAACCAATCGTGCTTCCATTGCCACGTCAACGCTGGCCCGACGCGCACGGAGGAAATGACGGCTGAGGTCGCTGACCTAGTGCTCGAATTTCTTCGTCGTCAGAGCATTGCAACACTCGACATCACTGGCGGGGCGCCTGAACTCAATGCCCATTTTCGCCGACTGGTTCAAGGTGGGCGCAAACTGGGCGCTAAAGTCATGGATCGCTGCAATCTCACCATTCTCGAGCAGCCCGGCCAGGAGCATACGGCCGAATTTCTCGCGCGCGAGCGCGTTGAAGTCGTCGCGTCGATGCCGTGTTATCTGAAGGGCAATGTTGAGCTGCAGCGCGGCAAGGGTGTCTTCGATGGCTCGATTCGGGGCCTCAAGCGGCTGAATGCGCTCGGCTACGGACGCGATCCCTCCCTCACACTCAATCTTGTCTACAATCCGCAGGGTCCGTCGTTGCCGCCGCAACAGGCCGCGCTGGAGGTGGACTACAAGCGCGTGCTCGGTGAAAAACACGGCATCGTGTTCAATAAACTCTACGTCCTTGCCAACATGCCCATTCACCGCTTTGGCTCGACACTCGTCACCAAAGGCGAATTCGAAGGCTATCTTGGCCTGCTACAGGATGCCTATCTTGACGCTAATCTTGACGGGGTCATGTGCCGCAGCCTGATTTCGGTCGATTGGCGCGGTTACGTCTACGACTGCGACTTCAACCAGATGCTCGGTCTGCCGATGTCACGCGGGGCGCGACCGCGCGTGCACCTGGCGGATTTGCTCGACGACTCGATCGAGAACAATCCCATTCGTGTTGCGGGTCACTGTTATGGATGCACCGCCGGGCAAGGATCGAGTTGCGGCGGCGCGTTGAAAGAGGCCGCCGAATGAATGGCCTGTCGATTATCATGCCCGCGCTGGATGAATCGGCTGGCATTGAGGTGGCCCTGACGTCGCTCGCGCGCTACCGCGAGCGTGGCGCCGAGGTGATCGTAGTCGATGGCGGCAGCAGGGACGATACGCGCTCGCGCGCGCGCCCCCTGGCCGACAGCGTGCTCGTCGCCGAACGCGGTCGCGCAACGCAGATGAACGCAGGCCGAGCGGTTGCCCGTGGCGACGTCCTGCTGTTTCTGCACGCGGACACGTACCTCCCCGACGGAGCCGATACACTTATTCTTGACGGCCTCGCACGCTCCGGACGCGCCTGGGGGCGCTTCGATATGCGATTTGATCGTCGCGGCATGCTCAGTCTCATTGCTTTTATGATGAACCTGCGCTCGCGTTTGACCGGAGTAGCGACTGGCGACCAAGCCCTATTCGTCACGCGTACCGCGTTCGACCTCGTCGGTGGTTACCCGCCAATCGCATTGATGGAGGATGTTGCACTTTCGGTTCGCCTCAAGCGCATCAGCCGTCCGCTTTGCCTCCGCGCCCGCATCACAACGTCTGGGCGCCGCTGGCAGCGACATGGCACGCTTCGCACAATTCTTCTGATGTGGCAGTTGCGGCTTGCGTACTTTTTCGGCGCTGATCCCACTCAACTTGCACGACGCTACGGTGGTGCCCACGTCAGACAATAGCACCGTTTCAATCGCGATCCTTGCCAAGGCGCCCGTGCCGGGGCTCGCCAAGACGCGACTCATTCCGACGATCGGAGCCCATGCGGCGGCCGTGCTGCAGGAGCGTCTGCTGGAACGGACGGTGCCCACAGCACTCGCGGCCGACGTAGGTCCAGTCACCGTCTGGTGCTCACCTGACACCACGCACCATGCATTTCTCAAGCTGGTAGCGCGTTCCCGCATCACGCTCAAGCCGCAGCCGGAAGGTGATCTCGGGATCCGCATGTTGACGGCATCAGCGGCAACTGGCGGATCCACGTTGGTTATCGGCACCGACTGCCCGGCACTCGCCGAAGTGCATCTCCGCGGAGCCGCCAAGGCATTGCGTGACGGTGTCGATGTTGTCCTCATTCCGGCCGAAGACGGCGGCTATGTCCTGATCGGCACGCGCTCGCCTCAGCCGGCGCTGTTTGAAGGAATTGTCTGGGGCACAAAGACGGTGCTCGGCGAGACGCGCGCACGCATTATTGAGCAACGCCTTGTCCTGGTCGAACAACCGCCGCTCTGGGATGTGGATACGGACAGCGATCTCGCACGTCTCGAGCGCGAAATTCCCCAACTCAAGCTGTCGGTCACTGACCGCGGATCATGATCAGGCCGCAAACAATGAGACATGCAGCAACGATGCGCACCGCGCGCAACGGTTCTTTCAGCACCGCCACGGCAATGATTGCTCCAAACAGCACGCTGGTTTCGCGCAAAGCTGCAACAATGGCTATCGGTGCCACCGTCATCGCCCAGATCGCGATCCCGTAGGATAGAACTTGCAGTGCGCCGCCGGCCAGGCCGGTATGCCAGAAACTCAGCATCGCTGGGATGACATCACGGCCGTCACGGCAGATCGCATACGGTAGCATCACGACAGCAATGCCGATGAAGAGCCAGAGCGAATAAGCATTCGGGTTACCGGAAAGCCGTGCGCCAGTGCCGTCTACTACCGAATAGCCACAGACGGTAAGCGCGGTGAAGAGAGCAAAGCCGATGGCACGACCATCGACCTCGGCAAGCTGACGTCCGCCGCGCGCCGAGAGCAGCAACACGCCCACCACAAGCGCGAGAATTCCGGTCCAGCCGACCAGGCTCAGCTTTTCGCCGATAAAAATCGTGGTGGCGCTCGCCGTCATCAACGGCGCCGACCCGCGCGCGATAGGGTAAACCTGCCCGAGATCGCCGGTGCGATAGGCCTCGATCAACGAGCCGAAATAGAAAAGATGTACGGCAACCGATGCGATCAACCAGGGCCAGGCTGCCCAGGCGGACACGCCCACCAGCGGCACGAGCGCCAGCGCCACGACGCCGGCACCAAGCGAGATTAGCGTCGTGGTCCATAGCGGGTTGAGACCAATCTTGATGAGCGCATTCCAGCCGGCATGGCACGCGGCGGCAAACAGAACAGCGAGGAAAACGGCGTTTTCCATTAGTGATTGCTATCGCCGCCCAATGAATCGGCAATCGATCGACATCTGACTATATGCCGCGGGATGGTAATCATGCGCGGGGATCAGGGTTCGATACCGGGGTATCTGACCCGCCGACCACGCGTTTCTGAGGCTCTCTACGGTCATATTACGTGCTGCGCCGCGAAAGAAACGACAATTTTCGGCCTACCAATACTTTAGTGGCTAGGCGCCCGCGCGGGGCGAGAGTATCGTTTCACAAAGAGAAAAAACCACCATCCGGAGGAAACAATGGGAAGTTCACGTTTATCACGTCGTGCCGTCCTTAAGACCGCTGCCCTCGGTTCTGCTGCAGTCATCACTGCACCTTATGTCAGTGGCGTTCATGCCGCCGGCACGCTCTCACTGGGCTGTTGGGATCATTGGGTACCCGGCGCGAACAAGGCCCTTGATCAAATCTGCAAGGAATGGGGGGATAAGAACAAAGTCGACGTCCACATCGACTACATCACATCGCAAGGCGAAAAGGACAAGCTGACCGCCGCAGCCGAAGCGCAGGCCGGTACAGGCCACGACATTATGTCCCATCGCGACTGGAACATTCAGATCCATGCGCGTCTGCTAGAGCCGCTCGACGATGTCGTTGCACAACTGATCAAGCAATATGGCCCGATCAGCCCGGTCGCCGAATATCTCGCGAAGATCAAAGGAACCTGGCGCGGCGTTCCGACCGCGGTCGGCAGTCAGGTCAAGCCATGCCAGTCACGCTTCGACCTCTACAAGGAACACTGCGGGATCGATCTCGTCGACATGTTCCCGGCTGATGAGTCGAAATACGATAAAGCCAAGACCGACCTGTGGACCTGGGATCTCTATCTTGATACCGCGCAGAAACTGCACAAAGCCGGCCACCCCGTCGGTCTGCCGATGGGTCAGACCAGCGACGCGGTCGATTGGGTCGGCGCGCTGTTCAGATCGTTCGGCGTGCTCATGATCGACGAGAAAGACAATATCAAGGTCAACTCGGACGAGACCCGCACAGTGATGGAGTATCTCAAGAAGCTGATGGCGGTGAATCCACCCGAAGTCTACGCGTGGGATGACGCTGGCAATAATCGCTGGATCATTTCCGGAAAAGGCTCGGGCATCATGAACCCGCCAAGCTCCTGGGCCGTTGCCAAGCGCGACAATCCGAAGGTTGCAGAAAATATCTGGCATCACGCCATGCCGCGCGGGCCAAAAGGCCGCTACGTCGGTCAGCTTCCACAATTCTATGGTTTGTGGAGCTTCTCCAAGAACAAGTCGGCGGGCAAGGATCTCCTGTTGTACATGTCGCAAAAGGAGTCGATCGCCAAATTGGTTGCGGCCTCATTCGGCTACGACCTACCCTCGTTCAAGAGCATGTATGACCTCGAGACCTGGAAGACCGTCGAGCCGCCGAAGGGCGTGGTTTACAGCTATCCACCACGGGGCGACGAGCAGACTTCGATGTTCGGGGCACCTGCGCGTTCCGAAGTCGGTGCCCAGATGTACAACCAGGCCATCAATACAGTGATGGTGGCCAAGTTCACGCAGGGCAACGAAAAGCTCGACGACGTCATCAAGTGGGCCGAGAGGGAGCTCGAAGGCGCGCTGCGCGCCTGAAGCTTCGAGCGATGTCACGAAAATTCGTATGCCGGCCGCCGTGGCCGGCATACAGGACATGAACCACCGGCGAGGGGCGACCGTTAATAATAGGTCGGAAACAGCCGCATGGCCGATACAGTCCAAACTTGGGGTCCCGCCTTGCAACGCCAGGGCGCGCAGCCTTCGGTGCGCACGGGATTTCGCAAATTTCTCCGACAGCGCTCAACCATCGCGTTCCTGATGTGCTTGCCGCTGATCCTGATCATCACGTGCCTCGTCGTTTATCCGGCCTTTTACTCGATCTATCTGTCGATGCTGAACAAGGCGCAGACGCGCTTTCTCGGCCTCGGCAATTTCAGCTATCTGCTGTCACGCGACGTGTTCTGGATGGTGATGTGGCAATCGGCGATCTTCGCGCTGTCTGCCGTGTTCTTCAAAGCCATCATTGGGCTGATCACGGCCCATCTCATCAATAACCTGCCGAGCAAGGGGCAGCGGAAATGGCGCGGCATGCTGCTGGTTCCGTGGGTTATCCCTTTGGCCCTGTCGTCGCTCGGCTGGTGGTGGTTGTTCGACCCCACTCACTCGGCGTTCAACTGGATCCTGCAGGGGCTCGGCTTCAACGAGATTGCGTGGCTGAGTGATCCCTATTGGGCCCGCTTTTCTGTGATCCTAGTGAACGTGTGGTATGGCGCGCCATTCTTCCTGATCATGTATCTCGCGGCACTTAAATCGGTGCCGGATCAGCTCTACGAGGCGGCGGCCATCGACGGCGCCAATGCCTGGCAGAAATTCATCCACATCACCCTGCCGATGATGCGCAATATCATTGCCATCACGGTGCTGTTTTCGCTGATCGTCACATTCGCCAATTTTGACATTGTGCAGATCATGACCGCTGGCGGACCGCGCAACATGACCCATGTGTTCGCGACCTACGCCTTCCTGCTTGGAATCCGCTCAGGCGATCTGCCGCTCGGCGCCGCGACCTCGCTGTTCATGTTCCCGATCCTAGCGATTGCTGCGGTGTTCATACTGCGCGGCGTGCGCAAGCGCGGGAGGGAAATCGGATGAGCACGACGACAATGGCCATTCCGGCTTCTCGCCCCGCAGGCAGGAGCAGGAGCCTCAAACGTGACCGCCGCTGGGCGTTGATTACCTCTTACGTATTCCTGGTGATATTCGCGATTTTCTTCCTGGTGCCGCCCTACTACATGGTGGTCACGTCGCTCAAGAGCGACGCCGAGGTCGCCCACATGGCGACCAATCCCTGGATCATCGCGAACGGCATCACGCTTGATCAGTTCAGGATTCTGTTCACGCAGACCGATTTTCTCATCTTCTTCAAGAACACCGCGATCGTCACGACCTGTGTCGTTGCGATCACGATGGTGGTGAGCGTGCTTGCCGCCTTCTCCCTCGGCCGCATGCGCTTCTGGGGGTCGAGCATTCTGGCGACGGGAATATTCTTGACGTATCTCGTTCCCGATACCCTGCTGTTCATCCCGCTGTTCCAGATCGTGAAGGCGGTCGGCTTGCTCAATTCCTATTGGGGCATGGTGCTGGTCTATCCGACCCTGACCGTGCCCTTCTGCACCTGGATCATGATTGGCTATTTCCAGTCGATCCCGAAGGAACTCGATGAGGCCGCGCTGATCGATGGCGCCGGCCACATGCAAATGCTGCTCAAGATCTTCATCCCGGTGGCCCTACCCGGCATCATCGCCGCGACGATCTTCGCCTTTACCGTCTCGTGGGCCGCCTTCGTCTATCCGATGGCGTTTCTGTATTCCTCGGATCAGCAAGTGCTCACCGTCGGCACGGTGACGAGTCTGATCCGCGCCGATGTCTACAAGTGGGGTATGTTGATGGCCGGCGCGCTGGTTGCGGCTGCGCCTCCGCTCGTCATCTATGCCTTCCTCATGGACTACTACATCGCCGGGCTAACCGCCGGCGCCACCAAAGGCTGAGCATCATGGCCGAAGTCGCGTTGCATCAGGTCGTGAAGAAGTTCGGAGATGTCGAAGCCGTCCGCGCAATCGATCTCGACATCCCGGACAATGAATTCGTCGTGCTCGTCGGACCTTCGGGGTGCGGCAAGAGTACGACTTTGCGGATGATCGCAGGACTGGAAGAAGTCACCTCCGGCAACATCTCGATCGGGGGCGAAGTGGTCAACGATCTGCCGCCGAAGGATCGCGATATCGCGATGGTGTTCCAGAACTATGCGCTTTATCCGCACATGACGGCCTACGAGAACATGTCGTTCGGCCTCAAACTGCGCAAATTCTCCAAGGCTGAAATCCGTCAGCGCGTCGAACATGCCGCGCGTATTCTCGATATCACCGAATTGCTTGACCGCCGGCCCAAAGCGCTGTCGGGCGGCCAGCGCCAGCGCGTCGCCATGGGCCGCGCCATCGTGCGCAACCCGAAGGTTTTCCTGTTCGATGAGCCGCTATCAAATCTTGATGCCAAATTGCGCGTGCAGATGCGCACCGAGATCAAACGGGTTCATCAGAAGGTGAAGACGACGACCGTATACGTGACACATGATCAGGTCGAAGCGATGACCCTCGCCGACCGGGTCGTGGTCATGAACCAGGGTCGCATCGAGCAGATCGGCACGCCGTACGAACTTTATCACAACCCGCGCACGCGCTTCGTGGCGGGCTTTATCGGCTCACCGGCGATGAACTTCATGCCATGCCGGCTCGAGCAAAACGGCTCCGGAATGCGCGTGCGCATTTCGGATGCCATCGCTTTCCCCGTGCCTTCGGCAAATGAGGGACGCTATCGATCAGTCGTCGGAAAGGAGATGATCCTTGGACTGCGGCCCGAGCACATCACTGAGCCGCGTCACAACGGACAGGATGGCGGCCGCGATTTCACAGCGACACTCGATGTCGTCGAGCCCATGGGAATGGAAACCATGGTGTATTTCACAGTCAACGGCACTGAAGTCTGCGGCCGGGTCGAGCCCAAAAGCGCCGGGGAAGCGGGAGCCGCCATGCGGCTGCGCGCCAACATCGACCACATGCATCTGATCGATCCGGCGAGCGGCGCTGTTATCTGACGTTCGCCTCAGGCTTTCGCCGCGGCCGGAGCCCACAGCTTCGGACCGGCGCGCTGATATGGCGGGCGCGCGACCTCTGCTCCTAACATCTTGGCTGCGTGCCAGCCCCAATGCGGATCATCGAGGAAAGAGCGCGCCATCGAGACCAAATCGACCTTGCCTTTGGCTACGATGTCCTCCGCATGCTCGGGCTTCACGATCAGTCCGACGGTGCGGGTGGAAATTCCCACTTCCTTTTTCACCCGCGCGGCGATCGGCACATTGTATCCCGGTTCGGTGGGATTTCTGATGTCGGCGGCAACGCCGCCCGACGAGATGCAGATGAAGTCCAGCCCCTCACCCTGCAAAGCCCGGGAGATCATGACCGCGTCATCCGGCGTCAGCCCGCCTTCGCGCCAGTCGCTGCCGGTGATCCGCGCGCCAAGCGGAATCGACTTGGGAACGACGACGCGCACGGCGCGAGCGATCGAAAGCGGAAAGCGCATGCGGTTTTCAAACGAACCGCCATACTGATCAGTGCGCTTATTTGAAAGTGGCGACATGAAGCCGTGCGCAAGATAGCCGTGCGCCATGTGGAGCTCGATCTCGTCGAACCCGATCCGCAACGCCCGCTGTGCGGATGAGACAAACGCCGCACGAACCCGTTCCATGTCGGCTTCGGTCACCTGTCGCGGCGTGTGCCAACCTTCACCGAAGGGGATTGGCGAGGCTGCTATTGTCGGCCATGGATCGGCGTCAGGCTTGAGCGCGGCCGCGCCCTCCCATGGTCGCTGCGCTGAACCCTTGCGGCCGGAATGTGCGATCTGGATTCCGAACTTCGCGCTGCCCATGCGTCTCGCCTGTGCGATCACACGTGCCAGCGCCGATTCGTTGTCGTCAGAATAAAGGCCAAGACAGCCGTGCGTAATGCGGCCGTGCCTTTCAACGTGAGTTGCCTCGACGACGACAAGCGAGGCGCCGGAATGCGCCAGCATGCCGAGATGCATCAGGTGCCAATCATTGGCACAGCCGTCATCGGCGGAATACTGGCACATCGGCGAGACCACGATACGATTGGCAAGCTCGAGGCCCGCCAAACGGAAAGGCGTGAACAAGTTACTGGGCATGGGATTAATTCGACTCTAGCTTGAAGCGCCGGTCTCAGCGCTGGATGGACTTCAGATAGGAAACGATGGCACCAACATCCTTTGCGTCAAACTTGAATTCCGGCATGTCCGGATGACCCGACATGATGCCCTCACCCAGCGCCTCTTCCAAGGATTCGATCGGATAGCGCTGGCCGAGAGTGCGGAACGCCGGCGCAAGCTTATTTGGACTTTCGCCGTTTAGGCCAACCGCATGGCACGCGGCGCAGTTTTTCACAAGTAATTCTTCGCCATGCTTGATGTTTTGCGCCGACACGGTTTGTCCGGACGCGACGACGGCAATCGTCGTCGCCGTGACCATGCAGCCAGCTCTCAGAAGCATTCCCTTCATCGGTCGCGCTTAGAGTCGAACACGAAGCTTGTTGGCGAGCTCGCCGATGATGCCGCGCCGGAACAGGAGCACGCAGGCCACGAAAATCGACCCCTGGATGACCAGCACCCATTCGCCGATCGGCGCGAGCTTGAACTGCATCAGAAGGATGACAAAGGCACCGACTAGGGGCCCGAATATTGTGCCTAGGCCGCCGACCAGTGTCATCAGGACCACTTCCCCCGACATCGGCCAGTTCACGTCTGTGAGTGAAGCAAGCTGCAGGACGATCGCCTTTGTCGCACCGGCGACGCCCGCAAGCGTTGCCGAAAGCACAAAGGCCGCGAGCTTGTAACGGTCGGTCTTGTATCCAAGCGAGATTGCGCGCGGCTCGTTCTCGCGGATCGCCTTGAGCACTTCGCCGAATGGCGAATGGATAATCCGGTAAATGAACATGAAGCCGCACAGGAAAATGGCCAGAACGACGGCATACATTGTCATTTCATTCCGGAGGTCGATCAGGCCGAAAAGGTTTCCACGCGGAACGCCCTGGATGCCGTCTTCGCCGCCGGTGAATTTGGCCTGCAGCGCGAAGAAATACATCATCTGCGCAAGCGCCAGCGTGATCATGGCGAAATAGATACCTTGCCGGCGGATCGCTAGCGAGCCGGCGATCAGCCCGCAAATTGCGGCAGTCGCCGTGCCGGTCAGGATGGCAAGCTCGGGCGAGAGACCCCACACCTTGGCGGAGTGCGCCGACAAATAGCTGGCCCAGCCGAAATAGAGCGCATGCCCAAACGAGAGCAGGCCGACATAACCAATCAGCAGATTGAATGCGCAGGCGAAAAGCGCAAAGCACATCGCCTGCATCAGGAACAGCGGATAAGTGAAAAACGGCGCGATCACGAGCGCCGCCACCATGACGACAAAGGCGATTGTCTCGCTTTGCGTCCGCAGCGCGGATGGCTTCTTGGCGGGCGATTCGACGACGCGCTCCATCACCCTCTCCGCCCAAACAAGCCGGCCGGCCGAACCAGCAGCACAATCGCCATGATAACGAAGATGACCGTGTTCGATGCTTCGGGGAAGAACACCTTGGTCAGGCCTTCGATCACACCCAGCCCGAAACCGGTCACGATCGCACCGAGGATCGAACCCATGCCGCCGATGACAACCACCGCAAAAACCACGATGATCAGTTCGGACCCCATCTGCGGTGAGACGTTGTAGATTGGCGCCGCCATGACGCCAGCGAACGCGGCAAGCGCCACGCCGAACCCGTAGGTGAGCGTGATCATTCGTGACACGTTGATGCCGAAGGCGCGCACTAGCGTTGGATTTTCGGTGGCGGCGCGCAGATAAGCGCCGAGCCGCGTGCGTTCGATCACGAACCAGGTTGCGATGCACACAGTCAGTGAAGCGGCAATGACCCAGGCGCGGTAATTTGGCAGGAACATAAAGCCGAGATTTTGCCCGCCCTGCAGCGATTCAGGAACGGTATAAGGCAGACCGGCGGATCCGAAATAGTTGCGCGCAACACCCTCGAAGATCAGGGCCAGCCCGAATGTGAGCAGAAGCCCGTAAAGATGGTCGAGCTTGTACAGCCATTGCAGAAACAGCCGCTCGATGATGATACCTGTTATGCCAACGATGATCGGCGCGATGATCAGCGCCGGCCAATAGCCAAGTCCGAAATATTGGAGGATGAGATAGGCCGCAAAGGCGCCCATCATGTATTGGGCGCCGTGGCTGAAATTGATGATGTTAAGCATGCCGAAAATGACGGCCAGCCCGAGGCTCAGCAGCGCATAAAACGAGCCGTTGATCAGGCCGATCAACAATTGCCCGAACAACGCTTGCGACGGAATGCCGAAAATTTCGAACATTCAAACGTTCCGTTAGCCGAAAAGGGCGGGCCGAAGCCCGCCCTCCGTCATTGCTCGATCAGCTGTTCACCAGCGGGCAGCCACTTTCCTTCGGATCGCGGAAAGCATCCTTTGCCGGAATGGTGGCCTTCAGCTTGTAGAAGTCGCCGGGATGCTTCGATTCGGCCGGCGCCTTGACCTCGAAGAGGAAAGCGTCGTGCCGCTTGCGACCGTTGGCATCAATGGCGCCTTTGCCGAACAAAGGATCATCGGTCGGCATCGACTTCATCTTTGCGACAGCCGCCTTGCCCTCAGGATCGCCACCCAGCTCCAGGCGCGCCTTCAGATAGTGCAGTATGCCGGCATAGACGCCCGCGTGGATCATAGTCGGGTACTTGCTGGCTGCCCCGCCCGCCTCGTGCCAGCGCTTCGTCCAGGCACGGTTGGTATCGTTCGCGTCCCAGTACCAGGTCTCGGTCAGGGTCAGGCCCTGCGCCGTGTTGAGGCCGAGCGCATTCACGTCGCTCGCAAACACCAGCAATCCCGCGAGCTTTTGTCCGGCTTTGACGATGCCGAACTCGGCCGACTGCTTGATCGAGTTGATCGTATCGCCGCCGGCATTGGCGAGACCAACTACCTTGGCCTTCGACGACTGCGCCTGCAGCAGGAACGATGAGAAGTCGTTCGTGTTCAGCGGATGACGCACCTTGCCGAGGACCTTGCCGCCAGCCTTCTCGACCGCGGCCGCGGTGTCACGTTCAAGGGCGTGACCGAACGCATAGTCGGCGGTGAGGAAGAACCAGGTATCACCGCCTGTCTTGACCATCGCGTTGCCGGTGCCATTTGCCAGCATCCACGTGTCGTAGGTCCAGTGCACAGTGTTAGCGTTGCACTTCGGTCCTGTCAGATCGGACGCAGCGGCGCCCGAAACGATGAAGACCTTGTTTTTGTTGCTGGCGATCTGACTGACTGCCAGCGCCACGCCCGAATTGGGAACGTCGATGATCATGTCGACCTTATCGACGTCGTACCACTGGTTGGCGATCTGGCTGCCGATGTCCGGCTTGTTCTGATGATCACCGCTGATCAGTTCAACTTTCACATTAGGATGATCTTTGGTGAAGTCGGCGATCGCCAGCTTGGCGGCGGCAACCGAGCCAGGACCGCCGATATCGGCGTAAAGGCTCGACATGTCGCTGAGCACGCCAATCTTCACGTTGACCTGTTGGGCGCTAGCCGCCCCGAAGGCGAGAACGGCGGCCAGTGCCGCCAGTCCCAGGGTTTTCCGCATTAGTGTATCCTCCTTGTTGTTTTGATCGAGATGATCGTTGAAACATCAGCCGCTGACCAGCGGGCAGTTGCCTTCATTGAGCGGGCGGAATGCTTCGTCCGCGGGAATTGTCGCCCGAAGCTTGTAGAAGTCGCCGGGATATTTCGATTCTTCCGGCTTCTTGACTTCGAACAGATAGGCCGGATGAAGCTTGCGGCCATCGACACGGACTGTGCCTTTCCCGAATAGCGGGTCGTCCGTCGGCATTTCCTTCATCTTGGCAACGACGGCCTTGCCGTCGGCTGCGCTCTTAAGCGCTGCCACCGCTTTGAGATAGTGGAGCGTGCCGGCATAGACGCCGGCTTGGTTCATGGCCGGATATTTGCCGGATGCGCTACGCTCCGCATGCCAGCGTTTCGTCCACGCGCGGGTCGAATCGTTGAGATCCCAGTAGAAGGTTTCGGTCAGCACGAGTCCTTGCGCAGTCTGCAGGCCAAGCGCGGCTACGTCGGTCGCAAACACGAGAAGTCCGGCAAACTTCTGGCCGCCTTTTACAATGCCGAACTCGGAGCCCTGCTTGATCGAGTTGATTGTGTCACCCCCGGCATTGGCGAGGCCAATGATCTTGGCTTTGGAAGACTGTGCCTGCAGCAGGAACGACGAGAAGTCATTGGTGTTGATCGGGTGGCGAACCTTTCCCAGCACCTTGCCGCCATTCTTCTCGACGACGGCGATTGTGTCGCGTTCGAGTGCATGACCGAAGGCGTAGTCCGAGGTGAGGAAGAACCAAGTGTCGCCGCCGGTCTTGACCACCGCCTTGCCGGTGCCGTTCGCCAGCATCCAGGTGTCATAGGTCCAGTGCACGGTATTGGGGCTGCATTTCGGCCCAGTCAGATCCGATGTTGCAGGACCGGACCCGACAAACACCTTGTTCTTGTCTCGAGTGATCTGGCTGATGGCGAGCGCCACGCCCGAATTCGGAACGTCGGCAATCATGTCGACCTTGTCGACATCGTACCACTGGTTGGCGATCTGGGAGCCGATGTCCGGCTTATTCTGATGGTCTCCGCTGACAACCTCAACTTTTACATCAGGATGATCTTTCATGAAGTCGGCCGCGGCCAACCGAGCCGCAATAACCGAGCCAATTCCAGTGGCATCGGCATAAAGGCTCGACATATCTGTGAGGACGCCGATCTTTACGTTTAATTGTTGAGCACTTGCTGTGCTGCAGGCCAACACGACAGCAAGAGCTGTCAACCCGATCATTCGCTTCACTGACTTATCCTCCCTGCTTCCTGTCCAGACGACCTCTTTTTCCTTAGACTCCAAGATAGTCGTGGAGCTTGTCGACATTGGCGTCCAGTTCGGAATTCGCGAACCGGTCGATGATACGCCCATGTTCCATGACGTAATAGCGATCAGCAACCGTCGAGGCGAACCGGAAATTCTGCTCAACCAGCAATATGGTAAAGCCCTGCTCTTTGAGCGCGCGGATGGTCTTGCCAATCTGCTGGATGATGACGGGGGCAAGTCCTTCGGTCGGCTCATCGAGAAGCAACAGTCGCGCACCGGTGCGCAGGATGCGGCCGATCGCGAGCATTTGCTGCTCGCCACCGGAAAGTTTCGTTCCCTGACTAGATCCGAGCCGCTCCTTGAGGTTGGGAAACAGATCGAAGATGCGGTCGAGCGAGAGGCCTCCGGGTTTGACGACCGGCGGCAGCAGCAGGTTTTCCTCGACGGTGAGACTGGAAAACACGCCGCGCTCTTCCGGACAAAGGGCAACGCCGGCACGCGCGATCTGATTGGAGCTGCAGGCGATCAGCTCCTCGCCCTGAAATCGGACCGAGCCGGTACGACGCCCGACGATGCCCATGATCGACTTGAGCGTGGTTGTCTTACCGGCGCCGTTGCGTCCAAGCAGCGTGACCACTTCGCCCTCGTGCACGTCGAACGTGGCGCCGTGAAGAATGTGCGATTCCCCGTACCAGGCCTGCAGGTCGTTGATTGCAAGGAGCGGCGCGCGTATCTCAAGCATGCCCTACTCCCATGTAAGCCTCGCGCACCTCGGAATTCTTGGACACCGTGTCGTAGTCGCCTTCGGCCAGTACGCGACCGCGCGTGAGCACCGTGATGTGGTCGGACAGATCGGCAACGACCGAAAGATTGTGTTCCACCATTAATACGGTGCGATCGGCTGACACGCGCTTGATCAGTTGCGCGACACGATCGATGTCTTCGTGACCCATGCCTGCCGTCGGTTCGTCGAGTAGGAGCATCTCGGGATCGAGCGCGAGCGTCGTAGCAATTTCCAATGCACGTTTACGGCCATAGGGAAGTTCGACCGCGGTCCAGTCGGACACGGAGGGAAGACCGACATCGGCAATCAGCTCCATAGCCCGCTCGTTCAGCGCATCAAGCACTGAGGTCGACCGCCAGAAATCGAATGAACCGCCGCGCCGGCGTTGCAAGGCGATTCGCACGTTCTCGAGCACGGTCATGTGCGGAAAAACCGCGGAAATCTGAAACGAGCGCACCAGCCCAAGCCTCGCCACATCGGCCGGTTGCATCGCGGTGATGTCTTCGCCTTTAAACAGAATGCGGCCCCGCGTTGGCCTTAGAAATTTCGTGAGCAGATTGAAGCAAGTCGTCTTGCCGGCACCATTTGGTCCGATCAAGGCATGGATCGTCCCGCGCTTGACGCGCAGGCTTACGCCGTTAACGGCGACAAAGCCGGCAAATTCCTTTGTCAGATCCTCGGTCGAGAGGATCAACTCGTCATTCATTCGCGGCGGTCCCTCGTTCTGCATTTTTGGCAGGTTTTTGCGCCGCACGGCACGGCCTACTAAAGGTTCGGTCAGCCCTATAAGTACCTGATTGTATTGGGCCTGCCCGAACTGTCCCGCGTCAACCGCCCTTGAATTTCTTGGCTAATGCGTCTGCGTTGCGGGCAAGCAGGCCTACATCGGCACCGACTGCGACAAAAAGGTAGCCCCAGTCGATGTAACGGCGCGCCTCCTCTTCATTGCTCGTCAGGATGCCCGCTGGCTTGCCGATGGCTTTAAGCCGTTTCACGGCGTCCTGCATGGCCTTTTGCGCCTCGGAATGCTGTGGATTGCCAAGATGCCCGAGCGAGGCGGCAAGGTCGGATGGCCCGATGAAGACGCCGTCGATGCCCTCGACCTTGGCGATCGCTTCGAGTTGATCCAGCGCGGTCCGCGTTTCGACCTGCACCAGCACGCAGATTTCGTCGTTTGCCTTGGTCAGATAGCCCGGCACGCGTCCGTAGCGACTGGCGCGCGCGGAAACGGACACCCCGCGAATGCCTTCTGGCGGATAACGTGTCGAGTCGACTGCGCGCTTGGCCTCCTCCACGCTCTGCACATAGGGGAACAGAAGCGTCTGGACTCCGATATCGAGCGCGCGCTTTGCGAGCACCGCATCATTCCAGGCTGGACGGATAATCGGCGTTGCAGTCCCGCGCTGCACCGCCTGCAGCTGAGTCACCAGATCGGGAATTTCATTCGGCGAGTGCTCGGTGTCGAGCAGGATCCAGTCGAAGCCGCTGTCGGAAATGATCTCCGCGGCAATATTGCTGCAGAGGCTCGACCAAAGACCTATCTGCAATCTTCCTGCGGCAAGTGCTTGCTTAAAGGCATTGCGTTGCATTTCGGGCATAGTGTCTCTCACACAAATTGAATTGCGATACCGCCAAGCGATCCAAAATCAGCATGCAGCGTGTCGCCCTTTTGAGCGAAAACGACGCGGGTGAAAGAACCGGCGAGAACGATATGTCCCGGCTCGAGCGCGTGTCCGTGCGGACCGATCTTATTCGCGAGCCAGGCGACGCCAAGCGCCGGATGGCCAAGCACGCCGGCGGCAAGCCCCGTCTCCTCGATCTCGGCGTTGCGGTACATGATGCCGCCGACCCAGCGCAGGTCGACATCCATCGGTCCGACCGGCCGGCCACCCATTGCAAT